>Ga0209542_10006763_pt1 | contig 22200 bp, 23 predicted proteins | sample RifCSPhighO2_01_FD_184028 | JGI IMG/M metagenome (GOLD analysis project Ga0209542, IMG submission 184028) | Soil microbial communities from Rifle, Colorado - Rifle CSP2_plank highO2_0.1 (SPAdes) (version 2) | ecosystem: Environmental > Terrestrial > Deep subsurface > Rock core/Sediment ... | reverse complement strand
TCTTTCTTATTTACAACGCGGGGTTTCTTCCACAAATTCTTCTGACAGAAGTCTAGAAATTCTTCAAACTTTTTAACATCATTGATCTTAGTAATTAACTCTCCATCAACAAATTTATAAGTATAAAAATGCTTTGAACTCTTAACTATTCTCGGGACGAGGGTGCCCAGGATTTTTGCTCTCTCAATACGATCTAATACCACTTTTTCATCATCGAAACGCTTAGTAACAAAGCCTTTCTTGAAAAAGATTGACTCGCCAGATTTTGGTAGATTCTTGAATTTACGCTTCATAGCAGGATTAATATAACACAGAGCCCCGCGCCGTGCCGGCGCGGGGCTTCCTACTCTTAGAGCCCATACTTCCCTCTCACATGGGCTTGGAGGATACCGACTGCCATGTGCGAGATCGCCGACAAGGCATCCTCGAAGTGGAAGTTGTTGTCATTCTTCCCCATCTGACCGGGAAAGGTCGAGGTGCCGGGGATTACGATACAGAGAGTCGACATCTCCAGGCATTTGCCACCATTGCCACGCGTGATCGTTATAGCGATCGCATGATTCTTCTTGGCAACCTTTATGGCTTCGATGATGTTACCAGAATTGCCACTCCCCGAGAAACCAAGGAAGATGTCATGCTCCTCGATGTGTCCCTCGAGCTGTTGAGAAAAGATGAATTCTGGACCCAAGTCGTTCATGACACCGGTGATAGTCGCGGACGAGGCGGTGAGGTTCACCACCTTCATCCTCTTCACCTCTTCTGGCACCGGCTTCGACTTGTCGTCCCCAACGAAGGGGTGGAGGTAGAGATCCGTCACGAAGTTGTCACAGAAGCCTGCCGGTCCGCCATTTGCCGCGACATAGACAGTTTTCCCTCGGTCGTAAGCCTTGAGCACGAGGTCAGAAAACTGGGCTACCTCGTCAACTGGGAAATGCTCCAGAACCATTACCTGTTCCCGCCGGTAAAGTCTCACTAGATCCAGGGTAGTTCCCATATTCCCTCCTTGAACAAATCTAGACACTATTAAACAGGAAGCCGGTAGCATTGCAAGCGCAATGCTACCGGCACCTTTCCTACTTGTGTTCGCTCTCGATCCGGCCGTCACCCCGGCCCGTATCGTCCTCGAGACGGATGACATCATCTACTTCAGGAGTCGAAACTTCCTGAAGGATGAGGTCAGTCCGCGCAATCACGCGATGCCTGCGCGGCGGAATGATGGTGAAGAAATCCCCCGCCTTCATGTGATGTTCTTCCATCAGTCCTTCATCATTTTCGAGTAGAACTGTGGCTTCGCCCGAGATGATGAAGTTAGTCTCAAGCTTGTGCTCGTGGAACTGGAGACTGGAACGCGTGCCTGCGCGGATGTAAATCCGCTTGTAGCAGTAACGGCTGTTCAACTCGAGCCAGATTTCCAACCCCCAAGGCTTCTGAACTCTCTTGAAGGGTTTACTATCCCATGCCATGTTCCCTCTCTTTCATTTAGACAATGCTCAAGCCGCCGTCGACGGCTAGGCACACTCCGGTGATGTAGCTTGCCTTGTCGCTTGCGAGGAAGCACACTGCTTCCGCGATCTCTTCCGGTATCGCCATACGCCCAAGAGGAATTCGGTCGATCTGTTTCTGAATTCTCTCCTGCTTGAGAGTAGCCTTTGTCATCTCAGTACACACAAATCCTGGCGCTACTGCATTCACCCGAATGCCGAAGGTAGCAAACTCCTCTGCTAGCCGCGCGGTGAGCTGTATCAATGCCGCCTTCGAGACGGCGTATGCCGGCTTGCCGGAGACATACGGAAAGCCCTTGATGGAAGTGATATTCACGATCGAGCCACTCCCCCTTTCCATCATACCCCGTAGCACAACACGAGATACATTGACCGCTCCGAAGAAATTGACGCCCAAGATCCTGTCCCAATCATTATTGGAGAGAGCTTGGAACGTCTTCGAAGGATTGATTCCCGCGTTATTGACGAGGATATCGATACTCTCAGACTTCAATACGCGTTCCACCGCTCTCCTGTCGGCCACATCGAAGGGAAGAATCCGGGCTTGGGCTTCGTCAGCCACTTGCCGGAGTTCCTTCGACGAACTGCGAGCATTAACTATTACCTCAGCACCGTAGACACTTGCTAGCCGCGCGATAGCCGCGCCAATACCTCGTGATGAACCAGTGACGAAAACTATTTTGCCTTCGAGCATTTCCAAACTCCTTTTTATCCCGAGCATAGTCGAGGGAGTGCGAACACTTACAAATCTGGCGTTACGCTACGCTGATTTGAAAAACTTGTCAATTATATGCAGACAGGCTTCTCCTACTGCTCCTTCGCCAGCGCGATGGCGAGTGACATAACTTGCCTTCTCTAGTGCAGGATAGAAGGCATTGGCTGGAGCAATACTATAGCCCATGAGAGGAAAGATCTCTGCATCATGGAGACTGTCGCCCATAAATATTGATTCTTCTAGATTGAAATTTTTCTTAAGCCAATCGAGACGATCCGCTTCAGGCACGAGATCAAGTTTGAGCAACATGTCATCGACGATGCGTTTCTTGGTGATGTCGAAACCTCGCACATCAGCCGAGACAACTTGTATATTTATTAAGCCTTTGAGTCTCTTTATACCGTCGTTGTCGTGAGGGCCAAAGATCTTGGCAAATTTGCCATCCACGGTATATAGAAATTGCCCCGTGGTGAAGACTCCATCGACGTCTATTATGAAGTTTTTCGGCTCGGTCATGTGTGCTATCCTAGCATAGTAGCAATTTATGCAAAGCCTCTGGCGTCTCCTTAATTTCGACATCTCATATTTGGCAAAGGGAAGCCTGTGGACTTCATTTTCTTTCCTCGTCGGCACACTAGGATCGCTTGTAACTATGGTTGCCTTCGGTAACCTCCTACCGCGCGATACTTACGGTATCTACAATTATCTTCTGTCACTCGGTGCTTCTCTCTCCTTTCTGACACTCTCCGGAGCCGGGCCAGCAGTTATCCGCGCCACAGCCAGAGGCTTCGACAATCTTGCTTCCTACGCCCTGCGGCTTCAGCTCAAGTACAACTTCTTATCTGCTCTCCTTATACTCGCAACTGCAGCTTATTATGGATTTAAAGGCAACACTCTCTTCGCATACTCGCTGCTTCTTCTTTCCATTGCCTACCCTATAGCCGATGCCTTCCATATTTACAAAGAGATCCTCACTGGCAAGAGACGATTCGACACCTTAAGCCATATTACCAATTTCATCACCATTATCGGAGCTATAGCTACGATACTGACCCTCTATCTAACTAGTAATGTCCTTATCCTCATCGCTCTTTACACTGCAATGTCGTTTGTGCCCAATGTCATAGCCTACAAACTCACGGCCAAAGATATCAGGGGAAAGCCTAGTGAAGAAGAGGTGAGGGAGTTGAGGCGGACTTCTTTCCACTTCACTGGCGCTGGCATTATCGGGGTCATCGCTTCATATATCGACAGGATAATCCTCTTCCAAGTTGCGGGACCAGCCACACTTGCGGTGTATGCTTTCGCCTTGGCAGGTCCCGATAGGTTGAAGAGTCTCATCAAGAATACCGGCAGTGTCGCTCTGCCTCCCCTAGCTGGCAAATCAATTATTCAAATACATAGCGTAGTATATAAGCGCCTTATAGTGTTGCTTCTGGCCGGATTTGCCTTATTTGTCTGTTACTGGATCATCACCCCTGTCATTTTCAAAATCTTCCTGCCGCGTTATCTTGATGCCGTTATCTACTCCCGCATTCTTTCTCTCGCCATAATAGTGGTGCCTATAAGCGTCTACTTCGGCAGTATTTTCTCGGCCCAAAACATGATCAGAGCTATGTATGCCTTCAATCTAGCTAGTCATATCATCCGCATCACACTTTTCATAATCCTCGGGTTCATGTGGCAAATTTGGGGGCTTATAATAGCCAGTATTCTTGCAAACGCGGTAAATGCTGTTTTGGGTATTATCATCTGGGAGTGGGAATATCGACGACTCATCAAGATTCATGTCTAAGCGCACTTCCCTTTCTATCTCTGCCAGACGACATTTCGTCGATCAATTCTTTTTTTCAAAAAGTAATTTAATCAGCGGCAAGATAATAGACATTGGGGGCAAGAAGAAGAATAAACGCGGCATTTTCGATATCGATAATAAATACGGAGAAGTTACTTATGTAAATATAGATGAGTCGACAAATCCCGATATTGTGGCAGATGCTGCATCTATCCCAGTCGCAGGGGAATCTTATGACACAGCTATTTTGGGAGAGATTTTAGAACATGTGTCTGACCCGATAGCAGTATTGAGGGAAACTAAGCGACTGCTCCGCCATGAAGGTAAGATACTAGTAACTGTCCCATTTATGGCTGGAATTCATGGTGACCCACATGATTACGGCAGATATACAGAGACCTTTTGGCAGAAAGCTGCAGAGAATCTAGGACTCAAAATTTTAGAAATAGAGAAACAGGGCACAATCTTTGCCGTCTTTGCTTTAATGATCCAACATCTATTTTTATCGAAAGGAGTATCATGGCGTCCAATTCAAATCCCTCTTATAAAGTTCCTCATGTGGCTCGACAAGCGCACCACACACAAACTACTTACCGCATGGACGACTGGTTATGGTATCGTATTTACGAAATGAAGATACTAGGTATATCTCTAGGTCACGATTCCAACTTCGCTTTAGTTGAGGACGGTAAACTCAAGGAGGTGATGGAAGCGGAGCGATACTTCCGCCAGAAGCGGTATAAGCTCTCCGCAGAGCATTTAGAAGCTGGCAAATTTAAAAGTACTTTCCAATACACTGACATAGAAGATCTGAAACTTTTCTTAAATTTAGTCAAAAAAGAATGGATGTCTGAATTTGATGCTCTAGCTGTGCAAAACCAGGGACGAGTGGAAGAGTTAGAAAATCTTAAAATATTACTGAAAGAATCCGGATTCCAATTTGGAGAAATCCACCATATTAACCATCACCTCTCACACGCGGCACTTTCTTATTTTACTTCGCCATTTAAGGAAGCCTTAGTGCTCTCTTACGACGGCATAGGCAACGACGGTCGGACAGTATTCTTCTCCGCTAGAAATAATGTTCTCAATTATCTTGAGAACATCCCTATCGCTTTCGGACAAAGCTACAACAATTTAGGTTATATCATTGGCATTAATCCCGAGATTGAGGGCACTACTTCTGGCAAGACCATGGGTCTTACTTCTTATGGCAAGGTACGAGAAGAGTGGCTCTCTTATGCACGGGAATATGTGAGGAAGTATCAGAGACTCCCAACTGCCAAGCTCGAGGGTCTACAGTCAAGAGGATTAGGACACCGCATAAACGATATTGGTCTTCGAGACATACCAGAACTTAAGAAGTATCTAGTACCGAGGAAGTATCCCTTCGAAAATAACTGGAAGCTCTGGCTTAGAATTATAAATAACGATGAACTTCGTCTGTCCGGACCAGAACATAAGGATTCTCAAGATCTTGCTGCCACCGTACAACATGCTTGGACTAAGGAAGTATTGAATCTCCTCCAGAATCATAAATCCAACTACCAGAATCTTTGTATCGTGGGTGGCTGTGCTCTAAACGGTAGCACTAATTATGAGATCGAGGAGAGTGGCCTGTTTAAGCAAGTACACTTCATACCTAACCCATCTGACTGTGGTCTAGCCTCGGGTGCAGCCTTATATGTTTATTATCAGAACCACGAGTTCAATGGAAGCAAGGAATATTATTCTCCATATCTTGGACAGAAGTTATTTGATCAGATTGAAGGGAATTATCCGAACAAAGAGGTGAGTCCCGAACAAATGCCACAAGTTTTGGCTAAATTTATTTCTCAAGATCTCATTGTCGGCTATATCTCTGAGAGTTATGAAGTAGGCCCGCGAGCACTCGGTAACCGTTCCATACTTTGTAATCCGCTTAATCCCAAAATGCGTGACATATTAAACGACAAGGTCAAGCATCGGGAGTGGTATCGCCCTTTCGCCCCCATGGTCTTGGAAGAGGAATCTTCCAAATATTTCACCAATAAGTCACCCATCCCTTATATGTCCGTCATTTGCTATACCAAAGAAGAATATAGGGAGAAGCTACCTTCTATCACCCACGTCGATGGTACGGCCAGGATACAAACAATAAACGAGAGTCAGAATCCTCTAATTTATAAAGCGTTAAAAGAATTTGAGAAACTAAGCGGCTACCCCATCTTCCTCAACACCTCCTTCAACCCAGCCGGTGAGCCAATTTTAAATTACGCTTCTGTCGCACTCGAAATGCTCGACAAGACCGACTTGGATTTGGTCATCATAGAAAACAAAATCTTCTCCAGTCTAGCCAAGAAACATCTCTTAGAATTCATAAAATAACAATAAATTAACTTTTAATGATAAAATCATGCATACGTTAATAACTAACTATAATTAGCTACCATCGTATGAGTAATTTAGAGGAAAGAAATAGAAAAAGAGTACAAAAAGACAAGTTACAGAAATTAATTTTAGGAACCGTAGCCGTAGCTGGAGTATTGGCAGTTGGCTTAGTTGCTCCAAATGTAATAGGTGCAATGAATAAATTAGGAATTCTACCTAATCCACGTAGGAAAGAATACATCTCCTCTTCTGCATCTAAGTTAGTGAGGAAGGGCTTATTGAAATTCAAAGATGGCTATTATCAACTGACATCTGAGGGAGAAAAGAGATTAAGAAGATGGATGCTATCTGATTACAGGACAAAGAAACCTAAGAAGTGGGATGGGAAATGGCGGATGATAATTTTCGATATTCCAGAAAAGAAAAAGAAAACTCGTATACAGATCTGGTCTCTCTTCCATCAAGCAGGCCTTTATCTTCTCCAAGACAGCGTCTGGGTCTATCCATATGATTGCGAAGATATTATCGGATTACTGAAAACGGACTTTGGAGTAGGTAAGGAAATTTTATATGTAATCGCTGATGAGATAGAGAACGATCGCCATCTGAGACAAGAATTTGACCTGTTACCTTAATACGATGGTGGCTTACTATAATTAGTTATCATCGTATAAGAGTTTTACATACTCCACTTGATTCCCCTCCTATTCTTTCTAAATTATATATGCTAAAATAGGCGTTGTCAACGCGTAGAATTTATGCTGAAAAGTATTTTCGCCAAGCCCTATAGCAAACTCTTCATCGTCGGGGATAACTCCGGCTGGTCTACAGATGCCGATGCAGTAGATCTGAAGAATTTTGCTACCAAGCTTGGAGTACCAGCCGAGATAGTGAAGAGAATGTATCTCAACTTACCCCAAGCTGTACACTACACTTCGCAATTTTCGCTTCTCTTACCAATTTACAAAGATAAAAACAGGATTTCAGTAGATTACTACCATGGCAAGCCAGATCAGCAAGAAAGTTTCAAGAAATGCTTTGAAACACTTAAAGAACATGAGAATAAGATCATACGTATCCGTGTTTCAAATAGTGAAATGGAGGGTCTCATCAAGAGCGTTATGACACCAGAGAAAGTTATGCGAATCCCCCTGGGTATAGATTTAGAAGTCTTCAAACCGCGCAAGGTATCGCGATCAGCACTCGACATACCTGAAGAAGCTTTTGTCATTGGCTCCTTCCAGAAAGACGGAGTGGGTTGGGATGAAGGCTTAGAACCCAAACTTATCAAGGGTCCAGATGTATTTCTAGAAGTAATTTCAAAGCTCAAAACACAAATTCCAAATTTATGGGTCCTCTTGTCAGGTCCAGCGAGAGGTTACATGAAGAAGGGGTTGGAAGAGCTTATGATTCCCTATCGGCACAAATTCTTCCAAGATGCGGCGGATATCTCTACTTTGTACGATATGATCGATCTCTACATTATAACTAGTAGAGAAGAGGGCGGACCGAAAGCTTGTTTAGAAAGCATGGCGAAGGGAGTGCCCCTTGTAACCACAGCAGTTGGGCAATGTAGAGATTTAGTTAAGAACGGAGAGAATGCTATCGTGGTGCCGGTCGATGATGTGGAGGGTCTATACCAAGGAGCTATGAAGATCTTTACTGACAAAGAACTCCGAGATACTGTGGTTAAAAATGGCTTTAAGACAGCAGAGGAGAATGGTTTCGACGCTCAATTGCCTCTATGGCGAGAATACTTCCGTCTTTTGATAGACTAATCTTATGGATTACAAAGTTCAAGTAGAACGGGCTCTGAAATATAAGGATTCTAGCTATATCACTCCGCGGAGATGGTCCTCATATGCCGTACAAGTCAGAGAGGTCATGTTCCTCAAGCCAGAGCGTATTCTTGAGATCGGACCCGGAAACCATATTGTCAACAACATCCTCAAGGGAATGGGTTACGATGTGGAAACTATCGACGTAGATTCGAGAATAAATCCGGACCAGATTGGAAGCATCACTGACGAAGCCGTCATAGCAAGGCTTAAAGACAGATTCGATTTGACTCTAGCTTGCCAGATATTTGAACATCTTGAGTATGGAGATTTCTTGAAGGCAGCTGATTCGCTCAAGACAGTAACTCCAACAATGGTTATGAGTCTCCCATATACTGAGATCAATAGTAAATTCTTCCAATTTGTTCTGAAGATTCCCGGAATTAAGAAAATCTCTTTCTCCTCGAAGATAATTCACAAGCCGATAGAACACCAATTCAACGGTGAACACTATTGGGAGATAGGTAAGAAAGGCTATCCGCTCTCTAGAGTCAAGAATGATTTGGAATCGTTAGGTTGGAAGATCGCCAAAGATTTTCTCAATCCTGACAATCCCTTCCACTATTTCTTCGTCCTATCTCACGAGAAATGAAAATAAGTATAAATTCAAAATTTTTAGAGGGACCTTACGGAGGAGGGATGCAGTTTGCCAACTTTATGAAAGATTTTCTAACCTCTCATGGAGTCGAAGTGACAAATAAGCTGGAGAATAATGTGGATATAATATTGCACGTTAATCCGTTCCCGCATCTCACCCCTGATGCCTCTTCTTATTCCTATTTAGACGCTTACGAATACAAGTTGAAAAATCCCAAAACAATAATTATTGAGCGGGTAAACGAATGCGACGAACGCAAGGGCACAACTTATATGAATAAGCTTCTGGTTGAAGCTTCGAATCACAGCGACTTTGTCGTATTTATCGCCAACTGGCTCCGGCCGCTCCTACTTAAGGAAGGTTTGCCGGAAGATAAACCATACAAGGTGATCTTAAACGGAGGAGATCATAAAATATTCAATACACAGGATAAGGAATTTTGGGACGGTAAGAATCCGATAAAGATCGTTACTCATCATTGGAGCGATAATCCCAACAAAGGTTCAGATGTTTATCAAGCCTTAGATGAGCTTCTCTCTGATTCTAAATTTGGAGAACTCTTCGAGTTTACTTATATTGGCAGAACTAATGTAAGCTTCAAGAATTCTAGAGTTATAGCTCCCTTATCCGGTCAAGAACTGGTTCGAGAATTGAAGCAGCACCACGTCTATATTACCGCTTCCAGAAACGAGCCCGGTGGTATGCATCATATTGAAGGTGCTTTGTGTGGCTTACCCATCCTCTACATAAACTCAGGAGCTTTGCCGGAATATTGCGGAGGGTATGGCTTGGAATTTAATAAGGATAACTTGAGAGAGAGAATGTTGGAAATAAGAGAAAGATATCAGGAATTCAAAGACAAAATAATCACTTACCCTAACACTGCGGAGAAAATGGGTTTAGAATACTTAAATCTATGCCAAGAATTATTAAATACCCGTTAATACTTGTTTACATATTCTGGCGATGCCTTACTCGCGGCAAACAAGCCGGGAGCATTGTTTTAAGTTTCGCTGGAGTATTGAAGCCGGGGGAAATTGTCCACGGCGGCAAGGTAAAGCTCCTAGCCCTGCGCGAAGGGTTCAGCGAAAGTTGGAAACATTTTAATATCGCCTACCTTGTCTCAAGCGGCCTGCCCTTCGCCCCCTCACTTTGGATCTCAATTTATAAATTTTTCGGTATAAAGATTGTCTGGAATCAAAACGGCGTGGCTTATCCTGCTTGGGCAAGGGAGAAAACGGATCGTATAAACAGCTTGATGAAGCCGATACATAAAGCGGATTACGTGGTTTATCAAACTGAGTTTACCAAACGCTCTTCTGATAAGTTCTTGGGTAAATACGCGGGACCATCCTGTGTATTGGTGAATCCAGTGGATACTCGAAAATTTAAGCCTAGAGAAATGCCGTTATCTCAAGAACCATTTACTATCATAATGTCCGGCCACCATTTCGAATCCGAAGAGAGATTAAAAGTCTCTATCGAAGCAGTAAGATTGCTGGCAAACATAAAACTTATAGTGGTTGGCAATACCCGAGAATTACCTCAGGAAGATTGGATAGAAGTAATCGGAAAATTCACTCAAGAAGAGGCACCAAATCTCTATCACAAAGCTCACATAATGCTCCACTTAAAAAACTTGGATCCTTGCCCCACTTTTGTACTGGAAGCTTTGGCTTCAGGACTCCCGGTCGTAGGACTCTCAAATGGCGGCATGCCGGAACTCGTGGACGAGAGGTCAGGAGTACTGATTCCTTGTGCGGAGGATTTTGAAAAATTTCATTACCCTAAACCAGAAGAGGTTGTGGAAGCAATTCTTAAGGCAAAGTCAAATTTAGCTTCGTTTAGCCTTGGCGCCAGAATTCAGGCTCTCAAATTCGACAAGGAAATCTGGCTCAAGAGACACGAAGAAATTTTTAATGACATTCTTAAATGAATCCGAAAATATCAGTAATAATGCCGGTCTTAAACGCTGAGTTGTATCTCAAGACCGCTATTGAGAGCGTTTTAAGCCAGACAATACCGGATTTCGAATTTATCATTATCAATGACGGCTCGACAGATAAGACAGAGGAAATTATAAAGTCGTATCAGGATCCAAGAATAATTTATATAAAAAATGATACGAACATCGGGCTTTCTAAATCTTACAACCTCGGTATTCGTGCCTCGAAAGGCGAGTTCATTGCCCGTATGGATGCCGATGATATAAGTTTCAAAGACAGATTCGAGAGCCAGCTCGAATTTCTGGAAGCTCATCAGGAAGTAGGAGTGGTGGGCGGAGGAGTTATCTTAATTGATGAATCAGGCAAAGAGTTGAGTAAGCTCAAGAAACCCTCTACCCACCAAGAGACGAAGTGGCAAAGCCTTTTTTCTACTCCTATCATCCATCCCACCGCTTTCGGCAGAGCCCGAGTTTTTAAGAAAAATCCTTACGACGAGAATTTATACAACTCCGAGGACTACGAACTCTGGAGCAGGATATTATTCAAAACGGATATAAAATTGGCCAATCTCACCGAAGCTCTCCTCTATTACAGAGTTCATGCAAGCTCCTTTACCCAGAGTTTAGGGGAAGAAAGGAAACAGACTTCGAAAGAAAATTCAATCAGAAACATTGAGCAATACGTATCTCTATCTCAGAGAGAAAGGGAGATTATTATGAAGAAACCCCACACTCTGGGAGAAATTAAGACCGCCTTCAATATTTATAAGAGAGCAGCAAAAGAGTTCGAGAAGAGGGAGAATTTCAAGCCCAGTTCAAGTCGATATTTTTTAACTTTAATTCGCGAATTCTTCTCCGAAGCTTCTTAGTCTGATCCTTAAGTGACGGAAAGCGTTCGTGGGTCTCGACCAGTATATTTCTTATGTTACTAATTTCTCCAGTATCAATCAGCTTATTTAGCACCCTTATCTCTTCGCCTTCTACATCAAGCTTAAATAAGGCTACAGGCTTACCAAGCTTCCTGATAAATTCTGAAAAATCAACAACCTCGACTGAAACGCTGTTCTCTTGGTCTACGTGAGGCTTATCGTGAAGCAAGGTTGTGCCGGTAGACCATTTCCCCGGATCTTCTTTGTACCGTTTAGTGAAGTATATCTTCTCCACGCCGTTATGATCCGATACGGCCTTGTTCAGGCAAATGACGTTTTCATACCCCTTCATATTAGCCTTTAGAATCCGGAAGGCATTCGGATCAGGCTCGAAGGCATACACTGTTACCCCCGGCTGGGCCATTCTCTTGGTAACCTTACCCACATTTGCGCCACAATCTATAGCTATCTCTCCAGAAGATAAATCAAAAGCCTTTTGATATCTAACTCTCCTTAAGTAAGGGCCAATCTTCGGCAGGTCATAGATCCACTTTATATTTACCATATTTGATTTATAGGATTAGAGTGAATGATAAGTACCCAAAAGATCGGGTGAGGTGTTGGGTTTCTCATATCTTTCTCTATCGCCTCTATTACTTCTTGATTATATCTCTCTACGTCATCTTGCCACTTAGCTTTACCCCCAAGGATCAAGAGTGGCAGGGTAAAGTACTTCCATTGCACCTTCTTACCCGCATTCCCACCTAATCCATAGAGGTAGAAGTGTGAGTTATCAAAGAACTTGGTAATTTTAGAAATAGTTTTAGGAGTGTACTGCCTAATACCGTGAAAGAGGTATAGGAGCAGTACTGCCCTAGCTGGGAAATTATGTATCTGGATAACAGGCTTATTAGTCTTGTCGATAAACTTCTTTATCTCTTCAAAAAAGAGGAGGTCTTCATCGAAGTGCTCTATGGCTGATTGAGTGATGAACAAGTTGGTTTCTGGCGGAATCAATTCAGATATCTTACTTGAAGGTGATTTTATAAACTTAAAATTTGGATGTTCCGCTTCAAGTTTTTGCCAATTTTCATGTTTCTTGGCGTCGACTCCAGTATAGGAACTTATTTCTTCGCTAAGCCTAGTGCCATAATTCCCCTCACCGCAGCCGGTGTCGAAAACATGTATTTCTCCCAACTCCTCTTTTATCTTCTCCCAAGGCAAGGTCTTCCAGTATATGTCCGATAACCTCCTGCCGACCGAGCTTGACTTATAAGTATCTCGTAGGGCAGAGCGCCAATTTGAATCATTGAAATTTCTTATCTCAATCCTTGGGTCGAGATTAGCATAAGGGTATAAATTATTGAAGAAGTTTAAAATAAAATAGAGCGGTTTCTCTACAATATTTAACCCATTGTCGGCGTTAATAGAGTGGATCGAAGTTCTCTTCATCTTATCTCTTCTTTAAGCCTCTCCATAAGCCTTGCTAGACTGTGCTCTTCGATATTAATATTTTGAGCATCGAGGTTATCGACGATAAGCTTACACCCACAAGCTAGTGCTTCGAATATAGTTTTGTCGAAGCTCCCCGCCTCTGTCTTATTTACATAAATCTCGTGAGTTTGATAAAGCCTCAAAGCTTCTGACTGAGTCACGGGACCGATGTATCTAACCTTACTGTCTAACACTCGGTGTTTGACAATTTCGCCATATTCTTTATCTTTAGGCAATATTGGACCAGCAATCGTAGCAGAGTAAGGGGTAGTCTTAACCCAGTCGATAAACTCCAGAACTTTCTTTATTGGCGAGATTCTGCCTAAGAAAAGTACCGAATCCGGAATTCTTCTGACATGCGGATCAGGTTTGAAGAAGTTGGTATCAATACCCACCGGCATCTTGTACGATTTGGGAAATCTGGCGGTATAAGACGAGGGAGAGGTATAGAAAACTTTGTTGGAGAGGAAGACAGAGAGTCTTGTAAGTAAGCTTCCCTCTCCGTGATTTCTCCAGAGGTAAACTTTCTTGCCCATGAAGCGCCAGATATCTCCCGCAAGGAGAATGTACTCCTGATTCATGTGGACAAAGACTGCGTCATAATCTTTTCGCAGCTGCCAGATATATTTATAGAATCGCAAAAGGTAAGTGAGTCTGGATTTTCCTTCTTCCTTGCCTAGAGAATAGACAGGAATCTCCGGCAAGTTATACTCGCCCTTCTCGAGAGTAATGACTGTAACTTTTTCAAAGTTTTTACCAAACTCCTCCAGCCACCGGTGCATAAAGCCAAGCACCGGATCACTCTTATCCACCGTTTGGGTAATAACCAGAAGTTTCATTCTAAGGCAGCATACAACAAAAAGGCCCCGCATGCATCCGCTGCATGCGAGGCCTTGAGCCCTCCGCGTCCTAGCTGGGAAGAAAGATCTTGTCGATCTTGATTCCCCTCCAGGCCGCGTGGGCCTGGACTAGGGCGAGCACCTCCTCCAGAGTACTGGCCGCGAACTGGTGCCCATCAAACTGGGACCAGTACCGCGAGCCACAACCCTGGGGGCCGCCCTCAATCATTACGTTTCGGAACATAATCCCACCTCCTATACCATCATAGCATACTATGAGTTACTTGTCAATAGATTGGCTGTCTTTTCCCAATTAGCCTTAATTTGAGCCATATAATCAGCCTTAGACAGAAGCTTGGATTCAAGATAATTTTTTAGGTTAATTTTTAGATTCTCGCGTTTGCTGTTGTCCTCTATAAGCTCGGTTATTCTTTGAGCAAATTCTTCTTTAGTGTTACAAATGTAAATATCCTTGCCATTTTGAAGTTCTTTGGCTATACCGACAGCCGTCGTAAGCACCGGCAGGAGAGAGAGACCGGCCTCAACGAGCGAGAGTCCGTAACCTTCGAAAGCACTTGTCTGGATAAAGGCGTTGGAAGTCTTGTAGAAAGAGCCGAGCTCCTCCTGCCAACCGGCAAACTCTACAAAGCCCTGAAGATTAAGTTTTTTGATGAGAATCTTTAATCGATTCTCATCTGGTCCTGACCCGACTATGACAAGTCCGGTTTCGGGATATTTTTTACGCACTTCTGACAAAACTTCGAGCGCTAAACCAAGATTCTTTTCTGGAGAGAGACGTGAGACGGTAAGCATAATAAATTTCCAACCGTACTTTGTATGAAGATCGAATTTAACGGGAGCATTTTCGATTTTTTCTTTTTCAACATATATGGGTAGAGTACGCACATCTCTTACACTATCTGCATTTTTCAAAATATTTTTAGCAAAGAATTTGCGAACCTTATTTTGAAATCCTGAGAAATAAGGTGAGGAAATATCAGTATGCATTTGCACCTCAAGTGGTATTCTCCATTTCCTCTTAACTTTCAACCCAGCCCAAGCACATTCCATGTCTTGAGCAGTGATAAGGGATTTGCCTCTGACAAACTTTTTCTCGAAGACCAGCTTCTTCCCTATTCGCACTGCATCGATAGGTCTTAACAAATTCAGTGCTGAATTTGTGGGATATATATAAACATTCTCACCAAGCTTCACTTCTTTAATCCCATGTGACTTATCTGATAAGAGAACAATGTGTAGCTCTTCCACAAGTTTCCCATACTCTTCCATCCGTAGGGAAACAGGACTGCCAGGAGTAGCGACATTCCTGTCACTTGAGATCATTAAGACTTTTAAATCCGATTCCATATTGCTATAAATTCTTCTGCCAGCTCTTTCCAAGAATGCTCTCTATAAACACTTCTTAATTCTTCCTTATACTTATTATAAAGATTCTCGTCAAGCATGTCCTCCATTGCTTCTTCAATAGCTGCCTCATCCAGAGGATCGACAAAGATACCGCCTCTCGGAAAGAGCTCGCTTAATCCAGTTTCCTTCGTCATGATAAAGGGCTTACTGAACGAGATCCCTTCCAAAATAAAGTTGGGGCAAATATCAGTAAAGGCTAGAGAAACTATGGCGTAAGATTTTTTGATGCTTTCTAGAACTTTCTCATGAGATTCGCCAGTGATAATATCCACGCCAAGCCTATTCAGCATCTCTGGATTCTTCTCGGGGATGACCCTTCCGGCCCACAAGAAATTTTTTCTCTCGGGAATCGCTCCTTCCCTCTTAGGCGGTATAAAGTTTCTCACCACACCGCTTCTTCCCTCTCTAATGCCGTAAAACTTCTGCCAAATATTCCTCTGCCAGTTCGTATTGAAAGCCAGGAAATCAGCATTCCTTATCGCCCACTTGCTTAAAGTGAGAATAATCTTTTCTTTTGCATTGAGTTTCGGCATATTTTTGTAAAATTCAGGCAAGGTCAGAGACTCCCTTGTCCTATTCACGTATGCCGACCAGAGGAAATCGCCTCCGACTCGGACAATGATCTTTTTCCGAAAAACTTTTGCCCAAAGAGTCGATGGAAACCCGACTGAAAATGTATCGAGCGCAAGGATGAAATCTCCCCAAATCACATGGTGACACAGAGCTAGAATTGAATGTTCAATAGTGCCATATTTTGCGACTTTTACTCTGTGACCCAACTTTTCGAATTCAGTCTTAAGACTTAGCGCATATTGAGCTGGACCGCCGACATCGTTCTTGCCAAGCCCGGTAGTGATCAGTATTCTCATATAGTAAAGACCTTACTCTTCATCTCTCCGGCAATCAAATTCCAGTCGTACTTCTCGCGGACCATTTTGAGCGCGTTTTCTTTTATTCTCTCCCGCAAAGTATCATCGTTTACCAGCTTCATCACTGCACGAGCAATACTTTGCGGATTCTTCGGTTCGCAGAATACTCCCGTCTCACCATCTTTAAGGAAGTCGGGGATGCCGCCCACAGGAGTTGCCACCACCGGCAAACCCGCCGCCATCGCTTCGATGAAGGAAATCCCTTGACCCTCGGAGAGTGATGGGCGAATGAAGATATCAGCCTCTCCTAAATACTTTGGAACATCAGAGTTAGGGATTTCCTCTAGAAATTCTACTCTGCGTTGAAGCTGTAAGCTGTCAGATTTTAGCTTTAAGCTTTTTTCCAATGGTCCAGAGCCGATGATTCTGAATTTCACGCCCTGAGGCAAATATTTCATTGCTTCGATCACATCTCCTATTCCATTTTTTGTCACTAATCTTGAAGTGGTAATAAGTGTCACATTGTCCTTGTTCAACACTCGGTGTTGAACATTTCCGAATCTCTCTACATTAACGCCGTTTGGTATTACATAGGACGGTCCTATGTAACCTAGTTCTTTAGCCCAACTGGCGAGAAAATTGGAGATTGCTTGAATCCTTGCAGCATGGCGAAAGCCGTAAGAAAGCAGGGGGCGGAATGGCAGGATAAACCAACGTCTAAAGACGTGAGCAAGGGGATCACCGTCTTGAAGAGTCAAGACATACGGGGCCTGGTGGGCTAGAACAACCGGGAAAAGCATATAAGTCATCATTGCCCAGTATAAATCGTATTTTTTACGACGGGCGAATAAGGCTGCTTGCGGGATAAAGAAGATCTTACTCAAGTATCCCAGTCCACCGCCAATCCTGTATGTATTTACATTACCTATTTTTTCGAACTTGGGATGAGACTTATTGAACCTGAGCGTAACAAGATCAAACTCGATACCGGAAATCCGGTCAGTAAGTTCCTTGATCGCTATTTCAGCGCCGCCGATGAGTGGAAAATATGAAAGGGAGAAGATTAAAACTCGTTTAGGAGACATCGAGAATTTTCTTTAATTCTTCCGGAGTCGGTCCTTGTTTGATTTGAGGTTTGGGAGTTGGTGTTGGAATATTATTTGGAGCTTGAGGTTTAGAACTTGTGATTTTACTCAGCGCTTCGCGCAAATCAGAAATATTCTTTATATCCGGCTTTCTCTGGTTATTGCCCCTTTCTTTCAGAGAGTCGAGGGAAATTTTGGGCGGAGGGACAATTTTCGGTTGAGGTGGCTTGGGAAGCGGAGACGGCCTTTCCTCCACTTTGGGTTTGGGTATTTCCGGTTTCTTAATAATGGGCTTAAACGGCGAAGGCGCTGGCGGAGCGAGTTCCTTCTCGTGCCAGTCAACGATAGCCTTCTCCACTTCAAGCTTCGGCCGGCCGAATACTCTCCTCGAACTCTCTATCACTTCCTTCACATAAGAGATGCTCGGCAGATCTATTGGAGGCAGAGTGGTGGCCGAGAAAGGCTGTGAGGTTAAGGAATCTATCATGAGTTTAAGATAAATTTGCCTAAGCCCCAGATTTACCAAGTCATCTAAGATAAAAACCGGTGCAAATTCCTTCTCCAATACTTCTGCATCATAAGCACCTACGCGGAAAGCGATCACGGTACCGACATTGCCAAAGACGGCATCTCTTACCTCTTCTTCCATCTGTTCAATATATTGATGAGCCATGGTGAGGTTCAACTTATACTTCCTTGCCTCCGAGAGAATATCGGCGAAGGATTTGTCCGCGAATGACTGGAATTCGTCCACGAAGAGGTAGAACTGGGGCAACTTGGAAAGAGAAGCGGCGCTCTCATCGGCGCGGCTCATGGCGTTGAGGTAGATTTTGGTGACGAGCATTGAGCCGAGAAGGCGCGCGTTGCCTTCACCCACACGCCCCTTGGAGAGATTTACAATCATGATCTTTTTCTCATCCATGATCTTCCTAAAGTTGAAAGAGGACTTGGGCTGGCCGATGATATTCCTGATCAGGGGGTTCGAGGTGAACTGGCCGATCTTGTTTTGGATTGCGGGAATTGCTTCAGCGGCAAATCTCTCCGTATAGCCGGCAAATTCCTTCGTCCAATAAGCCTTGACCGATGGATCAGTGACGTTGTCTACCACGCTCTTCCTGTAGGCTTTGTCTACCAACATCTTGTTTATACCAAGCATGGTAGAGTCGGGATATTCGAGAAGTGCAAGGATAATGTTCTGTAAGATGTACTGCATCCTGTCAGAGAAGCTTTCCTCACCGAAGAGTTTGAGAAAGGCGCTCATAAGTCCGCTTACTACCAAGTGTCTCCTCTCCGGCCCGACATCTTCCATCACATTGAAGGCGAGCGGATGCTCGATATCGAAAGGAGCGAAGTAGACTACGTCGTTTATCCTGCTTTCCGGAATATACTCAAGAAGTTTCTCCGCGGTACCGCCGTGCGGATCGATGAAAGCCATACCATTGCCATTCTGCATATCCTGGATTGCCATGTTCTCAAGAAGGGTCGACTTACCCATGCCAGTCTTGCCGATGACGTAGACGTGCTTAGAGCGGTCAGCGCTCTTAATACCGAACTTCTTCCGGTCGCTTCTTGAATCCGTCTGGGCAAAATAGGTTATTTGGTTAGGATCATCAGCCATTTATTAGCTATTATACAATACAAAAACAAAGAACCGAAGTGCACTCGCGCTTCGGTCTCGGAAACACTCTCTAGGAGTACGGATCGAAACCCAGTTCCCCAGAGAGAGGGTGACTCCTATCGAAGTACTCGTGAGCAAGAGCATGCTGCTGAATTTGCTCTTTGAGCCTCCTGTTCTCTTCCTCGAGCCTCTGGTTCTCTTCTTTGAGTCGCCGATTTTCTTCCACTAGCGACTGGATTTCAATCCCCATTAATACCTCCTGTTTCTAGCGTTTCTGGGTTAAATATAATCAATCAGTGCTCTGTCTGCAAGGTAGGGAGCAGGGCTTCTTCGGTGTAATTGTTAGAAGCAGCCCAAAGCATCCATGAGCTGAGTCCGGCATCGTAAGTGGCTTCTATCTGGGCTTGGATCTTATCCGATCCATAAGTAGCGCCAAGGTCGAAGTCTTGTAGCCATGGGCGAAGTTTCGACGGAGTAGAAGTTCCATTATTGAAAGTTATTTCCCTCTCCCTACCGCTTCCCATAGCAATCTTTATCACTTCATAAGGATGTTCCGCTGGATTAGAAAAACCATTCCAACCGGAAGGATAATGCGAGGGGTACACCATCGGAGAAACATAGTCGAAGTAAGGCAAGGTTTTTTCCAATACTTGCCCGATACCCATGTCGCTTGTGACAGTAGTCGTCATGCCAAAAATGTCGACAGACATTTTAATCCCCGTGTCTTTTAAATTCTGGTGAAGATACGAGAAGAAGCTCTCAAGCATTTCTGGTTTAGTAGAAGTGCCTACAGTCCAAGAGTATTCGGTATCCTCCATATTACCGTCCGATGGGTAGCGCACATAGTCGAAGTTTAGTTCATCGAACCCGAGCGCATAGGCCTCGTGTGAAATCTCTAAAATATAATCCCAGTAAGGCTTGGCCCCCACATCGATAAATGAGAGTCCCTTGTGATCCTTCCAGATTCCACCCAACTTCGACTTCACTGCAAGCTCGGGATAAATCTTCGTATAAATCGGGTCTTGGAAGACGGCAACTCTGCCGATGACATAAATTTCAGAGGCATGAAGCCTATCTATGAAGTCCTTCAGGTCGCTTATGTAGCAGTTAGCACCTTGGCGGAAGGAGATGTTACCGGAATAATCCTTGATATCCACTACTACTGCATTGAGTTCCGTATTCTGGATAAGTCTCTTCAGACTCTCACGCCACACAGGCGCTGCCGCTACACAAGCGGTCATGTACAGAGCCTTCAAGGGCTCGGGAGTGGAAAGATGCAAGACTTTCGGAGTTTCAACTTTTGCCTGAGAAAGATTCTGGGTCGAGGTGTATTCTGTTTGGAAAATATAAGGGAGCGCAAGGAGAGAGGAGAAGATGACCAGAAGCAATATCCATATCCACAGAGATTTCATCCCATTAGAAGCTAGCTAGTATTACTCTCTGATAATGAATTTTGTTCATGGCTTGTACAATGGAGCTTCTAACGGGATTCATATTTCCTGATTCGGATTCTGCTCTTCTATGGTGACTTCTTCAATATCCGTAAGACGCCTGCCGGGCTGGCCCGTCTTGGGGTAGAAGTCGGTGACACGGCGGCGCTCCGCCCTCTCTCTGGCCTTGACCTTGAGAGAAAGTTTCTTATCGATGGTTGTCCAGATGGAGAGACCGATAATGGAGAAACCGACGAAGACTTGGAAGATGGCTTCCCAAGTTCCGGGAAAGCCCAAGATCGGCAAGATCGCCACCAAGGCTCCAGCGATGATGATTAATTTACTCCTAGACATGACGGCATTATAACAGGAAAATGTTTGTTTTCAGGCTGAAATTTTGATATTCTGGGGATTCCAGAGCGCGCATAGCTCAGTTGGTAGAGCATTCGACTGATACTCGAAAGGTCCTTGGTTCGACCCCAAGTGCGCGCACCCCAATAAAACTCACCTCATTTTCAGAGAATTTTTCACGCGCGGCGCGGAGCGCCGCGTATGGTGGCAAAGGGTTTTCTTGAATTCGCCGGTCGTGCAGAGTGGGGTTCGAGCCGAAGATTTTGGGGATGAGAGATTTTTTGGAGGGGAGGTCGTTCGATTGCGCGGCTTCAGCTAGGCTAGAAGCCACATTTAGCCAATCAGCCATCGGTTCGAGCCACGCTGTGGCGTCTCTTTCCAAATTACATATTTTCTCCTCAAAACTTTTCTTATCAGAGAAAAGTTTTGAGCGCTCTTTGAGATAGATTTCCCTGTCTATATCTTGGGCTAGGTAGATGTCTAGAAGTCTCTGAATCTTCTCTGATATAGAAGAAACCTTGTTTCGTAGGTCTTCAATCAAAATTGAAGACTCTTGTCCCGCTTTCTTTTCATCTTCTTTCATTAACAAACCGAATTCTTTGGCCCAAGGAGAAGGCATGGAGTAGTTGGAGAGGATTTCAGAAACTTGCTTGGCTAAAACTTCTTCTCTGATATAAAGTTCGTGGCATTCAATAACTTTGGATTTTCTAGTGCATCTGTAGTAAATATGACCTTTTTGCTTTTCTGCAGTTATCATCATTCTGCAAGTAGCACAGCGGAGGAGACCGGAGAAATGTTTTGGCTCAATGCTGACTTTGTTTGGATGACCTCTTTCTACCATTACTCTCTGCGCTTTATCAAAAAGTTGTTTTTCAATAATCGGTTTATGTGTGCCTTCGTGAATTTCTCCGTTATATCTGAAATGTCCGTAATAAAATGGATTAGACAGAATATTTTTTACACAATCTTTGTGAATATGATTACCATATATACTCCAGATGTTTCTTTCAAAAAGAAAATTCGTTATGTCTTCAAATCGAGAGTTCCCTTGTGAATACAGCTCAAAAGCAGAGAGAATTATTTTTGATTTTTTACGATCAACCACAATTGTTTTCGTTCGTACATCATTCAAATATCCGACTGGAGCAGTACTGGGAAACTCGCCTCGCTTAACTTTAGCTCTCAAACCTCGCTTGGTGTTCTCGCTTAAATCTCTGATGTATTGATTAGCCATTCCAAACTCTACGGACATCATCAGGACATTGTCTTGTGGAAGATAGTTCCGGTCGTGCGTGATAATTTTCTGAATAATATTTTGCTGAAGCATCCAGCTTATTCTTCCGCTATCTACCGGATTACGCGAGAGACGATCTACTTTCCAACAAATTATTCCTTGGGCTTCACCTTTTTCAATACAGTGGAGCATCTCTTCAAAGACCGGACGACCTGGCATC
>Ga0209542_10006760_pt1 | contig 22208 bp, 35 predicted proteins | sample RifCSPhighO2_01_FD_184028 | JGI IMG/M metagenome (GOLD analysis project Ga0209542, IMG submission 184028) | Soil microbial communities from Rifle, Colorado - Rifle CSP2_plank highO2_0.1 (SPAdes) (version 2) | ecosystem: Environmental > Terrestrial > Deep subsurface > Rock core/Sediment ... | reverse complement strand
TCGGCGCCAGCGGAGACCAGATCGGCGCCGTGGGCGCCGCCCGGGAAGCTCCAGGCGCCGTCGGCGCCGTCCGGGAAGCTCTGGGCGCCGTGGGCGCCTTCCAGGTAGAGCCTGGCGCCGTCGGCGCCAGCGGAGACCAGATCGGCGCCGTCGGCGCCGTCCGGGAAGCTCCTAGGGACCAAAGCAAACAACATGCCGCAGAATCTCACACAAGTGCTTACGGCGCATACACTTAGCATTATTCAACACGGCACAATACTTGCTATTCACCAGTGAAACTCACGGCACAGAATGTGCTACCCAGGGGGGGTCAAAAATTCGCATTCACACGTGAAAAAGATCAACAGAGCGCTTTTTACCTCTCCCAGAAAATTTCCAGAAATTTTGCTTTTTTTATCTGGACGCAGTCAATTAGAGTAATGTGCCAGCACAAAGAGAAAGAAGGGGGTGGCAAATGGGCCTGAATAGCGACTATCCAGTTGAGTATAGAGCGTGGACACAAATGAGGAATAGATGCAACAATAAAAATAGCCCTACGTATAAATACTATGGTGCCAGAGGAATCTCGGTCTGTAAGGAATGGGATACTCCAAATTCAATACAAGGATTTATATTATTTCTTGCTCATATTAGTCCAAAACAGGACAAAAAGATGGCACTAGAAAGAATCGACAATGATGGTAATTATGCGCCTGGAAATGTCAGATGGGCGACGCGAAGCGAGCAAAACAAAAACAGAAGGATCCTGAAGGCTAACCGAACGTTGACAGCATTCGGAAAGGTGTTTGGGCTAAGGGAGTGGGAGCGAGAGACCGGGATCTCGACAGACACTATTCGCCAGCGACTCAACAAAGGATTATCTCCGGAAGATGCCCTTTCTACAGATCGTATCCGCAAGAAAATAGGCCCAGGAAAAACTGTATTAAATTTTACAGTATTGAAAGAGATTAGGGGCCAAAAAAATTTGACTGGTGGTATATTCTTGTGTAAGTGCCTTTGCGGTAAAGAATTCAAAATAAGGTATGAAAATCTGATTAATCCAAGAAGGTATTGCGATTCTTTCTGTGGCCTAAGAGGTCAACGCTAAAATCGATGCGCAAAATCACCTTTTGATCATAATAATAGTTTGTGTTTTCGACGATGATCAATGCAATAATCAGGGGGCCATGCTGCCATCTTTGCGCCCCCAAAAATAAAAGAAAGAGGCAGGAACCTGCTTATGTTCAACAAAACGCTTTCAAATCATCTGGTCTTCACCGAGTTGCTTAGTAACCTCGGCTCTGACCTGGTCCAAAATTCTTGCTGGGACATCATCGTAGAGACACTCTTCCGTGAGGCGTGCCAATTTATCATCTCCTTCATCAATAAGACGATCTATCGCTTTGATTGTCTTTATAACGTCGAATGCACGGCGTTCAATTTCATCGAGTTTGCGGTGATGCTGTCCGAGCACATGCTTCGTCTTATCGATGTTCCACATAAAGAATGGTGTGCCGTCTTTTAGTGGTGTTGATTTTGCAAAACCATTGCTAATCGCTTCTGCTGTAGGATGTTTCGTCGCGGCGTCTCTGAAACCGTGCTCGACAAGAAGTTTTCCTACGGCGACCGCAGATATACCAAACTGCTTACCAAGCGCAGTTTGATTCGACCACGTATTACAAAATTTTTTGTTGCTGTTTTTACTTCTTCTCGTCATGGAATATCAGTCCTATAGAACCCGGTAGCCCGATGATCGTCCATCACAGTAACACACTCATCTGCTTCATCAATCCGTTAAATTTTTTCGTAGCGCGAATTTGGAATCACGAGGATAAAAGCAGCCACATCATTGCGCGAGTTCACATCTGTGAGCACACGATGCTTTAAATGGTTGTAATTGATTCTTGTGTCTGTGACCTGACTACACTAGGCTGTGTAAACGCTACCTCACAAACGTAAAACAGAGACCACAAATCAGTGCCAAGAATAAAAACCCATAATTTAGGTTTGTTGGATCGCGAAGTTGATCTTTATGCCAACATGGTTGAAAATTACGATTTAGATGAAAATGATCCTTTATCTGTCGTAGAGCTGGAGCTCTTACTCAAGTTCGCTGTTCATTTATACGATTCTATCTCGGATTTGGAATTGGATTTGCGTTACAGGGCCATAGATTACAATAGCGGTTTATCAAAGTCACAAATAGGAGAACTAAAAAACCTAACAACTCTCTGGCTGCTTCAATGTGATAAAATAAATACAATGATTAGGTTGTTAAATAACAAGAGGGTCATTATCAAGCATTCATCCGAATTTCATAGCCGAGAGACGATTGCAACTAAGAGGTGTTTTACGACAACAAAGAAATAAATCATATGCCTACAAACATAACCGAGTTATTAGAATACACAGAAAAGTTCACCAGCCTCTTTTTGCCTGAATTTATCGAGAATATGAACTTAGTCACAAATTATCTTTTATTTGCGGCTCTTATTCTCATACCCATCATCGGTGCGATTTTTCCGTTCGCGATTGCTAAATTTGTGAGAAGAAAGATAGGTAGTCTGGCCGACTGGACCATGCTTATTGTTTATGCCGTCTCCGCCATGGGTGGAACTATTTGGTACTTTACTGCCCCGGAGACAGCATTCGGATTGCAGATCAGTAGAGGTACCCTTGCTTGCCTAGTCGGTTATTCTATGAGCATTTACATGAGTGTAATCTGGGTTTTGGTGTACTTCGTCGCGAGCGCAAAAAACAAGTTGAGAGTGTAAAACGGGCGTGATACCATTTTCCCGGAGGTAGGCAAATGCTTATTCGATCTGGTGTTGCAGAAAGAGGAGAACTGATGATGGTACAAAAGGACCAAAGTATCAAAGATAAGCAAAAGCTATTAAAATCGATCTATCCCGATGTCAGAGAAGAAAACCTTCGGTTGGTCGGTCGGCGAGTCGCGATAAAAAGCGGCTTGGAAAGTGCCGGTCGCATTGGCCAAGTCCTTGCTGTAGTGCATCACGAGCAGGACTGGGCAGTAGTGGTGTGGGATGACGAGGACGATCCAGACACACACAAAGCGAGTGGACTTGATGTTCTCCCCATCAAAACCCACTTTGCGGGATTTCCTGTGGCTATTAAAGATGAAAGAGCTGCTCGTCTATTTGCTCACATAGAAAAGCGCGCTATAGAGGACGGCACTCCCGAAGCAATAGGAGCAATTCAATACATTAAAGAATTTGAGCGTATGGATAGTAAAACTACTGACGACGACCCAAAAGATGACACCAGAACAAATAGCGAATAAATTTTGCGATTCGATTACATGCCGGGATGCTCTGATGTTTAACACCCACGAGGGGCTTGGTGCTAATAAGTGTGCATTACTCGATGCGCTACGTGGACTGGAGATCCACACATTGGAATGGGCGGCGCGGTTGGCTGAAAAGCCAGCATTAACCTGTGAAGGATATGGTGGCAATTTACCACCACACCTTGACCCAAAAGACCCGAATTCTCACTCCGATGCTCATGATTACTGTCATCGTAGTTTAGAGATGCGTGATTCACTTATTGATGAGGTATCTCGATTGAGGCAAAAATATAATGCGGCTTTGAACAAGCAGAAATAATAATGAATAGTAAAACTACTGACGACGGCCCAAAGGATTAGCGTCACGTGAGCCTGCAACGAAGTACGAAGTCATCCCGGCATAATCGCGACAGAAATCCCGACACTGTGTCGCGATAGGCGTAACTCGACCGGGTTATATGCGCGAAGTAATGAAGATAACAATAGGTATCACGTGTTTAACATCTAAACAGCGGTAAAAACATGATTAATCAAACGACAAACAAACACAAATCAACCAATAGTTGCGCATTTAATGGTATTATCATGGTTGATGATGATAATTTTGCTCATATCATTAGAATCTCCGACTGTAAAAACGATAACAATGACAATTTGTGTTCCGACAAGGGTTGGTGGAGGGGTCTGCCGCGTGTAACCGAGTTTTTAAAAAAATCCTATAAACTTAATTGTATCGGCAGAATGGTAAGCGTATCCAGCTCTAAAAGAAATTGAAGTGTTTTTTATGACTAAACCGACAAAAGAAAGATTCGCACCTACAGTTATTGTCGATGGCGCGGTTGTCACCCCACCCGGCTGGGTTTGGATTCTCGGTTTTGCGATGGCTGGATGTGATTGGGCTATCAAGATGGCAGACACACCAGATTTTAGAGGGCAGATTAGAGAATGGCAAAGAAATCAATTGATTAGCAATCATAATAGACAAGTTAAATATTGTGAGGAAGAGATTGAGCGGCTAAAGAATCAGTTGCAAATTAGATTGTCCGCATTAGAATAGCCCCCATGGCGGAGCAAGCTCGATGCGAACGGCGGGAGGCGGAAGTGATTCACGTAGATCCCGCCCCACGATGGCAATCTCACGAATCTGCGAGTGAATTTGCGCAAACTTGCCACGAAGGACTGCGGCTTAGATGGTTGACAGACATCGAAGTTGTGCTAGTATTCTTTCATAGGTAGAAAACAGACAGTAAGGCACATTTACAAAGGGTATGAATTCAGGGAAGCTTTTCCGCCATGCTCGGGCGTGTGGGCGGAACAGAAAGACGTGATTGACAATGACGGCTGAAAATAGTTTGCCGATTTACCAAAAAGACCTTGGAAAATGGCCCCTAATGGTTGTTGAGGGCGATGCTGTAACCACAGATCAAGCCGCCGAAATAATTGTTCGTACGTCAGGTCTATATTTTTCTTGCAACGATAGAGAGTGGACTAAGCAATTACACGATGCTGCGGGCATCAGATGCAATGAGAAGGGATTTGCCGATTGGCGCGTCATCCAGGCCGCGCGCTCTAGGTTTGGGGTTCTTGCCGTTGATTACCTTCAAAATGATTGTGTCGCATCATGCTACGTTGGTGGACCCGGTGGGTGGTGTAGCTGGGCAGGAAAAATTGGCGCCGATGATAGAAACATCGGAAAATGGCCCCGTGTCGAGGAGGTAGAGAAGGAGTGGAAAACAATCACCGAAGCATTTCCATTTCTACAGCTTATTTGTCAGCTTTTCCCTCCTCAACTAGATGACTCGACAGGCTCAAATCCAGCCGTTGAGTATACGATAGGCGGAGGAAAAGTATGTCTTCGTGAACCAAAAATAGCCCTGAGAAGAGGCTCGTTAGATCTTAATGTATCTGTTTTGTCTCAGCTAACCGGCACATTTATCGAACGCGGCTGCAGAATAGAACAATTCAGGCACGGACTCGAACTCTGTGAAAAAAGAGTGCTGTCCAAGTAGGAGATATCGATGGCGAAAAAAGAAGAACATCACACTAATCAAGAATCAATCCAAGACAAAATCAAAGAACTGGAGAAGTGGCTGATAGTCCCAGGAACAATGATCCAGAGAGTCCTTGATCGTGATGCCAGTCCGGACGGTCTTACGTCATCCCTTGGTTGGTGTATTGGATGGGGTGAGTATGGTGGCGCAAAAGAGTTCCACACCGGAGAAAATATTTTGGAGGCGCTACAAAAGGCAGTGAAGGCAAAAAAGAAATTGAATAGACAACTAAAACAGCAAAATATAACAAGAATAAACAAAAATTATGTTTCATCACGTTTCGTTTAGTTTTTATGCGGGTAAAAAGCTAGCAACTGTTGTTACGGCGCAGCGCCGAGTTAGGTAATTAATGTCATTTAAAATTGGCGATGTTGTTCGACATAAGTGTGGTGGAAAGAAAATGACCATCAACAGAGTTCTAAAAAATGGGCGCGTAGAGTGCGTCTGGTTCGAAGACACATCTCTGTTAAAAAAAACATTCCTCCCCGATGCCCTCGAAAGAGACCTTCCATCTCCGTTGGGCGAGGCACCGCCATTGCTAGTCCACTAATTTTCTCCTTTGCAGACTCACAAACCGTGTTACTATGATCGATGCCATCGACGATCACAACTTAAATGCTAATTAGTCTGGGGACGGCAGATTAAAATCTGGTGGAATGGGCACCATCTATACTCTATCCTTGATATTTATTTCGGTCATCGCCTATGCAGCGATTGGTTACGTCATCTGGGATGATTTTTTTAATCGGGGACACGACACCAAAGAAGTTCGTCAGACATTGAGTACTCCTGTCAATTACTTCGTAGTAGCTTTCTGGCCCGTTGTACTGGCATTCAATTTTATTGTCAGCGTCATAATCACAATAGACATAATTTTCAGGGAATTTCGGAAGAAACTATGAATAGATCATTGGACGACACTGCCATTTGGTAAAGGTTAATCTTGGATGAGTACTGCTGAAACACTCGCCTCTGATCCAGGTGATATAATTCTTAGGATGCACGACTTTTTTGTGCGACAGCTCACTATTAGCGCACAGGAAGAAGCACGTAAGCAGAACCGTGTGGGGTCGGCTAAGATCCCCACAGATATCGCTAGCGCCACGCCTGATGATCTGCGATTATTGAGACGGGTTGAGGATGCGATTCCAGAAGAAGCACTATCAGTCGGTTACAATTTGTCACCGACTGAGAAATCTATAACCGCACAAGCAGGTGAATTCGACAATATGATCGTCGAACGCGGAGAAATTTGACGGGTAGAAAGCAGGAATATAAATGTCAGAAAAACTCAAAACAGAGATTTGCGGGACGGGTTCCCAAGAAATTCAAAAGATTGATCATCGCACCCTACATCCGATCGTGAAATCCTTATTGAGATATCTCAGACACATTCCAACCTCGGTGTTTACAATAAACCAGATATCATCGATGTTTCATACCATCCCAAAAGATGTTTTCTCTGCGGATTTAGAGCATTTGGATTGTGCGGTGTGTCATCACGACGCAGACCAACACGAATTGCGGGGGCTAAACCGCGGGGAAACTAAATGCCTCATTGACGATTGCCCATGTGAGAATTTCAACGGTATCTGGTTTCGACCGAATGGGGACAGAATGCGTGGCGACGAGTTGATAGTAAGAGGAAAGGTAGAAGAGGGTAAGGAATCGGAGTTGATGAATAAAGTACGCACTAAATTGGCAAATAGTACAATTTTTAAACTAGATGGCCGCCCATGACGAACGAGTCCTTCAAAGTGTGTGTCATGTCATCCGCGGGATGTGAGGCAAGGAAGCGTTTTACCCAGCGCGTCTGATTCCACAACCACCCACAAAATGGGGTCTTAGGTAATCGTTGACAAAAACACTCCGTGTGTTATCCTAGAGTAAAGAAACTCCGTAAACCACTAATTTAACTCGGTTTGATGGTGCCATTAAGGAGCCCCTAAGATATGGTCTCTTATTCATCAGTTTGCGAAGCAAAGACAAAGGTAGACATGCGGGCGCAATTTGGTGCCCTTTTGGTTGACTGTGCTAAAAAATTCGGTGGTAAAAAGAAGGATCACGAAAAACTTCAGATGTCTAATGTCGGCTATTTTGCTAGTTATTACGATGAGAAGACACGAAAGCGCGTCTATGATTGGCTGGGTGCTGCACACCCCATTTTTGGCGCATCTATTCCAACCACAGAAGAAGCTCTAGACGCGGGTCGCAAACTAGCAAACACTAAGTGAAGAAAATGACTTTAACGATAAGTGTGTGGAATAAGTTGGGAGCATTATTTAAGTGAGAAAAATAATCGAAATAGACCCAGTTTCGGTGCAAGAAATTGTTCTTTACGAAGCAGATAACGGGGAGGTGTTTACAACAAAAGCGGAAGCAAGAAGCAGAAATAAACACTTGGGCGCGAGGAAAAAATCTGAAATAATTGATGATGTGTTGTCGTTTATAATTGATTGGCGCAGAGAAGAACTAAAAAATATCGGGGAAGGAAATTAAATGAGTAAAATTACGTGTGAAATTTCATCTGTTCAAACCAAAGAGATAACTCTTTATTCCGCTAATGACGGTAAGGTGTTCATAACAAAGGGGGAAGCAAGAAACCATAATCTCGACATACGAAATCAGGTGGAAATCGATGACTTGATGTCTATTTTAGGACGAATGCACGACCCCCACAAGATTTGATTTACCACAAAAAATACGGGATCGGTCTCTGGTGTGTTTGGCCGAGTCAACGGCCCGAATGTGGAAGATATTGTTCAATTCTTCTCCAAGCCCCGCAATAAAGTGCGGGGTAATTCACGGTTCACGACCACGTGATTAAATCCACTCTAGAGATGGTCACAAAAAATGTCATACATTAATTTGCCTGCGTTTGTACTAGGATCAATAATTGTTTCGACTTTTATTGTGTGGCACCAAAAACCAAATCAAAATCCGCCCCTCCGTACTAAGCAAAGGACACCAGAACGTGTAACGCCCGTAGTCCGGGCGATCGCCCGAGTCGGTCCCTCTGTGGTCAGCATTTATGCTACTGAGGTTTTGCCCAACCGTATTCCAACCCTCGTTCCCTCGAACGAAGAGTTTTTCAGAGAATATTTGGGCCCATTTCCGCGCAATCGGGAATTACAGAGGCACATTCTCGGCTCTGGTGTGGTTGTAGACAAACAAGGCTACATCATAACGAATGCTCACGTAGTAGCCGGAGCAACTAAGATAGAAGTAGCCCTAATCAATGGGAGTACCTATAAAGCTGATTTGCTCAGTGTCGCCGATGGGAATGATTTGGCGCTGCTAAAAATCGACCCACCAAGTGATCTACGTGCCATTACCATAGGCTCATCTTCTGATCTAATGATTGGAGAGACCGTAATAGCTATAGGTAATCCATTCGGTCTTAGAAACTCGGTCAGTATGGGAATTCTCAGCGCCACCGGGAGAATCGTGCGCGAGCTGGGAAAGTTTATCTTCTTTGATTTTTTACAGGTAGATGCATCCATAAATCCCGGAAACTCAGGCGGACCGTTGATTAATATCAAAGGGGAAATGATCGGAATAAATACCGCTATTTATCGAGAAGGCAGCGGTATCGGTTTTGTAATCCCGGTAAATCGCGTTCGCGATGTCCTCCAAAATCTGTTGGAAACAAGTAATCACAAACGAATCTGGTTCGGGGCGGAGATCACCGACGCCGGTACCGGAGGCGGTCGAGTTAGGGTTACAGGAGTCGAGAAGAACAGCCCCGCCGAGGAAGCCGGTCTCGTAGAGAATGATGTAATTCTGTCAATAAATGGGCGTGTATTTAGCAGTGCTCTAGAATTCCAGCAAATAGTAATAGCATACGACCCCGGAAATGTAGTTACTATTACTGTGGTTCGTGAGGGTAAAAAAGTTGATTTAAAATTAACTTTGCGTCAACAACCAAAAGAGGTTGGTCAATTGGTGGTAGAGGAGAGATTGGGTGCGTGTTTGACCCCAATACCAGATGATGACCACAAATCTGGAACTGGTGTGCTAATCCAGTCCGTAGAGCCGGGATCTCCGGCCGATAAAATTGGAATTATTCGCGGAGATGTCATAATTAAATTGGGTAGGAGAGAAAGCAGGGCTCTGCCTATGTCGATCATTCGAATGCGAAACATCAAATCAGTAAAAGATGTGATTTCATTTATTTCCGAAGTGGAAACAGTTGGGCAAATAATTATAACGATTACACGAGACGGGGAAGAAATGACTGGTGAAATGATGACTCGTTGAAAAATTGTTCCATGACTTATTTTGAAAAACCAGTGGACAAATATCCAAGATGCGATTGGTGTGGTTGGTTAAGTACCAAAGAAACACCTTTGGTGTGTTCCTCGTGTGGTGAGCCCGGGGCGTCATACGAGGAACACACTTGCCCAGAGAGTCCTGGTTGGCCAAAAGATTGCATCTGCGATCCGTGCTGGGCCGCTGCTAAGTAAAAAAGTCCTCGCCAACTACTGTGACGTGAAATTCGCGTATTACACATCGTCATAACCCAATACATTCCAGGTACTAATGTCTTGTTTACAAAACCCACGGCCAAGCTATACTATGTCTAGTGAGAAAGGTGGTAGACAGTGAGTTATGATATCTGCCTTGTTGATCCGATCACTAAGGAACCCTTGCACGCAGACACACCGCATCAGATGCGTGGGGGCACTTATTGCCCGGACGGTACTACCGAAATGTCCCTCAACATCACTTATAACTATGCGCCACATTTTCACCGCACTTTGGGTGGTGATGAGGTCGAGTTGTCATTTTTCGACAGGATTTTCGGTGGTGGTGATACCGGCATTCGAAAGCTTTATGGCATGACAGGAGCCGAGAGCATCCCAGTAATAGAAAAGGCAGTTGTCCAATTAGGGGACGATGTAGACGAAGATTACTGGAAATCAACCGAAGGAAATGCGAAGCGATCATTATTGCAGCTCTTAGCACTTGCAAAAATGCGTCCGGACGGTGTTTGGTCTGGGGATTGATCATTAGACCTATCTGTTCATTCACAGTGAACAAAACACAAAATTGTCAAAACATTAATTTTGTGGCGGGAAAAACATGAACGAAGCAAACGAACAGCATCTCATAGCAACTTATCCAAAACTATTTAAAAATTGCGGTTATTGTGACTGCGGAGATGGTTGGTTTGACATCATTAACAACTTGTCCTCAGAGATAGTCAAACATTCGGAATATCAACCGGATCATACATTCATATCTCAAGTGAAAGAAAAGTTCGGTGGCCTGCGTTTTTACCATGCCTTCGAGCGAAAGCCCCCGCCTTTAGGCGTGGGGATGAAGCGATTTTCCATTTGACATCCATAAAGCTGTGAACCATGATAATCGAAAACGATGACCATTGTAGCGGCCTCCACATCATGATCAAGACGGCCCTTGTGAAGCAAAAGCGCATCATGGCTGATAGTAGCGTAAACACTATTAACATCGTTCGCAAGATGAAACTCGGTCGATCTGAGAGGCTCGACAGTCTTTGCCGAGAAGCGGGCCGCGTCTATACGATGACGGTGGTCTGGTTCTGGCGTCATGTCCGTCGCCACGGTGTCTGGCTCTCCCAGTACGGGATGCAGAAACGGCTCCAGAATGGACAGCCTACGATCCTCCACTCTCAGTCTGCACAGAAAGCCATCCAATGCTTTTTCCACGCGCTGAAGACTTGGAGGGCGACCAAGGAAATGAGTCCAAACGCCAAACCTCCGCGCAAACATAAGTGTTTCTTCAAGGCGGTTTGGAAGCGTGTCGCCATCCGCCAGATCGGCGGCGATCTTGTTCTCTCGAACGCCAAAGGAACGGAGCCGTTCGTCGTCAAGGGCTGGAGGTTCGACCTTCCTGTTCAGGTTGAAATCGGTTGGGACGGGGAAGAGTACGAGCTTCGAGCAACCTATAAGGCGGAAACAGCGGCACTGGAAGATGGGCGCGTCGCTTCCGCCGACCTTGGTGAAGTCCATCCGGCCTGTATCGGAACGGAGAACTTCCATCTCCTCCTGAATGGTGGACTTCTGCGCTGCAAGCGCCGCTACCGCGAGAAGCTCAAGGCGAAGTTCTCGGCTAAGATCGACCGGAAGAGGAATGGAGGCAAACGCCGGAAGAAACTCATCCAATCCAAACAAAGAAAGCTCAAGCGTCTAAACAACCAGATCAGAGACATCGAGCACAAGCTCACGACCTGCGCTATAAACACTCTCCACGAAAGAGGGGTGCGAAAGCTGGTCATTGGAGACTTGCGCGATATCAGGATCGGGTATGACAAAGGCAAGGTCCAGAATCAGAGGATGCACCAAGCGCCGACTGGCAGAATCCGGTACATGTTTTCATACAAGGCCGAAAAGCTCGGATGGCAGGTTCCAGACCCACAAGATGAGTCGTGGACAAGTAAGACGTGTCTGGCTTGTGGCAAACGGAACACGCCTACGGGGCGAGTCTACAGGTGCAAGTGCGGTTTCGTCGGCCACCGCGATGTCGTTGGGCAGGTGAACATCCTCAACAAGTATCACGGCAACATAGAAGGCTGCCGTGTAATTGGGGCAATGGCGTCCCCCATTGGAGTACGGTGGAAACCGCATCTCCGATGTAACTCGAAGTTGGTAGGCACTAATCGTGCCTCCTAGCTATCGAGAATCCCCAGGCTTTAGCCGTGGGGAGTACGTCAAATAGATGGTGGATCAGATGCTATTTTTGATCTTATCGATGCAGCCGAAGAAAATTCTTTCAATACTTGTGAATATTGCGGCACAAAAGATGGAGTAACTACTAGCGGAGGATGGCTAAAAAGCCTATGCAGCTCGTGCCTAAAAATAGGATTTGAAGTGTAATTTTAACATTAACCAATATGAGACTGGGTTTACCAGATAATTATATAGCATTGGATTTATGATTGTTTTATAGAGAGTTTTCTAATGCTGACAGTGCAAAATTCGCACGAGTTCATCTCGGGGATTGTCTCGAAGTTCTTGGTGGTTTATCACGGGAATCTCTACAGCTAATTGTTACTTTTCCTCCATACAATATAGGGAAGGAATACGAGAAGAAAATAAATCTGGATTCATACATCGAACAACAAGCGCAAGTTATAAAGGAGTGCGTACGCATACTTCACCCAAAAGGGAGTATTTGCTGGCAGGTAGGAAATTACATCGATCGAGGATCAATAATACCAATAGACACCATTCTTTACCCCATATTCTCCGGTTTTGGTCTTAGGATGAGAAATAGAATCATCTGGCACTTTGAACACGGATTGCATTGCAAACGCCGCTTCTCAGGACGATATGAGACTATTATGTGGTTCACAAAATCGGACGACTATACCTTTAATCTGGATCCAGTGCGGGTGCCACAAAAATATCCCAATAAGAAACATTATAAAGGCCCAAAAGTCGGTGAGTTTTTATGCAACCCCCTGGGCAAGAATCCTGGCGACTTGTGGGCAATTCCGAATGTCAAAAATAACCACGTTGAAAAAACAGAGCATCCGTGCCAGTATCCAGTCGAGTTGGTGGAGCGCCTAATCCTATCACTCACAAACGAGGGTGATTGGGTTTTAGATCCGTTTCTCGGTACCGGCACATCTGTCATCGCCGCCATTCGTCATAGTCGAAAAGCTATTGGGGTAGAAATGGCCCCAAAATATTTTGAAATTGCAAAGGAAAGAGTTCAACAAGAGATCGATGGTGTTCTGAAAACTCGACCTATGAATCGGACAGCGCATAATCCGAGTGCTCGGAGTCCACATTCTGGTGATTAGGCTAATCTTAGCATCTAGCGCACAGATACGTACTTAGGGGTAAAAAAGTTCGGTTGACGGATTTGTCGGTCATGTTATGATACAACCATGAACGCAGTAGAGGCCAACAATCGTGCAGAGCACATTATTTCTGTGATGTCTAGTATTCGAGGTGTTTTGGATGTGAGCTTAGGGATTTATGCCGGCCCCGATGACCAAGAGACCGTATCGTGGGAGGTACCTAAGAGCGGGATTTCAAAAAAGGTTCACACAGATATGCGGGATGCCCTGGTTCGTGGGTTTTCTTCGGGAGCAACCCTAACGATTATTCAGACACTGGAAGCAGAAATCTCGTGGCTAGATCCCGATGAAAATTGCGAGTTCACCAATGATTGTATCAAAGTCTTTGCTTGCGAAATATGGGAAGATGGTGTCGAAGCATTCACCGACGATCAAATGCTAAAAATACATCGTCAAAATGCTAAAGATGGGCTAATTAAACACCGTCCTGGAATATCTTTTGGCAACCTCAAGGCACTTCTTGAGCCTTTGATGAGGCTAGAAACACCATGAGTGCGATGCAAAACAGTAACTCAGGACGGTCGCCTGCCACTGCAATCCCTAATTCGCTTCCGTACACTGAACTTGCGGCGGCACTGATAGCTGAACATCGAGCGGATCTCTGTGTCGGAGGCATCGTCGACAAAAATGTCGGAATCGTATGTTTGATTCGAGGTAATTTAGAATATCTAGTGGTTCCTCTGAGTTCGTTTGGGGTTACACCGGAGGGGGAAAAGCCAGACTTCTCACGCTTTGTTGTGAAAGATGGTGGTCAGACACCGGCATTCGGCGACTACGAGGCTGGTTTCGATGCTGTGTTGTACGAGCAGGACCAAGAATATCGACGCCGCAAGAATGGCACGAACAATTAATTGGTTGTTATGCTGTCGGGCAAAGATAAAAACGACTTAGTCCTCCCTTTAAATACTCTTCGCACATATCGATGCATATCCATCGCCGCCCCAAGCGTTCGCAAACTTCTCCGGTGACACAACTTCCGGCGAAAGGATCTAGAACCGTATCGCCCGCATCAGTCAGCATGCGTACGAAGAATTCAGGAAGTTTAGCGGGGTAGCGGGCTGGATGTGGTTTGATGCCATTCTGCTTACAATACTTGAGATAGTGACTGTTGCTTTCCGTATTTGGGATCGAAAGGAGGTTGGGAGGGATCGCCCCGCCGTTGTCGATGCCGAACTTTTCGCTGATGTTGTGGCCAGACGGCCTCTTCTTTGCTTTGTAGCCATTTTTCAGGAGATGGCGCATACTGTCGCTGTATGGTTGAAGCACATGGCGATTGCTAGCTTTAGGTCTGGGGCTCGGCGAGAGCCAAAATACACAGTTGACCGCATCTTTGACACGAATACGCTGCACCGTGACCCACTCAGCAGGTGTGGGCAGCTTTGACGGATTCCACCAATAGAATTCTTGTGCCAAATGAAGCCCGATTTCCTCGCACAACATGATGAGCAACTTGAAGTGGTAGAGGTTGCGGGTCGGCTGGCCACGGTTCCACGCGCCGCCGATGTCTAGGACAAAGCTCCCGCTAGGTTTGAGTACACGCTTGAACTCAGTGGCGAATGGGCGAAACCAATCGACGTATTCATTCGCGTCGACGTTGCCATACTCCTTCTTTCGAACGAGTCCGAACGGCGGGCTCGTCATAATGAGGTCTACAGACTCGTCCTTTTCGACTTTGATTACATCAAGTGAATTTCCCAATACCATTCCACCGAGTTTCGTCTGAAAATACAAACTGACACCTTTTGTTGATTCTGAGCTTAATTTGTGTTGGCGTTTTTGATCTTGACTCGTCAGCGGAGCGCCGTAGAATGCTTCTCGTGTTTCAGGGGGACATGCGCGCATTCACACACAAAAGAGTAGCAAAAAAATGCCCCATAATCAAACACAAATAGAGTTAAAAATGCGGGGTTTCATCGATCAAGTCAGGAATTTCTCGGATTTTGGGGGGGTCACAAGAACAGAGATTTCATCGGAGATGGATTGCCCTATACCAACGTACATAAACGAATTTTGGACATCTAAGCAGAGGGCGGCGAGTTCCCTGCATGAGATTTCTTACCGGGCATGTTTCAAACCACAACTACCGAGGTTTTTCATTGAGCGATTAACGACTGTTGGAGAATCGGTCTATGATCCATTCATGGGGCGAGGCACAACCGTCATCGAGTCGGCACTAATGGGCCGTAACCCGATAGGCTGTGACATAAATCCGCTCTCGAAGATGCTGGTATCCCCCAGGCTATCTCCCCCGAATGTTGAGGAGGTCGACCAAAGACTACGAGAAATTAACCTGGAAAATGAAACCGAAATCAAAGATGATCTATTAGTGTTTTATCATCCAGTAACTTTGTCTCAGATATCAAATCTTAGGGACTATTTCATCAATAAGGAAAGTGATAATAATCTCGATGATATAGATGGGTGGATTAGGATGGTTGCAACGAACAGGCTTACTGGGCACTCTCCGGGATTTTTTTCCGTTTATACGCTTCCACCGAACCAGTCCGTGTCCATAGAATCACAAATGAAGATCAATGAAAAGCGTAACCAGGTTCCGCCTGTGAGGGATGTGAAGAAATTAATCTCATTAAAAACAAAATACTTACTTGAAAAATTAACTGAAGATGAACTAAAAACTATTCAGTCTGTCGCCGAACACAGTTTATTGTTGACCGAATCTGCTGAATCTACCTCAGCTATTGAAAGTGAATCGATATCTCTGGTCGTCACATCTCCACCATTTTTGGATGTTGTAGACTATAGAAAAGACAATTGGCTCAGATGCTGGTTCAACAATATAGATGTTGAAAATATACCCATCTGGCAGATAAAGGAGATCGGCTATTGGCAGGCAGCAATGACATCCGTATTTAAGGAACTTTATAGGATTTTGATGCCTGGGGGTGTTGTTGCTTTTGAAGTCGGGGATGTGAAGAAGAAAACTATTATGATGGAAAACCTCGCTTTGTGCGCCGCCAAGGACACCGGGTTGATTCCAATCATGGTCATGATCAATGAGCAGGAGTTTTCAAAGACATCGGCCTGCTGGGGCGTTACAAGCAACAAAAAGGGTACGAATTCCAACCGCATCGTTGTCTTCGTCAGAGCGCCAGATTAATTTCCTTCGCACTTCGCGGACACGCTGGTTATAATGGCCTTCGTTAGCATTTAGGAGGTGTATCGTGAAAATTCGTGTGGTTCGTAAGTCTACACACGCCAGACCAATCAAAGATGCACTCGTGATTTTTAATGGCCTCTTCGCCTCGCGTGATGAGACTCCCATCGACAAACGATTTGGTTCAGTACTCGTTTTGGGGACATCTAAGGAAAAAATGTCCGGTAATTTGACATATGACTGCATGTGCGATTGTGGATCAGTCCGAAAGATCACTGCAAGCAGGTTACGTAATCATCCGCCGAAAGGTTGTTCTCCTATACACTGTAAAACTCCAGTCATTTTTGCAACATCTTCGGTGCGTTCGATAGCAGCAAAAACAAAGTCGGTGGATTTGATTCCAATAAAGAGAAAAAATCGTTACTCCCTCAGCTCGTGATGGGATAAAAGATGGACGCAAAACGGTGGTCTAAAAAGGCGGGGGATCTCCCGACGATAATTTGGATTGATGATTATGATGACGACACCGCCGATCCACAAGATGGTGACGAACCACTAAGATTTTGGTGGGAAGACATGCGACCACGTGAAGTAAGAGACTTAGTTAAGGAATCTTACGAAAGAGGATTTAATCGAGGTGTGTTAGAGGCTAAAAACTTACATCGTCAATCTTGACATGAAAATCGTTGAAGGAGACTTAATCGATTTGGCTACCCGTGGTTACTTTGATGTAATTATCCACGGATGTAATTGTTTTTGCACAATGGGGAGGGGGATTGCTAAACAAATTAAATTAGCATTCCCAGAAGCCTTCGCGGCCGATCAAGCGACCGAATTTGGGGACAGAAATAAACTCGGCGCAATATCGGTGGCAACGGTTACTCGCGGTCCGCATCGATTTTCGATAGTCAACGCCTACACTCAGCATGATTTTCGAGGTGGGGGCGTTCTGGTTGATTATGTCGCCGTTCGCTCCGCAATGCACTTGATTGCGGTGAAATTCGCGGGGAAGAGGCTCGGTTACCCGAGGATTGGATCTGGACTGGCCGGAGGAGATTGGCAAATAATTTCAGCGATTATCGATGAGGAATTACAAACACAAGATCACACAATGGTTAAATTTTCCCACGTAACCAGGGGTATTTTTACCTTATGAAATACGATGACTTACCAGAGTGCCCCAACTGCCGGATGAAAGTTTTTCGTTGTTTTGGTACTGACATTCAGATCGTTGATTGCGCTACGTGGATAAGTCAACCACACCGCGAAAAGAGGTAAAAGTGACTACTACGATGAAGGAAGAACTTGATTTCGTTCGTCACAAAAAAGATGAATTTTTTGACGAAATTCGCATTGTTACAGAAGGTGGGGCACCATCATTTCGGGCTGTTGTGCGTGAGCGCTACAAAACTAGCGGACTATCCGGTGATGAGTGGCGCTTTAGTAACATGTGGCAAATATGCGAACCAGACCATTTATGGAGAGATTTCGATGGCGGCTACTGTTCCTTCGAAGTGTGTATGGCGGCTCTGTTTCCCGGCATCTACAAAAGCCATCCAAATTTACATGATGTCATAGTACTGCAAACTGAATATTGGTGGAAGGGGCACAATCTCTATACCATGACGTATGATGGGAAGCCCCTACCACTTCTGGCCGCCGCTGGTCATATGCCGTGGGCGTACATTCGCGCCCGTGAGGGAGAATACGACACAAAAACCTATGAGATGTTGAGGAGTAAATTATGCTTCCAGCCCGGATGCGCCGAGGAGGCAGTTAGTACATATGGGCTCAAAAAGAGGTACTGCGAAGAAGGTCACGAAACAGACGCTACGAGAAAGGGATTTGGGGCTAATGCGTCCAAAATAATTCGTGAAGCCGTGAGATTCTGTTCTCAGCACCTCCGTCGCGGCGATTGTGCGCTCCAAGATTCGGATGATAACTACATCGTACTAGATGGTCCAGGACCGGACGGTCATAAGATGCCAGCATCCAAGGAAAGCCCGTCTTCTTTCGGCGGTTGTGTCAACATCAACATAAATTGAAGCACTAATTAAAGATTTGGTACGAGTGAGCACGAAGAAAAATGCAAGAGAATGATAGCTCTGTTGCTAAAGTGTCGAGGCGGTTTCGCAGATAGTTCGGGGAAAGATCACGATCATACGAAAATGCTTGACAATATTCTTCCTAACATAAGTGTAAATAGTTTTGTAAAGAAACGGGATTAGCTCTACGAGCACAACGATGCCACCAAAGATTTGCATAAGTCACCAACACACCACCGTGAATGACCAGTGGGAGATCGATGTCAACGAGATCACTCACCTCTACGAGTTGCGGCATGCTGTCAATGTGCTCGGTTTTGGGGCGGTGGTGAATGGGCTTGGGGTTAATTTTAGGCGCGTTGTGATCCTTTACAACTCTTGCATCCACGGCTCGACAGATTTGACACGTCTATTTATGGCTAATGATGAGGACTTCAAAAAGCTGGTTCGGGAATATGAGCTGGAAGCTACAGAACGAGAACTCCGTATTGCCGCAATTGAGGACAGCAATGAGAAGTTGATCGCTGAACTTAAGCATAAACGTAAGAATTTCGCCGGCATTGGAACAAATAAAGCCAAACGAAGACTCAACAAAGTTTCTCTCACTGACCCGCTCGCCAAAGTCATCCGCGTAGCTCTGGAGATTGAAGACAAGAGCATCTCTGCAAAAAATTCTTACGGCACATACAGAGAGAAAATTTACAGGCAGAAAACAAAATTGATCTTGAATTTATGTGATTTGTTCAAGGAACAGGGCTGGACTTATGGTGTCCAGAAAAGTGATGTGCCGCCCACCACCCACGTTATCTATTTTGAGGTACCAGGTTGCGAGCAGATTTCGTGGCACTTTACGCCAGAGAATGATGATGCTGGTTTTCCCGCATACACAGGTGAGTGGGACAGGAAGCAAAATTCTACGATGGGTAAGATTGAGGTAGTTGCGGCGAGGCTCCTTCAAATGACGATGATCAGCAGAGAGTAGAATTTGATGAATCATACGTCAGATGCAGCTAAAACACGCATCGATTCTGATCTATGGCGTCGTAGAATAAGGTCTCTAGTAGTTAATTGTAGAAAAGATAATTATCACGCGTTTTGCGGCAGACCCTCAGTTTATGGTAATCCGTGGTCGCATCTCGAAAAATCATCTGGAGTTTTCAGGGTGGACACGCAAGAACAAGCTATTGATGCTTATAGAGATCATTTGATGAACGACTATAATCTTGATCTCATTAACATCATTGAGCTAGAGCTGCCAGACAAAATACTCGGTTGTTATTGCGCACCTAGTAACTGCCATGCTGATTTTATCGCAGAAATAGCCAACCCACCGATGATGTTAGGTGATTTTCAGCACACAAAAGCTAGTCAGTGGATAGCAAAAAAGGCCCGAGAAAAAGCAGACGTAGTTCATCCGTGTGATTATTGGCTCTTTGATCGATGCGATTGTAGGGGCTCATGTTCCTGCCACTGGGTCTAGTAGTCGGCTGCAATTTTGAGTACATCATCCGAAATTTTTGATCTTAGGAAGCTATCCGGCCTCACCTGGGAACAGTTGGCACGACTATTCGGTGTGACCCCTCGGAGCCTGCATTTCTGGTCTAGCGGAAAACCCATGAACGCCGAAAACGAGGAGCATCTGCATCGCCTGCTGGCGGCGATACGGACCGCAGATCGAGGATCGGCCAGCGAGAACCGCTCAATGCTGCTTCAAGACCGCGCAGGCGTGGTTCCCTTTGAGCTGCTTCGGACACGAGTATACGAAGACTTTATCCAAACTGTCGGAAAAGGATGCGGACGTAAACACATTGACATTAAACCCCTCTCCGAGAAAGCCCAACGAGAGCGAAGGCCACCGCCACCAAATGCCCTGGTTGATGCCCAACAGGATATGGTTAACGTCGAAGGTGGCCGGTTTCTTAGTGCCTCACAAATCAGCCGAAAAAGGCGGTCGGCGCCGAGCCGAGGTGCGCCGACGCGCAGCTCGTACCCATCAAAAGACATCGAACCAGAGGAGCTAGAAAGTTGCGAATGGACGGGTGATTGTAAAGACGATATTTGATTGATTTGTTCGCCCGTGATAGGATCGAGCATTGTTAAGGCCCAGGAAAACCCAAAAATGAAATTTGAACTTGATAGTGAACAGATAAGGATTAAATTACGTGAAATATTTGATTCACAATCGGATTTTAAACTCAAATCTATCCGAAAAGCTGGTCAACTTTACGTTCTCGGGTTGTCGTCAAAGGAAAGTGTCATGCACCCGGCTGATCGACTTAACCTATTGTTCGTTAATTGGGGTGAAAATTTCGACTTGATTAAGCTCAAAAAAACGGTCCGATCGGGGGGATTTCGTAGAAGGGAGTACGTCCCGCGAGAGAGCCATTATCGTGGGATGCGTAACCTATTTGCTACTTTTTTGTTTCGCGACGGTTGGCTCGCACAAGTGCCTGAGTCGGGAGAGGCGGGGGAAGATGAAAAACAAGATGATTTATCTCAAAGTATATTGTGCGAAGAGGTGGAAAGATGCGAGATATAGCTAAGAGATGATGACTGATTTCGATTCCGCGGATTTACACGACTTCAAATTATTGCTTAGTAAAGCATTCCAAGAAGATGCATTCAGACTAATTAGTGTCCAACTTGGGGATCATCACGGCTTAGACTCTATTGAATTCTTGGTTTTAGCTAACGTCCACGGATATTTGAACAGCAAATTGATTTGGTCATATATAAGAGAGATATTGAGGGGATTTTTTGCGCCGAGGTGCCGCAGTCGTAATACTATTCAAGTCGATTTGGATGCGATAAGGCGTGAGAACTACAGTCCGATAGAGAAAGACGATGAGACGACCATCCACGCTGAAAATGTTCAATTTGCGTTCAGAATGAACGAGAATGACGTTTATGATGCCCTTGAAAGTTCTGACCCATTGCCGACGGGGTTTTTTGATGTAGGCGACATAGAACGTGGGGAATTATTATAGCGGAGCGGGGAATCCCAACATTGTGTCGCGATAACGTGGAATTTTTGCAGCTACTTGATGATCAGAGTCACTCACCGAGAAGCCCGATAATGGGCTGTATGTGGCTTGAGGCGAACTACTTCGCGCGCGCTCGTCCACCAAAGGCCACAGCCAACTGTCTGGATAGGCGTCAGAGCACCATCCAGCTTATACTGGACGATCTGAACGCAGAATGAGAGAGGACGGATAGACATGGCTGTAGGAATTTCGGAGAGCGCCGCCAACCGCGTGCGACATCTTCTCCAGCAGCAGACCGATCCCCGGTGCAGCGTGCTGCGCTTGGGCGTGGCCGGGGGCGGCTGCTCGGGCATGACCTACAAGATCGACTTCGACCGAGAGACCAACATCGCCCCCAAGGACAAGGTTTTCGAGGACCAGGGCATCAAGGTGGTCGTGGACCACAAGAGCATGCTCTTCCTGGAAGGCACGGTGCTGGACTACGCCGAAACGATGATGCAGTCGGGCTTCGTGTTCAAGAATCCCAACGCCAAGCAGACCTGCGGCTGCGGCGAGTCCTTCGGGGTTTGATTTACCTCGACGCCCACGCCACCACGCCCGTCGATCCGGCGGTGCGGGAGGCCATGGCGCCGTATCTCGACCAGGAGTCGTGTTGGGCCTATCTGGGACGGGCAACCGCGGCACGACTATGTTGCTTGACGAATCCCGGTCTTATGTTATGCTGACATTATGAGAGATATTGAAACTGTTAGGCGAGTAGAAAAGCGTTATCAGTACAAAGATGCTGAGTATTATGTAATCTGTTTTGCGCGGCAAGCTTACACTGAAGAAGAGGCATTAAGGGAGATTACTACCGAAATGTCTATCAAGGGCTGGAA
>Ga0209542_10006759_pt1 | contig 22210 bp, 19 predicted proteins | sample RifCSPhighO2_01_FD_184028 | JGI IMG/M metagenome (GOLD analysis project Ga0209542, IMG submission 184028) | Soil microbial communities from Rifle, Colorado - Rifle CSP2_plank highO2_0.1 (SPAdes) (version 2) | ecosystem: Environmental > Terrestrial > Deep subsurface > Rock core/Sediment ... | reverse complement strand
TAACCTTTACAACGCCGAGTATTGCAAGTTGTCAACCGGCGGTTCAAACCACTTTGGCTGCGTGGCGGTAAAAAAAGGCGACCATGCTATTTTGAACAAACGATACGAGAAAGATGAATTTGAAAAACTGCGCGCGCGCATCATAAAGCAGATGGACGAGATGCCGTACGTTGACAAAAACGGCAGGGTGTATAAATACGGCGAGTTTTTTCCGAGCGAAGTCAATCCTTACGCCTATAATGAAACGATTGCCCAAAACTTTTTTCCTCTTTTAAAAGAAGAAGCCCAAAATCGGGGGTATTGGTGGCGGGAGGAGGACAAAAAAGAATACCAAACGACCAAAAAGTCTGCTGAATTGCCGGACCATATTAAAGACGCGCCGGATAGTATTTTGCAGGAAGTGATTGAGTGCCCGAAATGCGCCAGAGGATACAAGATTATCCCTATGGAATTGAAGTTTTTAAGAGAAATGAACTTGCCCCTGCCGCGCGAATGTCCGTTTTGCCGCATAAACGAGAGATTCGCCATTTGGGTCAAAAACCTGCGTATTTTCAAGCGAGAATGTTCCAAATGCGCCGCCAGTTTTGAAACCTCTTATCCCAAGGACGAAGTGCCGTACATTTTGTGCAAAGAATGCTATCAAGGAACACTTGAATGATCTCTAAAACGCCAAAATTTGATAAGGCGCTGGATGAATATTTTGCCGGTTTGAAACTGGACGAAAAAGGAGGAGAGTGGCGGATTTGCCGTTTTTCGGGTGAAAAATTTTACGTCCGTCCCGAAGACGTGGAGTTTTACAAACGCATGCACGTGCCGCTGCCGACCTTATCGCCAAACGAGCGGCACAGACTTAAACTTGCCTTTTTTAATTCATTTAATCTTTTTCGGGTAAAGTCCGCCTATTCCGGCAAAACAGTAATCGCCGCGGCCCCTCCGAATACGCCTTATAAAATTTGGGAGCATAAAGTTTGGTTTTCTGACGTTTGGGATCCGATGGAGTACGGCCGCAATTATGACAGCAACGGCGGCTTTTTCAGGCAATTTCACGGACTGACGCTTGATGTTCCGCGCCCCGATCTATACGTTGATCCTCAAAGCGTGAACAGTGATTACACTCATAACTCACTAAAACTAAAAAACTGCTATTTTGTTTTTGAGTCCGTGGAGTCAGAGGACTGCCTTTATGGTATTTATGCCTATTCCAAAAACTCGATTGACGGATTCGCGCTGGAAAATAGCGATACGACTTACGATTCCCTTTACTCGCACTATCTTTATCAGTGTTTTTGGTGCGAATATTCAAGAAACTGCCAAAACTCCTATTTTCTTTACGACTGCCGGAGCTGCGAATATTGTTTTATGTGCGTCAATTTAAGGAATAAAAAATACTATTTTTTAAATAAGCCGCTCCGCAAGGAGGAATACGAGGCTAAAATAAAAGAAATTAATCTCGGTAATCGGGAGGCTGCGGGGAAGTACAAAAAGGAGTTTGAGGAATTAAAGAAAAAAGCGATTCACAAGCCCGACCATAATGAAAAAGCGATAAACTGCATAGGGGATTACATTACCAATTCCCGCAATTGCTTTGAGTCTTGTATTGCTAGGGACAGCGAAAATATTTCTTATTGCCTCGGCGGTTTTAAGTTGAGGGATTCCCATGATATGGCCGGTGGATCAAACGTTGAGGCAAGTTATGAGTCGCAGGCCGTTAATTCTTTTGGCGTAAAATTTTGTCTGTGGGCCGAAGAAAGCCGCGATTTAGAGTATTCTTTTGACTGCAATAAATGCGAGAACTGCTTTGGTTGTGTTTCTTTGAAGAATAAAAAATTCTGCGTTTTTAACCGGCAGTATTCGGAAGAAGATTATTGGAAACTCGTAGACGAAATTAAAACCAAAATGTTTGAAGATGGAGAATACGGAGAATTTTTTCCGTCTTACGTCGCACCGATACCTTATAACTTGTCAATTGCCGTATCTTATGTCGGTTATGACGATGTGGAGACCGCGAAGCGTTACGGCTACCGCGTTGAGGACGTTCTCGAATCCAAAGATGACGCAGTTGGCGAGCTGATTGATGCCGAAATTCTGCCCGCCTATATTAAGGAAGTCAAAGACGATGTCTTGCAAAAAATAATTTTTGACAAGAAAAATAACCGGAAATTCAGGTTTGTTAAAGCAGAACTGGATTTTTATCACAAATATAATATACCTCTGCCTGTTGAAAATCCGACAACACGCATAGAAAAAATGCGTAAAAAGATAGGCACCATCAAATTTGAAATTTTTGAAAGAACCTGTCCGAAATGCGGCCAGGAATTTAAAACCGTTTATCCTGTAAGCGACCCGCGGATGGTTTATTGCGAGTCGTGTTATCTTAAAGAAGTAGTATGATGAAAATTCTGATGTTCTCGGCCGACCCGACAATTTTGGATAAAGGGTCTTCGGCGGGCAAAAAAATGGAGGAATACGGACGCAGAGTCGGGCTCCTGAACATTTTGGTTTTACTCCCTAGTCTTGGTAAAAGGCCGAGATTGGTTTCTTTGGCGCCAAACGTCACGGCAATGGGGCTGGATGGAAAATTCGCGCGATTTTTCAAGGGCTTTTTTAAGGCAAGGCAGATGATTAAAAGAGAGAAGTACGACCTGTTGGTGGCGCAGGATATTGAACACGCTTTTATTTGCTGGCTTTTGGGGACAAAGTGGCAGATGCAGATTCATGCCGACATTTTCAGCCCCTATTTTGCAAAACATTCCTTTTTTAACAAAATGCGCGCGATGCTCGCAAAGTTTTTAATTCCCCGCGCGTCCTGTGTTCGTGTCGTTTCCGAAAGAATTAAAAAATCCATATTTAAGACGTTGAACAACCACTTAGTTGTCCAACGTCTAAGTGTTGTGGTTTTGCCAATTTTGGTCGAGCCGTTGCGGACGTCCGACGTCCGCTTGGACGTCGGACGTCCAAGTGTTTTTAGTGAGTTTGATAAAACGATTTTGATGGTTTCGCGCCTGACCTCTGAAAAAAATATTGGGCTTGCGATTGACGCAGTGGCCGAAGTCGTAAAAAAACACCCGAAAACAGGTTTAATAATAGTCGGCGACGGTCCGGAGCGCGAAGCGCTAGAACTAAAAGCCAAAAACTACAAGCTAACGGCTAATATAAAATTTGAGGGTTGGAAAAGCGATGTTGCTCTGTATTACAAAGGTGCGGAGATTTTTTTGCTGACTAGCTGGTATGAGGGCTGGGGGATGAGCGCGGTGGAGGCAATGCGACACGGAGCCGCTGTTGTAATGACTGACGTGGGATTGGCGGGAGAATTGGTTGAAAACGGCAAAAATGGCCTTATCGTGCCTGTTGGCGACAAAAATGCTTTGATTGGCGCAATCTCGCGCCTTTTGGAAAACAATGAGCTACGGCGTGATTTGATTGAAGAAGCGGCAAAAAAGGTTCAAAAACTGCCTTTAGCCGAGGAATATTACCAAAAAATGGTTGAGTCGTGGCAAAAATGCGCAAACTCCTAATAATCACTCAAAAGGTTGACCGAAACGACTCGATTTTGGGGTTTTTTCACCGATGGCTTGAGGAGTTTTCAAGAAATACCGAAAAATTAACGGTAATTTGTCTTGAAAAGGGCGAGTATGATTTGCCAGAAAATGTAAAAGTTTTATCGTTGGGAAAAGAGGCGGGCAAATCGCGTTTAAAATATCTTCTTAATTTTTACCGATACATCTGGCAAGAGCGTAAAAATTACGACGCCGTATTTGTGCACATGAATCCGGAATACGTGATTTTGGGCTGGGCCGACTGGAAAGTTTTGGGCAAAAAAATAGCCCTTTGGTACGTACATAAGTACGTAAATTTGAAATTGAGGGTTGCAGAGAAATTGGCCGACAAAATTTTTACGGCGTCAAAAGAAAGTTTTCGTTTGCCACCAAACAAGGTTGAAATAGTGGGACATGGGATAGACATAGAGAAATTCAAAATTCAATTCGCCGGCCTGCGGACAAAATTAACCATAATAACTGCGGGAAGAATTTCGCCTGTGAAAAATCTGGAAACCCTAATTGATAGTTTTGGAATTTTGCAAAATTCCAAAATAGATTTTGAAGCTAAAATTGCCGGAGGGCCGGCTACAAAATCGGACAGTGTTTACTTTGAAAAATTAAGGTCAATGGTTCGCCAAAAAAATCTGCAAAACAGAGTTTCTTTTTCAGGCCCCATCCCATATTCGCAAATTCAGGATTTTTACGCCGAAGGCGATATTTTTGTGAATCTAAGCGAAACAGGCAGTCTTGATAAAGCAGTGCTTGAGGCAATGGCTTCTGGGATTACTGTTATTACTTCAAATGAGGCATTCAAGGACATTTTGCCTGCGCAATACTTTTTGGAGAACAAATCCCCGGAGGGGTTAGCTGAAAGGGTCCAAGAATTGGCAGGCGAGCAAAGGCCGAACGAAGAACTCCGCGATATTGTCGTTAAAAACCACTCTCTTCCGCGTCTGATTAAAAGGATTATAATGTTTTAATGTTTCTTTCAGTTGTCATCCCTATTCACAACGAAGAGGAAATTTTGGAAAACGAAATCCGTAAGTTGATTTTGGCGGTTAATGCGGCTGCAGGCGGCCGGGATTACGAAGTTTTACTGATTGAAAACGGCAGTTCTGACCGGACGCTTGACATTGCAAAACGCCTTGCCGAAAACTATTCGCAAGTACGCGTCGTATCTATGGCAAAGCCCGGTTACGGCGAAGCAATGAAAGAAGGTATTCTGCAAAGCGAGGGGAAATATGCCGCGATTTTTAATATTGATTTTTGGGACGCGGAGGCTTTGAAGAAAGCTCTATTTTTATTTGAAAACGAAAAAAACGATATAGTCGTATGTTCAAAAGCAATGAAAGGGGCCAAAGACAGGCGTTCGTCAAGCAGGGTGATGATGAATCGGATTTATAATTTATTTTTACGCATATTTTTTAACTATCGCGGTACTGATACCCACGGGATTAAATTTTTAAAGCTTGAGCCGGTGATCCCTGTTCTTAAGCGATGTTGGACCGGCGCCGCAATGCTGGATACGGAGCTTTTGTTGCGCGCGCAGGACGCAGGTTTAAAGATGTCCGAGATTCCGGTGATTTGTGAGGAAAAAAGGAAAAGCGTTTTTGGTCTCCCGAAACACATACCGAGAGTTATAAAAGATACCTTTGCGCTTTTCGTGGAATTAAGGTTATAGTAGTGGGGTATGAGTAAGATTTTGATTACGGGCGGCGGGGGTTTTCAAGGAAGCCATCTTGCAGAATCGCTGGTCGCGAAGGGCCACAAAGTCTCGGTTTTAAATATACATTCTCCAAGCGCGCTCAAAAATTTATCGGCAGTCTCTGACAAAATAAATTTAATCTGGGGCAGCGTTACCGACAAAGAAATGGTTGAGGAGAGCGTTCGCGGGCAAGACGTTGTTTTTCACATGGCGGCGCACGTTAATGTGGACGAATCATTAGAAGATCCGGGTATTTTTTTTCATGTGAATGTTTTAGGAACGCATAACGTGCTGGAGGCCGTAAGAAAATACGGCGCCAGGCTGATTTTCGTTTCAAGCCGTGAAATATACGGCGACGGCCGTAATCTCAAAGAAGGCGAAAAGTTTTCAGAATCTTCGGAAATAAGTCCGGCTAGTCCTTACGCAGCCTCAAAGGCCGCGGCTGACCGAATGTGTTATTCTTATTTTTCGTCTTTTGGGACCGACATTACGATCGTTCGGCCGTTTAACGTTTTTGGCGAAAGACAGAAAGGCGGCAAGTTTGGCGCGCTCATTCCGATTTTGACTGAACACGCTTTGCGCGGTGAAAATCTGGAGATTTTTGGCGACGGATCCACGCCGAGAGATTACACCCACATAAGCGATATTATCCAAGCTTACAATCTGGTTTTGCTTAATTCCGAGGCGCTTAAGGGCTGCGCGATAAATTTCGCGAGCGGGGTTGATACTAAAGTGAAAGATATTGCTGAATATATCGCTAAAAAATTTGGCGTGGGCGTGGTTTATACGAACCCCCGGCCGGGCGAAGTTTCTCGTTCTCCGGCGGACGTTTCATTCGCCAAGAGTTTGGGATATTCGCCCAAAATCAGCATCTGGGAAGGAATTGACCGTTATATTGAGTGGGCAAAAAATAATGTTTAAAGAAATTTCTTGGCCGTTTTTAATCCCAATCATAGCCGTTTTTGCTTTTGTCAACGTTTATTCGTTTTCCACCCTTACCACCAAGCCGGCTGTCTGGTACGACGAGGGTATTAATATAGAGCTCGCGCGCAATTTTTACGAATTCGGCAAACTGGACCTCGTTGTGGAACCTCTTACGTTTTCCGGCAGGGGGGCTAATATCGGGTCAACTGGATACCCGGTGACGATACCGTTGGCCGGATTCTTTAAAGCGTTCGGTTTCGGTTTGGCGCAGGCGAGAATTTACATGCTCTTGTGGATAAATATTTTTCTTGCCTGTTTGTTTTATTTCCTAAAAAAAACCTGGGATACCCGAACGGCTTTGATTATTTTGCTGTTAGTCGCTTCATTCCCCTCGTTTTACGCGAACGGCCGGAGTGTTATGGGCGAAATCCCAGGCCTTGCCTTCATTCTTTTGGCTCTAGTTTGGAGTTTTTATAAGAAAAATGATTTTATCGCCGGCGTTTTTTTGGGTCTGGCTGTCGTGAGCAAACCGTCTGTTTATGCTTTTTTTGTTCCGGCCCTGGTCCTTTTATTTTTTTTGGAAAAAGAGAAATTTTTTAGGAAAACGATCCAGTTGGGACTCGGAGCTTTTGTCCCATTTTTGTTTTGGGCTGCCGTATACCCGGAAGTGTTTTCTTCTTTTTCCGTCTGGCAAAACCTCAAAAGCCATTTTATAAACCCGTATGCCGCCGAAGCTTTTACGGTTATAGGAAATATTCAAAACAATTTGGCATCCTTTTTGTATTCGCCGACGCTGATTTATTTTTCGCTGTTTGCCGCCGTCATAGCGCTTGCGGGTTTTTTAAACAGGGATTTTTATAAAGAAAATAGAGCTGTTTTTGCGGTTTTCGGTTTTTACTCTTTGTTTCAGCTATTTTTTTTCTTGAAGAGTTTGGGTTATTTTCGTTATCTTATCGCGGTCCAGGTTTTTATTTTTATACTTCTCGTCCCCTCGGTTGGAATCGTCATGGAGCGTCTATTTTCTCAAAGGAAATACGCGGACGCTCTCGCCGCCTCTTTTTTCGCGCTAATTATTTTATTTCAGACCGCGTATCTATTCACCAAAGCCGATCTATTTTATTCAAGCGAGATTCAGGAAACCTTTGATTATATTCAAGAAAACTTCAGTGAAAGTTCGGTGGGCGTTATCAATCTGCCGCCGTTGGCAAGCTTGGTGCTGGCGGACAAAAAATTTCAGACCATATCCACCTACGGATTAAGGGACTTGGGCGCGAATCCTCTTTCTTTTGAGCGCGAAAAACTTCCCGGCATTATCGTTTTTGACGATTCAGGTTTTCTTACAGAAGAGCAAAAAATTAAACTTGCCGAATTCTACGGTCTGAACAAAGCCGTAGGAGGTATTATGATTTACGAGAAGAGATAATCGTTTTATTTTCTGCCGACAATCACGAAGCTCGGAGAAAGCAGATTAATAAAACGCTTAATTTTGAACTTCAGAATAACATACGGAAAATACCCGTATATTTTGGCCGAAGGAAACAACTTTTTGATATCGTTAACGTGAAAAAAGTTTTTATGGCCTTCATTTTGCCAGTCTTTATGTGAAAGGCCGAATAATTTTAAAAAATAATAAAGCCAGAAATAGGAATTCGGCGTGGTTAAAATATGCGTGCCGCCGGGTTTTAACACCCGTCGGATTTCGGCAATTGCAAGGCGGTGTTCTTTCAGGTGTTCTATAACTTCGGAGCACCACACCAAGTCAAAAGAATTATCCGGAAACGGAAGCTTTTTGTTTATGTCCGCCGGAACCATCGGATTGTAACTATGGTCGGAATCAACGTTGGGGTATTCGCGTTCCTGATCCACGGAGACCACTTCATATCCTTTGGCCTTCAATTTTTCCGACCAATATCCGTCTCCGCACCCCAGATCAAGCGCTTTGCATTCGGAAGAACAGGCCGGAACGCAGCTGAACGCGATTAACTTGGCTTTTGTTTTGTGTTTAAAGCAGCCCTGGCCCAAATCAATTGGCGCTTTGGCGAGCAGCTTTATAATATGCAAGTTCATATGTTAGTATGCCGGTATAATAACACAAATGAAAAATAACGGAAAAATCATTGCCGTAATCGTTTCTTTTTCTTTTCTTGCTTCCGTCGCGTATTCTTTTTATTTTCAAATTGCGCCCGCGGTAGACGCCGCCGCTTACGACAAGATTGCCTGGAACTTGGTTTCGGGTAACGGCTATAAAGAAGACGCCGGCCTTTCTTACAACGAAGATATAGCGATTGTGCGGGTCGGGCCTGGATATCAATTTTTTCTCGCGGGCGTTTATTTTGTTTTCGGTCATAACCTACGGATTATTTGGATTATAAACGCCATCTTGCACGCTCTTTCGGCCTTGTTTGTTTATTTTTTAAGCAAGGAAGTATTCAAGGAGAATCCGCGGTCTCTTTTGGGTCTCGCGGCCGCCGCTTTGGTCGGTTTTTCTCCAGACTTGATTACAATGTCCGGAATGCTGATGACCGAAACTTTGGGAATTTTTCTTGCGATTTTTTTCGCTTATCTGTTCTTTAAATACATAAACAGCGTTAAAAAACCGCTTTGGCTTATTTTGTTGTCCGCGCTCGCTTTCGGTTTCGCGGTTATGGTTAGAACGCCCGCGGCGTTAATGATTTTGCCGGTTTTATATTATTTTTGCGTCAATAACCAATGGGGGCGGGTTTTAATTTTTGCCGCAGTTTTGGCGGCGCTGTTTTCTCCGTGGGTAATAAGAAACTATAAAATCTATAACACGTTTATTCCGACAAACTATGCTTTTGGTTATGATTTGCTTGTTGGCAACCATCCTGGCGCAACTGGAGAACTTGAGCAGTATGGGCCTGCGGAAAGATATATTCGGGAATACAGCCGCATTGACGGAAATAAATTTGCGCTGAAAGACGCCTTATCTTTTATAAGCGCCAGACCTTTTGAATTTATTAAAATAACTCTGCATCGAATTTCCATTTACTTTAGCTTTGTCCGTCCGACCGGTTTTTGGTTCCATTTGGAAGGGCTGAGCAGAGCCTTGACCTTATTGACTTCATCACTTTACTCTTTGGTATTGTTCGGTTTCGGGTTTTGGGGTATTTTCCGGGTGAGTAGCCTTGCCGGCGAAGACAAAAATAGAGCGAGAATGCTTTTTTGGCTGGCGTTCATGATGCCCGTTAGCGTAGTCGGCATTATCGTGGAGACGCGCTATCGGTTTCCGGTTTATCCTTTCTTTGCCGTTTTTGCCGCTTTGGGTTTATGGGATATCATGGAGTGCAAAGGCGAGCTGCGTTTAAACGCTATGGCGCTGTTTCTGGTGTGGGGATTTTTTTTGGCAAACGGCGCTTTTGACGCGTTTAGCAATTGGGGGCGCGTTGCGGAAAGAATCAAAGAATTATTATGACCAAGGTTTTATCCATCATAATACCGGCGTATAATGAGAAAGGCACGATTTCCGAAATCGTCGGCCAGGTTCAGGCCGTTTCTTTGCCTGGGATTGAAAAAGAGGTTATTGTCGTGGACGACGGTTCAACAGACGGTACGCGCGAAATTTTAAAATCAATTCCCGGAATAAAATACATTTTCCACGAAAAAAATCAAGGCAAGGGCGGGGCGATCAAGACCGGATTCCAAAACGCCTCCGGCGACATCATTTTGATCCAGGACGCGGACTTGGAATACGATCCAAACGAGTACGGCAGACTTTTGGCGCCTATTTTATCCGGGCGCGCAGACGTCGTTTACGGTTCGCGTTTTGCCGGCGGCGACCCTCACCGCGTTCTGTATTTTTTCCATTATTCGGGCAACCGATTTCTTACGATTTTATCCAACGTTTTCACCGGTCTTAACCTATCCGATATGGAAACCTGTTATAAGATTTTTCGCAGAGAAGTCGTAGATTCATTTAAAGACAAGATTAAGTCCAGAAAATTCGGAATTGAACCCGAGTTGACCGCGAGAGTGGCCAAAGGCAGATGGAGGATCTATGAAGTCGGTATTTCTTATTATGGCCGGACGTACGAAGAAGGTAAAAAAATAAATTGGAAAGACGGCCTCGCGGCCATTTGGCACATTATCAGGTTTAACGTCTTTGGCGACTGGTGAAACGAATACTCGTTATAACCGCGCGTTTTCCTTTGCCGGCTTTGGGCGCTTGCGAGCAGGACCGGTTTGAGGGCATTAAAGCGCTCAAACGGCTGGGGTTTGAAGTTTCTGTTATAGCAAAAGTTTTTTCTTTCCAGCCAAAAGAGGAAATTGAAAGATTTTCGCGCGAGTTCGGCATACCCGTCAAGACTTTGCCGTATGAAAATAAATTCAGCCTGAAAAGAATACTGAGTCCTTTATATTGGGACGGCGCGGCTTACGAATATTCTCACGCATCCGTTAAAGATGCGGTTGAGTCTGAGATTAAGCACTTTCAGCCTGATTTGATTTGGGTTGATTACACTTATCTTTGGCCTCTTTACTCTATTTTTAAGAAAAGAAAAATTCCGGTCATAACCCGTTCCATAAATTTTGAACCAGCCCACTTTTTACAGGAAGACGGCTATTCTCCGCTTAACTTAATTAAATTTTTGTCCAAGCTGGCCGGCGAACTCATCACTATTAAGAACAGCGGCTTTTTATTTGCCATTACTCCGAATGAAGAAAAAATTTATAGAAAATTGGGCGCAAAAAGTATATCGATTCTTCCTCTGAGGGGACTTCCGGAATTTTTGGATAAACGCGTGCTTTTACGCGACAGGAAAGTTTTGAACGTGATTTTCATGGGCTCCACTTATACGGTCAGCCATAACCGCGCCGCGCTGAAGGCAATCCTGGAAGACATCGCTCCGGCCGCTTTGGAAAAATGCGGCGGTTGTTTTAAGTTTTATATTTCAGGCCGTAAAGTTCCCGCGGAATTTGAAAAATTTTTCGGGGGAAACATAGTCTACGCTTGGCATAAAGACCGCAAGGAGTTTGATGAGTTTTTAAAAGATATGGACATCGCGATAGTGCCTTCGCTATACGGAGCCGGAATGCAGCAGAAAATTTTTGAACCTTTGTGCCGGGGTATCCCGACAGCCGCGTCTTTGAGGGGACTTGCCGGCTATCCGTTTCTGCACAGAAAGCATTTGTTGGCTGCGAAGAACATTGCCGAGTTTGCCGACTTGCTTTTGGAATTGCGGGATTTAAAGCTAAGGAAGACTCTTTCGGAAAACTCCGTTGAATTGGCCCGTAAGTTGTTTTCGCGCGAAGTAGTGGATAAAACTGTCGTTAACGCCGTCAATCTATGTGCGCGATAAACGGATTTAATTTTTTTTCGAGCGGGCTCGCTCAAAAAATGAATACGGCTAACCGTCACCGCGGGCCTGATGATACCGGAGTTTTTACGGAAGAAGGAATATCTTTGGGCTCAAACCGCCTGAAAATCATAGACCTTTCAGAAAAAGCGGCCCAGCCCATGAAAAGCTTTGACGAAAGAGAGGTTATTGTTTTTAACGGAGAGATTTATAATTTTAAAGACCTTAAGAAAGAACTCCAAGGCTTTTATCCGTTCAAAAGCGAAAGCGATACCGAGGTAATTTTGGCGGCTTACCGCAAATGGGGAGAAGACTGTGTCAAAAAGTTTAACGGCATTTTCGCGTTTGCCATTTGGGACAGGATGAAAAGAGAAATTTTTTTGGCCAGAGACCATAACGGAATCAAACCGCTTTATTATTATTTAGACGGCGGTAAGTTCATATTTTCTTCGGAGATTAAATCAATCTTGGAACACGAAGTTCCGAGACGGTTAAACCGCGAAGCGTTTAATCATTATTTGCGGATTTTATATGTCCCAGAGCCGCTGACCATGTTTGAGGGGATTTATAAATTTCCGCAGGCAAGCCGCGGGTTTTTCAAAAACGGGAAGTTGTCTGTTGAACAATACTGGTTGGCTGATCCGGGCAATTATCCAAATATTCCGCCAGCACGCATGGAGGAAGAGCTGAGGGACAGAATGGGACAGGCCGTAGAAAGGCAGCTCATATCCGATAAACCTTTGGGACTGTATCTTTCCGGCGGTATTGATTCAAGCGTCGTTTTGTACAACACAGCCAAAGTACGCAAAAAAATAGACACTTTTTCCGTTGGCTTTGATTTGAAAGAGGAAGAACAAAAAGAAAAGTTCAACGCCGATTTTGATCTTGCCCGCCGCACTGCCTCTTTTTTCGGTACTCATCATAATGAGGTTTTGATTTTTTCGCGTGAAGTTTGGGAACTTTTTGAAAAGGCGGTTTGGCATATGGATGAACCGATTTCAAATCCAACGGCAGTGGCAATGTTTAAGCTATCCGAATTCAGCAAGAGAAAAGTTGATGTGGTGCTGGCCGGAGACGGGGGAGATGAACTTTTTGGCGGATACGACAGATACCGTTTGAGTCTAGCCGCGAGTTTTTTTAATAAATTCCCGGGATTTTTGCGCCTGCCTCTGAATTTTACTTCACGGCTCAAAAAATTGAACACGCCTGCCGGAATTGAAAGGTTTATACTTTTTATGTTTCAGAAAGACGAGATTTTAAATAGAGTTATATCATCGGATTATTTCAACTACGATATATCGAAGTCGTTTTTTGAAAAAAAGTATTTTAGTAAAATGCCGGAAAACGTAAAATTCGAAGAAATATTGATGAACGTAGACCGCCAGACCTGGCTGGTTGATTTTGCTCTGATACTTGGCGATAAAATGTCAATGGCAAACGGCGTTGAGGCCCGAGTTCCTTTTTTGGACAAGGACATGGTGGAATTCTCCGCTCGTGTACCGTTAAAATATAAAACCAGCTTATTAAATACCAAAAAAATTCTGAAGAGCGCTTATAAAGGCAGAATCCCGGATTTTCTTTTAGACCAGCCTAAACGCGGATGGTTTTCTCCTGGAGCTAAATGGTTAAGAATGGACGAAATTAAGAATAAAGCTTCGGAAGTTTTGTCGGAGGGATATTATTCCGGAACAAAAAGCATGTTTAATTGGCCGGAGTTGCGGGATGTTTTTGAAAGACATTGCGAGGGGAAAGAATACAACCTGAATATTCTTTGGGCGGTCATGACTTTTCAGCTTTGGGCCAAAAAGTATAAAATTCTCGTATGAATACGCTTTTGTACATAAGAGAAATCTGGCGCGGCAAAGATCTGTACCGAATTTTAATGAATACGGAGTGTTTGAATTACGCGTTGAAGGGTAAAATAGCGGATATAGGAAGCGGGCCAAATAAAGCAAGCTATCACAGATTTTTTAAAAAACAACCAGGCGCGGAAATCTCGGCTCTGGACTGCGCAACTTCCAGAATTGATTTTGAACATGACCGGCTTCCTTACCCGGACGCCGGCATTGACGCAGTCATGGCGTTTAATGTTTTGGAACACATTTTTAATTATTCAAGCCTGCTTTCGGAGATAAGAAGAGTTTTAAAGCCCGGCGGCCGGGTCTACGGCGCCACACCCTTTTTGGTCGGATATCATCCGGACCCCAAAGATTTTTGGCGCTATACCGGCTCCGCTTTGCAAAATATTTTTGAATCAAACGGTTTTAAAGAGATTCAGATTAAAATTTTAGGGCGGGGCCCTTTTATTGCCGGTTATTCCCAAATTGAATTTTTATTCCCGCGACCTGTAAAACTCGCGGTTCTGCCGGGCCTGTTTTTACTTGATTGGATTTTTTACAAAATCCGGCCCAAAACAAACCGCCAAAAATTCGCTTTGGGCCTATTTTTTATGTTGACAAAAGGCTAGAAGGGGCTATTGTATCGGCATGGAGTTTGCGGCTAAAAGGATATCAATCGTAGTTCCTGTTTACAACGAGGAGGCCTCCGTGGCGGTTCTTCACAAAGAGATCGTGGATGTCGTGCGCCCGCTCGGCTATTCTTACGAAATTATTTTTGTTGATGACGGGTCAAGAGACCGGACGTTTGCGGAGCTTAAAAAACTTTCGCCCGCCAAGATAATTTCTTTTTCCAGAAATTTCGGCAAATCTCAGGCCCTGCAGGCCGGTTTTGACGAGGCGCAAGGAGATTATATTGTTACATTAGACGGAGATTTGCAGGACGACCCCAGAGAGATTCCGCGCTTAGTAAGCGCCATAAACGAGGGCGCCGATCTTATTTGCGGGTGGAAACATAAACGTCAAGACCCATTTTCTAAAAAAATTGCCTCCAAAATAGCAAATGGCGTCGCTCGTATGTTTGCCGGAGTGAGTGTGCATGACATGAACTGCGGTTTTAAAATTTATAGACCCCACGTGGCAAAAGGTTTGCGTTTATACGGTGATATGCATCGATACATTCCGTCGGTGGCCTCAAGCATGGGTTTTTCCATCGGAGAGATAACGGTTAATCACAGACCCCGCCAATTCGGGAAAACAAAATACGGATTCGGAAGATTTATAAATAGCGCGTTTGATTTTATAACTTTAATTTTTTTGCGCAGGTTTACCGACAGGCCCATGCATTTTTTCGGGCTTTTTGGCTCTCTGCTGTTTACTCTCGGAACGCTTATCCTGATTTATTTAAGCTGGGAAAAAATTTTTCAAGGCATGCTCATCGGCAATCGGCCGTTGCTGTTATTAGGGGTTTTGTTGGTCGTGGTTGGATTTCAATCTTTTTCTCTGGGTTTCATAGGCGAACTGATAATACGTCAATCTGCGTCCGGTCGGCGCGATTTTGTTGTGAAAGAAACGGTCGTTAATGAATAACGCAAGAATATTGTTTCCGCAAAAAAGCGACTATCCAGAGTCTTTGGCTATTTTAGACAATCCGCACAAGGACGTTAATTTATATATGCGGCTTGTTGTGTCTTCGGCCTCTGCTTATTTTGAAACCGACCCGTTTACCAGATATTTATTTAAAAAACGCTTTCTCTGGGTGGAAGATTATATGAAAAGCACGTCAGGCGGGCGTTTTGAAAAAGCCATAGATATTGGATGCGGCATTGGCTTTTTTCTTCCAACTATTTCTTCTTACGCAAATAAGGTTGTGGCTCTGGACTACTCCAGCGATATATTGAACTACGCGCGATTTATGACCAATAAAAAAAACATCAGTAATGTGGACTTTGTTCAGGGTAACGTAAGTTATCTGCCTTTTCCCGATAAATCTTTTGATTTGGTCGTGTGTATGAGCGTGTTGGAACACTTTAAAAACCCCGAGCAGCCGCTTCGCGAACTCAAGCGGGTTCTGGCCCCAGGAGGGCTTTTGATAATCGGATATCCCACCGAAACTCCTTTGTTCCGTATTCTTCACGGTAAAGTGAGCAGGATTATGCCAAAAAGAAGAAAGATACAAAAGATTTTTGACCAAGAGAAGCCCGGCGCGGAGTTCGCGGCGCCCCATATGACCAACGCCAAAACAATAACAAAAGCCATAAATGATGTCGGGTTTTATAAAAATACCTCAAAATCCATAAAATTATTGCCTCCGTTTTTCAAACTTTACACCATTAATTTTTTGCATGCACGTTGAAAAATACGGCATAGTTTATATTCTGGTTTTTTTCTCGGTCCTCGCGCTCACGGGCATTTTTTCCAGTTTTTCCGTGCTGAATCTGGTTGGCGACGAAACCGTGCTCACGGCCGCGACTCTGAAAATGCTTGCCGAAAAATCTCTTCGGCCGGCGTACCCGACCAATTACCACATGCCGTTCGGGGTCTATATATACTTGCCGTTTTTTATTGTGGTTTTGGCGTTTCTGCGTTTTTCGGGCCTGTTTGCGACATTTGACGAGCTTGAAATTTTTGGGATACTTGAATACGCAAAACTTTTGCCTGTTGCGCGTTTTATCTCCGTCGTTTTGGGGGTCGCGTCGGTTTATCTGGTTTACCGCATTTGCCGAAAACTATTTGACAATGTTTTTATTGCTCTTCTTGCTGCGTTTTTGCTTGCGACGAGCGTCGTGTTTTTGCAATTGGCCCATTTCGGCAAGGTTTGGATGCCGCAGATATTCGTGATTTTATTGGCGTTTTATTTTATTGCCGCTCTTTACAAAAAAGAGCAGCCGAATCTAAAAGATTATTTCTGGCCTGCGTTTTGGACCGGAATTTCATTCGGAACCCACTTTATAGGCGTGCTTACTTACGTCCCGTTTTTAGTGGTCCATTACTTTAAAAATAGAGAAAGAAGATTTGCCGAAATTTTTATAAAAGACAAGAATTTATGGTTTGCAAACGGCGTGATTGCTTTGCTGGTTGCCTTGTCTTTTTATCTAAATCCGTACGGTTTTATAAACTACGCCAGCTGGTCGTCCTCTTCAACTGCAAACATTATCAGTCAAAGCGTCGGCGCCGAGGTCGCCAAATTTAATTTCTGGCGGGGCGTAAGCGCCTACGCCAGGGTTTTATTTGAGTACTGCCCCGCTTTAACTCTGATTTTTCTCGCGAGTCTGATTCCTCTTTTTTGGAGGAAGCGCGATTTATTTTTCATTTTTGCCTCATTTATTCTCGGCTATTATTTCGTGATCGGCCCGCTGATAGCGTCCAGCGCAAGGCCGGTCCCATTTTATATCGGCCCCATAATTCCGTTTATGGCCATGATTGTCGCTTACGGGATTTATGCATTTTACCAGAGCGGATTTCTTTCAAAAAAGATAAAGCTCGCGATAATTTTTTCCATCCTGATTTTTTCCTTATACATGCCGATTATGTGGGACTACGCGATATTGCGGCCAAGTTCAGCAGTTTATGCGTCTCAATGGGTCAACCGCAATGTGCCTCCGGGGTCCAAAATTGTCAACCTAGGCTTTGTTCTGCCGCTAAACGAAGATAAAGAAAGCATTAATGACATCCAAAAATACGCTCCGGCATTCTTTACCAAAAGGAAGGCCTATTTGTTATCCGTGAACGAATATGATTACCCAAAGCCAAATTATTACGTGCTGGTTCCGTCTTTTTACAGGGACGGCGTTCCCGCCGAGGTTTCAAACAGACAGTTTGATTACGTTATTACGAGCTGGTACTCCGGCTGGTACGACTCGGCGCTTGAAGAGGTCAAATCTTACGGCGCACAAGAAAAGAATTTGGTCGCGATATTTCCGGCAAACGCTTCGCCCGACAGTTTCAGCGCGGATATAGAAAGCATACGCCGGCCGTTTTTCAGTTTGAGAAAAATGACGCACATCGGACCGGTTATCGCAATCTATAAACTGGGAAAATGAACCTCATTTATGTAGCAAATTCCAGAATTCCAACCGAGAAGGCGCATGGGTTGCAGATCATGAAAATGTGCGGGGAGTTTGCAAAACTCGCGGATGTGGAATTGGTTCTGCCAAGAAGATTAAATCCAATTAAAGATAACCCGTTTGTTTATTATGGCGTTAATAAAAACTTTAAAATAACGCGCCTGCCGATTTTGGATTTGGTAAAATTCGGCCGTTTTGGATTTTGGCTGGAGTCGCTGATTTTTTCAAAAATCGCCGCATTCCATCTGTTTTTTAAAAAAGCGGACATTATTTACGGACGCGATGAATTGCCTTTATACTTTTTAAGTTTTTTTAAGGAAAACATTTTTTGGGAGGCGCATCAAGGCAGGATGAATATAGCAGTTAAGCGTCTTCTTAAAAAATCCGCAGGCGTTTTAACAATCAGCGAAGGATTAAAAAACTTTTATAAAGATAAAAGAAGCGATATTTTTGTATCCCCGGATGCCTTTGATGTCGGTATTTTCAACTTCGATATATCAAAGTTGAAATGCCGAGAAAAACTCGGTTTGCCCGTTGATAAAAAAATCGTGCTTTATGCCGGGCACCTTTACGACTGGAAAGGCGCGTATGTTTTACTTGGAGCAAGCGGCGATTTTGGAGAGGACTTTTTATTCCTTTTTGTCGGTGGCACTGCAGGCGATATTTTAAAGTTTCAAACCAAAAGTGCTGGACTAAAAAATGTTTTTGTTGCCGGACACAAATTACCCGTAGAGGTGCCTTTTTGGATGAAAGCGGCGGATGTTTTGGTTTTGCCTAACTCTGCTAAAAAAGAGATTTCCCGCGTTTTTACTTCACCTTTAAAACTTTTTGAATATATGGCGTCGGGGACTCCCATTATTGCCTCAGACCTGCCGTCAATCAGAGAAATAGTCAGCGAGAAAGAAGTTTTATTTTTTGAACCCGATAATGTTCATGATTTGGCGGACAAGATAAAATACGCATTTGCGAATTACGGCGAAATGGAGGAAAAGGCAAAATCCGCCAAGCAAAAAGTCCAAAAGTATACCTGGTTAAAAAGAACCGAAAGCATACTTTCTTTTATTTCTCAAAAACGCATACCGGAAGAAAAATCCGATTTTGGGCCGGCTTTTATCGCCGGATTCGGCATTGCCCTCTTGAGTTTGCCGACTTTTAAAAATATTTCCATTTTAGATTCTATTTTTTCAGCCAATCGCAGCTTATTTTATGCGGTTTTGGCTTCGTGGCTTCTTGCGGTGCCAATTGGAGCAGTTTTTGGAATACATATCGCCAAACTCGTCGGGCGGAGAAAGCCGGTTATTTTTCAGGTAGCCAAATACGGCCTGACCGGCTGGCTGAATGTTTTTCTTTATGCCGGAGTTTTTAATTTATTTTCCTGGATTACAGGAGTTGCCAGCGGAATCACTGCAGATTTTTTTCTAGTGGCGGCTTTTATGGCTACGACCATCAACGGTTTTTTTTGGAACAAGTTCTGGACTTTTAGCGCGCGGGGCGGAGACGGCCGCAAAGAATACATTAAATTTTTCGCCGTAACCAGTTTTACAGCCGCCCTGCACATTTTTCTTTTTCATTTGATTGTAACGACTTTCGGGACTCCGGCCGGAATTGATGAAAAAATATGGGCCAACCTCGCCATAGTCGCCTTAATCCCGGTTTCTTTCGTGGGCAATTTTTTCGGCTATAAAATCTTCGTTTTCAAGTTGAAATAAAGATTGCACGGTGCTATGTTCTAAAATACTCCGATGAAAGGCGTAATTCTGGCCGGAGGGAAAGGAACGCGTCTAGCGCCCTTTACCCACATTACCAATAAGCACCTTCTGCCGGTCTACAACAAGCCGGTGGTTTATTACGCCGTTCGAAAACTCGTGTCAGCCGGCATTGACCGGATTATGATTGTAATTTCGCCCGAGCACGTGGACGATTTTGTCAGAATTTTGGGCTCGGGCCAGGAGTTTATTTCCAAGCAGACGGGGAAACAGGCCCAAATCGTCTACGGAGTGCAAAACGCGCCGACTGGCATAGCCGAAGGCCTACACATCGCTAAAGATTACGTCGGCAACGATAACTGCGTTCTTTATTTGGGTGACAACGTAATAGAGGAAGACATTGGCGAGCACATAAAAAATTTTAAAGAAGGCGCTACGGTTTTTCTGAAAGAAGTGAACGACCCGTGGCGTTTTGGAATCGCGACCGTTTCGTCGGGCGGTTCCATTTTAAATATTATAGAAAAACCCAAAAATCCGGTTTCCAATTTAGCTGTAGTCGGCATTTACATTTACGACAATACGGTCTTTCAAAAAATGGCCGGACAGCCGAAATCGGAACGCGGAGAATACGAGATAACTTATATCAACAATAAATATATTGAGGAGGGCAGATTGAATTCAGTATTGCTGAAAAAGAATTGGTTTGACATCGGAACTACGGATAGCTTGCTTGAAGCAGGCAATTTTATGCGCGGCCAAAGTAAACTGCGCTCAAAAGTCAGTTCAATTTCAATGCTTTTTCCCTGTTTTAACAATAAAGGGACAATCGCCACGATGGTTTTGGAAGCAAAGAAGGTCGCCCAGTCGCTGACAGATGATTTTGAAATTATTATCGTGGACAACGGATCAGACGACGGCACGGGCCGGCTGCTTTTGGAGCTTGCCAAAAGCGTTCCGGAACTGCGCCCTATTTTTCACGAAAAACCTCTGGGTTACGGCAACGTCCTGCGGAGCGCTTTTAGGGCGGCGACCAAAGACCTTATTTTTTATACCGACGGCGACGCGCAATATGACGTTAACGAACTTGCTCATCTGGTGGAAAAACTGGATGACGATGTGGATTTCGTCAATGGGTACAAAATTAAAAGATATGACCCTTTTTATCGGCTCGTTATCGGTTTTTTGTATCAATATACCGTGGGATTTCTTTTTCAGCTGAAAATCAGGGATATTGACTGCGATTTTCGTTTAATGCGCCGTAAGATTTTGGACAAGATTACTTTGACCAGCGATTCCGGGGCTATTTTCGCGGAATTGGTTAAAAAAGCCGAAAGAGCCGGGTTTAAATTCGCGGAGGCGGGAGTATCGCATTATCACCGCGCCTACGGCCCGTCCCAGTTCTTTACCCCCGCAAGAATCATAAAAGCCCTATACAAGCTGTCAGCGCTTTGGTTTGCTCTCTTTTTGAAAAGAACTTGATATGATGCAGAAATTTGTGAACTTATTGGCCTCGGACCCTCGCGTGTTTATGTTTTTGCGCCGGATTCTGGAGGCTAATTTTAAAGCCCAAAAAAAAGTCCTGCAAAATGACTTTGCGCCAAAAGTCGGCGAGAAAATTCTGGACATAGGATGCGGCACAGGCGAATTTTCCGTTTTCTTTCAAAGTGCCGTTTACACCGGCATAGATACTGAAAAAAAGTATATTGATTATGCGCAAAGAAATTATAAAGGAAAGTTTCTGACTATTGACGCGACCCAACTGCCCTTTTCCGAAAACGCTTTTGACAAAATTATAATTATGGGCGTTTTGCACCATATGAATGACGAGCAGTGCCGGCGTGTTTTGGCAGAAGCAAGGCGGGCGCTTAATTCAAACGGCCGGATGCTGGTTATGGAAGACATAAAATTGGCGGAGGAAAATTTTTTAACACGGCTTATTCATCGCTTTGATTTAGGAAAGAATATACGAAACGAGGAAGAGTATAGAGCATTGCTTCAAAGACATTTCGCGATTGAGAAGGAATTTACCATTCAAAACGGTTTGTCTCCGTACCGCGTTTTTATATTAAGACCTTTATGAAGAAATTAACTTCGCTGTCAATATTTTTTCCGTTTTATAACGACGCGGGCACCGTAGAACGGCAAATAGACAATGCCTATAAAACAGGTTACGTGCTGACTGACGACTTGGAGGTGATCGCTTTGCACGGCGGAAATTCAAAAGACAATACTTTTCAGAAAATCACGGATGTGAAAAAGAAATATCTGGATTTGGTTGTAGTGGACAAAAGCGACAATTGGGAAGGTTATGCCGTCATAAAATACGCGCTTCGCACGGCGACCAAGGACTGGATTTTTTACACCGACGGCGACGCCCAGTATCATTTGGAGGAAGATTTACCCGCTCTGGTTGAAAAACAATTTGAAACAGGCGCGGATGTAATAAATGGCTACAAAAAAGAGCGGGGCGATAATTTTATGCGCACTTTATTGGGGGATTTATACGCGCGGCTTAGCTCGTGGATCTTTAAACTTCCGATAAGAGACACGGATTGCGATTTCAGATTGATTCGCAAATCTTTTTTGGACAAAATTACGCTGGAAAGCCACGATGCTTCAATTCTTCCGGAGCTTGTTAAAAAACTTCAGCTCGCGGGCGCTAAATTCGCAGAAGTCCCGGTCAGTCACTACGAAAGAGAATACGGGACTTCAAGCTATACCGCGCTCGGCCTGACCATAGAAAAGCTCGTGGGCGACACCAAACTTTTTTTTAGGATGAGGAAAAAGTAAGCAAAATTATTTTTTTGTGGTATAAAGTTATTATATGGAAATTATTTTGCAGTCGGTCAGGGACGAATTAAAAGGCAATCTGTTTGCAGGAGAAGTCCAAAAACAAATACCTTTTTCCATAAAGCGTTTTTACGTCATCCGCGACGTTCCGAGTTCTGAAATTGACAGAGGGATGCACGCGCACAAGAATCTTGAGCAAGTGCTGTTCTGCTTAAACGGTTCTTTTGAACTGGGCTTGGATGACGGACAAAAAAAATGGAAAGTTTTTATGGACGACCCTTCCAAAGGCGAATTTATCGGAAAGGGAATCTGGCGTTCAATGTCAAACTTTT
>Ga0209542_10006756_pt1 | contig 22214 bp, 41 predicted proteins | sample RifCSPhighO2_01_FD_184028 | JGI IMG/M metagenome (GOLD analysis project Ga0209542, IMG submission 184028) | Soil microbial communities from Rifle, Colorado - Rifle CSP2_plank highO2_0.1 (SPAdes) (version 2) | ecosystem: Environmental > Terrestrial > Deep subsurface > Rock core/Sediment ... | reverse complement strand
TGGCACGCGCCACAACCCTATTTACCCGTCCAGTGGGTGTCTTGGGTAAGACCTCAGTTGCTTCAACTTTTACTATTTTATAACCCAAGTCAGCAGCAAATCTTAGATTGAAAGATGTACTAAAGTCGTAGTCAAAAGATCTGCTCGCGCGATGATTAACAAGATTTGCCAGACGATCTTCTGCATCACCCTTTGTTGCTGACAAAGTCTTAGCAATTAGAGAGCCCCCCGGTGACTTGGCAACATAACCAGGTACGGATTTAGTAACATTTTTTGTTTTTGACATCGTAAGTCCTTTATAACGGGGTTTATTTTTTGTTGTTTGCGCCACAGTCGCGAGGAGCATCACGGATCATTACGGTGACTAGTTTATCCGTGGGCAGATGAACTTCAACCAATTTTCCATCTTTATCTCGGAAAGAGAGGCACTTGTCGGGATAACCACTGCTCATGGAAGTGCCGGTATACTCGAACACCATCGAGTCTTTCGGGTGGCCAATTGTGATCGTGGCAACCGCAACCGTGTCCATCCAATCTATTCGACTTCTATATGTTTCTGTAATCGGGTCCATTTAACAGTCCTACACCCCCCAAGTAGTTATGATAAAATCACCTTTGGCTAGAGTACCCTCGGCCACAAGAAATCTGTCCTCATCGCGGTGATTGAGCCATCCGGCCACACATCGCGCAACCTCTAACCTCTTGAACAGAGTACCGTGATAGGGCTCTCTGGCATAGCAATCCGTTTTTACATCATAAAAAAATTCTGTTTCTTCACCAATGCGGTTATATACGACATAGCGGAGAGGATCATCGATGTCCTTTATCTGCGCGCGAAGACGATCTACTAATTCTTGGGAAATGGGCTCCTCATCTGCCAAGTGGTTGTAGAACACAGAATTAAGTGTCGAGCACAGATCCTTCGCCTGAGATGCGGTTAGCACGCTTTTTGTTATTGGTGGAAAGACATCGATTGCTGAAATGTTCAAGACATCTGGGGCGTAAATAATTCTATTTTTACCATCTGAGTCTTGTTGCACCCGGAAGTCCCCCAGCATCTTAGCGCGAATTTTTGGCCAATCATCGCATTTTGTGTAGTCGCTACAATCATCGGATTCTTCATCTACCATAGTTTTTCCCGACTTCGCCCTAAAACAGATGAAAATATTTGAGAAGAATAGACGCAAGAAAGATAAGGCACACGAAAGTTATGAGGCTTGATGTTAAGAATACAATGACATTTGTCATGTTCACGGACGCATCGCGCAACAATCTTTTTTCTATTTTGTCGATTGGGAACAGATGGAAACAACCACTGCAAAAATACATTTCGTCGTTATCTAGACTCGTCTTGTCTATCTTGTGTGATCTGCATTCTGGGCAGCTATTTTTTACCATCTTGTTCCATCTGCACCTCGGGTTCCCCACCCCGAAGTGGTAGGGTGGGGCATCCCGCGGTCCACAAAACTCCACATCCACATCCGGGAGGAAGATGCCGTGGTATGTGCCACTTCATTTTTTACCTACGCGGCGGAAACCCCGGGCTAAAGTCCGGGGAGAGGCCGCATCCTTCAACTAGGATACGCCCATCGTATCCTGTACATGTTGCCAGGTTCGCGGTAAGCCGGCCCTGGCGGGCCTTATTGTATACACCCCTTCGAGACTGATCGACACAGAGGAGGGGGACTTGGGGAGCATCTCCCTCGTATCTTGCCCTGCCACGGGCAGCCGATTCAGTTGCTTTCTAGCGACCGTCTCTTTCGAGACGATCTTAGCCACTCTAGTCTCCTGTTTAATTCGTTCGTTTCGCATTGGCTTTGCTACTACTTACAAACCCTCGGTTTTAGCCGGGGGTAGTTGACTTGAAATAGATGTAGACCGCACACTCTATATTGTCCGATGTTCTCTCACAGAGTCAAATAGGAAATCGGAAGTAGATTTATCGGCAGCATATAATTAGGATGAATCCGTGATAGATAATTTCTATCATCGTAACCCGCGGAAGGAAGATCTGTAGGCATTTCATGACCGTGCCACTGTGTCAATTTGTTCCTAAGAACTACGACGGGTGGGTTCGTCTAAGACAATCTCTTGAGATATTCATCGAGCAGCTATTCAGAAACTACAAAGTTGACGAGAAAAAACTGGACAGAGAGAAATATAAGAGCTGGAGGCTAGAGAATCATCACACTCAGCCATTTCTTGACGGACTTGAGATGCTCTGGGAAGCTATCCCGGCCGCCGATAAATTCAGCGATGATCCCGTTTTACAGGCATTTTTTATCTTATTTATGACCAGGCACTTGGCATTTGCTCACCAGAAGGCGACCCCGGAGATGACGGTGGGATATGTAGCCAAAAAGATGGGTATAGAAATAGATACTACTTATGGTTAACCACCCCCGACTAAAGTCGAGGGCTTGAGGAGAAGCGATGCCAGCGCGGAACCTAGAGGGCAACAGGTTGACTAGACATATAGAGCTGAACGGCCTGCCCGTGGCAGGGCGAAGAACGCGACGGATGCTCCCCCAGTCTGTCGCCTCTTCGGTCGTCAGCGTCGAGGGGGTTAGTAGCCGCCCGTACGGGCGAGAAGAGCGGTAACGCTCATGTTTTACGTACCTGTTGTCAGCAGTACCAGTCAGCCTCTCATGCCGTGCCATCCGGCACGAGCACGGGAACTGGTGAGAAAGAAACGTGCAGTACGTCGGTTCGACCGGGGCTTGTTCTACATTCGGCTTGTGGGCCGACAGGACGGCACTACACAACCCATTGCGGTCGGTGTTGATCCTGGAAGCAAGAAGGAGGGGTTTACGGTCAAGTCAGAGCACCACACATTTTTGAACATCCAGGCCGATGCTGTGACATGGGTGAAGGACGCAGTAGAAGTTCGCAAGAATATGCGGCGTGGCCGGAGATTCCGCAAGACGCCTTGCCGACAAAATCGGAAGAACCGCGCTCGTGGTGGTATTCCACCATCGACGAAAGCACGGTGGCAGTGGAGGCTTCGTATTTGCCGTTGGCTGGCGCGGATGTACCCAATTGTGCGGTTCGTCGTGGAGGATATAGCGGCGAAGACGAAGCCTAGTCAGCGGAGGTGGAATGCTTCGTTCTCACCGCTTGAGGTTGGTAAACGATGGTTTTACTCGGTGCTTGCTAAAATCGCGCCCACTGAAACAAAGTACGGATGGGAGACGAAGGAGTTGCGGGATTCCCTCGGTCTCAAGAAGACTAGCAGGAAGATGGCGGAGGTCTTCGAGGCACACTGTGTAGATTCCTGGGTTCTTGCCAATTGGTGGGCTGGGGGCCATACAACGCCGGACAACACGCGCCTGTTGTGTGTGACTCCGCTCAGATTCCACCGGCGTCAACTTCACGCAATGCAACCGCAACAAGGCGGGGTTCGTAGGCCATATGGCGGTACGCGGAGTCTTGGGTTGAAGCGTGGAGCACTCATAAAGCATCCCAAGATCGGTATAGCCTATGTTGGCGGCACGACGGGGTCGCGGATCAGCCTACACTCTACTGAAACCGGGAAGCGTATCGCACAGAACGTCAAACCCGCAGATTGCCGAGTTCTAGCACCACACAACTCGTGGAGAACGCGGCTCCTCCCCGCACTGAAGTGCTGGGTTTCCACCGCTAAGGGGATTCTATGACTCTCAGAGAGCTAGAAGAATCAGCAACAAAAAAAGAGGTCTCAGAGAACAAAAAGGACAAAACAAAACAGCACCCTAGAAAACATTTTTTACGAAATAAGATGATCTGTTTCTTGATCCAAAACACCAACATGTCGGAAGATAAAATAAGAAGTCTAAAAGACAAGACACTCGAAAGCCTTTGCAGAACAATCCTATATAATAGGGGAGTTAAAGATGGTCATCGATGATTTCATAACCCGGTTTCTTTGGGTGATCGAAGGGGTAATAGTTATAATACTTTGGATTGATTTTCTGAGTTGCAAAAGCAGGATAAAACAATCGAAATGAGCTTTTTCGCAGCAGAGCGTCTAGACATTATGCTAGAGCTGCAGTACATTATTCCAGATCTGGACTGGAGAACCCTACAAAAGCTAAACCCACACGAAATTGAATCTTGGGTTATCCAAGCCTCTAGACCTGGGGGTTGAGTTATGAATTACCGTATCAGTGACTTTATCATGATTATCGTAGCAATCACGGTATACGTCGTAGCACTCATCTCTTTGGCGTATTAAAATGTCAGAACCAAAAGTACTCGATCTCCGACACACTGACAACAGAGACCGCGGCTTTGGTCTACCAAGCCTGATGCGCGATTGGGTTGATCTGGTCTTTGTTGATGAGCCGTTCGGCGCGTGTGAGAAGCAGCAGGTAATCTGGCATGAGCGTAAATATAATTCACAAGCGGCTGATTGGGACCAACTTCCGGAAAATACCCAGTTTTGGGCCGATGAGGTGTTCAGGATTCTCAGACCAGGCGGCGTTGTGTATGCCAAAGCAACTTTTCACAATAAAGACCGAGTGCGAAACGCACTTAGAAGATCCTTCGGTGCAGTCGACTTAGAACACAGGCTACAATCAGCTAATGAGCAGGAAATCATACTGTTCATGACAAATGCCATGCCACTAAAATTCGCTAAGCAGGCAAAGAAGTTCGCGTATACACACGAAACACTATTCAAATTCACCAAACCGGGTGGTGATGAATACTGGAATTATGACCGGCTGAAAGAAATAAATGATGGGAGACAGATGCGGGATGTCTGGCAGATATGTAAACCCATCGGTCGTGCGCGCGCGAATCATGAAGCTCCTACACCGCCAGATGTGATAAAAAATATTTACGCAGCGTCTCTTCCGCGACGCGGTTCCGTGGTGGACCCCTTCATGGGGGCGGGTGAGACCGCATTGCAGATAAGGGAGTATTCAGGCGTATTTGTAGGAATGGAACTGTTAAAAAGACATTTCGACACTACACGTAAGCGGTTAATTGTAGCTGGTTTGGGAACTAAAATAGAAGTTCGACGTAGCGAATCCGGCGTCTGCCAACCCAAGACAGAGCCGGCGTCTTAATTCTAGGGGTTTTTGTAAGTGTCTGTTGAACGAGAAGCCCGCGAATTGGACATCAAACTAGACCACGGAGACATCATCCGTGCCGCCATCTCCACCCTACCGCCGAAATCGTGCTGGGTATTTCCAGAATTTACGCCATTCCGCGTGGATCTGAGATTCGATCTCTTGTCAGTGCATCAAACTACAAAACGAATAACTGGCTTCGAGTGTAAATCAAATAGATGTGACTGGATATCAGACAGTAAGTGGGAACGCTACAAGGATTATTGCAACGAATTTTACGTGGTCGCGCCCAAGGGGGTTGTACACGGGGGCGAGATCAGCCCCGGAGTCGGATATATTGAGGTCGCTACAGTAGCCCGAAGATCAGTGATCATTCGCAAGGGGGAGAGCAAATCGGATGCACAAGAAAGACTCAAATCAGAGCCGTGGAAGCATCGAATCGAGGCTAAAGTAGTCGTTCCCGCCGTTTGCCACCAAGAAACTCTTGGGACCGAGCATTACATACCAGTGCTAGAGGGAATTGCGTACCGACGAAATCGCGCGGATCAGGATGACTTCTTTCAGGGGGTTTCTGCGTTGCTGATACCACTGAAAGCACATGCCAAGGAAGAATTAGAGATACAAGCAGAACGAATCCAAGAATGGCTCGGGTGTTAATCGCAACTGGCTGAGCACGAAACGCTGCTTTTTGCGCTAACGCGCAAAATCAAAAAAGAAGCAAGCAATCTAAGTGACATCCTCCCCCACATAAATGCGGGGGAAGCGCTCACCCGATCTTCAAAGGGGTCATACTGATCGACTCGTGTGGTGGCCAATCAACCACACGACAAAATACGGAGCCCCCGGTTGATAGGAAGACGTAGACGCAGTCGTGCCCCCAGTTGGCATCTGGGGTCGTATCGATAAAGAGCAAGAACCCCCTTTTTGGGGCGATGCCAAAATCAACCAACCTGTCCAAAGCGGTTCTGATGGATTTTGGATCAATTTCTTCACTACTCAAAAGGACGGTAGCATCCTCGGGGATTAGGTGCCCCACTGCTTCAAAGAACGATTTGACTATTTCAGCCGATGCCTTCAAGGGCTGTCCTCCATGATGGGCTTTCGCGATCACTTCACAATCTCTCTCCAACCCCTATCCGTACATTTACGGCATTGTTGGTTCCAGTAGCCCTCAGAAACTATTCTTCCCCAATATCCAGAGCATTCATCGCATGGATTGTTTGGGTCGCATGGCCTCTGACACTCAAATTCATCCTCATTCTCTTCGATCATCTATCCTCCAGAGATTAATCGCTTTTGGGGAGGAAGATTTTCCAGTCCAGACAGGGAACATCGACCAAAACTAATCTCACCCCATCCACACCGATCGCTCGGATTTGGCCGCCGCCAAGACCGGGGGTTGTATCTTCTAATACTGTTGCTAGATCCTTCCCAAAACCATCCTGAATTTTTGCTATTACGCGATATCCCGGGTGGCTGGTTTTGATGACACCATGCTCTGATTTGTATTCTATCTGGTCCGATGATGATATCGGCATCGTGATGGCTCTAATGCCCGAGGGGCCTCTGGGTCGTAGGGACATCGAGTAAAGACGAAAGCCCGCCTGGCATGCCCGTAATTCAGCACGAGCATTCAATTCGTTGGCTTTCGCCCACCGCTCCCGAGCGTCACTAATTTCGGACATGATCTCTCCTTCCGTAGCACCGACAAACGTTCCGAGTTCTGTGACGATCTCCATTTTTAGCGCACATTTATTGACACAACAACGTAAATCCCGAGAGCAGAGTCAATTCGTAGTGGGGTGTCTTCGGATTTTTGATGCCACAGAATTTTTTCGGCCCCATTTCCAGTTTTGATAGCATCTCGAAGATAGCGGAGATCAAACCGCGCACTAGGTTGTGTTTTTCCTTCGACCGGCACAGTAATTCCCGGGGGCTCTAGAGTGCATGATCCGTCTGCGAATTTGAAATTGGATCGCGGTGTCATGCCACCCTTCTTCACACTCGGATGTTTGAGCGCCAATTCTACGGCGTCCAAGATTTCTTTCACTTTGATGACGGCCGAATCGCTCGAATTCGCCTCCGGCACAACTTGCGAAACATCAGGATATTCACCATCCAATCGCCTGGAAATGACGGTGATGTCGCCCACTTGCGCCAGCATCCAATTTTTATCTTTGCTGATTTTGTACGCGCTATCCGAATCGGGTAACTTCAGCAAAGAAATCCAAGTAGGAGCGGCACTAGCCGGAATAATAAAGCCTGATTCCTTGAAATACTTCTCACAGAACATCCGTTTACCGTCAGTTCCGCAGACACCACCATTTTTCGTGTCTACCGCAACACCATTGAGCGCGTATCGGCTCTGCATATTTTCGGTGGCCGCAAAAGCGTGAGCCAGGGGGGATGCGTTGATATGGAATGCCTTTGGTAAGCCCACGAATTTTATCCGTCCCATCTCCGGGTATTCCTTGATATCCGCGCCCGTGAGTGGCGCTTTCAGGTTATCAACGAATAGAGCACCGTCATTTTCAACGATTTTACTTGCCTTTTTCATCAGCTTCACAACATCGGGGTCCAGCAAATAAGACCCGGAGATTTCGGGCATCGGAAATTGAATCCAGCTCTCTAGGTCAGTCGCCGTCGCCACTCCATCCGTAATTTTGATAGAGCGCAGACAGGGATTACCGTGTCGCAGGCGTTTGACGAGATTTGCAGCGATGGTCAGTTTTGATTTCATGGTTATATTCCCGTTTCGTGTTCAACTAGATTCCCGTTTTCATCCAAATGTTTTCCACCGAATTCGGGGTGCGCCAGTATGTCTAGGTGGGAGACCTTGATGGCGGTTACGATGCCAGCACCACTCAGCTCACTAGGAGTATATCTAGCCCCCTTAGTACATATTACACAAATTCCGTGGAGAGATGCTACCACTATGCAGCGACCTATGCGTAGTACGATTTTCGTTCTGGGAATTATGTCACGCAGAATTTTGCCCGCCTGGTCGGCATTCATTGTTGCAAGATTTGGCAGAACTAAGACAGTAAGATGGAACAGATCATCGTGCCATTGTTGCTTCGCCGGCCGTTTGGGCAGCAGCCCCGTTGACATGATTATCTGTCCGACGGGTTTCCACTCGTTCACATCAACATCCATCATGATGTCGGATTGCGATGTCTCTTTGTGGGCGTGGCATTGCCCGCCCCAACCCCGTTGCGCCGGTCTATACATCTCGCGGCGGAGTTGATAAACCTGCTGGTAGATCATCGAACGAACAAGTGATCGAAGTATGCTCACGTCAGAATGATACTACTTTGCTAGATTCTGTCAATGCGAAAATTAACGTAACTTGCGGTGTTCTGCAACCCGTCTTCCACGAGCGGTGATCGCTATACGGGGGGAAGATGGGGTGCCGCCAATGCGCACCAAACCGATATCGTTCAACGGCCTCACCACGCTCCAGACCTTATTTGTGGGCACTGAATTTCTAAGAGTGTCAACCTCAACTCCGGGCGATGGGCCGGGGTGCCTACAACCTCGTCGCAAAACACCAGAATTGAGGATTGCGAGTAATTTATTTTGTTTTTCCGTGATTGGAATTCTTATCTTCATCTTTCTCCTCCACGATATATGGGAGCGGAAAAACCTCAAATCGAATGTTTTGCAGTCTGATTAGAATAGTGTTTGATCGATCCCCGAAGTGGACGGCGGGCTCCCCACTCGTTATGGCATCTGCGTATTTTGTAAAAAACTCTTCGACTCTGGACTTGTCTATGTTGACATAAAGCTGAGTACCATCAAAATAATGAATTTCGACGGTAGCCGGAGATTCACTATCATAGAGATCAATTTTTATTCCTTGGGCGTCAGAAGTTGAATCAGTTTTCGTCTTATGTCGAGGCATTTTTACGGTTCCATCTAGAACAAACAGCACCATAGCTGTAGGATGCAAAAATCACAAAACATTGTTACGCCACGTTTAAATTATCATGGAGTTAGTTTATGTCAATAGCTAAAGTTGGGGTCGTAAAGGGCCCCACTACAGGGGATTATGTCAAATCAATCGAACCGTGCCGTTTGGGGTTGTCCGGTATCGTCTTGAATCGGCGGAACGATGAGGTCCTCGTCGAGTGGCTTCTTCCTTCCAGCAGCGTAATCCATGAGTGGTGCCTGTTGGCGAATGTTTTTTTCGACAAGTAGGCCATCAAAAAACATATCCCGGTAACTATTTTCATGGCACTTTTCGGGCAGCGATTCATCAAATAATTCGTCATCAAACAGAGATTCTGTCCAGCCATAATCATCGTCTCGACCGTGTTTTTTTCTGATTTGTTCGTATCTTTTGCCGAGTGCGATGATACGTTCTTCAGAAGGCGCGGCATCGAAGAACCCGCGCTTGGGTAATAAATCCAGATCGAGGATCGGACGACCTCTACAAGTTGAACAAATCTCTGGTAAATGATACTTCAGACGCTCATCGTAGTACGGATCATAATAAATAATTGATCTAGTTTTTTTACATTCTTTACACTTGAGAGTCTTAGCGGCCGTGTCGTGAACTCGCACCTCAGCCATTTCGATGTCTTCTTTATTCCACGTCGAAGGAACTTCGTACGAGTAGAATAAAAATCCGAATGCTGTGGAGGAGGTAAAATTGTCAAATTGACGGCGCATCTGAGCCTTCCAGGCGTTCAGATGTTGTGTATTGTGCCAGTTACCCCTCGGTATCTTTCCCCGCACTGTTTGAGACAATAAGCAGCCCTCGTCATAACAAATAAAACAATAATCAAGTAAGCCCAACCCAAAATTTCGGGCACGAGTAAATTATGACCGGATTGTTTTTAAAATGCAACAACAAAAACAAAAATATCTGCCGTGTATCTGCTAATAGATGCAGCTAGGATTATTTATTATCGCCCCTCCACCACGACATTAAGTATGCAAAGAATATTATAAATATGATTATTTGACTCATGATTGCCTTCGTAGTGCATTATAGCAGAGACGACGGTTCTGTCTACGGTGAAAGCTGTAAGACGCTATATTGCCGATGTTTGTACAATGAGGCAGAGCATCGCTAGTCTCAGACTCAGGGTTTCTCCGGCGATGGTAGGTATTGGTCAGAATTTAATTGCGGTCCAGACCCGCGGTGTAAGAATCGGCCGCACGTCCCGCATCGTGGTGGCCACTCGCCAGCACTGTGAAGATTACAGTCCTCATTCGGTTCAAGACCCAACGGGTAACAGACACAGTAGTCTTTCACTCGGCAGTCGTGATTATTTTTCATTCTCTACTTTGTTACCTTCTCGGTTGACCAGCTCATCGACACCAAGAGGGCCATTGGTCTTCACACGAACTATAATGAACTGTTCCCAGTAAGTGCCGCAGCTATTGCAAATCAAATCTGTACGGCTCTGATAATGACCTTTAGGGCAGATAATCAGAAGTCGCCAATCGTGCCTCTTCTGTGTCACTATAAATACAAAAGAACAAAAAAGGATCATAAAGATGGTGATCAAAATAACACCATAGGGTACGTCACGAGCTTCGGTTGTAGATCCCACAGTTCACCCTTTATAGTCGGGCTCGTAGACCTTATCGAAAATCTTTTTAGTTTCAGCCACACCCGGCATCAACTCAGGAAACCTTTTGTCATTTTGCAGGAACTGCACATACAGCGAATGAGCGAGGTTTTCAGCGATACGGTTCCTGGCATCACCATTCCAAAGAGCGCGTATACTGTCGCAAGCATCGAATGGGTTTGCCGCATCTCTGTCGTAGAAATCCCACTGCCACAACTGTTCTTTTTTGTGGATAGACCACGTTTCGTCTTCTGTATGCTCCTCGACCTCATATTTCTCGATTAGCTCAAAATGGATCATGAAGCCTCGATTCCATGGAAGAGGCTGGAGAGTTAAGATGCGTTCGTAGGCCCAACCACGATTTTCGCGGCGGTTCGGGCGCCACTCCACGGTGTCGCTATCCCACCTCCTCTCAAAGACAAATGGTCGTAATTTCATCGGATGTCTCGCTCCAAGACAATTCCAACCTCACCGCGTTTTGGGTCGCAGCCACATGCCTGAAATGCGGCAAGCAATTCCGGCCGCTCACCAAGTACCGAGAACGGTAAGCACACATACGCAGTGCTGTCGTTTCCGCGGTGCGAAAATCCGCACCAGCACAAAACCTGTGGACCAAAGCCGCTCCCGTATATCCCGCAGTTCGCACACTTAAAGATCGGGTTGCCGCCGCCGGTTGGACCGCTACCAGACACACATCTGAGAATTCGCCCCCCGCAGGCTCTGCACAGGTGGTCTTCTAGCGCCCATGTTTGTCTGCGCCTATTGGTGGGCAAGCCACACCTCAATCTTTGGCGGCAGTGAGTGTGAGTCTACCGTCCATTTACGATCCCATCTAGCTAAGATATAATAGACAGTCATCCCTAAATCCTCAGGATCTAGGATGTACGGTATCCAAAAACTGTCTGGAGCTTTAAGCATACATTTCCTTACAAGGGAGTTGATTGCTTGGACCTACTACTAAAGCGCCACCAGCACGGTCAGCAGTTGTCTCAACCCTAGCCTCTACAGCCCGCACTTCCGCAGCCCATATCGCAGCTAGTGTTGCCCGTATCCTTTTCGCTCTTGACTTACTCATTTCATTCTCCTATTAAGGTGGTGGGCGAAACGGGACTCGAACCCGTAATCCTTTCGGAGATGGATTTTAAGTCCATTGTGTACACCAGTTCCGCCACTCGCCCAAATACATCTAAAAACTTTTTGGTAAATCCTCTTTATTTCTCAAGTCACGAATCATGTCCGCAGCGTTAGCAGCAGCTAGTGCTTCTTTTTGACAATTGTGTCCAATAAAGGCTGCTGACTGTGCGCGAATGTATGCCTCAGCGACAAGAAGGAAACCCTTTATCAAACAACCTTCTTCTGTAATCATGTCAGCTCCTATAAATCCTTTCTCGAAAGTGTCTTTGAGATCCGACTAATCATCATCGGCATTTACCACTTTCTTTTACTACTGGCAAAGGTCTGGTGTGGTAATACTCTGAAAGAGCGTACAAGCGTTGACTCAAAGAACGACTCTTTGACCTATTTACAAGAGTAACTGTGGACAACGCTACAGTGGTAATCAGGTCCCGAAAAAACAGCCTAATTTCAAAAAACATGGTGCGCTCTATTTTCTGCTTGTGGCTCTCCCACTAAGCGTGCCGCGGGTTGGTTACCGCAGCCGGCGAATCCCAACACAACCGTAGTCTTGGACACTGCTGTCATCTTGGGTCGTGGTCCAACGAGCCAAATTGGTGTTGCTGATTAAGACACGACCAGATGCGCCTTTCCACTCTCTTTCCTTGCGAGCAGCTTACAGGCGTTGAGGTTTGCGAAGCTGGTCCAGTTATCCTGATCGATGAAGGTTTCGACCACGAGTGACGGCGTTTTCTCTTTTTCGTTGCGCCGCTCTTCCTCGAATGCGTTGTACAGGTCGCGGACAGCACTTTGTTGCCCAAAAACCTTGACGGCTTCGGCGCGACCATCTTCGGTCCCGATGAACGCCAGCACAGCCCGCAAGAGCAACTCGGAGTTCGTGATGTCCCCCTGAGCAGAGCCAGCTCGGGCTTTGAGTTTGAAGCTGACGCGATTTCCGATGTCGGTCAGTTCTTCCGCTTTGGGGTCTTTCTTGAACTTCTTCAACACTCTGTCGCCAAACAAGTCCTTGATGCGCCCTTTCAACTCTTCGCGCGTAGCTTCTGAGAGTCGCTCACGAGCCGCAGAGTTGACGAAGCGTGCCGCCAGATCGTCATTCGAGCAGTCTTTCACCAGTTTTTCGGGCTTGATAATCACGATCGTTCCTCCTGGATTGTCGTGTTGGTTGACCCCGTTATGCTAGCACCTAACTGGATTCTGTCAAGCATGAATTACCGCGGGTTACTTAGAATCAGCCACAAAAGAAGGCCGATCATCAGCCGTTCGACCCGATAGAGTGCCGCTGCCACGCACACGAACAACTGTCTTGGGTCGCCAAGCGGTATGGTGGCGGTGTTGGGAATCGAACCCAATTCTCCAGCTTATGAGGCTAGCGTCTTGCCGGTTGACCTCACCGCGTCAATAAGAGCAATTTAGGCGATAAGTTAGTTTTTGTCAATCAAGAATCCTTGATTTAGTTCTCGCATCCAAAGCGATAATTAGTTACCCTCCGGCATGGACGCCACAAATAACGAATTTCTATCAATTAGTTATGAAGAGTTTAACCGCTTGGTTAAGCGTAAGCTAGAGCTGCGTAGGCAGATGCACACAGCCGGACCCCTACTATTGCCGCACCTAAAAATAGCTGAAAAACAAATAATAGATCGGTTTGAGGGGGCATACATACCACACAGCTATTTTGAGAGGTATGCGAATGAAGAAAAGACTATTGGTTAGGTTGTCAAACGAGCAAAAAATTAATGATTAATTTCTATCGAGAATTACTCGTCCTCTGCGAACGGACGGGGCGCGTTCTCTAATTCTTCTCCAGGCAGTGCTGTTCATTTTTATTGGGGCATCGGGATCAAAATCTGGTACAGCATTCATTCGACCGGATTCATCGGGTATAAAAAATTTTCGAGCAGCGTTTTCAATGGCTTCTATGTGTATCCCCCACTTACGACCCAGCTCTGAAACGCTAATGTCTGTGGTTGTTATGTACTTGTAATTATTTCTATCCTGTTCAACTATGACACCGTTTCTACAAGCAAGTAGTTTGTTAAAATCAACTGCGAGAAAATAGTTGCCGCTCTGTTTGTAGACCTCGCCGGGTGTAAATCCGTCGAAGTTGCTGTGACGATGCGCGTTGTCGAGCAAAGAATTTCTCCCCAAGCCATTGGGGAGTCTGCCACGTTCGCGCCAAATGTTCAAGAATCATCCACAAAAAATCTGTGGAATTTTTATCAGATGGGGATGAATTTACCCGAGGATCATTAGATTTGGCTATTTAATTCTGGTCAGAGCTTGCTCATTCCTCAACCGCTGCCGATGCCGCTGTAGTCGCCGACTAGCCGGCGAGCGCCTAGGCTCCTTCATGGGCTACACTGTTCATGTGGTCCCCAGATTTAAGTCCTCATGTGGCACCGCCTCCACGCGAGAAAGGATTGTATTGATGTGCTCTGCGTAGCATATGGCGCAGAATTCGCCATCCAGCCGCTCTCCGAATCCTTTGAGGGACACACCTACACTATTCCAGATGTGACCCTTCGCGCAGCGATAACTCGTAATTGGAAATGTTAACTCCATGTTACTTCCTTCTGGCGCAGCGCACGCCTCGATTCCGGCGCTAGCAAAACCTAACCCTGACTTCCGCAATGCGCCCGTCCTCATTTCGACGAACCTCAACGGGGTACTCCCCATCTCCGTATCCAGTTGAAACGACCACACCGAGTCCGGGATGCCCAAGAGCGTAATTCATCTGGATGGTGCTTTCATCTCCGACGAAAGAACACTACACTTTATTGTACACGGTTTTGGTGGCGCCCGTCGGCGCCGTGATGGTCAACTCGATGGCCCCAAACTTTTCAACCAGCACTTCATTGTCATCATCAACATCGTGCGGGTCATCCTCATCCGTTGCGCTTCGGTAGAGCACCATCCAAACCATCTTTGGGTCAGACAGTGGGTATTTGTCCGCACTTTGGACGAGATTACGAGCGCTTTTTAGGGCGATGAGGTCGTCGATTTCCGGCTTAGTGCGTTCAGACAACCGAGCGCCATCTGGCGGCTCCGCGAAACCGGCGGGCCGGAAGAACTCAAAAAAGTCGGACACCGCCGACTCGCGCCAGTGCTTATGCCCCTCATCTAGCAGCATGGTCGTCTTTTTTGACCCATTTTTCCGCGCCCAAGTCATCAATTGGTCATTTTTCATCTCTTTTTCTTCGCGCAGGGCTCTCTGTTCTTTCTCTTGCGCGGCGGCGGCCTCAGCTTTGCGGCGGTCTTTTTCTCGCTCTGCCTCGTTCCGCTTTTCTTTAACACCGGCGACAGCATCGAATGCCGCTGTGTAGTCATCGTTGTAACTGTAGTGGTAGTCTTCGGGGTGCGGGTATCGATGGTTAATCCACAGATCGATGGGGAACGCCACCGCGAGGCTGGCGTGTAGTTGAGCGGCCTTTTTCATCTCATCGGACTCCCGGCGTCGTGTTTCTTCGACCACCATCTTCGCCAGGGATTCACGTCGGAGGCATTCGATGGCCGCTTCAGCGGTGACATCTCGTGCGTCACTAATGTACAGCTCCAGTCTCCCGGTGCCGCCGCGCTCAAATTTTGCGGCGTCGGCCACCAATTTGCGGTCTTCTGGTGAGGTGCCCGAAAAGTCTAACATAACCACGTTCTCGGGAACGTGGCCAGTACGCTCGAATGCGGCCTTCCGAGCATCGTCGTTAAATCGTACAAGGACTTCCTGGGACATTTCACACTCCTGCCCAATTTCGAGCCTGGGCGAGCTGCGCGGGGTTCAATGCCGGAGACTATTGCGCGCACAATAGCCGGCTGTCTGTCATCGGTCATCGGCACATTGCCGAGTTCACCCCCGCCACGTGAAGGCTACAGGACTAGGGGGCGTCGTATTTTTCTCAAACAACTAGATCATAATACGAATAAATTTTCTGTCAACACTTTTTCTTGCGTGGTTTGCGCGGTTCGTCAACTCCGATTGCTCGAAGTACTTGACGCCCTATTTTTGTCGTAGGGTACCAATCAACCGTGAGAATAGTCGAAACACCATCCTGAGCTAGCGAATCGGTATGGCGACCAACGCTTTTCTGGGCTTCTACCGCCGAGCCTACCTTGAATTCTCTTCCAGCATCTTGGCCCAATATCCAGGTGCCGCGCCAACCGTCAGGTTCCTCATGTATTTCGATTGATTCTTTAACAAAGGATGGGGTCGTCATCGTTTGTCCTCTTCGACTGACCAGTTATCGGGGTCAAGAGTATGCGAATACTCCAAGGAAATGGAATCATCAGCGTCACCATCTCGGACCAGATCAATCGCATCTTCTGGCGAGTCCGCCTCGACGGAGATTGAGTTGATGTGGACTTCGCGCACTTGAACGATGAATTTCTTACCCATTTTTCCCCCTCAGATTATGGGCCGCCCGAACGGCACGAATCAGTACTACATCTCCCCAGCAAAGCCCATTGACGGGCTTTTCGTTTCCTTGTTCGCCTTCTGTCGCATTTTCAGGAAATCGACCAACGATGCTATCGACATCTACAGCCTGGGTTTCGCAATTGTTGAAATAATTGGCCGATTCAACAGCGATTTGTTGGCCGCCTTCATAACGTCGATCTCGAATCGTAGAGATTCCGGCACACCAGGCCAAGCCATCCTTTCCTTCGGGCACCCCGGATGATTTTGCCGCCCCATCCAGAGCGATCCGCTCTTCAAAAGTCAGCACGATTTTGGCCGAAGACACCTTCCCGCCGGACTTTAGAACGACGACAGGAAAGGCCCGTGGTGAGCCTAGAGCATCCTGTACGACTACGGCAGTCAGAGAGTATTTTGGCGTGCGCACTTTTGACGCTCCGGTGGGTTCGATCTACACACGATAGCATATAATGAGATTCTGTCAACGATTAAATAACTAGCGCCGGAAGATGCGGGGGATTGCTCTTCCGGCGCCAGCGACGCTTAAGCGTCCTTCAGGTGAACTACGCGGTGACGGCGGAGCGGCTGTCCACGTACTGGGCGAAGGTCTCGTTGCCCTTGCGCCACGAATTCCAGATGGTCTTCTTCTCGTCGTAGACTTCGAGGTCGAACACGCACGAGCTGATCTTCACGTTCTGAATGTGCTTCGTGCTGAGAAACGAACCGAATTGGGTCAGCGCGAGAAACATGCTCTCGGCTTGTTCCAGATTCTCGATGCTGTCCACGATGAAGGGGTTGCTAGTTCCGCCGACGGTGGTGTTGATGATGCGCAGACGCTGTTCCATGTCTCACTCCTAATTGCAATGGGGGATAGACTTAACCTCCCCCGTTTTGATTGACGGGGAGATTATATCGAGACCCCAAAGCGAATCAATGAAAATCTTTTGTGAACTCTGGTGGGCGATGTGGGACTCGAACCTACAATCCACAGATTATGAGTCTGTTGCTTTAACCATTAAGCTAATCGCCCGTGGTCATCTTTCAAAAAGTACCATACGTCTGGGTTTTGGCCTATTAGCCGGCAGGTCCAAAACCTCAGTGCCTATGTAGTCGTCTCGCCCGAAATTTCTCTGCCCCAAAATCAGGGCGAAGAGGAGCAGCGCGCACAATTCTCGTGGCGTATCCTCAGATTCATCGTATTTGACGGCAACATCGATGGCTTTTTCGAGCGCATCGATAACATCATCAAACGCCCGTTTAGAAGCCGATCTTATACCACTTGGTCCTCTTGGGGGTCGCGCAGTCTTTCCTGATTTCTTTGCCTTCGGTTTAGTCATTTCTTCCTCGGGGTGATTTTTCTGCTTTTTGACAATGCAACGATCTTTTTGAGGTCGGAGATCTTGATGGGCGAAGCCTCAAAGCGCAGCGGGGTATCCGATACAGAATCCATTCCCGCATCGAACCAGATGTGTTTCGCCTCGATGTGGCATTCAACCGTATACAGATCATCTAGGGGATTTTCACCACGCAAAACATTTCCAGCATCATCGATGCTACCATCTTCGTAAAAGTCCCCGCCCAAGTCCGCCACGACAATGCTGTTGATCGTGAGACCGGATGACTTTTTTAGTGCGATCAGCTTGTTGTTAATCTCGATGATTTTCTTCGCAAGAGGTCTGTCAATGTCGATGACGAAGTAATCGGGACTCGTCGGGTAAGCCGACTCCTTACCACCACAAACGTTCAAAACGAACTTTGTCATCGGTCAGACCCCCTATTGATTCGGCCATGATATCACGACACCGTTTTCTGTCAAGGGGGGATTATTTGCCGTGAGATGATGTATCTTCGTGCGGAGGATTTCAATCGACCCGTCTATCGAGCCCGCAAGACGAGCCTCAGTGATCGTGGCCATGATGTCATCACCGTAACCGAATCGTAATCTCAGGTGATTTTCTAGCGCTACATACTCGACTTTTTTGTTCCCATCGATGAAGTCTAGAGAATTTGTAATTAAATTGAATTCGTCCTCACTGAGAATCGAGAACTTCCGGTGTGTGTAATTCACCGCTCTACGGGCAACCGCCAGCGGCGACTCATCTTCTTCGTGCCCACTAACACCGTCACGACCAAAAAAGTGATGCGCCACGAGGCGCCACCAGGGGTTTTCGTCAGCAACCAAATTCGATCTTTCGCAGATGACGTGCTACGAAAAATGATTAGGGGATGTTTTTCGAGTGCCGAGGCTATGCGCCCGCATCGTTCACCTCTCACAACGGACTTACGTTTCCAGTACGCTGTTATTTGCTCGAACGATCTACGCATTTTTGGTGTTAGCGGGGCGTTTATTCTCCGACAAATGCTTTGATTTTTTTCTCACCGGAATTCTTAGCACTGTGCAGTCGATGATACCCATCGATAATGGCGAATTTTTCTCCCCTCTTCATGACCACGCATCGAGGAAGATCGTAGTTCTTGTAGCGATGTACTATACTACGATCTAACTTTTTATAGTGGTGTAGTGCGCCCATAATTACATCTTGAATTTTTATGCTCTCTAACGTCCACGAATTGGCACTCTCAACTTCGTCTAAGATGTAACCGTATTCGTATTTAAGTACTAATTTTATTTTTCCTTTTAGGGATTTTTGGGCAGCTAGCGATAAAAGACTAGACGCCAACTCAGACACCACATCCTCGTTTGGAAAGACAGTACACTCTTCGCCGTAGTACCCCCGCGAAACTTTGTAACTCCAGTAGTCAACCACCCTGAGTTTACTGTGCGTCACAATTCGATCAACAAAATAGCCAAAAAGGCCGTCTCTGTAACTGACGGTTCCTATGTATTTTTTTAGCGCCTCTTGGGCGGTGTAAATCACCGAGTCAATACTTACGCGCCGAATCTCTACACTGACGATCTTGGAGCATCCACAATAACTACCGGGGCAGCCATCTTCGTGGGTTTCGTCATAGTCAATGTCGGCCTCTGCACAACCAATAAAATCATCAGAATTTAATTTTAATGGTCTATCAGACTTTGGCGTGCGCGAGGATCGTGCCGTCCTCACGCAACCTCGGCGGGTTCAGGAGTAGCGACTTGGGCTTTCTGCTCTACAAGTGGCTTTACAATCTCGGTTAGTTGTTGAACAAAAATATCGCGCTCTTTGGTGATGTGTGCCATGAAATCTTTGATGTTTTCGTGTTCATCTTTGCCGACGAAGTGCTCGAATGCGCTGCGAGCCAGATCCGAGATCGTGGCATGATAGCCGAACGGCTTGCCGTTGCGCGCCAGCGCCCAGCACAGTGTGTCGCGCATGATGCTGTAAGTAACTTTCTTTTCACCCTCGGGGCGGCGACCACGAGCCTTGCCCCCTTCTATTTGAGTGAAGAGATCGACAACGTGAGTGGCACCCTTGCGACCGTGCTTGGGTTTCGGCATTTTTTAACCTCCGATGGAATTATACAACGAGCGTCGTTTCTGTCAACCCATAATTTAGACGAAATAATTTTCGTTCTTTAGGACTTCCAGTGCCAAATCGGAGATGATCTCGACGGGGACGGGGGCGTAGCCCCACACATCCACACCAACGTTAATCATCCTACCACGAACCTTCCACGCTGTGTGTACGTGCCCATGAAGTAGGACTTTACCGTCATCATCAATCTCGTTCTCGAACTTTCTCTGTTTGTGTCGATCATCCTCCTTGCCCCGATATGGATAATGAGAAATATTGCACTCAATGCCGTTGGGCATCTGATAGAGCATGTGATACTCAGCTACCTTAAATCCAATTTCAAGCATTGCGGTGCGGCTTCTGTCGTGATTTCCGAGGATGATGGTCTTCGACCCATTTAGGCGTTGACATATTTCTTGCGCCCTGCGTCGTGAAGCAAAAGCAAAATCACCGACGACAATGACCTCATCATCAACGCCGACGACCTGGTTCCACTTGTGGATCAGTATCTCGTCCATTTCGTAACGGCCGGAAAACGGACGATTGCAATACTTGATGATGTTACTGTGACCGAAAATGCAAATCCGCGGAGAAAAATACTTTACCCATCGGATACCTCCTCTCTGTTACGATTAATTATCAAGTATACAACTAATATAACAAAATGGTAGAAGAAATTGCTAGATGATGCCGCCATAAACTAGGATGCATTTTCTATCAAAGATAGAAACAGAAAAGAAGGCAGCCGGGCGAATTTTTACCGAGTGGTGTTCATCTAAGCAACATTCCGGCTTATCCCATAAGTTGCTTAGCAGAAATGGGACGATCTGGATCAAGCAGCGATTTTAACTCGTCCATCGCATCCTCTCTCCTTTCACAGTCGCCACACGGCCAATTCCCCGGGGTATGCCTGCATCTACACAAAGTACAGTACTTAAACATGGTGTTAATTGCAGTAACGAGTGCATTGTGTGTGTCCATTTTTACATCCGGCTTCTCACAACAGCGTGTCTATCCCAGTAATCCACAGCCATTAGGTATTTGTCTCGATCAATCGGCACGCCAGACCCCCCCTCGGCAACACCAAGAGCATTTCGCATTTGAGTAGCCGGTGTAATTGGTGTCTCCTGTCTCTCCATCTCCCCATTTATCGTTACAATACCCCAATCGCCTTCAATCGCCTCGTCTTCAGACGCTAATTGTTCGGATGAGTACAGTACGATATCAGCCCACATTGCAGTTCGTGGGTCTAGCCCCAAAAACCAACGGGTAAGTACGGGGAGTTCATCTTCGCGCCGCGCTATGTATCCGGAGCGCAAATAACTTTCCGTATAGGCATTTATTTGCATCACTCCGGCGTCGAGCTTGAGGTTAATGTTATTTCGTAGCCAGATGTGCTTGCAAAAAGATGCGTAGCCGTTGGCCCAGGAATCCGGGTCTCTTGCGGCAGCGCGGATATGTATTAGTAGTTGCTCTTCTGACACGCCATTCAATGACGTGCCCGAGAATCCGGGCTTCCATTGCCGCCGCGCAAAATTTGTCAGTACGATTGTTGGCATCGCCTGACCCTCGTTAATTTGGTTTCGACAAAAGGAATACCGGCGATGCACAGACGGTCATTGACCGATTCGATGGGACCTTCAACAACGACGGTTGAACCGCGAAGCCGCGTAACCGTTGTATCCCCCCGCCAAGTGAGATCATCCCCATATTCCGGAACACCACCGGAGCGCGGACGCGGAAGCCCCCGCTGGTGGAAGATGTCAGTACCATCGCCCGCGAGAGTATAGACAGAAGAAACAGCCTCATCTATCAACCTTTCGAGACTAACGATACCAGAGTAGTGGGGCAACGAATAGACTGCCTCATAGGCGCGAGCGAACGCCACGGCATTTTCGGGGTGAGGATAAAAAATAGACTGTAAAGCCCTTGGCATCAATGCACCATGCGCGCCAGCGATACCCGCCCAAGCGCGCAGGGCTAGATTCGCGTCGTCAAAAGTCAGGACCTTTTTAATGTTCTCAGTGTGCATCTTGTTTCCTTTGCCAATGGTCTGACACGAGATGATTAGTGTTAGCATTCAGCGACAACGTGATTGAGAGGGATCATCGTCCCATACGGAAGTTGCACGTCACGACCTATTTTTGCCCCCTGAGCTATGTCTGTCCAGTCGCCGATGTCTGCTCCGGAACAGACCTCTGCCCCATCATCGACATTGACAAAGGTGCGAATTTTAGCGCCGCGACGAATTGATGCGTTACGACCGATTCTTGATCCGTCACCTATCGAGACGAACGGTTCTATTACGGCACCTTCACAGATTGTTATGTCGATACCCAAGATGACGGTAGAATCCATGACAATAGACTCGTGGATGTCTCTGCGAATTTTCATCTGCCCACCCCCATCAAACAATAATGCGCGACGATCTACACAATATCATCATACCAACAACATATATTCTGTCAACGCGAAAGTGTGGATTTCATAGCCTTTCCATGGTGTTGCTTGTAAGCGTTTGATAGTTCGAGAGATACGACGATCTTTAGATCGGCACGTAGTTAATGAATTGATGTTTAGGTTA
>Ga0209542_10006754_pt1 | contig 22216 bp, 26 predicted proteins | sample RifCSPhighO2_01_FD_184028 | JGI IMG/M metagenome (GOLD analysis project Ga0209542, IMG submission 184028) | Soil microbial communities from Rifle, Colorado - Rifle CSP2_plank highO2_0.1 (SPAdes) (version 2) | ecosystem: Environmental > Terrestrial > Deep subsurface > Rock core/Sediment ... | reverse complement strand
AAACTCTATGTCAAAAAAACCTCTCTTGAAGAAGAACCCCGAAACAATCTTTGTCTTGTCAATCTTGATAATCTGGTGATGAAAAATCAAAAAGAATTTGAACCGCACGCGCAGTGGGAAAAAATCTTTACTGAAACGTACGGTAAATTATTTTCACTGATGCTTGACAGCTCGCAAAAAAACAAACCTTTGGAAACGCGGCTTTATTTTCATGGCCAAGAAATTTTCAAAAGCGGACTGGCGCTATTTAACAGCCTCCCTCAACAAGAAAACCAAAACCGCATCAGTATCGTAAGAGACGCTGTGGCCGAAATATTTGCCGAGATCAACAAATTCATTCCTCTCCTGCAACAAGAGTATGTCATGAAGGAAACAGAAAATACACTCATGCCGTATCTGAAGCCAAGGTTTTTGCCTAATTTACGTCTCCCCACATCAACTAATCTGATCGTACTTTCCAATAAACATGACGTTGACACTCTCGCAAAAATTCATGAAGCCGCCGGCAGCCGCGTTGTTTAAATTTGACTTTGTTTTGATCAATTGTCTATAATTATCTTTACATGGAAACATTAAACATCGGATTAAACGGATTTGGGCGGATTGGGAGAGCGTTCGCGCGGATTGCCTTGGATAAAAAACTTTTTAATATCGTCACTATAAATACCAGAAATACTCCTGCTCCTATGCTCGCGTATCTTTTACAATACGATTCTGTCTATAGAACTTATACAAAACAAATAACTCATGATGAGAATAGTATCGCTGTTGATGGAATAAAAATAGCCACCTCCATGATCCGTGAACCGCGCGATATCCCATGGGAAAAATATGGAGTTGATGTAGTCATTGATGCAACAGGAGTATTTAAAACTCGTGATAAGCTGAAAGATCATCTCCGTGGATCAGTGAAAAAAGTGATCGTAACAGCTCCGGTTAAAGACGATTCAATCCCTCATATTGTGTTAGGGGTTAATAATGACTCGTTTGATTTTAAGCATGTTGATATTATATCTAATGCCTCATGTACGACTAATTGCGCCGCACCGATGTTTCAGATCATACATGATAACTTCAAGATTATCTCTGGGTTTCTCACGACCGCGCACGCTTATACTATCACTCAACAACTCTTGGATAATTCGTCAAAAGAATTTACCCGCGCGCGCGCCGCCACGCTCTCTATTATCCCCTCCACCACTGGAGCGGCAGACGCAATCGGTAAAACAATCCCTGAAATCAATGGAAAAATTGATGGTATGGCAATTCGCGTGCCCACTCCTGTTGGTTCATTTTCTGATATATCAGCAGTCACTGAAAAATCAACAACTATTGAAGAAGTGAACTCTTTTTTTAAGCATGCCTCGCAAGAAAATATGAAAGGAATTTTAGACTATGCAACGATTCCGCTTGTCTCATCAGACTATATCGGCTCTCCATACTCATGTATTTTTGACGCAAACTATACAAAAGTGATAAACGGTAACTTGGTCAAAGTGTTTGGATGGTATGACAACGAATGGGGTTATTCTTCACGATTAGTTGATTTAGTAACAAAACTCGCCGCTTATCTTCCCTAATGGTCATTCACCAACCCATCAGCAACAGTGTTTTTCTCACGCGGGATCAGATGATAACTGATCGGAAGTCCTATTGCTCGTTCAAGCAACTTAATCTGTACAATACGCTCGCCTATTGACGCGTTTTTCACCCGAAATAAACCCTGCACTTGATTCACCAATAACCGCGAATCCGAATACAACTCTATTTTTGATATTTCATTTACATTTTTTATATTTAATTTTTTATTTTTTATTTTTTCTAATGCTCGTATCACTGCCGTATATTCGGCGATATTATTTGTTGCAATCCCAATATCTTCACGATACAAAAAAACCTTTTTTCCATCAAAATAAAATACCATACCGATTGATGATTGCCCAGGATTTCCCTTTGACCCTCCATCCGTATAGATTTTAAGAGTCATATTTTTTATTATCTTCAATGAATTTTTTAGCCTTTGTGTGCAATGACTTCTCTATTTTCTCTTCACTCTTTAATACTTCAAGTATCTCATCAAGCGTGCATATCGCATGAAGTATGTACCCTTTTCTTGCCAACTCAGCTCTTCCTCCTTGCAGACGATCAATCAAAACCACCACGTCCTTGACCAGCAACCCAATCGTCTCAAGAGAAACAATTATCTCTTGTTTTGAAACTCCAGAACTAATCAAATCATCTATAATTACTACTGTTTCTCCCTTTTTATATTCTCCTTCAACTGGTTTCTTGATACCATAGTTTTTTGCTTCTTTTCGCGTATAGATCCATGGTTCATTCAACTGCAAACTTATCGCACTGACAATCGGTAATGACGCATATGGCACTGCGGCAAGACGATCATATGATATAGTTTTTAACATATCACAATATGCTCTCGCCACTTTTTTCATGATCTGAGGATATGAGATAAGTATACGAAGATCAATATAAAGAGGTGAAATTATTCCTGATTTCAAAGTAAATGTCCCAAATTTCACTGCCCCAATAGTAAAAAGGTTCAGAATAAGATGTTTATGTATCATACAAGAAAAATATAATTCACATTTATTATAAAATAGTAGTTTTATTATATTCTATTATAGTTCTTGTAGCAGATCTTTTGCCTCTTCCTGCTTTTTAACCAACTGAAGATAACGCTCTGTTGAAGACAATCTCTTATGTCCCACAATCTTTGAGATATATGACGCTGATACTCCATTTCCCAATTGATGCACTATGAATGTATTACGCAGATCATTCACCGTTGCATCCTGAATATCAATATCCTTAAAACATTTATCAATAATCGTTCGTATATTACGCAAAAGCAGTGGCTTGCCTGTTTTGGTCACAAAAAGATGACTATTTGCCGTCTGATGTCGGTATTTCAGATAGTGAGTAATTGCTTTGCGCACCGTAGCATTGAGAGGAATAATTCTTCCATCAAGCTGAAGTCCTTCATCTTTCACAATATCCAAGGTCAGCTCTGCAAGCTCTCCGATACGAATTCCCGTCTGCAAAAGTAATTCAACCATCGCGTAGGTGCGGGGATTTTCTTTAGCGCTATCTCTTAATCCACGATATTCTAATTTCGTTAAAATGCGTGGTAATGCTTGGATATATTTAGGATGAGATACTTCAAGTGCTATATTATAAGAGACAGTATTTTTATTTTTAAGGAATCGGAAAAAAGTACGGATTGAGTTCAATTTGCGAGAAGCGGATTTTTTTGTGTATGATTCTGACATGAGTTTATTGATAAATCCTTCAATATCCTCTTTTTTAACTTCTTTAATATCTGTTTTTTCCCGCGAAGTCAGATACCCGATGAATTGTTCAAGATCTTTTTTGTATGCAACGACAGTAAAACCCGATTTTCCTTGTTCTTGTAAATTTTTGGTAAAATAGGTAATTAAACCTCTCAGATCGTACGTTTCCATATAAAGCCTATAATAACATGTCGTATGAAAAAAAACAAGCGGTATTTTTTCCCTTCTATCAAAAAAACAATTTTTTTTATCATAACACTCTTTTTGATCTATTCATTATCAAAAAACATTCTTGATTATCAAAAAAAAATATTATTTTTTGAAGCATATCAAAAAGAATTGCACAAAGAACAAGAAAAAAATAAAAAACTAAAGAGTGATATCATCAAAAACTATGATTATTATACTGTTGAAAGAAACATACGTCAAAAACTCAATCTTCTTCAACCAAATGAATTTGCTCTCATTCTTCCCCAACCATCACCGACACCAAAACCCATATATACTCAGAAAAAAACCTCATTAGAACAATGGCAGAATTTATTTTTTAGAGTTCCATAAAAATATTTACTCCTCTTTTGCTCTATATTGCAATGCCTCGGCTATCGCACTGCTTTCTATCTCATCCTTCTCCGCAAGATCAGTGATAGTTTGTGCAATTTTGATAATTTTGAAATAAGAACGGGCAGAGAGCGTTAATCGCGATACCGCAGTTTTCAAAAGATTGACTGCGTCATCAGTCATTTTACAATATACCCGAACTTGCGATGAGCGCATCTCACCATTACTTTTGCATTGTGATGAATCAAAGCGCCTCTGTTGACGCTCTCTGGCTTTTGAAACACGCTCCCTTATTGCTTTACTTGACTCTGCACGATCACGACTCGTCAATGTGTCTTCATCAACAGGGGGGACATCAATATGTATATCAATTCTATCAAGTAAAGGACCTGATACTCTTTTTTTGTACTTCAGTATCTGCCATGGAGAACACATACATGATTTTTTTGGATGACCAATAAATCCACAGGGACATGGATTTGACGCGGCAAGCAAAAGAAAACGCGCGGGAAATGTTACGCTTCCCTTTGCTCGAGAGACTGTAACTATTCCATCCTCAAGTGGCTGACGCAATGCTTCAAGCACTGAACGAGGAAACTCGGGAAACTCATCCAAAAATAAAATACCCCGATGTGCAAGCGAAATTTCACCCGGTGACAGTGCAGCTCCCCCTCCGATTAAGCCGACACGTGAGATAGTATGGTGAGGTGCGCGATACGGCCTTTTGACAACAACGGTACTATTTTTAAAAAAGGTACTTATAGAAAAAATTTTAGTTACTTCAATCATCTCATCCTCATCCATCATCGGAAGAATGGACGCAAAAGAACGAGCAAGCAATGTTTTTCCTGTGCCTGGCGGACCCTTCATATGCACATTATGAAAACCAGCTGATGCAATCTCAAGAGCTCTTTTTGCTTGCTCCTGTCCTTTTACCTCTGCAAAATCAAACTCATATTCTTCAGTTTTTGATCTATCAGTCAAAATGCTTTTTGTCTGTGGGGCGATACGTTTCACCTCATTGAGATGAAGAACCAAATAAGCAAGATCTTTTACCGGATATACACATATATCATGTACTAATGCGGCCTCATACGCATTATCTAACGGTACAAATACATTTTTTATCTGTCTTTTTTTTGCAAGAAGAGCAATAGGAAGCGTACCCGATACTGGACGAATTTTACCATCAAGTGAAAGCTCACCGACAAAAAGACTGTCATTCAGAATCGCTCTATCTACAATTCCTGATGATGTTAAAATACCCAACGCAATAGGCAAATCAAACAAAGATCCTTCCTTCGGAATATCAGCAGGGGCAAGATTGATCGTCAGCCGTGTTTCTGGCATTTCATATGATGAGTTTTTGATAGCAGTACGCACCCGCTCTTTTGATTCATCAATTGCTTTGCTGGGAAGCCCAACAATAGTAAAAGTGGGAAATCCACGATCAGCCACATCAACCTCTACTTTGATAAGTACTCCCTCAAGTCCAAGTGTTGCCGCTGAAAAAATAGTAGATAACATTGTCTAAATGATCTTTTTCACTGCATTGTTATTCACGACAGTAGACATATAAGCCACAGGAATAAACCCTAAAATACCTCCTCCAAAGCACGCTAATACTCCTGACATAATACCCATAAATAACAACCGTACACTGCTCCATTGCCTTTTCTTGAGGAGGGTAAGAAAAAAAATAGCAATTGTGAAAAGTAATGCGACCACTGTCCCCACGTAATCATCTGACCATTTCTCATATACTTGTCTTTCTCCCAACCCAATAAGAAACTCAACTAATACTGCAACAATGGTAAGCACTGCCATATGTACGAGATAAAAAGCAATTGCTTGTTTGAGGTTTCGCTTATATGAATAATCAAATAACTGATTAAATACCATAGAGTGCTAATTGCTAACTTTACGCCATTCTGTAATAATGGATTCTACAAAAAGTGCAAGCGGAATTGAAAGTAAAATACCCAAAAAACCGCCCAATTTACCCCCTATGGTCAACGCGATCAGTGTGATAATCGGATGAAGACCCACAGCACGTTTCATGACATACGGAACTACTACATTATTTTCAATCTGTTGTATAAGAAAATAGAGTGCTATTACGGAGAGACCCATCAACCATGACGAAGATGCTGATACAAAAAAAGCAGGTACTGCAGATATAATCGGTCCAACAATCGGCGCAACCTCCAGAAAACCTGCGATAATAGCGAGCGGAAGGGCAAAACGAATATGCAAAAGACTCAACCCAATATATGACATGAGTCCAATCACCAATGCCAATACAACTTGCCCCCATAACCACGCACTCATTCTATGCTCTGCTTTGCTTAGTATGCGTTCTATACGATTAACCTGTATAGGAGATAAAAACGTATTTAATAGTTTTTTTAAAAAGAATTCCTCTGAGAGAAAATAAAAGGTAAATACAATTGTTGAAATGACAAAAATAAAATTAGATAATAATCCAGATACAATGTTTACAAAATTACTCGTCAAATCAGGAAGTAGAGTTGAAATTGATTCTATATTAATAAAGTTTGCCAACGCAGGAAACGTTCTTACCATTAACACCGGTGCATTTCTCAAAAATAAAAAACTCTCCGTAAGAAGTGGGGGTATTACAAAAGTAACAAGTACGCTCAAAAGTGAAATAATAACCACAAATAATCCAATAATTGTTATGAATCGTGGAACTTTCCTCAGTGCAAAATAGCGGACAATTGGCTTGAAAGTACTCATAAATATAAAGGCAAGAAACAGCGCGTAGAACAAATCACGAATCTGCCATGCTATACGAAAAAGTAATAATATACCAATCGTAAAAAGAATTGTTTTTAAGGAAATTTCAATTTTCTGTGTCATGCTTTTGATTATAACTACTGTAAACTAATTCGTGTATTTTTTCAACGAGTAGTTTATCATCAGCAGGCATAAAAAAAACATTTTCCATTTTTTTCAAGAAAACCATCTGACGTTTGGCATACTGTACTTCTGCAGAAACCCACTGAAAGATTGCTTCTTTAAGAGATTCTTGTCCATTAAAATAACCCCTCAATTGTTTATATCCTATTGTTTGAAATCCCGGATTGTCAAAGGAATAATTTTTTTTCAAAAGATTTTGAATTTCTTCAAGAGCTCCCTGTGATAATCGCATTAAAACTCTTTTTTGAATCACCTCCTTTAATGTACTCTTATCTAAAGATAACGCACACAGTATGACTGTGTATCTATTCCTTTTTTTTGAATGCTGGCGGTGGATTGATGCACCAATCTCAATCGCACGAATAAGCCGTCTTTTGTTATTGCGGTCTGAATGATTCATACCCAAGAGCCTTTTTTTATTGACGAGGAGTAATTGTTTTTGCAACTCTTCAATGGTCTTCTTTTCTAAATCTTTTCGTCGTTTCCAGTCGGGAGCAACACCGTATGAACCCAATCCTTCAAGCAACACCTTAATATAAAAAACCGACCCGCCCACGATGATCGGTAACTTCCCACGATGTATAATATCGTCAATCACTTCTTCTGCAATCTGACAAAATTCATACGCGTTCAAGTATTCCTGCGGATCAATCATATCATAAAGCCAAATCGGAATATCGTCTTTCAAATAGGTTGTAAACTTGATATTTTTCTGAGCAACTTTTAACTTTTCATTTTTAATTTTTAATTTATCTACCTCTTTCCCTGTAATCACATCAAGATATCTATATGCTTGTCGTGAATCAAACGACACAATCTCACCATTGAGTTTTTGCGCTAATTGAATCCCAAGCGCAGTTTTCCCAGTCGCAGTCTGACCAGAAATAATCAGCAGTTTTTTCATGAGATAAATACTCATTAAAAGAGTAAAAAAGTAGATTGAGAAATTGGATTAATACCCGTTTTTTTTCTTTTTTCCACGTTTTTTTTCTTCATGTTGTTTTATAGTAGTATTTATAGAGTTACTCAGAGTTTTTAATTGCTCAACAGTCATTCTTATTGTGGCTAATCCACCTGCGTTAATCTCGTTTCCAACCTGATCTACTATTTGAAAAAAAACAATTTCACTCGTGTTATCATCTCGTATAGTAATTGCATGTCCATCCATAGCCAAACCAAATGGCTTAGATACGAGGTTTAGCGTTTTTTGAACTGGTTTTCCATTAGACATATTTAGATAAAATAGGCTCTATCAATTTAATAATATCTAATTTTACCATATTGTCAAAATCAACACCAAATTTATCATACACGTTCTTTATTTCAAACAAAACTGGTAAAGAAGATTTCTTGTTTAAATATACAGTAATATCTTTATCTTTTCTTATCAAGAAATTATTTCTTTCAAATTTGTAAACACTTTCGTCATGTATTTGAAAGCGATCAGTAAAAGGATCATAAGATATAATCCAGTTTTTCATGATATTTTTTAAATTCTTCATGATGTTTTTATTTCAGATCGGTACGATCTTGTAAAATTAACTCCATCATCTCCATAAAAAACAATAACTAAAGTTTGTTCGTTCTTCATTTCATCGATCCAAGGAAGTTTTAGACTTTTAACGAAACCTTCTTTTCTATAAATATAAGTTTTTCCCTGTTTAGCATTTTCTAAAGCCCTCGGATTTTTGGAGGAAGACGCCACTACGCTATCTGGGTTTTGAACTATAGTTCCTACGTTATAAAAATATGTGGGATGAGCTTCTAGAGTGCTACCGCTTTTGTGTTTGGATGGATTTTTAGGCATTACCTGTACTGATTTACCATTAGGATCAGAGATCATATAAGATATAAGGGGTTTACCTATCGTTTCTGAGTAGGATTTTAATTCTGCAGTTTTTTCTGCCATACTAAATAAAGTATAGCATATCGTAATGTAGCTATACGTGTCTTAATTGTACATATATCACTAATACCACTGTTCTTCACCGTGCCAGAGTTAGCGCAAATACTTTTTCTGCGCCGTTTTTTTTTAGGACTTTCGCAACCTCCTTCATTGTCCATCCCGTGGTCCACACGTCATCAAAAATAATGAACTGTTTGTTATGAATATCTACGCGCTTAACCTGATCTGCTAGATCAAATGCACCGACAATATTGCGATACCTATCTATTGGTTTTTTAAAAGCAACTTGCGGCTTGGTATTTTTTTTTCGTATAACACTGTTATTGTCTAAAGAAAATCTCAGTACTTGAGCGAAAAAACGCGCCATTTCATTCGCTTGATTAAAACCTCGATGCTTCATACGGACTGTGTGCAGTGGCACAGGAACAATTAAAAAATCTAAAGACAACTCTCTATAAAACAATAATTCCTCCATTTTATTGCGCGGAATAGTCAAAAAAAATTCAGACAAGGCATCAGTGATTAACCGATACTTGATCTGCATAATAATTTTTTTGACCACGTCATTATACCGATAGATACTTTTTAATCCATCAATACCATATTCTTTTTTACAAACAGGATGAGTTAAACCAAAATAACTTTTTTTTCTACAATAAGGACATATATCAAAGCGCATTGTTTGCAGTTGCTTTTTACACGATCCGCATACATATGTTCCCCAGTACCCGCATCCAAAACAATATCTCGGAAAAAGAATATCTGTAATAAATGAAAAAAAAGGAGTCATGATTATCTTTTCATCAATCGCCATGCGCCGATCAACCCAAACAATACAGGAAGCAGAAAAATCGTCAGATATTTTACTGTATCTTTATTCTGATCTGATACATCAGAAAGAGGAGCATTTGAAAGGGCACGTGCACGAATACCTGATAGAGCGCCATCTGACGCATAATTATTGATAAAATTAAGAAATACTCCCACATTATCTGGACTTCGCTCAATATACCGTTCATCCAAAAAATGCGATGAAGGAATCAGAAGAAGCGTACCCCCTTTTTTTTCCCGTGCTTCAACAATCAAATTGAATGAAGCAAAAGCGTTTTTTTCTGGTGGTTTTATGGTTTGTGGAGCAATTCCGCCCTCTTCTGTTTGACTCCATGAATGTGCCTCAGACTGAACGAATGAGCGCGTCTCTATCCCAGATTTTTTTAACACATCAAGAGATGCTGTCCAGGGAAAGAGTAATGCAGTCATATGCGCAAATTCTTGAGATTTTTTATCTAACTGACTTGTTTTGACCCAAAAAGGGTATGGTGTCACAAATATATTTGAACCATTGGAAAAGCTTGCCATCTCCGAAGACTCTGATAAAACAAAGTTTTTATTCAGCTTGATTCCCCATTCCTCAAAAAGAGAAAATAAATTGTGAGTGGCAGGACGAGGAATAAATTGTTCTTCAGAAACAGATATGCCATCAACAAATGCAATAATTTTCCCACTGTTTTTGATATAGGTTGTGAACATATCAGAAGTAGCCTTATCATACGAAGTATTTCCATCGTCAAAAATAACAATAGCTTTGACTGATTCATCTATCTCTCCGGTTTTTGCTGAATCAGACGCGTTCATAAAATCAAGCTCAAATTGTTGGTTTAAGATTTTCTTTATCGTCAAAAATGAATCTTGTTGAGGAGAAGCAAATTCTGGTATGCCTATAATACCTATTTTTATCGGTTCTTTACTTGCCAACTTAAAAATTGACGAGGTAATATCATATTCTAAACTGGATATATTAGTCGCCTGTGGAATACTATCTTGTTTTATCCCATACTGAAGAGCTATACCAAAGTAAGTGCTTGAGACTGCGTAGGTATTTTTTTCAACTTGAGAAAACTGCAATTCGGGTACGCCGACTTTTTGTGCATCATCACGAGCATTCGTATCTTTTTTTGGATCACGAATTTTTACTATTATTTTTCCCCTGCCTTGTTTCTTATACTCATTGACTAAATCAATCGTATCATTTTTCAAAGAAGCAAGCCGTGTAGGAATATCTGATGAGATAAAAAACTGAATAGTCACAACATCATCAAGAGTGTGGATGATTTTTACTGTTGATGGTGAAAGCGTATGAGACTTCCCCGCGGAGAAATCGAACCGAATAGGTATAACATATCCAATCAGAAGATTTGCAATGATAAAAATCGAACACGCGGCCAAAAAAATAGTAGTTTTTTGCACGCTTTCTAATTGAAATGTTTTGAGTATGTTGATACGTGACCACTTCATAAATAGTATTGATGCTAATCGCGTTTTTCTACACTAATAACCGTCATAAAAATAAATAAAATGATAAAAGAAATAAAATAAAAAACTGATCGGATATCAACTAATCCTTTTAAAAAACTGTCATAATGGTTGAGAGGAGAAAGTCCTGATATATACTCACTCATAAAATGAGGAATGACGGTTACAAAAAAATCGGTCCCTAAAAGAATAAGGAAAAAAAGAGTTATTGTTGAAAATAAAAACGCAATAATCTGATTTTTCGTAACCGATGAAAAAAATAGTGACAACGATGAAAAAGTCGCAAGTAATAAAACCGAACCGCTGTATGAAACAAGTATTTCAGACAGTGCCGGCTTACCAATCATTGAAAGTAAAACAGGCAAAGAAAAAGTAAGCGCCAGTGATAGTGATCCAAAAAACACTAATCCAAAAAATTTTGCTGTGACTAAAGAAAGTTCACTGATGGGGAGACTGAGTAATAATTCAAGAGTATTCGTACGTTTTTCCTCAGCAAATACACGCATTGAAATAGCTGGAATAAAAATGATTAACAACCACGGAAGCATATCAAAAAAATTTCGCATTGAAGAATCGCCACGCAAAAAAAGATCTTTTATGAATAAAAAATTCGCGAACAAAGCAAATAGAATACTCACTATATATCCGATTGGATTATTCAAATAAAAAAGCACTTCTTTCTTAAAAAGAGTAAACATACTATATGTGTTATGCGGTTAATTTTTTAAATAACGTTTCAACTGATCCTTTTCTTTTTGGTTTTTCACCGTCATATACAATACTCCCTTTATTGATAATAATCAGTCGTGTGGCAACATCTTCAACCTCAGAGAGAATATGTGTGGAAAGAATAATTGTTTTTTTCTTTCCTAAATCTTTGATCAGTTTTCTTATCTTATCTTGTTCTATAGGATCAAGTCCAGAAGTAGGCTCATCTAATATAAGTAAGGAAGGATTGCCAAGAAGCGCCGCAGTAAGGCCAACACGTTGCTTATAACCTCGCGAGAGTATATCAATGCGGGAAGACAATACATCTTCAATACCAGTATGCGTACATACTGAATCATTTTTTTCAAATGTACTCCCTTTCATTTCGGCAATAAACTTCAGATATTCTTCAGTTTTCATCTCTTGATAGAGAGGATTATTTTCAGGTAAGTACCCGGTTGTCCGCACTACATCTATTCGGTCATCTATTGGAATTTTTCCATTTACAGCAATTATTCCAGTGGTCGGTCGTACATATCCCACAATAAGTCTCATTGTCGTGGTTTTTCCTGCACCGTTTGGACCAAGAAGACCTATGATCTCACGATCTTTCACTTCAAACGAGATATTTTTCAATGCTGTTTTATCACCAAAAACTTTACTCACCCCTTTTACACGAATCATACGAGATACTATACACTACAAATCTTTTTTACTCAAGCAGATCTTTTCTTTTTTGTACTGTTTCCTTATATGCCATTTTCAATTGCCAAAGATGAATTGCTTTATGATTGCCTGAAAGAAGAATATCAGGAACCTTCGCTGTTTGGAATAATTCAGGGCGAGTGTAATGAGCAGATTCTAATAATCGGATTGTCATTCTTCCTTTTTTCTGTAATGCAATTAACAAAGGATCATCGCCTACTGCTTCAACCACGTCATCAATCGCCACTTCACGAAAACTTTCATAATACGTGGCATTTTCTTTCTTTAATACTCCTGGGAGCAAACGCACGACTGAATCAGTGATTGCTCCTGCGACAATCTCTCCACCGGTTAAAATAAAGTTTCCCATAGAGATCTCTTCATCTACATAGTAAAGTACTCGTTCGTCTATGCCCTCATAATGCCCGGCAATAATAATTAGATTATCAAGGTGAGCGTATTCATATGCTTTTTTTTGATTGTATATTTTTCCTTTTGGCGTTGTAATGATTATTTTTTCTTTTTTATTTTTAATTTTTAATTTTTTTAGCGCATCGTATATCGGTTCCACTCGCAGAACCATCCCCACTCCTCCTCCATACGGACGATCGTCAACTGAGCCATATGCATCAACAGCATACTCACGAAGATTAACTAATTCAATGTCTACGCATTTCTTTTCCTGTGCGCGTTGTACAATACTTTCATTAAAAAAGCCGGATAACATGGCAGGAAAAAGAGTGATAATAGATATTTTCATAGAAGTATTTTACACTATGACCATGAAAAAAATACTCCTTTCACTCATTCGTTTCTATCAAAAAAGCGCGTTTTTTCATGCTTATTTTTTATGTCGTTTTACCCCCACCTGTTCACACTATACCTACGAAGCGATTGAAAAATATGGAGTGTGTAAAGGATTAAGATTTGGATTGAAACGTATTATCCACTGTCACCCCTTTTCAAAAGGCGAATATGATCCTGTCAAATAAGGCCGCATCCGTTCATAAATTAACAACTATTTCTATTGAAGATGCGGCACAAAGGCTCGTATCCCTAAATACAAAGGAAGTTATTTAGGGACGAGCCCTAAGAATTGATTTTTAATCAAATATATTCTATAGTAAAGATGATGAAAAAAATGAAAGTTTTTTTTTATGTATTGAGGAAAACATTCACGTCTCCTTCTTATTATAAAGATATTCTCAATAGCCCGATACAATTCAGTCTCAAATTCTTCTTTTTATTTTTTTTCCTTTATACGATCGTTACTACGGCTTTTGTCACTGTCCGTTTCATTATTCCTATGAATAAACTCATCATACGTCTTCCAGAATTAGTACAAACACTCTATCCGCCTGAGCTTGAGATCACTATTCAGAATGGGCAAGCATCAACTAATGTATACGAACCTTATTATATCCCTCTGGTGAAAGTGGAACGTATTTTTGAACAATGGCAACAAAACGTATTAGGAGCGTACACAAAAAAGAAAGACAATATATTAGTCATTGATACGTATGGATCTCTTGATGACTTTCAAAACTATAATACCTTTATACTTCTCACAAAAACATCTCTGACTATCATGAAAGATAACGGTACATTTCAAACAATTCCCCTTAACAATATTAAAAATCTCGTCGTAAACCAAAAAAAAATCTTAACAGTACTTGATCAAATAAAACCGTATACAAATAATGCACTTCCGATTTTGATAGGAGTAACAGTATTATTGTTGCTCATTTTTTTTCCTCTGAGCAAACTTTCCATACTTTTTATATATGCTTTTATTATGAAAGGAGTATTTCGTATATTCTCATGTACTCTCACCTATAAAAAATCCTACCAGATTGGATTACATTTTATAGTGATCAGTACCATACTCGCTGTATTTACACATTCTATTCCATTTTTTGAGGTGTTTGCGATGATAGGATTAACCATGTTTGTAACATATACCACGAAAACATCCTCAAACGTATGACATGGATTAAAATGCCCTTTTATTACATATTTGCTATATTGACCCTCTATGAGAATAACTATACAAAATGAGGTACAAAAACTATATAAAAAAGTGCGTATTGATGAATTGATCTATCAACGATTTATTGCACGTCTCAACGATCATACTCCTCTCACTCATGAACAAAACTCTGTAAACCATTTTTGTTGTTTTACTCTTCCTATTGATCGTTCTACCCAATCTATTTTTTTAGTCCATCATATCAAAGCTCGTGATTGGGTCCCTCCTGGTGGGCATATTGACGCAGGAGAAATACCTATTCAAACAGTAAGGCGAGAATTCGCTGAAGAATTGGATTATAAGATAACTCGTGAACCAATTATGCTTTTTGATCTTTCAATCAAGGATATTGATAACTCAAATGGTCTCTGTAGGACACACTACGATCTGTGGTATACGGTGGAAACAGGAAAAAAACAATTCAAAATAGATAAAGAAGAATTCCACGATGCCGACTGGTTTTCATACGACAAGGCAATAAAACAAATAAAAACACCATTGTTTAAAACTATTATAGAAAAATTCTTATTTTGAAGCTGTTTTTTCCTCACTCCAACAAAGGGAAGTATTTGGACTATAATAAAAAAATGAAGCTTAAGGATTATCTATTCGTTCTTCTTATTGTTAGTTTTTATATCACCTATCTTTTCTTACTTAAGCCACAGATTTTTAGTTATAAGTTTGATAACACTCTTATTGATCGATACTTCTTGTCCCAAGATATACCCCATGAAGTTTCAGGGAAAAGATTATTTTTATCCGATGCAGAGGTAGATTTGGCAACAGGTTATTTATATGTAACCGGAAAAGACCCCGCACTTTATAATTTTGAACACATGCCTCTCATAAAATATCTGTATGGTTTTTCTGTTCTTGTTTTTAATAATCCCTATCCTGTAACAATGATATTAGGGATACTATTTTTGGTACTTTATTTTTATTTTGTGAAAAGATGTTACCACAATTCTTATGTTCCCTTGCTCGCCTGTCTTCTTTTCATCACAGAGCCTTTGTTTATCGACGCCTCATCTCAGACTCTTTTTGATCTTGGCCAAACAACAAGTCTGCTTCTATACCTCATATCGATTTTCTATTTTAAGGATAATTTTGTTTTTCAAGGGATTGCGCTTGGTCTTTTTGCCGCGGCAAAATTTTGGATTACCCCAATCTTTTTCGTAACCTTAATATTTTTGTATAAGATGTACAAAAAAGAATTGGATGCAAAGAAATTTTTTACTCATCTGGTTATTTCTTTTTTGGTTTTTGCATTGTCATATACGCAAAGTTTTATTTTAACCAATGGGCGTTTTAATCTCATTTGGCATATCCTTAGAATTTTTAAGTATCGTTTGCAACACAATGTGAGCACCTTTTTTGGAGCCTCAATTATTCTTTTTGTGACAGGTTACTTACAAACGTGGTGGGGGAGTAAAAATTTCATCCGCATAGACATGTGGAATATACTGTGGCCTTTAAGCTTGATAATATCCTTATATGTCTGTATTAGAAATTTTCTTTTAAGAAGAATAAATGAGGAATTTTTGATAGCAATAATGCCATTTGCCTACTTGCTTTATTTGGGAGTGCAGGCTCCTTTCCCGAGATATTTTCTCATCATACTCCCCTTTTTATATATGATCGTCGCTAACCAAACATACCTATTTTTGAGGAAACAATTAAGGATAGGAAAAATCAGATAAAAAACCTTGTGGAGATGGCCGGAGTTGAACCGGCGTCCGCAAAGGCATTAGTAAAAAACCATATAGTCAGGCATAGTTAATTGTTATGGCACAGTATGATCCAATTAACAAACTTCATACTGTGGCAATGATTTTATTCGTCTTTCAACGAACTTTAAATATATGAAGAAATCAGCTTAAAAACTTCATATATCCGCACCTCACATTGGTTACCGCCTACCTATGGTTGAACATGAGGGAAAACCATAAGAGACGTCTTGATTAAATCAAGAAAAATTATGCATTAAGGAAAAGAAACCTATTTGCATAAGCTCCCTGTCTCATCGCATAATTTGCTTCTGCTTGTTCAGCATCTGCGTGTATTCATGGTATTTGACGGATACCTCCGGCCTGACGATTTTTCAAAGTGCATGATCTCTGCGTCGATACCCTGCATCCCCAAGAAAAATTAAAAGTTAAAAATGAAAAATTAAAAATTATTTTTTTATATATTCCTTCATCTCTTTTTCTGTTTGTCTTTTTATATCACGATCTTTTTCAACTTTTTTTCGTTCCCAAGTTTTTCTGCCTTTTACAAGACTGATCTCAATCTTTATTAAATGCCCCTTATTATAACATGAGACAGGCACAATAGTCAATGTACCGCCTTGAGCCATTTTTGTCTTCAGACGAATAAGTTCCGACTGATGAAGTAATAATTGTCTCGTACGTCGTGGATCGTAGTTTTTATCCTGTGCAAAAAAATACCGTGGAATCTCAGCATTGAGAAGGACTGCTCCATGATCCATAAGTCTCACATACGCATCTTTGAATTGTATGTTCCCCTTTCGTATTGATTTGACTTCAGCGCCAATTAAAACAATGCCTACCTCATATTTTTCAATCATTTTATACTCACGATTAAGGTATTTGTTGATGATTTTCATGATGCTATGCGTCAATTGTAGCAAAAATTATGTATACCCATCGTAGTTGAAATTGCAAAGCAATTTCAGCGTACGAATGGTTATGCCGCTTACAGATGAAACAAATTGTTGCAATTTCATCTGAAAGCGGTATATAATAAAAAAATGTTTTCTTTGATCGCTGATTTACAATTGCATTCCAAATTCTCCCGCGCAGTATCACCGAAGATGGATCTTTTTGAGATCGCACGCTGGTCTGCGAAAAAAGGTATTGATCTTGTGGCAACTGGTGATTGGACTCATCCAATCTGGTTTCGTGAGATAAAAACCTATCTCACAGAGACTTCCTCTGGTATTTTTTCCTTAAAGAAAAAACCTGTGGCAGATATGCGACCCGTTTCATTTCTGCTTTCAACAGAAATTTCAAGCATCTACAGTCAAGGAGGAAAAGGACGACGAGTGCACAACCTCATTTTTTCACCTTCTTTGGAAACGTGTGAGAAAATCATCAAAGAATTGCTGAAGCGTGGCGCCAACCTTGCATCCGATGGCAGACCAATTGTTGGAATATCGTCAAAAGATTTGCTTGAATTATGTCTGACCATTGATTCACAGATATTATTTATCCCCGCTCACGCATGGACACCATGGTTTGCCCTCTATGGTTCAAAATCTGGATTTGATTCAATCGCCGAATGTTTTGGCACTTTGGAAAAATATATTTATGCCATTGAAACAGGTCTTTCGTCAGATCCTCTCATGAATTGGCAGATTAAGGAGCTTGAAACTCGTTCAATCCTTTCATTCTCCGACGCACACTCAGGACCCAAACTGGGACGAGAAGCCACTGTCTTCATTCAAAGTCCAAAGTCTAAATCCCACAGTCTCAATTTTGATTACGAGGACATCAGTAAAGCGATCAAACAAGATCCATCAGGAAAGTTGAAAATCGGCTATACCATTGAATTTTTTCCAGAAGAAGGAAAATATCACTGGAGTGGTCATCGCGTATGCAACATCAGATATAATCCTCAGGAAGTCAAAAAATACGGTACTCTCTGCCCCATATGTAAAAGACTCTTGACTATCGGTGTTGAAAATAGAGTCAATGATCTTGCATATAAAACACTCACACCCGCTGATCTTTTAATGATACAAAATAAAAACAAACTGACGTTTGTGTATGATAAGGAAAAAAAACGCCGTCCTTTTGTCTCACTCATCCCTCTTCTTGAAATACTTTCTGAGATACATGATCACTCACCCACGAAAGCCTCTTCAGAATATGAACGAATTGTACCTATATTCGGGACAGAATTTGATATTCTTCTTAAAAAATCCTACGAAGATATAGAGAAAAATGCCGGGAAAAAACTTGCGTCTGCTATTCAGGTTGTGAGGGAACGAAAAGCAGTCGTTGATCCTGGATATGACGGAGTATTTGGCACTATACATATTAGACCCAAACCCCATACATCATCACATGAGACTACCCAGCAATCGCTTTTTTAAACAACTTATTTTCTTTCTTTTTATTCTTTTTCTTCCTACTCAATTTGGCAAACATTTTTTTCCTGCGTTTTCATACATAAACGGTGTGAAAATTGATTATTTATCACCAACTCTCTACACCACCGATATATTTGCAGGTATACTTATCTTCTTATACAGAAAAGAACTCATCCAAAAAATAAAAAACCTTCATTTTACCTTTATAGGCATACTCCTTATTCTCATTCTTCACGCGCTCTTTTCTCCATTTCCTTTACTTTCACTGTATGGTGTCTTCAAAATCATTGAGCTTGTTTTTATTTTTTTTGTCGCACAACACATATCTCATCCAAAGCTCATACTCTCTGCTTTTTTTCTTGGAGGGATTACTGAACTCTCACTTGCCATCATACAGCTTTCTACCCACGCATCGCTGCAAGGTTTTTTTTACCTATTAGGAGAGCGATATATCAGTCTATCTCATCCGGGTATTGCCACTGCATCGCTTTTGGGGAAAACATTTCTACGTCCGTACGGCACATTTTCACATCCGAATAGCTTGGGAGGATTTTATCTGCTTGTCTATACATATATACTCACCCATATACCTTTTCGTCAATCATTCAGACTCTATACAGTCTCCTCTTTTATTTTTACCGCACTTATTTTTATTTCGTTTTCAAAAATTTCCATTCTTACGTATATGGTCATCACCTTTTTTTACGCAGTCCGTTATATGAAAATACAGTGTGTCTTATGTGCGATTGCACGAACAATCACACTTATTATACTGTCATTCATTTTCCTATCTTCCCAATCTGATCCACTCTCATTAGAAAAGCGCGCCATACTTTTTGTCAACGGTGTTACGCTCATCAAAAACCATTTTTTGTGGGGAGTCGGTCTTGGGCATTACCTTATTTCACAGGTACAATTTAACTCGTCATACCGTTACTTTTTTCTTCAACCAGTACACAATATTATTATTTTGTTTTTTGCTCAAACCGGAATAATTGTCGGCTTAATACTAACAATTCCTTTATTTAAAAAAAGTATACAGTACTGGAAAAAACCCGCATTTTTATTCTGCATAGTAGCAGTTTTCATCACGGGCATGTTTGATCATTATTGGCTCACGCTTCAGCAAAATTGGCTATTGGCAGGAATGATATTTGGATTTAGTACAAACTCTTACTTGAATAATTAAAGCTCAATTTTAATAGTATTTTTTACTTTTAGTTGGGGTATACCATTTTCGTCTGGCTAACTATGACATTATCATATAGGTGCAAAAAACCCATAACAATCGCTGTCTAGGACCCGATAGATCCGATACAGTCCCGCTTGCGGGATCTCGCTCTGCGATGATTACAAAACTGTATGAAAGGATCATATAATGGCTCGTCTATGCGAGCCTGTCTGCCGTCAGGCAGGCATACAAATTAATTCCATGTCCTGTGTTGAGAAGTTACTCATTAAGCAAAGAGGCAGAAAGGAGGTTGTGGTGGATAGATTGGTATTATGATCATGGCAAGAATATCTCCTTTACCTGTCTGCCGACAGGCAGGAAAGTTATCAATCGTCATAGCGAACTTAAAAATATACAGCACCGAAAGAAGGTAAGAAAACACAAGTAAAGAACTATTGCCCGTCTCAAAGCAACACGTGAACTACGGGAGAAACATGTAGGCTCACTCGTACAAGTAGATACCAAGTACTTTTATGTGTTAGGCAAAAAGTACTACCTTTTTTCAGCAGTTGATTGCAAATCACGATATGGATTTACCTATTGTTACTCAACGATTACATCAACATCAGCTACAGACTTTATACGAAAAGTACGAGACTACTTCCCTTTTTCCATTACCGCTGTTAATACTGATAACGGAAGTGAATACCTCAAAGACTTTCATGCTGAACTTGAAAGTTGGGATATCCCTCATTACTTTACTGATCCTCACTGTCCTCAACAAAATGGGAGAGTGGAACGGTTTCATCAGACCGTTGAGTATGAGTATTTTAACCCCGCCTTTGGCGGGGTATGATTTACTTGACGAGCTTACTATGATACGAGATAAATGTATGGAGTTTAACACTAAATATAATCAACGTAGATTTCATCAATCGTTAGGGTGTCAAACCCAAATGAAAATGTCATACCCTATAATTTGTAATTCATACGTACTGAAACTGTCCCGCATACGGGATCCCGCTGAGCGGTGATCTCCATGGATGATCTTTTGGTGGAATCCAGTTTGATTGGTGTTCTGTCAAAATAATAGGCGATGACCTAATTTTTAATGGTTTCTCTGGTAATTCAATAAAATTCAAATAATGATCTTTGTATTTAATCTTGATAGTATTATCTAATCTCTCCTCAACTAACACTTTATCTGTTTTAAAACAGTGGTTGGTTGTATTTCTCTCAGTTGATACCATTGTGATTTGTATTGAATGGTAAAGTCATTATTAATTCCTCTCACGTATTGTTTGGCAAAGATACTTTTTAATTTTATTCTAGTTGAAATATCAAGCGTGCGGTGACAATTATTTTTTGACTGAGGAAGAATAGCATATCGTTTGTTATACCAAGGAATAAACTTTTCTTTTAAGAATATATTTACTTCCTCTATGGTACATATCTCTGCTCATCTCATTTCTTTTACCAATCTATCTTGCAGTGTTTGAAATAGACGTTCTATTCTGCCCTTTGCTTGCGGAGTATGAGCTGAGATCAATCTTGTTCCCAATTCTTTCATGGCTCGTTGAAATTGAGTTATTAATTCTGGATTATCTGCTGCATTGACATGATTAATTTTGTAAGTTGAAAATTTATCAAGATATATTTCAGTTGGCATACCGTTAGTTTGCGCGTATTCCATCCAAAAAGAAAACACTGCTTCAACTGATTCATTCACTCCCATTATTGCCTGTGTGATTGTCCCTGTTGCATCATCAATGGAAGCGAGTAAACAGGTTTCAGGAAGGTTTATATTTCTTCCCTCAAACCAATCATGATAGGAGCCATCAAATTGTTGAAGTTCTCCATATGATGATCGTCTTTCTCTCCATGAAAAATACTTTCCTCTCTTTCTCTTTTTTAATTTCCAAATATTGTTTCTTATCATAATTGCTCTTATGGTTTCACGACCTAATTTAATTTGATGAAATTCCTGTAATTTCTCATGTGCTAATAGTGGTCCAAAGTCCCAATATTTATCATTAATAATTTTCACAATATTGTTTTCTAAATTAATATTAATTTTTCGTAACCCAGGACGACCACGTAAATCATGAATTAATCCATCATGTCCTTTGTTCTTAAATTTAACTTTCAACCTTTTAACCTGCCGTACTGTCAGATTTAATTTATTGGCGGCAGTTGTGCCGTTTATCAGTCCATCAGCCAATTCTTCGATAACCGTTAATCGTAACCGTTCAATCGTTGTCATAATTCTCTCCTTCATATTGGGTAAATAGGTAATTGATAAGTGGAAAACTTATCCTACCTTTTCCCAACTTTAGGGGTATGACATTTTCACGTGGTTAACTATGACATTATCAAATGGGTATAATAGGTCCTGAACAATCTGTCTAGGACCCGATAGATCCGATACAGTTACAAAACTGTATGAAAGGATCAT
>Ga0209542_10006753_pt1 | contig 22217 bp, 21 predicted proteins | sample RifCSPhighO2_01_FD_184028 | JGI IMG/M metagenome (GOLD analysis project Ga0209542, IMG submission 184028) | Soil microbial communities from Rifle, Colorado - Rifle CSP2_plank highO2_0.1 (SPAdes) (version 2) | ecosystem: Environmental > Terrestrial > Deep subsurface > Rock core/Sediment ... | reverse complement strand
AATTTTTAAAACAAATATATATTATATATAATGAAATTGTTTAAAAATAACTATGAATGTAAATTAAACAACTCTATAATAAAAATTGATATTAAATACTGTATAAAATATATATACTATATTGTTGAAGACATGTCTTCGGATGAAATTGCCGATCTTCCAGATATTAAATACATTAGTTGGGGTTTATCGGATGAAGTAAAAATAATGGTGCAAATGATAAATATTAAAATTACGAACAACGGGAATGAGTATGATTATCACAAATCAACGCGGCATGCAGTTAAGTAATCTAAATTACCTAACTGAAAATTTTATATATCCCATATAATGCTAGACAACCCCAACATGATACTAAAGTAACAAACGGTGCTACACTATAATATGTTAAAGTAGATATCCATGCCGAACACAATGAACTCACGCAACTACCAGTATAAATCAAATTTTTAATTGTATTTATTGATGGAAGCGATGGCTTCATAATAATGTTAGTTGCTAACAAAGCAAACGATATTAATATATACATAACTACAAAGATAATTTGATAACGACTAATTGAAAAAAAAGATGCAACCGCTACCAACAAAAATTTTAATTGTATAATTATATATAAATAATTAGGTTTGTATCTAATATCACGACGATATTCATTTCTTTGTTGCCATATCGGTTCTCCTATCACGGCAGACGGATAATACAATATTAATGCCAAAATAGACGGTATGACGTATATATAATGTTGCATACTCCAACACATTATAGTAGGATCTGCATCTAAATATATATTATTACCGTCATTGTATGTACAATTAAATACGTTCATTAATCTTGTTAATATCGATAGATACATAACTGATGAAGTGAAACTTAAAATTTCAGTTATATTGATTCTATTAACAATATTATATTTGTCATATATCCAACTTATAAATCTAGGAGCTTCTAAAGCAATGCGTAAGAAAAATGCTAATCCAGTCATAATATAGACAATAATTGTAAACGTTTGCGGTATATCAAAAGTTGTCGAGTTAAACATACCCTTTGTTTTATAAGGCCAGTCCCAATCTGGAATAAAAGCAAATGATGATAACTGCACAAACTCAACGCATAAAGATATATACGCACCAAGATTTATTAAATTTATTCTTATAATTTGTGGTATAGTATATGATATATTTGATTTATAACCAATATAAGTAGAACAAACTCCTAAAAATGTTAAAAATATTGCAATAAACGGTGTCATTATATATCCAAATAATTGTTTATCTGAAACAATATTATTTAACAAACCCGCTAATAATAATAATATAGCAATTGTTAACGTGCCTAATTCGACAAAGTTTTTAAATGATATTTTCCAGTTCATTCCTAATAGCCACCATGGTATAACAAAACCAATAAATAAAGGATTATCTGCAAAATTATATATTTTTAGCTTAGTTAACATCCATAATTCTAAAGGAAGATATGATAGTTTGTTTTTATTAATAGTTATAAATTGTAGATCTTTACATTGAATTATATCACTTGGCAATCTTAATAACGAGTTGTCAGTCAAATTAACACCAGTCAAAGAAGATGAAAATCCGTTTACTTCTTCAATTTGATTATTTGACGCATTTAAATTAATTAAATTATCGTTAAATTTCGGCAAAGTCTGAATAAAATTTTTACTAATATTTATTTCTAATAATGTATCTAACAATATGATTGATGTAGGTATATGCTTAATATTATTGCTATATAACGTAAGTTTTTGTATTGAAGATAAATTATTTATATTATCGTGTAAAAGTTCGATTTGATTATGGTTTAATTCTAATATTTCAACTAAATACATATTAAACAAATCGGGAGAAATTGATGTTATATTATTATTCGATAAGTTCATCCATTTCATGTTTGTCATGTTATGACCAAAAGTTTCTGGTAATGTTTTAATATTATTATTTTTAGCGTGCAACCATGATAAACTTGAAAGATTAGACATATCAGGAAGAAATTTTAAATTATTATTATTTATTGATAATCTCTGTAATCCTCTTATATTATTTATCGAAGGTGGTATTTCTTCTAAATCATTGTTGTCTAATAATATATGTATTAGATTAACTAAATTTCCTATATCGTTTGGTAGTTGTGTTATATGATTTTTGCGTAGATCTATATATATTAAGTTTATTAAGTTAGTTATTTCGTTTGGTAAACTTTCAATTTGATTTCCCGCTAAATTTATTTCTCGAAGTTGCATTAATCTACCAATATCAGCTGGTATACAAGATATACGGTTTCTAGCATAGTTCACTTGACGTAAATTAAAGAACGTATATAACTCGTGTGGGATATCAAATAATTGTTTATTTAATTCATACATTAAAATGCGTTGTGATCGTTTTCTACTTATAGTAATAATATTTTCCTTCAAATCTTGGTTTTGACGACATATAATATTACTATCATATCCGTTCATTATAATTATTATCTATATAGAAATATATATATATGAATCATTTTGATTTACTATTGATTGGGGTTATATTATTACTAGTATTTACAAGTGCGGAATATTTAACTGTAATCCCAAATGTTAATTGCTCAACTTGTGCTAATCTATCACATATTAATAATTGTCCAAACTGTGTAATGATTAAACCAGACGAAGATAGCGGATGCTCTCCAACTGGAGAACAACCAAATACTAGCTCTGTAAGTAAATTTTGTTCAACTATTCAATCATATTCACCATCGTATTGGCCAAATTATCCTTTACTTAATTAAAAATCTAATATATATATATATAATGAGTCCTTTCAATTTGATACTAGTATTAATAATTTTATATTTGTTATTTATTGCACCGAAACAAGGGGAGCAAAGCGAACTTTATCGAGGAGGAGCGATTGCGACGACGAGACAAGAAGGTTTTAATATGAATATAAATCGTTTAAATACTATCATAAATCCTCAAAATATAGAAAACAAATATGATGTATGCAGAGGAGTAAAATTAGTATTAGGCGGTGGAATATATAGCAAAGCGATAACGGAACAAGAAGGTGATGAACTATGGCAAATGTATATAGATAAAATGGGATGTGATGGTAAACTAAGAGATGTAACACAGATAGATCTAAAATATTAAATATTCTTTTATAAGAATATTTATATTATTCTTTTACGGATCCCTCCCCGTTGAGAAAGATTAGCTTGTGATTCTAATATGTGTCTTTCTTTCTTGTTGATTTTTCCTTGTTTTAAATATTTATCAGTTAGTTTCTCCGTCGTTATTCTATCTATATAATTATATCCAGCCTTATGAACAATATCAAAATATTCTTTTAATAGTTCCTTTCCTTTTTTGTTATGTTCGCCGTTCATACTGTACTCATCGAATAGTTCTGGTCTTGTTTGTTTTAAATCTCGTAAAAACTTTTTAGCTTCTTCTAGCTTATATCTAGTTGATAATTTACGAGAACTTGTTGTTTTCCAACTTACGTTACCTATCTCAATGAAAAATCTATCTCCATGCTCCCCGTCATCTTTCATATACCATACATATGTTGGAAGTTCATCTGGATGTATTCCTGTTTCATTGGGCATAGTAATAATACGCTTTTTTTTCTTAATATTCTTGTTATATGGTTTATCGGGTGTATCATACATTAAATTATCTCTACGATTATCTAATCCAATCTTATTTATATGGGTTATCGCGGTCATTAAATTTTTTGATCCATTTTCGTTATGTTGTATAGCTTTAATCATATCATGCATCGATATATCAGTTGTTTTATTATTTAGTGTATGTGAGCATGATACTGTTCCAAAACGACTACATCGCCATGTTTTATTATATTGTTTAATATATTCATAATCTTTCCAATCTAATATAGCTGGAACTATCAAATCTTTATATGATGTAGGTATAACAGCATATTCTTTGTTTTTATAGAATATCTTATTGACCTTTTCCATTATAATAGATATATATTATTTATATAGATAATTTAGATAGAAAAAATTGATGATAATAACATATTGAAATATTCATTATATTTATATTTAATCGTTAAAACCGTTGGGTTTTAAAATGTCATACACTACGGTTCGGGACGCACTTGGCGTCGAGCACACAATCCAAAAGTTGTCGCTCACCCAGATCTGCTACTATGGCGATCGATGCGAAAACCAAGCCTGCGTGAGGATCCACGTGAACAAGACAGCGAACGTCAGCGGGGGTCGTCCCTGCAGACACAACCTCGGAAGGGGGTGCATTCTGGACGACTGCACCTTTCAGCACCTTTGCGAGGCGGACGGGTCGTTCAAGGCAAGCACGGGGATTCGCCTCGTTGAACTTGATGAGCTCGAGAAGGCGGACCAGGCGTCACGCACGCCGCAGGAGACCTACGCCACGGCGGTGAGGGCACGGTGGGGTGATCTCGTCGCCGCGGACGAGGGTCCCGCTCCCTCCGACAAGAAGGTGGACAAGACCGCCGCGTCCATCACGTTCGCGGAACTTACCAGCCTCCTCAAGGCTGCGATCAAGGAGGCGGTTGACGCGGACCGCACGCGTGAGCGGGGCACGGGAGTTCCGCCCGCACCCGTGTCGTCGCCTGCTGACTCTCGCTGAGCTGATGAGATCAACGGCGGGATTTGCAGAAAAAAAAACAATAATTTGTTTTTTTTCGATTAATTAATTTATGTGATACTCATATATAAATATGACTGGAGGATTAATTCAAATTGCATCACAAGGAACTCAAGATTTATATCTTACGGGTGTTCCTGAAATAACATTTTTTAAAGTAGTGTATAGACGACATACGGTTTTTTCAACTGAACACATAAGAATTGGTTTTGACGATAAAGTTGGTTTTGGCAGAGAATCGACTTTAAATATTCCTAAATTAGGAGATCTTATACATAAAATGTATGTAGAAGTAACAATTCCCGAAATGGCACTAAAAAGAAATATATCCAACGTATCATCTACAGATAAAAATACAGCATACGCAAACTATATAAAAGCGTATAAGTTTATGAAAATAAATTTAAATGCGTATCGTGCTGGATACGATCAATATATAGCTTCTAATGTTACTACTGCGGAACCAATAATAACAGATATATTAGAAGAATTTGCTACTGGAGATACAACTGTTATATCAAACTTTCAATCTCTTTTAGCAACAAATTCTTCGTTCGTTTACGAACAACTTAATATGAAGAGCGTCGCCGACAGTTATAATAATACTGACAGTAAAGAAGAAATATATCAATCAATGAGTGGAGCGTTATACATGTCTAAACTTTGTCAAAAATATTATTTTGATGAATATATTGCTAAAAAAACAATTTATGACGACAACACAAATGATAACCTAAATTTTGCGTGGGTTCCAAAACTTGGACATGTTTTGTTAAATAACATAGAGTTATCGATTGGTGGACGTGTAATAGATAGACAATACGGAGAATGGCTAAATATATGGAGAGAAGTAACTAACACTTTGGAAACTGAAGATTTGTTTAACGAAATGATCGGAAACATTAGCAGTTTAACTACATTCGATAGAACGACTAAACCACAATATACGATGTATATTCCTCTTAATTTTTGGTTCTGTAAATACAGTGGTTTAGCATTACCTTTAGTTGCTCTTCAATATCATAACGTTAATATAAATGTTAAATTTAGAAACTTAGAAGATGTAAGTTATATGGAAAACGGACAACAAATATATATAGCTGGATTAAACGATGAACTTTATTTATATGAGTACGTCAATGAAACAGGCAATGATATTACAGCAAACATAATAATAGAATATGTATTTTTAGATACGAATGAAAGACGGCGTTTTGCTCAATCCAGCCACGAATATTTAATCGAAGAAATTCAAATAAATGAGTTTGATTATATAAATCAAAAAGATTATATTGCTCAATTAAGTTTTTTTCATCCAATTAAAGAAATGTATTGGATTGCTCAACCGACAAGTTATACAAATAATCAAATGGGTTATACAAAAACACAATATCTTAATTATGGAATTAATACAGACGAAACAGTAGGTACAATAAAATATAGTTCTCTTGATTTTAATAGTTATAAACGTATAGTTAAGTTGGATAGAAATTATTATAACTATGTTCAACCATACGGACATCATCTAGCAATACCTCAAGATGGAATTAATAATTATTGTTTTTGTCTTTATCCAGAAGAACATCAACCAAGTGGAGGACCGAATTTAAGTAAAATTAAAAGATTAAATTTACAAATAACTTTCGATGATACATTGTATCCAAATGATCAAACTATAACTGAAATGAGATTAAAAGTTTATGTTATTAACTATAATATACTACGCATTATGAGCGGACTTGGATCAACGGCGTTCGCCAGTCATTAAAAAATTGAATTCATATTATCTAATAATTGTTTATTAGATATAAACATTAAATGAAAGGCTTTCTATGCTCAGTTAAAGGTAATGAGTATGAACATTTAATATATAACGTTGTTAAACATACATATATAAACGGTAAACAGTTTAATATTCAAAAAGAAACAGATTTAGCTGGATGTAGTAGCAAAAACGATATATGTTGTATATATAAAGATAAAGAAATTGGTATCGAGGCAAAAAAATATCGAACTCCAGATTGGATGCAATGTTCTATTAAATATGATAAATTAAACTTAAAATGGTATACTGGTGTAACACATAAAATACCTAAACGATGTGTTGATATATTTAACTCTTTAATTAATAAACTAAATATATTTAATGGAAAAGTTCCACCATTTATAGAGCATAATTTGACACATTCGGATTGGATGAAAATAAAAAAAAGTACGACTACTTGGAATGACACATATATAGATATACCCGATATGACAATTAGCAACTTATATAAACTAAAAGGTTGCTACTATATTCAAATTAGTCAATATGGATTATATCACACTGGTATAGATATATGCGGATTCGGAGTTCCTAAGTTTGAACTTAAACAACGTTTACGAATTCGAACTAAAATTCATACTAGAAAAGCTAAAGATGGTTTCTGTAAACTATCCGTAACTGTATCGTGTCAACCAAACAAAATAAGCAATCTAGACAAATCCCCTTATTCACTAGACGATAAAACTAAGCTTCCACCAACGTTAATATATAAAGAATCATCCTAATATAATTATTTCGGATGATTGCTTTGTTTTGTTCATTCCATATTTCCAATTAACATTTATTATTGTATATTTATTATATAAATTTCTTATGTAATAACAGTCGTTATATGTTAGAATCCAATTTATTTTTTTGGATATATATTTATACAGTTTCTTATGATCAAAATTTTCATGCATATCACCGTTATTTCCATATAGTTTAGGATTATCTATATAATACGGCGGATCAAGAAACATAAAATATGCATCGTTATTATATTTTGTAAGAATTACTTTAAAATCATCGTTATACATTTCAAAACAAGATAAATCTAAATTTTCAATTCTTTTAACAGACGACGTTGTAAAACGTTTTTTGGACGCTTCCTTAGAAAAACCACCCGACAAAGTAGCTCCACTAAATGAACAGCGATTAATCATAAAATAATAACATCCCTGTTTTAAAACATTCTCTTCATTCATTATTTTTTCACGATACTTATAAAAATGTTTACGTGTAATATTGTTAATTTTTTTATATAATTTTTTACACATTTTATCTTTGTTGTTTTTACACGCTATCCAAAAGCTATATAATGGCAAAAACTTGTCGTTTGCAATTATATTCCAGTTATATGTATTTTGCAAGTAAAATTCGAACGATCCTCCTCCAAAAAAAGGTGATATAACATGAGTAAATTGTTCAACATCATAATATTTGTTTAATACTTCATCTAATATTATACAAGCTCGAGACTTTCCGCCTGGATATCTTAATGGAGATACATTTTTCATAATATATTACATAATATGTATATTATTTTATTTGTTAGATTATCATTTTTTTGTTAATCTATTATATTTCTGTCGTTCTATTAGAGTTATAATATATATGTATATATTATAACATATGGCAGGCGGATTATTACAATTAATTGCTCAAGGTGTTGATAGTTTATTTATAATTGGTAAACCAGAAATAACTTTATTTAAAACGGTTTATCGTAGACATTCAAATTTTTCTAAATCAGAAACAGAAATAAATTTTAACTCGATTTTACAATTCGGAAACAGTAATTATTGTCTAGTTAAACATAAAGGTGATATATTACGAAAATTAATGTTAGTCATAGAACTACCTGAAATATCTATGTATTATCCAATTAATAAAAAAATAGATTTACAGCGATTATTAGAAGCATATGATATAACGGTGTCGTTTACTGACAATACCGCAAATTTAGTAGTTGCTGATAAAACTACGGCGATAGAACTAGTTCAATTAACTATATCTAACTATACCGCATTATTAACAAATGTTAATAACAGTATAACTAATTTGCAAGGTGTTAGTTTATTAGTGTCCGATTATTTAAACCAAGTATATTATGCAATACGAAACGATAATGACGATGAAATAATCTATAAATTTCTAGTTGCATATAACAGCGATCTGACTAGTGCAAACATCATAATCGGTTCTGATATGAACTATCTATTATATAACGCATATTTACCGTCAATAACGACTCATATTCCAAATGATATAGATTATGGTGATTTGAACAATTCTATAAATTTATACAATATAGTAAATTTTAACACGTATACATATAACATAGTTAATCAATCTTCTACAGATTATTTTAAATCATCTCTAAATAAAATTGTAGATAGAACATCACCGTTATCAACTGTATTTAATCCAAATGTTGATATAACAGAACTTTCCGCATATAAATATATATTTAATTATACAGATACAATCGATACTTTAATTACTAATAAATATGATGTAAGTATTGTCAAACACCAAATAATGGATAATATAAAATATAACATAGGACGAAATATTCAAAATATAGATTGGATATATAAAAATTTTCAAGTTGATTATGTGTTGTTAGAAAATAATTATTCATCTGGTTCGTTTGAAGTACAATTTAAAATAATAAAATATATTAGCGACTCAAATAGTTATGATATATATAGAAATTGGGAAAATGCCAGAGATTATTGGCCAAATTTATTTGATTATCCATTAAATAGTGTAATGTCTAATCCAATTGAAAATCCTCCTTCATCTGTGGTATATACATATTCCGATTATATATCAAATGAATATAATGTATACAATTCGAAACTTCATTCAATATTTGAAGATGATATTAAAAATAGATTAAATACACAATTTCCATCTCTTGATCGACTTTCAGATATATGGAACTATCCTGATTTATTTATAAAATGTCATTTAGATGAATATACAGCGTCTGATTATGACGAAATTTATTTAATTAACACAGCCATGTTAACATTACCTGCAAATATTGTTTTATTATATCAAACTGATTTTATTAATGATGATATATTTAGTGGAATTAGCGATGATATCAAAAATAATTATGTTGTGACTGCAAATTTACCAGTTCCAGGTTTTGCATCTGTTCTTGACTTAATTACAGACGAACTCGCACATATTATATATGTAAATTTAACAGCCATAAAAAGTTTAAAAGATATGTCTACACAACATGCAAATGATAAAGTTTTTTTATTAATCAATAAACCCAATCAAAAAATCTTCAGTATTGACTCTAGTGTTCCTAACTACCAAACAATGTTTACATTAACTGAATATGTTATATCAATATATTATATACATTTAGATTCTTATTTACAAGGTTATGTTGATTCTGATACTATTACTATAACTCAAAAAAATAATGCAATGAGTAAAGCATATATATATTTATATAATTTTACATCAAATAATATATTATCATCGAGTAATCAATTAGCAACACATGGATTATTTGAAATACCTGAAGAGACATTAGAATCTTTAACTGAACATCCATTTAGCACTAGTCTTAATTTTGATGCAATATTTGGACCTGTATGGGTAAGATTTTTGGGTGAAACATCTATAGCCTCCAATAGCATATATAATAAATTATTTAGAAATTATGTAAACAGATATAAATCTCTATACGAAAATATATTTAACGAAATTTATATAGAAAATACTATTGGAAGTGAATTTTTAGAACAAATAATATATATTAATCAACAAATTGGTGTTGTTACTGGATCATACACAAACTACTATTATATATCTCCGTCAAATTTTCCAAATATTAATAATATTTTATCTTCTGGTAGAAATATGGTTTCTCAACTTAATACGTTTATTAATAATTACGACCAAACTCACACAAAATTATTAAATGTAAGAAATATGAATATACCATCTTCTTTAAATTATTCATATTTTACAACTTTATTAGAATACACCGCTAATATTATAACAAATAATCCAACTGCATATGGAGACAGTACATCAATTATTAATACGATTAATCCTACTTTGAATTATAATGGTGCTATGGATGTAGTAGACGGGTGTAAAACACAATTTGATTATTTTGTTAGTACTAAACCCAATCCTTATACCAGTTCAAATCCAGCTCGTAGACAACTGTATGACGATCTAAATATTGTATCGTTAACTACCGCAGATATTAATAGATTAGAAGCAAGATATAACGAGCTAATTAGTTTAAACAGTTCTATTTTATCTGACGATATTGTTCGTATAGTTAAATATTTCAACTCGTTCAATACTAATAGAGATGTTATAAACTATATACGTGGAGAAGTGGCTAAGAACAGTTTAGGATATGACTATCTTATATTAGTAGGAACAACAAACCAAGATACATATAATAATATATATTTACACTATAACACTTTAAAAACTACATATGAAACTTCATTATCTACTTTAGGTAATGGTAGCACTTTAATAACAGCTATTAATACATTACATACCAGCGAAACAAGTGCCAACTTTTCGTGGATATCAAAAGTTGGACACTATATAATCAAACGAATTGCAACTCGAATCGACGATCAAACAATTGAACAACATACTGGAGAATGGTTAAACATATATCACGAAAACGATCTAGTTTCTGGCAAAGAACGTGGATATAATATTATGATAGGTGATATAAGTAACTTAACTACACATAATACGACTACTAAACAAGCTTATAAATTATTTATACCATTACAGTTTTGGTATAACCGCAATAGTACTGGTTTACCATTAGTTTCGTGTATGCATAACAAAGTGTATATTGATTTAGAATTGGAAAATATGAGTACAGTAGCAAAATATGCGACTGATGCTAAATTTAGAAAGAAACCTCGTTTAAACGGCTTTTTGATATCTGAACTGTTATACGTCGATGTGGACGAACGAATGAAACTTGCCCATGAAAAACAAGAACATCTCGTTGATTTGGTTGTACACAATGGATATAAATACATGGGAAAAAACGATTTATCGATAGACGGAAAATTACGTTTGATAGTTAATACAGCTAATCTATCTAAAGGCTTCATTTGGGTGTTGCAACCAAAAGAAAATATCGATAACTACGATTTAGCAAATTATAGCCTAAACGGTTCTGATCCGAGTTTAAAGAGTAAAATTGAGTTTAATGAAAGAGATCGTGAAAATGTTAAAGATCAACAATGTTATAACTTAGTTGTGCCATATTACATATCTCGCAATATTCCAGAGTTTATTAATATATATTCGTTTTGTTTGAATTTATTTAAACTACAACCAAGTGGAGCAGCTAACTTAGGACGATTAAACAACGTATATATCGAAACAGAATTAACCGCTGCCGCAAAAGCATATATAAATAATGGTGGACAATTTATATTTAGTATGTATTCGATCGGATATAATGTATTGCGATTTATGAGCGGAATGTCTGGAATCGCGTTCTATGACAAATAAGATATAATACGAAATCCAGTAAATAAAAATTATAAATTTTTATTTAATGTTGTACGTTTTATAAATTCTTAAAATATATAGATAAGTTATATAAATATGGGTGGAGGATTAATTGAATTAGTAGCAAGAGGAACAGAAGATTTATATATAACTAACGAGCCTCAAATAACTTTTTTTAAAGTTGTTTATAGACGACATACAAACTTTACCACCGAACCTATACCGCAGAAGTTTACTAATACACCCGATTTTGGTAAACGATTGTCGTGCATATTATCAAAAAACGGAGATTTAATAAGAAATATTCATATAGTTTTAACTCTTCCTCAAGTCCCAATTTTTTTAAATTCTAATAATGAAGAGGATAATATAGTAAAGTTTGCATGGGTTAAATATATTGGCTATGCAATTATTAAAAGTGTAGAAATAGAAATTGGAGGCAAACTAATAGATAAACATTACGGAGAATGGCTATATATATGGAACGAAATAGCAGGATCTAGAAATAGAGGATTGGATTATATGAATGGATTTATAGAAGAATTATATGAGTTCACTAACGGTAAAAGTGAATATAAACTTTATATACCATTGACATTTTGGTTTAATCGTACAGCAGGTTTAGCTTTACCTATTCTAAGTTTACAATATAACGATGTTAAAATAAATTTAGAACTTAACGATTTAGATAAATGCTATATCAAAACACCAACTAACTACATAACCATAGATAGTGATATAGTTCATTTCCAACAAGATGAAGTTATATACCAAACTGTTAATGATAATACTGAATATGGGCGATACATATATTACGACGAAATAACCAAAAATTTGTATTATCACAAAATAACAGATGGTGGATTTGTTGGAATAAGTGGAGTAATAAACAGCGACAACATTATAGATAATACAACGGCGTTAACATATAAAATAACTGGTGAAACATCTGAATATTTTGCTGTTCCTATTATTGGATCTACTGAACGAACATATACAAACAGTGATTTTAGAGATAAAGTAAGCCGATTACATGTAAAAGATTGCTTTTTGTTAGTAGAGTATATCTACATAGACGGAGATGAACGAAACTTATTTGCTCAAGAAAAACACGAATATTTAATAGAACAAGTGCAATATAACGGCAATGTTCCTATTGATAGTCCACATCGTCGTGTTCGTGTTGGTTTTACTCAACCAAGCAAATATATAATATGGTTGGCACAGCAAGATGTATTTGTTGACACTCGAAATAATTTAATATATAACTATACGAATGATTTTCGAGACAACGGAGATCCGCTTATTTCAGAGAGTTATGTGTTATTTCATGGTTTAAGACGTTGTGAGATTAATTCATCAATATATTATAAAAACGTTCAGGGATATCAATATTTTCATAACACTTATGCTAATGGTATATATGCTTATAGCTTTTGTTTACATCCAAGACAAGCACAAAATACTGGATCATGCAATATGAGTAAAATCGATGATATAGATGTTGAATTATTTATGGATGATACAGTTAGCTTTACTAACAAAGCTAAATGTCGAAGCTATAATGTTGTATATAATGTATTAAGAGTTGCACATGGATTATGTGGATTAGTATTTACCGATTAGAAATTTATATTAGTATAAATTTCATAAATATTTTTTTTATACTTACTTTCTAATAATGTTTTATATTCTTTTCCAACGCCTATACTTTCGCCGCCGCTGCCGCTTCCGCTGCTTTCTTTGCCGCTGCCGTCAATGCCGTTTCCGCTTCCGTCAATGCCGTTTCCGCTGCCGTCAATGCCGTTCCCGCTTCCGTCAACTTAGTTTTTGCGGCTTCTTTTACTGTATCATCTGTTCCCTTCTCAGCTGTATTCGATTCTGTTTGTGCGGCGTCACGTGCTGCCTTCGCATTGTCTACCTTCTTTCTTGCTTCTTCCACTGCTTTCTTTGCCGCTTCCGCTTCCGCTTTCGTCTTTGCCGCTTCCGCTTCCGCTTTCGTCTTTGCCGCTTCCGCTTCCGCTTTCGTCTTTGCCGCTTCCGCTTCCGCTTTCGTCTTTGCGTCTACTGTATCCTTCGCAATTTTTGTAACAAATTCTTTTATACTACCTTCTTTTGTAGCCGCGGTTAGTATCTCTGAAATACTCTTAGTCATATTGACGAGGTTTTTTAGTTTCTGTAATTTAGATTCGGGTGATACACCAGAGTTAGTTTTTACTGCGTCCTCTAGTTCCTTAAAGTCTGCTGGTATCTCGAGATATAATTTTTCTACTTTATCAATTACATTTTGCTGTATTTTTTTATCTGTTTTTTTAAGTATCTCGACATTATATTGAAATTCATCTTTTAGATTGCTTACAATACGTTCAACAATATCAGAGTTAGAAGATCCACCATCCATTACAACTTTTCCGTTAGTAAATAATGGAGCCATATCTTCTAATTCTACACCGTTAAAAGATTTTGCACCTCCCATAAGTCCGACTCTACCAGGAGATATGGCATCAATCGCAGTCATTAATAGAGAGAATTTATCTTGGATCTCACCAATCTCGCTAGAAAGTTTTATAGCTTCCTCGGATTTGGAAGGATCTTCGCGTATTTTACCAGATTTAGCTTTAAGGGCATCTCTGCGAATTCTGTATTTTTCATATACGATTTTACCGTTTTTTTCGACTGGAACAAAAAAATAATCAGATTCATGTAGCTCAAGATCACGGAGAATTCCATTTACCAATTTAGCTGATGGAGTATTCAATAACTGTGTAATATTTTCGTCATATTGATCTTTCCAGTGTTCGTCCGTATCCCACTTCTTTTTAGGGAATACAAGTTGTTCGAGCCACTCTCGAGCATTCTTATATATTGCTTCATAATCTGAAGTTCCGATTTTCTGTAATAAACCTCTTTCAGCAATGTAATAGAATAAAATAAACTTCTTTGGTCTTGTATCTTGTTTTGGATAAAATTTAGTTACTACAGCACCACCTTTAAATGCTTCTTTATTTAACGTCGGTTTTTGTGCGTTTCTTAATATCTCAAGTTTATCCTCTTTGAATTTGTTTTTGTTTTCCTTATCAAACAAATTTTCAAGATCTGTTTTATTTTTTGTATCTAATCCAGCTATGTCAATTTTAGTAGAATCGTCAATATCTAAATGTTTTAAAAACGTTTGAAAGGCATGTTTATCTTCTTTCGCGTCCTTTACTGTCCAGACTTTGGGAGATATATCATCTAATCCAAGGTAATCTGTAATTTCACTCCAATGTTTTTCAACTGTTGCATTAAGATCGTTCATTTGTTTGTCAAATTCATCCTTCGTCAAATCACTCATTTCTTACGTATATAATAAACCATAGAAAATAAAATATTATATATTATCTAAATTAATTACATATGGAAGAAAATAAAATTATACAGTTTGCTAAAAAAAATATCCTATATATATTGGTTATTTTATTGATCATTGCGTTAATAATTGTTCCTCTATTTGATAAAACAAATAAACCACAACTCACTATAGAAATAGAAAAATTCGAAGGAAAACCAAAAATCTTACTATATTATGCATCGTGGTGTGGCTACTCACGTAGTTTCCTTCCTGAATGGGACAAGTTTTATAACAAGCATAAAGATAAACTAGATATAGTAATGGTTAAATGTGAGAATGGAACTGAACGCAAATGTTATATGGATGGTGTAACTGGGTATCCAACGGTTATATATTATTCTGATAAAGGTAATGAGACATATAACGGAGAACGAACCGCTGAAGCATTAGAAGCATTTGTTTTAGATAAACTCAAATAAATTAACATTTACATATATAAATGTTAAACTTTATTAAATAATTCTTTGCCTAAATCTATCAATTCTTGTTTATTTGTAAGCTGTAATAAATTACTATCTGGTACATCACCAAAACCGTAAGTTGCACCATATAATGCTCCAGCTATACAACCCGTCGTTTGAGCTACTCCGTTGTGTAGCATCGAATAAAATACTAACTTTTCCCATTTTCCGTCGCAGAACAACAACGAGTCATATGCTAGCAAAACTGCATCTAATCCAGTTAAACCAATAAAATTTTTGTTGCTAGATATTTCCTCGTTAGTAAAATCTTTTAATCGTTGAATTAAATTTATTCTCGATTTGTCCTCTATAATATGAACTTTCTTATCTATCAACTCAAATCTTATATTTAGATATCTTTCCATTTTAACATAATAATGATTTCGATCGTTTTGATACATTAAATATTCTTTATCGCCAACATTATTTTTTATAAACTTATCTAATGAAGGAAATGCATAAACCGCAAACTTAAATGCCCATTCTTTTATTGGTATTTCTAATAAAGCTAAGTGTATAAAAAATGCTACCATGTATCCGCCTATATATCCATATGCGTTGTTATGTGTAAGTTTACAGTTTTCAACGCTATATGACAACAACTCGTTATATTTATTATAATATACTAATCCTATACATGCGGTCCTTGCACTCGCACCTGAACCACCAAAATTGCTGTTATATTCAAGAACGCTCTTTCCTTCTTTTTGTATTTTATCGATGCTACTAGATAACTTTTTAACATTTTCTGTTAATGTTATTCCTAATCCACCACCAGAAAATTTGTTAGCGTTATAATATTCTATCATAGTTTTTGCACTGTTAATAACGAACTCTTCTGGTGATTTACTGTGTAGTAAAGATTTAGCATTTATTATATGAAAAGTCGTATTTGCAGAAGGTCGCCATTTTGATATATCTATACCATTTATTCCTCCTAAATCTATAAACTCATATACTCTTTCTAAAACTAGCTCGATATCGTTAGTTCTACTATCATAATCCCACAAACCATTATTATATCCAATAACATCACCTAAAGAATGTAATACCATACAAGCTATATATTTAGCTTCCATCTATCTATATATATAACTCAATATATATTGAAAAAAATTGCGTTATATAAGGATAAATATATATAAAATATTATCATATATAATGACTGATATTAATCTTTATGAAATTCTTGGTTTGCAACCAAATTGTACAACAGATGATATCAAACGTAGATATCGAGAGTTAGTTATTAAACATCATCCTGATAAAGGAGGAGATAAAGATCATTTTGAACTAATAAACGAAACTTATTCTATTTTAGTCGATGAAGAAAAAAGAGCAGATTATGATAGATTATATCGATTAAAAAAACAAGAATCACTAAACGAATTTATGCGTATGAAACTGGAACATGAGGAATATCTTAAACAAATTGAATTATCCAATACACCAGAAGCAATAAAAACCGCGAAAGAAGAATTCAAAAAATTATCAGACCAACGAGATTTTGAAATGAACTATGATAGAAATTTAGAAAGAATAAAACTAAATGAAAAAACGTTTGCTGATAAACTAAACGATTTAAGTATGGCAAGAGAACAAGATGATATTGAAATTGAACAACCAAATATATTTGTTGGAAGAAAATTTGACCAAAACGAATTTAATCGTTATTTTGAAAAGACGAGTAACAAAGAAATCATTAAATTTAATAAATTAGGTGCATACGATGGGTTTGGCAACGTACATTTTGACGATGAAGAATTAACAGATACGTGTATGCATGACACTGGTAAGAGCGTAAATTCGTCTACTTTAGAAGATGACTTTTTGATTGGTGGGATAGATTCATCAAAAAAAGACGAGATATTAACTGATGATGTAATAGATGATTTATTGACACAACGTGAGAAAGAAGATGAAGAGATTAGAAAAATGTTTCCAAAGAAAGAATAAAAGATATTTAATAATACACATTATTAAATATTAACTAAAATATTTCAGTACATTGTTATAACCAAGATTATATAATTTTATTTTTTCTTCTAATGATATATTAAAATTAGTAATATTATTTTTACTGCAAACTTTGACTGTATATTTTTCGTATCCAGATATATTATTTAATGCTCCTCCTACTTTGGTACATTCATACACTTGTAATAAATATTTATCTAATCTATTTAAATCATTATTTTCTTCAACTGGTTGGGTTAAATGTATACCAATTGAATTTTCTGGATTTTCTAATAAAAACATCGGATAATCTGCTAAACATCCTCCATCTACATAATATTTATTTTTATATATAACTGGTGCAAAATATCCTGGTATAGAAGTTGACATGCGAATCGCTAAATATACTGGCATATTTGGTTCAGTAATATGAGATATTATATGTATTTTTTTAGTGTTAACACAAGCCGATATAAGATTAAGATATACATGTTTAATATCAAATAATTCATTCATAGTTGTTTCTTCACTGAAATCTTTATTTTTTAACATGTTTTTAATAAATCTAGTTATTCCATCTCCTTTATCAAATCCATAATTTGATAAAATATTTAAAATATTTGGTTGTTTTAAATTTTCATAGTTAAATTTTTTAGACAAACTATACATTTCATCTGTAGTATATCCTATCGTATACATAACTCCGACTAACGAACCTATTGATGTTGAAACAATTGTTTTAATTTGTTTAGTTATATTTAACTTTTCCAAAGCTTTTATTGCTCCTATGTGAGCTATACCTTTTATTCCTCCACCTCCTAATACTAATATTTTTATACGAGTGAATTTTTTAGATACATATATGGGTATATCATCATCGTTTCCTATAATTTCATTAAACTCGCTATTTATAATATTATTAATAACATTCATTATAAACTATGTTGTGATACTAATTAACAAAATATTAACGACATATATAATATGTATAATGAGTAAATACAGTATATCCAATTTTTTTAACTATCGTTCATCTGGAATGTCCGTGTCACAATTATATCCAACTAAAACTGTATTAGATATTGAGAAATTTCGACAAATAAAACAAAATCGAAAACATAAAGCGACCGATACATATAAAATAATATTAAATCGATGTATATATCAAATTAGGGAAATAAACTCTATGAAACACGAAGAGTTCATATTTGAAATACCGTTAGTATATTTCGATTGCTCGGAATATAACTATAAAGATTGTGCGAAATATATACGCAAAAAATTAACATCTAAATATAAATTTAAAATTGATATTATCGATGACGTTTATTTACATATATCTTGGCATTAATCTTTCTTCTTGAATAAATCAATTATTAATATAAATAGCAAGACATAAATTATTATTTTTTGATGATCGAATTTTGGTTGTTGCTGTTTAAATAATATATTTCTTATTTTTTTAGTACATATCTTACAACGTCTTACGTGTTTTATAACATATGGATCCATGGGAATTTCATCATCAATCATTAATAAATATTTGTCTATATAATATTGATGATTACGTTTTTTCTTTTTTTTCTTTTCATCTATTTTTAATTGTTCTATATTTGTTCCACCGAAATGTTCTATATCACCAAAAGCGTTTATATAAGGAAGAGAAAATGTGTTATGTATTGTATCAACTTCCTTTTCCATATTTTGTCTTGCTTCGTTAACTTCGTTATTTTCTTGCTTTATATGCGTTTCAACATTATTGTCTTTTATATTAAATGCTTCATTAAGTCCACAATACATCATATTATTATTATATTGTATAGATAGATATTAATTAATATACATAAATATATATTTATTTATCATATATATAATGGATATTGAAACATTAGAACGTTTAGTGAAAGAAGAAGAAATATATGGTGATACGTTTAAATTAAATGAGTTACGTAAAGAATATGATGCATACAATAAAAGAATATATGATGAAGTAGAACAGAGATCAACCGAGTTGTCTAATTTTATGAAAATAATTGGAACTATGTTAGTAGATCAAAATATTCTTAATAGTAAAAATGTGGATTTAATTAATAAAATTGGTGTTGTTCACATTCTATCTAAAACGTGTGTTGTTAATACAATGCCGCTTAATTTAAAAAAAGGATATTATACACATATATCTAAAAATATATAAAATGTAATGCGTTAAATGAACATTATAATCTACCTCATAATAGATTATAATGTCATCGTTCGGAAATAGCATAAATATGGATACTATAAAAAAGGAAAGTATAAATAAGAACGATCAATTTTCAGAAAAATTACATACAACGGAAACGGATATGATGTTTCAAATGTTAGCAAACAAAGATAAAATGGTTGAGAAAAGTAAACAAAAATTTTTTGATAAAGAAGACAATGAAAGTAGCTCATCGTCATCTTCTCGCAGCCATCACGAACACCATCGTGAAAAGAGTGATAAGAGTGATAGCGAAAAAAGTAATCATAATTTTGCAAATGTACCATTTATGAATCCTAGTTCATACACCGTTCCAATTAAGGAACCACAAAGCAAAGAAGAAATAGAAAACGACGAATATATGATAAAATTAGATATGCTTAGAAAACTAGGCGAATTAACGCAAAAAGGCGTTAAACTTGGTAGAGATTATTCTTTAAACGATAAATACGAAACTATGAAGTTTGAATTCGATCTACATAGTGGAATTAGAGCTAAAAAAAATATGGTAGATTGGATGAGTAGAGGTATGGTGCATTTAATGTATGGTATCGAGTTTCTTAACGACACATATGATCCTTTTGGATTTCATTTAGATGGATGGTCAGAAAGTGTTAGCGATGATATTGAAAACTATTATGATGTATTTGGTGAATTATATGAAAAATATAATCAACCTGGCAAAAACATCGCTCCTGAAATTAAACTTCTTATGCTTATTTCTGGAAGTGCGATTAGTCATCACGTTAAATATACATATTTCTTAAAGAAATTGCCTAATATGAAAGAAGTAATGGAGAATAATCCTGAATTAGTTGATAAATTAAAACACGATGCAGTTGAGGCTATTAAACTCAAAAACCGCAAAGAGAGAGAAAAGCTGAACGACTCAGTAATTAAACAACATGATGTGGCAACACAACAAGTGGCTGATGTTAATTTAATAAAACAACAACGAGAAGAATATATTAGACAACAATTAGAAATTCAACGCAAACAAGAAGAAATGACTAAACTTCGACAACGAATGAATGCAGATAAAACATCTGGTTTATCACAACAACCTGATATGATGATGCCACCCATGATGAGCGAAATATTAAAAGAAGAACCATCACCACAAACTACCAAAATGCATGCGTCAGACATAGAGAGAAATAGACAAATTCAAGAACATATTAAATTAATGCAAGCTACACAATTTCAAGGTAGTGAAGCTCCAGAACCATCATATAGCGGAATTAATCCAAATTTAGACGATATTTTAAAACGTAGTTTAGGAAGCAGAGATGGTGATGTAGTAAGCGTCATAAGCAAAACATCAAAGAAATCTACTCGAAGTAAAACAAATCGTAGAAAGATTGGTCCAGTAATTAGAGTTAATGCTTAAAATAGATATTATTAACTATTTTAATCTCCTTCTAATTCAATTGTTCCAGCTTCTAAGATTTCACTTTTTCCTCCCTGCATATTTTCTATCATACATTCATAAATATCTGTTTTTCGTTTGGGATTTTTTATCATCGATGAATATGAGCTTTTTAATATTGAACCAATTGTTCCACCGCCATTTTGTATTTTCGATTTATTTTTATTAATTGTTTTATATATATGTTCTTTAGCTCTAACATCATGCAAATCGCTGGATATCAAATTTGAATATTTAATTACGTCATATCTATCATATACTTGATGTGCCGCTTTCACTGGATCTATTAGTTTATTTATTACTAATATTTCAGATTCCGTTAATCCATGTTTATTTTTTATGTCATCATATGCTTTATCTCCGAGACGTTTATATATATTTATAAAAGTTGTTAAATCTGTTTTCATATATTATTACTAGACATTATATATTAAGACTAACATAGGCAATATAGGGGTTGTTTAATTTGGTATCTAATGTACTTTGTTAATTTACGTTATTAATTTACTTTGTAGATTTACTTTGTAGATTTACTTTGTAGATTTACTTTGTAGATTTACTTTGTAGATTTACTTTGTAGATTTACTTTGCAAATTTACTTTGTTTATCCCCTATATGCAAGACTCCTTAATTAAAATTAAGGTTCTCTAACCACCTTTACCCCTTTCGGGTGATGGTTTTTGTTCCTAATAAATTTATTAGGACGTTTTCCAGTTTTTAATAAACTAGAAACTAT
>Ga0209542_10006752_pt1 | contig 22218 bp, 22 predicted proteins | sample RifCSPhighO2_01_FD_184028 | JGI IMG/M metagenome (GOLD analysis project Ga0209542, IMG submission 184028) | Soil microbial communities from Rifle, Colorado - Rifle CSP2_plank highO2_0.1 (SPAdes) (version 2) | ecosystem: Environmental > Terrestrial > Deep subsurface > Rock core/Sediment ... | reverse complement strand
AATGGCAGGGCAAGAAAGACAACCCACAAAACTTTAGATTATTCGCTTAGAATCCTCATGCCGTGTTGGAAACCCCGTACGTAGCGTAGCGGAGTGCGGGGAGGAGGTCATTCGTTCGAGTTTAGTATTTATTTTTTTCTTTTGTCCTCCCCCTCTCTTGCTTAATAAGAGAGGGGCTACACGATAGTGAAGGGGGTGAGTTATATCACCCCAGCACCTTTGAGCGTAGCGAAGGCGCCGCGTTTTTGGATGGTTTTGATGGCTTTGGTAGAGAGAACAAGGTTGAAAGATTTGTTGAGTTCAGGCACAAAAACCTTCTTTTTTTGCAAGTTGGCATAGCGTCGGCCGTTGCCACAAGGGTTGAATTGGGTAGCACGAGTCCGGTTGGAGTACCTACCCCCCATTTGTGATGTCTTGCCTGTGATTGCACATTCTTTGGCCATAGTGGTGAGTATGCTACCATAAGCATATATAAAAAACAATGGAAAATATCGGCGAACAATTTCTGCACCAAAAAGATTCCAAACTCCACACTTCGGAGTCTGTAGAGCATGAGCAAGATAGGAAAAAGTTGAAAGGGGAGGGAACATCTCAAAAACCGAGAGAGAAGATTTCTAGCTGGATGAGTGTTTTGGAGAGGACACACTTAGGCCACAGAGAAGACTCTGCTGTATGGCAAAGAATTAAAAATTATTACCACGACGAACACGTAGTCAAACCGGAAGATATACAGGAGTCAGTTTTTTTGTTGGAACAAAGGATTGCCAGAGAGATGGGACATGGAGATGTGGAGATAACAGAAGAATTTAGAGAGAGAAAAATAGAGCAAATTGTTTCTGATCAAAAAGAAAGTCTAAACAGATGGCTTGACTACTTAGCATCTGGAGATGCCGTGTATCCTATGTGGGCCAAATATTGGGCGTTTACATCCTTAGTTCAAATGGGTAAATTTGAAAAAGTAGAGGAAGAAAAAGGTGGTCATAAAGTTGAATCAGGAAGATTTGCAAAGAGAACCAAAAACACCGCTTCACCTTTCCCAACCTTAAACCCAAGAGCTTTGGCGATGACTATAGGTGTAATGCAGTCAAAGTTAGATGAAGCCCAAAAACAAAAAGAAGAAAGAAATGTGGTAGAAAACAAAAGCACTAAGCTTGGCGACTCGGATTTTGAAAAACTTCTTTCTACTGAAAACTTTTCCAAAATATACACCCAATTTCTTATAGAAATGCCAGAGTATTCGGCTGAAGGTTTGCAAGAGACAAGAGGGAAGTGGGTGAAGTATCCAAAAAACTCTGATGCAAAACCTCTAGTCGATTCTCTACAAGGGTATCCATTGGAGTGGTGTACTGCCAACTTGGATACGGCCAAAACCCAACTTCAAGGCGGCGACTTTTATGTCTACTATTCTTTCAATACAGACGGAGAAGCTACTATTCCTCGCTTAGCGATCCGTATGCAAGAAGGGAGTATTGCTGAAGTGAGAGGTATAGCTCCAAACCAAAATGTTGATCCATATATCAGTGATGTGGCAAAGGCAAAAATGAAGGAGTTTCCTGATGGTCTGCAATACGAAAAGAAATCAGAAGATATGAAGCAGCTGACTGAAATAGAAAAGAAACAAAATAATGGAAAGGAGCTTACAAAAGAAGATTTAGTATTTTTGTATGAAATAGAGGATCAAATAGAAGGTTTTGGATATGAAAAAGACCCAAGAGTTAGTGAAATTGTCTCCCAAAGAGATAAGCAAGAAGATGCCCCTATTGTTTTGGGTTGCTTGCCAGAAGAAATCGCATGGAGCGAAAAAGATATAGATGAAAATACAAAATCTTATATAGGCCCACTTTTCTCTGGAGTTTTTACTAAAGATTTTGATTATGTTTTCACTTCTTTTCCTGAAGGCAAGATACAAAAATATAATATTAATATTGGTGGCAAAACTAAAACAGAACTCAGGTCTGAACTTGAGGAAAAGAAAGTTTATGTTTCTCCTTATGCCAAAGATTTGTTAAATAGTAAAGATTTCGACACTTCAAATAATATAGAAAATCTGGAATTGGTAAGACTTACTGTAGATGATTTGGGATTTCAAAATGGTGCCACTACCGATGAAATATATAAGAGGGCAGAAGATTTTGGCTTAGAACTTTGCCCAGCCGAAGTTGGACCGCAGCTACGTCTAGCATATTCAGGAGGGGATTGGATGTACATAGCCATGAAGCAAATCGCAGACCGCTACGACTACCCGAATGTCTTTTACCTCAGTCGTGATGGGGCGAGGCAGGGGCTGTTTGCGAGCGGTGCCCGCCCCACGAGCAGGTGGGGTGCTGACTCTCGATTTGTCTTCCGTATCCGCAAGTCTTAGAAATCTAGATACTTTTTCTCTTATAAATGATACTTTGAGTTTTTGAAACTTAGATTCTTTGGTAGAATATTTTCAGTTTGGTCTTTTTGGACGGTTACGGCTTTCCGAAACCTTGCTGGCGTAGATATATTCAGATCACAAACGGTCACGGCTTTTTGTGGAGTAATATACTTTACGTCCAAAAAAGAAAATAACTTGGTGTGCAATACTCGATGATTCTTGATCACAGATAAAATTCAACTCAAGTCCTCCTTAAATTATTAAGGACTACAAGAGTGGTGGCCTAGACGGTATTGCATACAAAACAGACCGCAACGACAACCCGAATGTCTTTTACCTCAATCGTAATGGGGCGAAGCAGAAGCTGAATGCGAACAATGCCAACCCCACGAACAGGTGGAATGCTGACAATCAATTTGTCTTCCGTATCCGAAAGTTATTTCTTCTCCATACTTTTCAGAGAGTATGGTTTTTCTTTTCCGGATTTTCTAAGCTTTTTCTCCAACCTCCGAGTATATTACCCACTTCTTTCAGTTTATTACCCATTTCTTCGTATTGTTTGTGCGAAATAAGTTTACCTTCCCAAGCTGTATGGATAAGAAACTTCGTAGCATCCAGATTCAAAATACATTCGTTTATTTTTTCCACCTTCTTCTCTTTTGGGGTAAAATAAGCTAGGTATGCAAGCTCAAGCAAATCTAGCAATTTATTTTCAATCCTCGAGCCAATGCTGTGACGTTGACCTTTCGGAACATGATCCAAAATAGTTATCCAAAGCAGATAAGCCTCTTTGATACGCTGGAGAATCGTGGCGCGCACGAGAGAGAGAGAGAGAGAGAGAGAGAGGAAAAAAGCGCCATAATAAATATGAAGATATCATATCTTTTGAAAACTTGCTTGTATGTTGGCAGGAGTTTTTGAGTGGAAAGAAAAAGAGGAAGGATGTGGCCCAATTCCTACTCCATTTTTTGGATAATATTCTTCTATTGCACGAGGATCTAAAAAATAGAAAATACAGACATGGTGACTATCAGCCTTTCAAAATAAATGACCCAAAACCAAGAGATATTCACAAAGCGGAAGTGAGAGATAGACTCTTACACCACCTCATCTACAACACTCTTTACCCCTATTTTGATAGACAATTTATATTTGATTCTTATTCTTGCAGATTTGGCAAAGGGACGCATAAAGCTATAAATCGTTTCAGAGAGTATGGTTGCAAAGTATCAAAAAACCATACAAAGACATGTTGGGTTTTGAAATGCGATATTCGTAAATTTTTTGCCAATATTGACCATGTTATCTTAAAAAATATTCTCGCTAGACATATTAAATGTAAAGATATTTTGAACATATTGGATAAAGTGATAGAGAGTTTTAATACTGATGGGGAAATAAATGTTGGTTTACCTCTAGGCAATCTTACTTCCCAAATCTTTGTAAATATTTATATGAATGACTTTGATCAGTTTGTGAAGCGTGTATTGAAAATTAAGCATTTTATCCGTTATGCGGATGACTTCGTAATATTGAGTCAAGATAGAGACTATTTGTTTGAGCTCATTCCTAAAATTTCTGCTTTTTTGGAGACACAACTTAAACTTACTCTTCGCCCCAATAAAGTCTCCATTAAAACTTTTGCTTCTGGTATTGATTTCCTTGGTTGGGTGCATTTTCCTAAACACAGAGTATTGAGGAGGAGTACTAAAAGAAGAATGTTTGCCAATCTTGAACGCATGGTATCAAAAATAACCCTCACGTCTTATCTGGGGTTGTTGTCTCACGGAAATACTAGGAAGCTTTGCTCCGACATTATAAAAAGGTATGATGTTTAGGATGGACTTTTTATTTGTAATAATCGTTTTAATAATGTCGGTCGTTATACACGAGGTCTCTCATGGCTTCGTGGCCCTTGCGCTTGGAGATCCGACTGCCAAGTATCAAGGCAGGCTAACTTTGAATCCCTTCAATCACCTTGATCCAGTCGGTTCAGTATTGGTGCCGCTCATCGGCTACTTCGCTGGTGGCTTTATTATTGGTTGGGCGAAGCCAGTACCCTTTAATCCTTACAATCTTCGACCAGAAAAGTGGGGCCTGCCTGCGCAGGCAGGTGAAGCATTGGTGGCAGTGGCGGGGCCGGTATCAAACATTGTGATTGCTCTCATATTCGGGCTTCTTATCAGATTGGGGGATGGGGCGAGTTTTATGAATGAATCATTTTTGTCTCTGGCTAGTTTTGTCGTCCTTATAAATATCACTCTGGCTATATTCAACCTGATACCGATCCCGCCGCTTGATGGCTCAAAGATTCTATTTGCTGTCTTACCTCTCAAATGGCAGGGCATCAGGAATTCTCTAGAAAATTCTGGTCTCATTTTGGTATTTATATTTATATTTTTCCTCTGGCCAGTTATAAGCCCTCTTGCCTTCTATCTTTTCAGGCTTTTCACCGGGCTTGCGTTTTAGAGCCTTTTATATTAAATTTAGGCCCGTCATGTCTACGATCAATCAACTGATCAAAAGAAAGAGAAAACCACTTCGAGCCAAATCAAAAGCGGTGGCTTTGGCGCGTGGCTTCAATGCTATCAAAAACAGGCCGGTCTACTACCCGAGCCCATTTAAGCGCGGCGTTTGCACCAAAGTAACTACTAAAACTCCTCGCAAACCTAACTCTGCTATTCGTAAAATTGCTCGTGTACGCCTTACCAATGGTATGGAAGTGACCGCCTACATCCCAGGTATCGGCCACAACCTCCAAGAGCACTCAGTGGTAATGCTTAGAGGTGGTAGAGTGAAGGACATTGGAGTTCGGTACACTATAGTAAGAGGTAGACTCGATGCTACTGGAGTCGATAAGCGCCGTACATCAAGATCTAGCTACGGAGTTAAACGTCCAAAGGACAGTAAGTAATTTTATTCGTAGCAATTCGTAATTAATTCGTTACTTCGTATTTATATGAGAGGAACCGTAAAAAACAGAAATAAACCTAAGCCAGATATAATTTTCAGTTCTGAAAAAGTTGAAAAGTTTATAAATTATGTGATGCAGGAAGGCAAGAAAAACACTGCTAGAAAGATTGTTTATGGTGCTTTTGATATGATCAAAGAAAAAGCCAAAGTGGCTGACCCGATGGAAATATTTGATACAGCTCTCAAAAATACTGGTCCGACTATGGAAGTCCGCTCTAGACGTGTCGGTGGCGCCAACTACCAAGTGCCTCGCGAGGTGCGACCAGAGCGCCGAATCTATCTTTCAATGAAATGGATTATTGATGCGGCCAAAGCCAAGAAGGGTAAACCAATGCACGAGAAACTTTCTGAAGAAATAATCCTAGCAAGCAAAAACGAAGGTGAAGCAATCAAGAAGCGTGAGAACGTCCACAAAATGGCCGAAGCCAACAAAGCCTTCGCCCACTTCGCATGGTAGTATTAAATTTTCAATTTAGAATTTTCAATTTTTAAAAATGGAACGAGATTATCCACTAGAGAGAGTACGAAATTTTGGAATCATTGCGCATATTGACGCAGGTAAGACCACGACTAGTGAGCGTATTTTGTATTACACCGGTAGTCAGCACAAGATCGGAGAGGTGCATGAAGGGGAGACTACTACTGACTGGATGGAGCAGGAGAGAGAAAGAGGTATCACTATCACTGCAGCTGCCATTACCTGCTTTTGGGCGCCAACATATTTGGGTGTAGAAGAGAGGAAAAATAAAGAAAACAAATATCGTTTTAATATTATAGATACTCCGGGGCACATCGACTTCACCGTAGAAGTGAAGCGCTCGATGCGTGTACTCGACGGCGCAGTTTGCGTCTTTGACGGAGTGGCTGGAGTAGAGCCGCAGAGCGAGACCAACTGGCGTTACGCCGAAGAAGCCAATGTACCGAGACTTTGTTTTATAAATAAATTGGACCGAACAGGAGCAAACTTTGAAAAATCCTATGCTTCTATTTTGGCTCGTCTTTCTAAAAAAGCGGTGCGTATGCAGATACCAATAGGGGAGGAAGATAAGCACGAAGGAGTGATAGACCTTTTGACCATGAAAGCCTTTGACTTTGAGGGCAAGCTTGGAGACAATGTAGTGGAGGTGCCTATGCCGGATGCTCTTCGAGCGGATGCCGAAAAATACAGAGCTGAATTAGTAGAGAGAATAGTAGAAAACGACGAAGAGGCGATGAACAAATATTTGGCTGGCGAAGAAATAGCTCTGCCAGAGCTCAAAAAGATTTTGCGCAAAGCGGTAGTGGAGAACAAAATATTTCCTGTATTTACCGGATCAGCTTTGAAAAACAAAGGAGTGCAGCTGGTGCTTGACGCAGTGGTTGACTACCTGCCTTCACCTTTGGATATGCCTGCTATAAAAGGTATTGATCCAAAAAATGGAGAAGAGATAGAGAGACATGCTTCAGACAGCGAACCTTTCTCTGCTCTAGCATTCAAACTCCAAGCCGATCCCTTTGTTGGTCAGCTCACATTCTTTCGTGTTTATTCTGGGACCATAGAATCAGGCTCTTATATTTATAATGCTACTACCGGAGAGAAGGAGCGACTTGGCCGTATCGTCCGACTTCAGGCTGATCAAAGAGAAGAAGTGAAAAAGGTTTTTGCTGGAGAGATCGCTGCGGCAGTGGGCCTCAAAAATGCCAAGACCTCTCACACTTTTGCTGACGAAAACAAGCCAATAATTTTGGAAGAAATTGTCTTCCCAGAGCCAGTCATCTCGCTCCGTATTGAACCAAAGACCAAAGCTGACCAAGAAAAGATGGGTATGGCTTTGAAGCGACTTTCTGACGAAGATCCAACTTTCCGAATCAAGAGCGATCAAGAAACAGGCGAGACTGTGATCATGGGTATGGGTGAGCTTCACTTGGAAATTATTGTTGATCGTATGAAGAGAGAGTTCTCGGTGGAGGCCAACGTCGGTCAACCACAAGTAGCTTACAAAGAAACTATTACTGGAGAAGCTGAAGCAGAAACCAAATATATCAAACAGACTGGAGGCAAGGGTCAGTACGGTCACGTCAAACTTACTTTGCGCCCTCTGGCACCGGAAGTGGAAGGCAAGAAGAAACAGAAAAATGTGCATCGAGAAGAAGGGTTTGAATTTATTGATTCTATCAAGGGAGGTGTTATTCCCGCAGAGTTTATCCCTGCTGTAGAAAAAGGTGTGAAGGAGGCGATGGATCGCGGTATAGTCGCTGGCTACAAGATGGTAGATGTGTCTTGTGAACTCACCTTCGGTTCTTATCACGATGTGGACTCTTCTGAAATCGCTTACAAGATCGCAGCCAGCCAAGCATTCCAAGAGGCGGCTAAAAAAGCGCGACCAGTTATTCTTGAGCCTATTATGAAAGTGGAAGTGGTGGTACCAGAGCAGTTCATGGGAGACATCACTGGCCACCTTTCCTCAAAGCGTGGACTTATAGAAGGTATGGATGATCGCGCTGGGCTGAAAGTTGTCAAAGCCAAGGTGCCTCTCTCCGAGCTTTTCGGCTATGTCACTACCCTTCGCTCTATGACCGAAGGCCGTGGCTCTGCCAACATTGAATTCGACCACTACGCTATCGTCCCTCCAAACGTTGCTACTGCTATCGCGGAGGCGAGGAAGTAAAACCATCTAAACCCCACCCAAGTGTTCCCTTGCCCTCCCCTTAGCAGGTGAGGGAAGGCAAAGACAAAAACATAAAATATAAAAAGTTTTAGCCGCCGACACCTCCTCTTTAGTGTAAAGAGGAGGCTGGGAGGAGATTAGAAATATATGCTATATTGTTTTCAATATGAAATCTAAAAAATATGAGGTGGAGGTGGGGGGTCAGAAACTAGAGGCGGAGTTTACTGATTTGGCGGAGAATGCAGATGGGTCGGTGATGCTCCGCCTCGGAGACACGGTGGTTCTTGCCACAGCGGTGATGTCAAAAGGCGAGAAGGAGGGAGACTACTTCCCACTATCAGTTGAGTTCGAAGAGAGGTTTTATGCAGCAGGTCAGATTTTGGGCTCTAGATTTATACGCCGAGAGGGGCGCCCTTCAGACGAAGCGATTCTCTCCGGAAGAATCATAGATAGAACAATAAGGCCGCTCTTCAATCAAAGTATGCGTTATGACGTGCAAGTGGTGGTTACTACCATTTCTCTTGGCGAGTATGACCCCGATGTTTTAGGAGTGATCGCTGCCTCTCTTGCTCTCGGTACTTCTAGTATCCCGTGGAATGGACCGGTCGGGGCAGTGAGGATTGGTAGATTGAAAAATGGCGGAGAATTTTTAGTAAATCCAAATTATGAATTAAGGAAAAAAGAGGAGTATGAGCTAGATGTGATCGCTTGTGGCCGCGACGGCACTATAAATATGATAGAAGTGACAGGCCAAGAGGTGAGTGAGGAAGTGTTGGTGAAAGCTTTGGAGAAAGCCGTAGAGGAACTAAACAAAATTCAAAAGTTTCAAGAAGATATTATAAAAGAGATAGGTAAAAAGAAGAAAGAAGTAAAAGAAAAAGAAATTCCAATAGAGCTTAAAGTATTTTTTGATACAGAAATAATGCCAAAGTTACCAAGCATAATTGGGGAGGCAGGTAAGAAAAAAATTTATGAAATAGAAGAGTGGATGTTTGAGACTTTGGCGCAGATGTTGCCGGAAGCAAATAAGAATATTGCTCGGCAGATGTATCACGAAGTGGTCAATGACTTCGTACACAAAGTAACTTTGGAAGATGGTAAGCGTGTGGATGGTAGAGGCTTCGATGATTTGCGTGGGCTTTATGCCAAGGCTGGCGGTATCTCGCCTATACTTCATGGCTCTGGTATTTTCTACAGAGGGGGCACACATATTTTCTCCGCTCTGACTCTCGGCGCGCCCGGTGATTCGCAGGTAGTTGATGGTATGGAATCAAAGACGGATAAGCGCTTTATGCACCACTACAACTTCCCACCATTTTCTGTCGGAGAGACAGGTAGGATAGGGGGGACCAACAGAAGAATGATTGGCCACGGTGCTCTGGCTGAAAAAGCTCTAGTGCCAGTGCTTCCTCCCAAAGAAAAGTTTCCTTATACCATCAGAATAGTCTCTGAAGCGCTTGCTTCCAATGGCTCGACATCAATGGGTTCTGTCTGCGGCTCAACGCTCGCTCTCATGGACGCAGGAGTGCCTATCTCTAGACCAGTGGCTGGCATTGCTTCTGGTTTAATGATGAGTGGAGCGAAATACAAAGTGCTGACAGACATCCAAGGTCCAGAAGATGAGCACGGCGACATGGACTTCAAAGTGGCTGGTACTAGAGAGGGGGTGACTGCGGTGCAGATGGATGTGAAGGTAGATGGCATTCCTCTAAATATTTTGTCTGAAGCATTTGAAAAAGCTAAAACAGCGCGAATGAAAATTTTGGATTGTATAGAGGCCGAAATAAAAGAGCCGAGGTCTGAATTGTCAGCCAGAGCGCCGCGCATACTTTCTATGAAAATAAAGCCTGACCAAATCGGCATGGTCATTGGTACTGGAGGCAAGGTTATCAATGAGATCAAAGAAGCGACCGGTGTAGAGATAGATATAGAAGAAGATGGTACAATTTATATAACCGGTGAAGCCGTTGGCGCCGAAAAGGCTAAATCTTTGATTGAAGAAATTGTTAGAGAATACAAAACAGGGGATAGAGTGATTGGCGAAGTAGTGAGAGTGGCCGACTTCGGAGTAATCGTGAAGTTGGGACCAAAGAGTGACGGTATGGTTCACGTTTCCGAAATCGCGCCGTTCCGGATAGACAAGGTGGAAACGTATTTGAAAGTGGGCATGAAAGTACCAATACTCATCAAAGGTCTCGACGAAAAAGGCCGATTGAAACTTTCTATAAAGGATGCTGACACCAACTTCATTCAGAAGAAATAAATAAAAATATGGATGGTGAGAAAAAAGAAAATCCAAAAGAAGATCCAAACGAGTTTGGAAAGGTAATTGATGCTTTGCATAACAAGTCCAAGCTTTCTTCTTTGCGTACTTATCAGGGCGATATGGCCGAGTTTATTCATGACAAGAATGAATCGGTAGTTTCTATCGCAGTCAAAGAAAAAGTAAGGAAGGAGGAAATCCAAAAACAAGAAATTAAAAGAGAAGAAGCGCCTAAAAGAGTTGAAAATAAAAGTGAGGGTTTGCCTATAAAGCTGAACATATTGTTGGCCAGTCTGGTCCTAATTTTGGGTGGGGTGGCTTTAGCTTACTTTGTCATAGAGCGCGTAAATACAAAGCCATTGGAACAAGTAGCTATTCCAAAAGAAGTAATCCCATACAATAATATTGTAACTCTTTCAAACATTAGCGATGCAAGTGCTTTAAATTTAGAGCTTGATAAACTACTTCCGTCAAATGGAGTCAGTATTATAAAAATCTCAGATGGGGGTGGTGTTGCCCTCAATAAATCATCCAATCTCTTCAATTTCCTAGAAGTGTCTCTGCCCGCCACGCTTACTCGCTCTCTCAGAGATGAGTATGCCCTCGGAGTTGCTTCTACAAATAAACAAAATTCTGCTTTTATCGTTATTACTGTAAGTGATTTCGGTCGAGCCTTCTCTGGTATGCTTGATTGGGAAGAAAATATCACTGAAGATTTGGCTTTTCTGAATATATCAAAAGAAATCACTTTAGCCACCACCACTCCTCCTCTCTTGCAAGATTTTTTCAGTTGGAGAGACATAATCATCAAAAACAAAGATATAAGAGCCCTTACCAACAACAAAGAAGAAGCTAAAATTGCCTATACTTTCTTGGATAAAAACACCATCCTTGTCGTGAGCGATCTCTCTCTCATAGGTGAAATATCTTCACAATATGCCTCTCGTTCGGTTGCTCGGTAAATCGTTTATGTTATAATATTCAAATGAGAAACGACATAGACACAAATCATTTTAAAGAGAAACTAAAAGAAGAGCTGGCTCTGGTAGAGCATGAGCTTCAAACAGTTGGTGCCAAAAATCCAGAGGTCAAAGGCGATTGGGAGGCCAAAGGGTCTGATTTTGCAGATAGTGCTGATGAAAACGAAACTGCCGATAAAATAGAAGAACTCGAAGAAAACACTGCTGTATTAAAAGAACTCGAGACCCGTCTTGTAGATATAAAAGCTGCTTTAGACAAAATAGAAGGTGGCACTTACGGTGTTTGCGAAGTCTCCAATGAACCGATCGAAAAAGACCGCCTCGAAGCCAACCCCGCCGCCCGCACCTGCAAAGCGCATATGGTTTAACATATTAAAGTATGAGCTATGCCAAAGTTCACAGTGCGCAAGCGTCATTACTGAAACCTTATATTGTCGATGTGGAAGCAGACCTTTCGCGAGGTCTGAATTCTTTTTCTATTGTAGGCTTAGGCGATAAAGCAGTGGATGAGGCGAAAGACAGGATCAGTGCAGCAGTAAAAAATACTGGCTTTGAATCGCCCAAGTCAAAAAATCATAAACTAATCATTTCACTTGCGCCGGCCGAAGTAAGGAAGGAGGGCTCGGGGCTAGATGTGGCGATCGCACTTTCGTATCTTTTGGCAAGCGGAGATATTTTGTTCGATTCTGAAGGTAAGATATTTCTAGGCGAGCTGTCTCTGGACGGCAGACTCCGCTCTGTGAAGGGAGCTTTGGCCTTTGCAAGGAAGGCCAAGGAAATGGGTTTCAAAGAAATTTATCTACCTCTCCAAAATGCTGAAGAAGCAGCTCTCGTTGGTGGTATCTTGGTATATGGGGCAGAGACTTTGCAAGAAATCATAAATCATATTGCTCACGATACCGATATCAATCAAAAGCTGAAGCCAGAGAAAAAAAGAGAAATAAAAAATCTGCATGAAATTGCCAATGATCTATCTGAAATAAAAGGCCAAGAAGCGGCCAAGCGTGCTTTGGAGATCGCGGCGGCCGGTGGCCACAATATTGCTCTCTATGGCCCACCCGGGACCGGCAAAACCATGCTGGCCAAAGCCCTCTCTGGTATTTTGCCGCCACTCTCCTTCGATGAAATTTTGGAAGTGACCGAGATTCATTCTATGACTGGGGCACTGGTTGATTCTCTGGCTGCCCAAAGACCATTTCGCTCGCCGCACCATACTGCTTCGCACGTGGCCATCATCGGTGGCGGTAGCAACCCGCGGCCGGGGGAAGTGACTCTAGCTCACAAAGGAGTACTCTTTCTGGATGAGTTTCCAGAGTTTGAAAACAAAGCTATAGAATGTTTGCGCGAACCACTAGAAGAGAGAGTGGTCTCAGTCTCGCGCGCCAAAGGTACGGTCAAGTTCCCAGCTCACTTTATATTAGTAGCCGCTATGAACCCTTGCCCTTGTGGCAACTTCGGCATCAAAGGCAAACCTTGCATCTGCTCTGCTATGCAAATTGAAAGATATAAAAGAAAGATATCAGGGCCCATTATAGACCGCATAGATATCTGGACAGAAGTTTCAAAAGTAGATCACGATAAACTGACTATGAGTGCCGAAAAAAGTGAAAGCATTCCTGTTCGAGCTAGGGTAATCAGAGCAAGAAACATACAGCGAAAAAGATTTGATAATGTAGGACGCAAAATCAGCACTAATTCAGAAATGAGCGCACGAGACATCGCTTCAGTCTTGGAAATCTCTGACGCTGTCAAAGAAATTTTAAATAAATCTGCTCGTACTCTTGACCTCTCTGCTCGCTCTTACCACAAAATAATAAAGCTCGCCCGCACTATCGCCGACCTAGACTCTTCGCCCGAAATTTCTCCTAATCATATTCTTGAAGCGATTTCTTATAGGCCAAAACAGCAGGTATAGCGAGGAATTATATGGTATAATAATCAAGTTATGAGTATTGAAGAAGTAAAAGAAAAAATATCGCCGATTTTGCGTGCTTATGGTATCAAAAAAGCCTCTGTTTTCGGTTCGGTCTCTCGTGGAGACGACCGTCCTGATAGCGATGTAGATTTGCTTGTGGAATTAGGACCTGGACCGATGGGCTTAATTGAATATATAGGATTTATACACAAACTTGAAGATGTCTTGGGAAAAGATGTAGACTTGGTAACAGAAGGAAATATAAATAGACACTTGGAACCATATATAAGACCAGATTTAAAAAAAATATATGAAGGATGATAATGTATATATTGAATTAATTTTAGATTCAATCAAAAAAATTGAAACTTTTTTGGAAGAATTTGGTAAAGAAAAGTTTCTAGAGGACCAAAAAACTCAAAGCGCAGTTATACTACATTTAGCACTAATTGGTGAAAATTCAAAAAAGATTTCAGAGGAAACAAAATCCAAGATTAATTTGGCGTGGAAAGAAATAGCTGGATTTAGAGATATAGCTGTTCATGATTATACGAATCTGAAACTTGATGTTGTCTGGGACACCATAATTATCAATATTCCAGAAGTAAAAGCGAAATTATTGGGGTACAATAAAATTTGACAAACTATTTCGTATCGCTCAAAACAGTAGCTATAGTTGTTGAATAAACCTCATGTTATAATTTTGTTCAATGTTTTTGTTTAAACAATATACTTCTAAAAAGATTGACTATACTTTCTTGGCTCTATTGCCAATTATGGCTGTTCTGATCTCGTTGATTTTTGAAACAAAGTATTTATTTACTACATTTTTATTTTTTGGTGTTGGTTCAGTATGGTTTACCTTTCGTGCCAAACCAATAAAAGTTCTCAAATCTGCTATTTATACCGTCTTTGTTGCTTTTCCGTTAGGCACTGTAGTTTTGGACTATATATTAGTTTTTGATCATGCGTGGTGGAGTCCGACCGTATTTCCATCACGTCTTTTGGGGATATTGCCCTGGGAGGATCTCATTTGGGGACTATTCCAAGGTTATTTTGTTGTTATTCTATATGAGTATTTCTTTGATAAAGGAAAAGATAAAATTATGGGAAAGAATTTTAAGTATTTTATTTATTTTATTCTATTTCTCCTGATGGCATTCTTTTCTGCCTACTTTTTTAAGCCGATACTTCTCCATATTCCATATGCATATGTTTGGCTCGGTTTGATTTTCTTCATCATACCTTCTTCGATCTTTATGATTAGATATCCAAAAACTATCCCAAAGATTCTCAAATTATCTGCATATTTTTTGGTTCTTCATATCTGTTTTGAATTTACCGCGCTGAAATTGGGAAACTGGACTTTTCCCAGCTCTAACTATTTAGCTGTGGTCAATATTTTTGGGTTTCTTATTCCAATAGAAGAAATAATTATTTGGTGGTTTTTCTTCATCGTTTCTATTATTTCTTGGTATGAATTTTTTGATGATGATCAAAAATAAAACTAGCCCGCACCATCGCCGACCTCGACTCCTCTACCGAAATTTCACCCAACCACATCCTTGAAGCGATTTCCTATCGCCCAAAACAAGCACAGTACTAAAAAAAGAGCCTCTCAGAAAGAGTGCTCTTTGAAAATCGTATCCAGATTACTTAATTGTATGCCTGTACGACCACTTTCTTTTCTTCGAGAAGCTTTCGGCCACGTTCTATGAGCTCATTCACGAAGTCTCCACAAACATAACATTTACCCAGTTCTCCTGAAGCCGTACAAGTTGTATGAGTCTCATGGACCCTTGCTCGAAGCAGTTCCAATGCTTCCAAAGCATCTTGGGGCCATTGCTTTTCTTTTTCGGCTCCAAGACGGCATACGGTTTCTTCGGTTGTCTCTATGTATTTGGTACATGAGCATCCCGGCAAAGCCCCTCGCCTGAACATGTCGCAACCCTCTAGGGCATGGAGTCTTTTCTCATGTTTGCATTGTGCGCAAGAATCGTGTCTGACCCCACATCTTCTGCATTTCATAAAAATCTCCTTCCTTTTTCCATCCTAGCACAAAAAATAAAAACAAAAAGACCGCTTTGCTGCGGGCTGATTGTTTTGAGCGAAGTGGTGGACATAGGAGGGAATATATCGAAACCTTTAATTAGCTATCTTTCTCGATTTTGGGAATATTACAGTACAAATAAGAATTTCCAAATAGCCTTAGAGGAATCGAGGTAATTTCATGTGACAGGTACACACATGGGTATTAAACAAACGAGGATGCGCTGCAAACTGAAGAGTTTCTACCAGTCGGTGAATGAGAGGAGCACGCTGAAGAAGAGGAAATCCGAGTCGCTACGGTTCGCACCGACAACAAGAAAGTCCACACTATCCTTGATTATACAGTCATAGAGTGAGGTTGAATCGGACGAAAGGGGGTGCTATCGTTTGGATGATGGATTCAACTTCAAGAAAAATAACTGAACTACTTTCAACTAAAGAGGGTCAAATTTACGAAAAGAAAAGCGTTCGGACGGATGTTAAAGATATTGCCGATGAAGCTGTTGCATTTGCCAATGCCGATGGAGGTAAAATCGTTGTCGGCATATCAAATGAAAACGACTTAGAAGGTTTCCACGCGTATCCCAATCGTGAGAATGAGATATACGATATTTTAAAAAAATACATAAAACCGCCAGTATCTCAAAAAATTAATAGGATTAATTTCGATCACTCACAAGGTTTTATCGATTATCTACTTGAGATTGATATTGAATCAAGTGAAAAATGCCATGAAGATGCTAAAGGGGATGTTTATTTGCGAGTGGGAGACAAAACAATTAAATTAGATTTCGAAGAGAGGCAGAAGTTATTAAGCGACAAGGGTTTACGAGCATTTGAATCAGATAGTGTGAAAGATGTAAGTATGGATGATTTAGATAGTGAGTTAATATCAAAGTATGCAGAGCAAGTAGGTTTAACAGACCAAGATTCTACAAAGATATTATATGCGAGGCATTTGGTTTCAGAGAAAGACAATGTTAAGAAAATAACGTGGGCCGCTCTTTTATTGTTTGGGAAAGAACCCCAACGGTGGCATGACTTGGCTAGAATCCGTGTAATTCGTTATGAAGGATATGATGAGAAGACGGGGGTTACGTTAAATGTTGTCAAAGACGAAAAAATAAATGGCCCTATATTTCAACAGATAAAACTTACTCGTCGTTTGGTCAAATCGTTGCTAAGAGATTTTAGTAAACTTGATCCAAAAACAGGAAAATTCACCACAACCCCAGAATACCCAGAATTTGCTTGGTTTGAGGCAATAATTAACGCCATCACCCACAGGGAATACGCTGTCTTTGGTGCAGATATACAAATAAAAATATTTGATGATAGGATGGAGGTTATTAGTCCCGGTGAATTACCATACATAATTAGGCCAGATAATATTAAAAGCTCTCGCTATTCCAGAAACCCTAAAATCGCAAGAGCTTTAGTAGATATGGGTTATGTAAAGGAATTAGGCGAAGGAGTTGATAGAATGTATCGCGAGATGGAGGGAGCCAAACTTCCAGAACCGATATTCACGAGCAGTGACGGGTATGTGAAAGTTGTCTTACATAACAACTATAAGAAAAGGAGTGAGTTGGATAAAAATTTTTATCTTTCAAAAAGAATTAGACCAGAGTATTTATCAAACATAACTCCCAGAGTAGAAGAAATACTTTCGCATATGCTACAAAACAATAATCGTGCACAAACAAAAGATATTGAAAATGTCCTGCACTTATCGCGTCAGCGAACCGTAGAAATACTAAGAGAATTATCTAAAAATGGAAGCATTCTTAGAAAGAGTGGGGAGCTGGGTCCCAAAGCTTTTTATGAAATTAATCCTGAAATCTTAATGGGAAGTAGTGATAGCTTATCCACATATCCACAGGAAAAAAATAGAAACACAGACACTTCATCGGGTGAGCAAATACCTCTATTTAGAGATCCGTAATAAGAGCCATAATCACAGGCACATTAGTAGGTTTACAGTAGGTTTACAGTAGGTTTACAGTAAATGAAATTTACATACCCTAGATATGAAGCCAAAACAACCACAAATAACCCAACAAGAAGATATGGATGAAATCAGAGCTTGTATCGGCTTTGGAAAACCCAGCAAGCCTTGAGAGCCCCAGCAAACCACAAAGGGCTACGTAACAAATTAACAACGAGAAAACAAGGAGAATTTAAGCATTTACAGAGAAATAACAGTGAAAATCAATCTCTACCGATGTGGCTTTATGGATGAATTAGCGGTATATTAGAGGCACAATTAAATAAGTAGAAGTAGCCTAAACCAGTAGTCGCTGGCATGGCAAAAGACCCGTCAGAGATAAAGAACCCATCATGTGGGGTTGCTCTGACGGGCCCCCGGGGAAACCCGGTGCGAGTGGCTTCGGCCACTACCCATGTGGTGGGCTTTTTGCATAAAAAATATGAAAAATAAATTTGTGATTTTGATTATCTCATTTAGCGTTTTAGCACCTCAAATAGCATTTGCGTCTTGGTACGACTTTATGAACCCACTCTCTTGGTTTACTCGAGAAAAAGTTAATTATCAAAGTAAAGACACTGAAGAGTCTCTAGACATAAATGGTCAAAAAATATCTCCAATCATAACTTCCACAGAGCCAGAAGTCGTAGAAAAAACCGTGATTAGAGAAGTAAAAGTACCGATGGAAAAAACTATTACAAGAACAGTAAATAGTCCCGAGCTTCTAAAACAAATCGCCATATTAAAAGCAGAAAAAGACCAACTCAAATCTTCACTAGACTATGCTATTAATAAAATTGCAGAACTCAACTCAAAAATTGATGAACTAAATAAGACTATTTCTAGCAACGCTAAAATACAATCAATAACCCCTGGTATTACAGAGCAGAATAATGCCAATAAGGCTAGAATAGAAGGAATTAGCCAGGGAGAGAAAGCACAGAAAGACAAAGAAATTTTATTCTTCAATTCTTTAGTCAAGCTAGATCTCGCAAAGACAGAGCATATTTGCCGTAATCGTAGCAATCTTCCAAGAATACTCACAATTTTTGAACAAGTTTGTTCCGATTACATGGCAAATGAAATCATTAGAAACTCTGAAGACATCAAAAGAATATGTGTAGGAGTAGTCCCGGGTATTAGAGGTGGGGAAGATACTCGTGCGAATGTTGCACAAGAACGAATCGATAATCCAGATTTAGACAAAGCTTGTAGAATATCAGGGTATTAATTTTTTAGAGTAAAGAGAGAAACAAAAATATAAATGGCAATACAAAACAAAGAAATGAATAAAATGAATTGGCTTAGGCAAAACTGGTTCAGAATAGGAATTATTGCGATACTCTTAATTGGTCTAATTTTTTATGCTAAGCATCTGCAAAATTTAGAGATTAACGAGGAAGATACAAAGAGAGCTGAATTTATCGCAAGCCGAAAGCGTGACTGTTTAGAGATTTATAAAGCTGAATCTCAGAACTTGGATGTCGTGCAAGACTGGAATTACAACCAAGCTAATGATAAGTGTGAAATTACCTACAAGGATTCAGACCCAGCAAGTCCTACTGAATGTAGAAATACTTACAAAACAATAATAGAAAGTGTGAGCGATCCAAAATATAAGACTGAGATGCAAATTGAAGAAATGAGGTGTAGTAGAGGTATTTATAAAAGAGAGTTTTGATTATTTCGGATATTAACACTGGCATTTGCCTTATTTTTTTGAGGATTTATAATTGAAATAGACACAATTAAATACAAAAAATCCTCAGTCGTTACGAAGAAGCGCAAGATTGATAAGAAGTAAGCGTCGCCACAAGGACTTGTTGTTAAAAGCTACATCAAGTCATCCCACCTGAGGTTCCAGACAATTAAGTTCAAATGGAGAGTAAGGGCCTCCAAGTTTGAATCGGTTTTTGACCGGTTTGAGCTTGAGGGCCTTTTTGGTCTATAAAAGTCATGTTGCATGCCCATTTTTGGGTGAGTAGGTCGATTTGCAACATGACACCTGCTCAACCAAAAGTGGGTATTTGCTTGTGTCATAAAAATTGGAACTCAAAAATGGAAAGTCAAGTAAAGACATAGATCGAGAATGTGGGGCTTTTGATAATAAGAAGAAACCTACAGTTTCGGTTGATGAATATAGGAAAATACTCAATGATGAGTACACACCTGATCAAATTATTCTGACCAGGGTTAATTATTTAGAAGAATTTTGTAGAAACATTATTAAAATTGAACTCCAAAAACATGGTAAAGAGATTGGAACCAAAAAATAAATCTGCATCATTAAATGAAGTTCGAGAGAAAACTTACGCTCTGATTTATTGTAGAGTTTCCTCCGAAAGGCAAAGAACGGAGGGGCATGGCTTAGACGCCCAGGAGGCAAGGTGTAGAGAATATTCAGAAGAGAAAAACCTTGTTATACAAGAAAACTACATATACAGAGAAAGAGCCACCGGCGCTGGGAGTTCCGAAGAAAACCGAGCTTTGCAGGTAAAAATCATTCAGGATATAGACAAATATCCATTTCGTAATTTTGTAGTAGTGATCGATGATTTATCTAGAATTGCTCGTGATACAAAAGGTTATTTGTCATTCAAAGAAAAGTTGAAGAAACGGGAAGTTAATTTTATGTGTCCAAACTTTCAATTTGATGATACACCCGAAGGTGATTATATAGAGACAGTAGTAACTGCTGGGAACGAACTTCAAAGGAAAGTTAATCGTCGGCAAGTTATTCAAAAGCAAAAAGCGAGACTAGACGCTGGATACTGGGCATTTGGCTCTAAGAAGGGGTACGACATGATTAAAGACCCTCAACATGGAAAAATACTTACTCCAAATAAGGAAGGGCTTGAGATGCTAAAACCAGCCCTCGAAGGGTTTGCAAACGGAATCTTTGTTAGAAAAGTTGATGTTTGCAAATTTCTGGTAGAAAAAGGTTTTTGGCAACGCCAACATCCTTCTGCGTACATAGACAAGCTCGACTTTATTCTGAGAGACCCTGCCAACATTGGAGACATTGAGTATCTACCGTGGGAAGTCTCACGCAGACTAGGTCATCATAATGGGATCATTGATGAACTGACTTATAATCTCATTCAAAATAGGCTAGACAAAAAGGGAATAAATAGAATTCGGATTAATGTTTCAGAAGATTTTCCTCTCCGTGGTCTTCTTGTGTGTGCCGGCTGTGGTCATTTTATAACTGCCGCATGGACTACTGCTCGCGGTAAATCATTCCCGTATTATTTCTGCCAAAATGGGCTGTGTGAATTTGGAAAGAAATCTGCACGCAGGAAAAATGTGGAGGATGGGTTTAAAGATTTATTAGAAAAAAATAAACTTAAACCTGAAATCGAAAATCTTGTGCAAGTGGTATTTGAAAAAGTATGGAAGGACGAGGTAAGCAACTCAGAGCTAGAGAGAAAAAAAGGACTTCAACTAAAATTCTCCCTCCAAGAAAAAATAGAGAATCTTACAGAGATGGCTGTACAGTCAAAATCTGACAGTATTCGAAAAATATATGAGGAGCAGATTGAAAAAGTAATGGCTGAAATTGAGCGGGTAGAGTGTAAATCGATAGAAAAGATTGACTTGTCGGTACCATATCGAAACGCTCTAGATAAAGCCATTGGATTGGTAAAAAGCCCTTATGCTGTTTGGCAAAAACTGCCTTTATTGGAAAAACATCAACTCTTTTTCTTCCTATTCGATGAGAAATTGGAGTACAGCAAAAAGGAAGGTTATCGAAACGACAATCTTCCATGTGCTGTAAGGTTATTTGAGGACTTTGCTACCTCAAATACTCTAGATGTGGAGAAGGGGGCATCGAAGCCCCGTGCAAACAAGTTTTGAAAATATTTCTACGTAGTGTATTCAACTTTAGCCACCTTGCGATGGAATTTGGCAGTTATTATAGAAGTTGAAGAAAAAGATAACCACCTAGTTTCTTATTTTCAAAAATGAGGCGAAACAGTTCTCATTTTCTAAGCCCGATTTATTACAATCACACTCTCCTCCGGACGAAAGAGAGGCGACCGTCGCCTAAGCGAGCTTAAAATTAAGCTCGGACGTAAGCGAAAGCGAAATCGTTGACCCCAAAATATGGAGAAACAACAGACTTAGCCTGTGCAACAATGTTTTTAGCATTTATGCGTTCTGACCTTTTTAAGAGTTATCAGAGCTCTACTACGCTATATTTTCAAAGTTCTCATCTGTCGAAACCTTTCATCCCCGTCTTATCTCTCGCTCGACATCACGTTTTTTGATCGTCTCTCTTTTATCGAATTTTTTCTTTCCCCTTACAACAGCGATCTCAAGCTTGAGCTTTCGACCCTTATTATACACCGAAAGAGGGATAATTGTCAATGATTTAGTTTTTTCTTCTTTGGCTAGTTCTCCTATCTCCTTTTTGGTCAAAAGTAGGCGACGGTTTCGGAGTGGATCGTACTCTTTGGGTGTATTGGCCGGTTGATAAGGCGGTATCTGCATATTTATGACATAGGCTTCGTTGCCCCGCACTGTGATATGTGAGCCCAAAAGTGAGCCCTGACCTTTTTTGAGAGACTTTACTTCAAACCCGAGTAGCTCAATACCAGCCTCGATTTTATCGAGGATTTCGTAGTCAAAGTATGCTTTTTTGTTCTGAATCAATGGCATATTCAAATAATAACATTTTTGTGCTAGTGTTTCTCTGTTGCTTACTCAAAATAAAATTTGCAAAAGTCCTCGGGTCGCCTCTTTCAGGGCTCAACCAGACTTTTGAAATTTTATTTTGATCCAGCAACCATAAATAATGGCTAAAAACAACAAACAAAACAAAAAAGTTCAAAATGGCGGCTTCGGGAAGTCGTTTCTGGGCAATTTCGTAATAAGTATATTGGTCTTGTTTTTTATCATTTCTATTTATTCTCTGATCGTTGGTAATAAAAGTAAAGAAGAAATAAGTATTTCTGAATTAGCGGGAGCAGTGAAAACGGGAGAGATCAAAGAAATTTCAGTCAAAAATGGCATAGTAGAGGCTATCTTCAAAGACGAT
>Ga0209542_10006751_pt1 | contig 22218 bp, 25 predicted proteins | sample RifCSPhighO2_01_FD_184028 | JGI IMG/M metagenome (GOLD analysis project Ga0209542, IMG submission 184028) | Soil microbial communities from Rifle, Colorado - Rifle CSP2_plank highO2_0.1 (SPAdes) (version 2) | ecosystem: Environmental > Terrestrial > Deep subsurface > Rock core/Sediment ... | reverse complement strand
TAAAATTTTGATGGCGGCATTGTCGCGGGTGGATTCTTTGGGTAAAGACCTGCCGCCGTTTTATCTATACATAGACGAATTCCAAAACATTACCACCGATTCCATTTCCACTATTTTGTCCGAAGCTCGTAAGTATCGGTTGGCGCTTTCTGTTGCTCACCAATTTATCAAACAACTAGACGAAAAAATTAAGGATTCGGTGTTCGGCAATGTCGGTTCAATCGCCGCTTTCCGGGTAGGCGCCGAGGATGCCGAGTTTTTGGAAAAGCAATTCGCGCCAGTTTTCAACGCCAAGGACTTAATGAATCTGGACAATTACAACGCTTACTTGAAATTGTTAGCTCACGGCAAAACTGTCAAGCCGTTTTCTATGGAAACCATCGCTCCCAATCGCGGCAATCCCGCTCAAGTGGACAAACTCAAAGAACTTTCCTATCTCAAATTCGGCCGTGAACGCGGTGCGATTGAAGCCGAGGTGACGAAGAAGTATAATAAAGACCAGCTTCTAGCACAGCTCTCATAAATTATTAGTAGTTAAAATTAAAAATATGGGTATGGAAGGAGCTTCCAAAAAGGAATCGGTAACTGGACCAGAGAATGCTGAAATTACAAAGGTGCAAGTTTGGGAAGAGCTTCGCGCTAGAGGCCTTGAAGCTCCGGGCAACAGAGGGCTTGTTGAGAAATGGACAATTCAACAAGAGGAAAAAGTGGTAAGGGGCACGAGCCGCGATGCAATTATCTTAAATGTTAACCGAGGGGATTTGTATGTGGCGGCCGGCGACAGACCGGGAGCGCTAGGATGTTTGGAAGATGCTCGTCGGCAAGCTTTTCAAGAAAACGATGATGACCTCCGTGAGATAATTGAAGACAAAATGGACGGCATCGAAATGTAAAGTATGAGGAAATAATATCTTTCCGCTTTGGCGGCGGGGAGTTTTGTGGTAGAATTGGTGCATGAAAAAGCATTGGTCAGTGGATACAACCGAACTTGAAAAGGACCCGGAGGCCTTTGCTATTTGGTCGTTGGAACAACGAATCAATTGGGGTATCGGCAAAGAGCGAATAAAGGAAACTGAATTACGAAAATACTGGGATAAAATTGACATTGACCCATTCAAACGCCGGGCGTTGGGACTGGCGCTTTTTCCATAATTTTAATGTCTGTTCTTACTGCTAATCAAAAAAATATTCTTTCTTTATTGGCCAACGAGGCGGTAATCGCCGACAATTTTTATTTGACCGGTGGCACCGCTTTGGCGGAACTCTATCTTAACCATCGTTTGTCCGAGGATTTGGATTTTTTCTCGGAAAAGGAAATTGAAGCCAAAGCTGTTTCTGCTGTTCTCAAAAAGATTCAATCAAAAGCCAAGATAGAATCATTCCGCTATGAGCAAAGTTTTAATCGGAACTTATTTTTTCTGGAAATTGGTAATGATACGATAAAAACGGAATTTACTTACTTTCCGTTCACAATTATTGAAGCGGGAGAAAAGATTGAGCAACTGCGTGTTGATAGTTTGATTGATATCGCTGTCAATAAACTTTTTACTATTTATCAAAAACCGCGCTCGCGCGATTTTATTGATTTGTATTGTATCTTGGAAAAGCAAAAAGAATGGACTATCGCCAATCTCATTGATAATGCCCGGGCTAAATTTGATTATCATATTGACCCGCTTCAATTGGCCAGTCAGTTTATCAAAGCGGAGACCTTAAAAGATTATCCAACAATGCTTAAAAAGCTGAAGCAAGAAATTTGGCAAAGGTTTTTTATGAAAGAGGCAACAAGGTTGTCAGCGGAGCAATTAGAAAAATAATCAGAAGTAAAAATATTTTGCCGGCGGGGAGTTTTGTGGTAGAGTTTAGTTGTGAATATTGAAGAAATAAAACCAGTGATTAAACAGCTTGCCGAAAAGCATGGACTTTTGGCGGTGGCGCTTTTCGGTTCGCAGGCGACTGGCGCGCTTCATTCCAAAAGCGATGTGGATATCGCTATTTTAGGCCGGGACCAAATTGCTTTTGATGAAAAAATCAAAATCTCCTCCGAGCTCTCGGGGATATTCAAACGGGAAGATGTGGAGGTTGTTGATATAGACCCAAATTCCGCTTCGCCGACCCTGATGTACGCAGTGGTGCGCGATGGCAAGTTGCTTTACGAAAGAAGTGTTGGAGATTTTCTGCGTTGGAAACTTTATGCCGTTAAAATCTGGTTGGAAACTGCGTGGCTTCGCGCTCTATCTCGCAAGAAATTGATAGAATGGGCAGAGGCGAATAAAACATAATCTATGACTAATCCTGAATTAGAAAAAAGAATTTTAAGAATGCGAGATTATTTAGAAAAATTGGCGGCTTATATTTTACTTGAACAGAAAGAGTTGTTGAAAAATGATGAAAAACTGTTGGCAATGGAGAGATTGTTTTTACTTGTGGTTGATGAAGCGATAGATATTAACGCTGCCATTGTTTATCAAATGGGCGGTAGTATTGCTGAGTCGTATAAATCTACCTTTTATGAATTGGTGCCGCTTAAAATTATTGATTTGGAATTGGCGGAGAAAATTGCTGAGTCGGCAAAAATCAGGAATCAATTAACTCATGATTATGAGAAACTTCAAAAAAAAGATGCAGTTGAAGCAATAAAGAAATTTCACCCGTTGTTTAAAGAATACCTGCGGGTTTTGATAGGGAAATTTGTGAAGTTGTAATTCAGTGTTTTGGTGGTGGGTGATTTATGCTACAATTCTTTTTATGTCACACCCTAAATACGAACAAACTTTGGTAATCGTGAAGCCCGATGGTGTTCAGCGCTCGTTGATTGGCGAAATCATCAGGCGTTTTGAACAAGCTGGTTTGAAACTGGCGGCTATGAAAATGGTTTTGCCGACGGCCGAACATATTGAACAACATTATACTTTAGACCCGAATTGGCGGACGGTGACGGGGGAGAAGACCATTAAATCCTATAAAGAAAAAGGCCTGATACCACCCTCTGACGACCCATTGGTTATCACGGCGAAAATTTTAGCTAATCTGAAAAAATATATGACCTCGGGCCCGGTGGTGGCAATGGTTTGGCAAGGGGCGCACGCGGTAAAAATTGTCCGCAAAATTACCGGTGGAACAGAGCCATTAACTTCCGATGTCGGCACGATTCGCGGCGATTTTGTTTTGGATTCATATCAAATATCCGATGCCGATGGCCGAGCGGTTCGGAATCTAATTCACGCCTCTGGCTCAACGGAAGAAGCTGTTATGGAAATCAAGCATTGGTTTGTCCCTCAAGAAGTCCACAAGTATCAACTCATTCAAGAAAAAATTTTATATGATGTCAATTTAGATGGCATTTTGGAATAAATGTTAATTGCCAAAGACCAATTCAAAAAGTTTATTCTTGATTCGGGCTTGGTCTCCCGAGCGGATTTTGAGTTAGCCGAAAAGGAAGCGGCTAAAAAAGATATTAAAATTGGCGATGTTTTAACTGCTTCGGGTAAAATTTCCAAAGATGACCTCAAAAGAATTGAGGCCTATGTGTTAGGCATTCCTTTTATAGATTTATCTAATCAGAAACTGGATTTTGATACTTTGGCTTTGATTCCCGAGCCCATTGCCCGCAATCACAATATCGTTGCTTTTCACAAAAGCGGTGACGCGCTGGAAGTGGCGATGTTAGATACTGACGATTTGACAGCCATTGATTTCATCAGGAAAAAAGTTGGTTTGAAAATTTTGCCGCGTTTGACTAGCGCTGAGTCCATCAAAAACGCCTTGCTCCAATACCAGAAAAGTTTGAAAGCGGAATTCGGCGACATTATTGAAAAAGAAACAGCCACTTTCAAAACCATTTTAGATAAAACCGGCGAGAATCTTTCTGATAAGGAATTAAAAAAACAAGCAGAGGAATTGCCCGTTGTTAAAATTGTGGATACGCTTTTGAAGCATGCGATTTTACAAAATGCTTCCGATATTCACATTGAACCGCTAGAAACGGAAACATTAGTGCGCTATCGGATTGACGGAATTTTGCGCGACGCTATGGTTTTGCCGCGCACTGTGGCCACCGGTATCATTGCTCGCATTAAGGTTTTGTCTAATTTGAAATTAGACGAGAAACGATTACCCCAAGATGGTCGGTTTAAGGTGGATACGGGGCAGGAAAAGGTCTCATTTCGTGTTTCTATTTTACCCACCTATTTCGGTGAAAAGGCGGTGATGAGATTATTGCGGGAAAGTGTTTCTGGCTTTACTTTGGAAGGTTTAGGTTTTCATGGCCGAGCGCTGGAAGATTTCCATCATGGCTTGAAGCAAACAACTGGTATGATTTTAACCACTGGCCCGACCGGTTCGGGCAAGACGACAACGCTTTACACCGCTTTGGATATTTTGAATACGCCGCAGGTCAACATTTCTACCATTGAAGACCCGATTGAATACCAAATGGCGCGCATTAACCAAACCCAAGTCCGACCGGACATTGGTTTTTCTTTCGCTTCCGGTTTGCGCACTTTGGTTCGCCAGGACCCGGATATAATAATGGTTGGTGAAATCCGCGATAACGAGACGGCCTCTTTGGCGATTAATGCGTCTTTGACTGGTCATCTGGTGCTTTCTACTTTGCACACCAATTCCGCCGCCGGCGCTATTCCGCGTCTCCTGGATATGAAATGCGAACCGTTTTTGATTGTTTCCACCGTGGATTTGATTATTGGTCAGCGCCTGGTTAGAAAATTAGCTGCTTCAAAAGAAAAACAATTTCTCACTAAGTCCGGTATGGAGTCGCTGAAAAAATTGGTGGACCTAGATAGGATTTTGAAACAATTGCGCGAGGAAAAAATCGTGGATAAGTTTGCAGTTTGGGAAAAAATTCCGTTTTATCGGCCGAAAAAATCAACCGAGGCCGAAGATGGTTACCAAGGCCGCATCGGCATTTACGAGGCGCTTAAAGTGACGCCGGTTATCCGCGAATTGGTGATGAAAAATACCACTTCCAAAATTATTGAAGAGCAGGCGAAAAAAGAGGGGATGCTAACGATGATTGAAGACGGCATTTTCAAAGCCGTCCAAGGTCTGACGACCATTGAAGAGGTCTTGCGGGTGGTGTCGGAGTAGTTTTTAAAATCTCCCTTTGAAAAAGGGAGCCTGCCCGACACGCCGTCAGGCGGGCGGGTACCCGAGTCCGCGAGGGGGAGGGATTTTAGGAATCAGAAAAATCCTCCGTCCTGCCGCAGTTTGAAAAACTGCGGCAGGACACCTCCTTTTACAAAGGAGGATTTCAGCATACACACAAAAACCGCGACCGCTGAATGTTGGTGTATGCGAAAAAATCGCTAGTTGCCGCGCGGTTTTCTTGGTATTATGTAGGAGTGAAAACTTAGCAACTAGTGTAATTTTGGAATCATGATTGAAGAATTACCTGATGGTTGGCAAGAGAGAGAAAGAGAATTGTATGCGCAAATGGCGACGGAGGATAACATTGCCATAATGAAACGCTATCAAGAGAAGTTCCCCGACGAAGTTGCTTTTGTTGAAGAACTTTTGAGAAACAAAGATTTTGATGAAGCGTTAAAAAAAGCGGGAGAGCTTTCGGTATTTGTGTCTGGTTTGCCAGAAGTGGAAGACCGAGCCGAAGCTATTCCTCGCATTAATAAACTTAGAGATAAAATCAAAGCAGCAAAATATGCGATTTAAGTTCAAAGCCATAAAGCAGTCGGGGGAGGCCTATGAGGGGACGCGGGAAGCGCCGGATAAATTCGCCCTGTATCAAGAATTGAAAAACGAAAATGAAACGGTGGTCTATGCCGAGTCGGTGTCAGAGAAAAAAACTTTTCGGGCGATAGTAAAATTTCTTTCCAGTATTGGCACTGTTTCTGCCCAAGACAAAATTTCTTTTGCTCGCAATTTGGGGGCGATGATTCAAGCCGGCTTGTCTTTGCCGCGCGCTTTATTTGTTTTGGAGCGGCAAACAAAAAATCGCGGGTTCAAAAAAATTATCGCGGGTGTGGCGGGGGAAATAAAAAAAGGAACGACCTTGGCCGAGTCGCTAAAAAATTATCCCAAAGTTTTTTCACCACTATTTGTGGCGATGGTTAAGGCCGGCGAGGAAGGCGGCACTTTGGCCAATTCTTTGAAATTGGTTTCTGTTCAAATGAATCAGATGTATCTTTTGCGGAAGCGGGTGCGGGGAGCGATGATTTATCCGGCGATTCTCGTTGCCTTGATGTTGGCGATTGCCATTATGATGTTAATTTTCGTTATTCCCAGTTTGACAGCGACTTTCAAGGACTTGAATGTGCCCTTGCCGTTGAGCACTAAAATGATTATTGCCGTCAGCGATTTCTTTTCCGCTCATACTACTTTATTCTTCGCTGGTTTGATTTTGTTATTGGTTGGCGGCCTGGCGGCTTTTCGTTCCAAAAAAGGTCGGAAAATTTTTAACACGACAGTGCTCTACATTCCTTTAATCGGCCGATTAGTCAAAGAAACCAATTCCGCCCGCACCGCCCGAACGCTTTCTTCGCTGTTGACTTCTGGTGTTTCAGCCCCATTGGCTTTTGAAATTGCCGGTGAAGTTGTTCAAAATCATCATTATCAAAATGTACTCAAGGCGGCCGGTGAAAGCATTCAGAGAGGCAACCCACTTTATCAAATTTTCGCCGACGCCGAAAAACTTTACCCGGCGTTTTTAGCGGAAATGGTCGGCATCGGCGAGGAGACCGGTAAGCTAGCGGAAATGTTGATGGAGGTGGCCGGTTTTTATGAAGAAGAAGTGGAGCGCCAGACCAAAGATATGTCTACGGTCATTGAACCGCTTTTGATGATTTTGGTCGGTTTGGCCGTGGGCTTTTTCGCCGTTTCCATGATTAGTCCGATTTATTCTTTGAGTAATGCGATATAAAGGAGCAACATTAGTGGAAATGTTGATTGTGCTAGCAATCGCGGCGATTTTGTTCGTGTTCGTTTATGAAGTTTTTGTAAATTACAATCGTGGTCAAGCTTTGGAAAAAAGTTCAGCCGGTGTCGCCGCTATTTTGAACGAAGCGCGCGGTAAAACTCTGGCCGGCCGCGGCGCCGCCCAATACGGCATTCACTTTGCCGCCGATAGCGTTACCTTTTTTACCGGCGCGATTTACAGCCCCGTAACGACAACCAATAAAACCGAACGCTTGAATTCTTTGGTAGAAATCAGCAATATTGCCTTGAACGGTGGCGGCAGCGAAGTAATTTTTAAAAAACTTACCGGCGCTACCGAGCAATATGGCATGGTCACTTTACGAGACAAAAATGACGCGGCGCGGACAATGACCATCACCATTTATCAGATCGGTTTATTGGAAATTGAGTAATGTGGAAATCAGATATCCACATTTTGTGGATATCTGATTTCCACAACACAAGCAGATAAGATGAAAAAAAATAAAAAAACGGGAATGAGTTTGGTAGAGGTAATAGTTGGTGCTGCCGTCACCACTTTGATTTTATCCGGCTTGATTGCCGCTTATCAACTATATTTCAAAACCGCTCTCGCCAATCTGCGCCATGTCCAAGCAGCTTTTTTAGCCGAAGAAAGCGCCGAAGCGTTGCGATTTTTACGCGATGGCGGTTGGAGCAATTTGAGTTCTTTGACCGCTGGCGCCACTTATTATCTCACTTTCTATAACGGCAACTGGCAGGCGACCACCAGTAATATCTTTGTTGACGGAATTTTTGAGAGAAAATTTGTCTTGAATAATGTTTACCGCGATGTAGCAGATGATATCGCGCCGACCGGCACCCTTGACCTCAATACCAAAAAAGCGGTTATTACTCTCGCCTGGAATAATGGTTTAGCCACCACCAGCAAATCGTTGGAATTTTATTTAACCAATTTTTTCGGCGATTAAATGATTTTCTTGAAAAACAAAAAAAATAGAGGAGCCTGCCCCGTTAGAAGCTCCGCTTCTAACGGGGCGAGTTTGCCCGAATTATTGATTTATGTCGCCATTTTAGCGTTGATTTTGGCGATTTTAATCAACATGATTTTGGTGATTGGCAAGTCCTATGGCCGGTTGAAATCATCGCGGGCGCTTGAAGCGGTTGGCGAAGTCGCGTTAGAGCAAGTAGTTCGGGAAATTCGGAAAGCATCGGCGGTCAATGCGGCCAGTGTTTTGGGGACCAGTCCGGGCAAATTGGTTTTAGATACGACGGATGATGCCGGCGCTTCGGCAATGATGGAATTTGCTTTAATCGGCGAAGCGGTTTACCAGCGGCTCAATGGCGGCGCTCACAATCCCTTAACCGCTTCTTCAACGGCGATAACCAGTTTAATTTTTCGGGAACTGACTAATGGTCGAACAAAAGCGATTAGGGCAGAGCTTACAGGACAAAGTGGCGAAGGCGTGGCCTTTCGTTCAGAAAAATTTTACACCACCGTTGTTTTGCGCGGTTCATATTTAAATCAATGAAAAAAAACGAGGGACAAGCTTTAATAACGGCAATCATTTTTTTTCTTTTCATTTCTACTACCATCACTTTGGGCGTGGCCAAGCCGGTTTTGCACCAACTTAGCATCAGCAATGACTTGGTTCGTTCCAAAAACAGCTATTTTCTTTCCGAGTCGTTGAGCGAAGACATTGTTTATCGGCTGAAAACTGACAAGCAAGTTGGCAGCAGCGAGAGTTTGACTTTAGGTAGCGAAACGGCAACCGCTTCGGTGTCTGATATTTTGGGCGGCAAGAGCATTGTTGCCACCGGCAATTTTTCCGATTCGGTGCGCAAGGTCCGGACTGATTTAATTATGGGTTCGGGTGTTTCGTTTTCTTACGGCGTACAAGTTGGTGATGGCGGTTTAAATATTTCCAACAGTGCTACGGTTGAAGGCAATGTTTTTTCCAACGGGCCAATTACAGGTCAAAACAGCAATTTGATTAAGGGCGATGTAATCTCCGCCGGCCCGACAGGACTGATTGACGGCGTTCAAGCTACTAGTTCGGCTTACGCTCACACGATTCGTGATTCTCAAATTGACAAAGACGCTCACTATCAAGTTATTTCCGGCACCACCGTCGGTGGCGTGTTATATCCCAACAGTCCAGACCAAGCAGTTAGTCCCTTGCCAATTTCCGACGCTCTTATCGCGGATTGGGAATCGGTCGCGGCGGCGGGCGGAACGGTTACTTGCAGCGGTGGCAATTACAACATCAGCGGCAGCGTGACTTTGGGCCCCAAAAAAATTCCCTGTAATTTATCCATTGACGGTTCCGACAGACTTTATTTGACCGGCCCGCTTTGGGTGACTGGCAATATTCAATTCAGCAACACCTCAAAAGTGGCGGTTGACGAAAGCCTTTCGGGCAGAACTGTGGCTATTATCGCCGACAATCCTTCAAACCAAACTTCAAGCAGTAAAATATCAGCGTCCAACAGCACCGAATTCCAAGGCGCCGGCGCCAATTCCTATATTTTACTCATTTCCCAAAACAAAAGCGCCGAGCAAGGCGGCGGCACATCAGCCATAGACGTGAACAATAGCGTTTTCGGCAAAGTTTTGGTTTATGCCGGACACGGCAAGATTGTCATTTCCAATACCGTCAATCTAAAAGAGGTAACGGCTTACCGGATTGAGATTAACAATAGCGCGAAGGTTATATACGAAACCGGTTTAGCAAATCTTTTGTTCACCACCGGCCCAAGCGGCGGCTATACCATTGATGAGTGGAAAGAGACGGAATAAAAATTTCTAATTTCTAATTTCTAATTTCTAACTTTTCTGATAGAATTTTGTTTAAATGAATAATCGCGAGAAAAAAATAATTGTGGGGAATTGGAAGATGAATCCGCCGACTATAATGGAGGCGCGGCGGATTTTTGGCGGCGCGAAACGCGCCGCCTCAAAAATCCGCCGCGCGGAAGTGGTGATTTGTCCGCCGTTTATTTTTTTGTCGGCACTCGCCCAATCGGCAAAAAATTCGCGCAACATTTCTTTGGGCGTTCAAAATATTTTTTGGGAGACCGCTGGTTCTTACACCGGCGAAATCAGTCCGACTATGGTTCTTAGTACCGGCGCTAAATTTACTATTATCGGCCATTCCGAACGGCGTATTCTGGGCGAAACCGATAATCAAGTCGCCAAGAAAGCGGTTTTAGCCCTGAAGCTCGGTTTGCGGACAATTATCTGTATTGGGGAAAACAGCCGCGATGAAAAAGGCGAGTATCTTAACTTTCTTAAAAATCAAATCAAAAATTCCCTTCAGGGCGTTAGCGGCAAACTTTTGGAAAATTTAATTATCGCTTACGAACCGGTTTGGGCGATTGGCGGCAAGGAGGCGATGAGGCCCGGGCAGGTGGAAGAGATGGGAATTTTCATCAGGAAAATTTTAGCCGACATTTACGAACAGGAAGCGGCAATGAAACTGTCGATTCTTTACGGCGGTTCGGTGGACGCCAAGAATGCCGAAGCCATCGTCTATCAAGGCAATGTTCAAGGCTTGCTCATTGGCCGGCAAAGTTTGGAACCGGAAAGTTTCAAAGCGATTTTGGAGGTGATGTAGAAATGAAAAAAGAACAGAATAACTATGCTTTTATAGACAGTCAGAATGTCCACAAAGGCATTCAATCTTTAGGATGGAAGCTTGATTGGAAAAAACTCAGGATTTATCTGAAGGATAAGTATCATATTAGTAACGCTTTTCTTTTTCTCGGTTTTATTCCTGATAATCAGAAATTGTATGAGTATTTGCAGAAGTGTGGATACATTTTGATTTTCAAACCCCTGATTTTTTCAGACAATGGTGAAGTAAAAGGCAACTGCGACGCTGATTTGGTTTTACATGCCATTCTTAAACTTAATGAATATGACAAGGCCATTATTGTGACGAGTGATGGTGATTTCTACTCTCTAGTTAGGCATTTGTATGAAAATGCTAAATTGTTATTCGTTTTAAGTCCTTATGTAAAAACTTGCTCCAAACTTTTGAAGAAGGAAGCAAAAGAGAAAATATATTCTATGGATAACTTGCGTAAGAAACTCCAGAAATAAACGAAAACGCACCGCGTAGACACAAAAGACTACGAGATGCGTTTTCTTATGGATGCCAATATCCTAGCAAAACCTACCAAAAAATCAAGCTTGACAGAATTGTGGTGGTATGCCAGTATGTTAGCAGTTAGAATTGACAGAAAAAACCAACCGAAAGAAACGGAAAGATCTATGAAAAAAGTACTCGCTGGTATAAGATGTCTGTTTGGTAAAAACGCGCGCAGGACAGGAATCGGCCTCCTGCAAATACTTGAAGAGTATCCGGATCAAAAAGGTACGACAATGTGGCAGCGCGTTGTTCAAACAATCATTGAGATTGTCTACTTAAATCCGGAATCGTTTTTCAACTCACCCGACACATTTTCCAAAACACTTCGGGGTAGCATCAAAACCCAGTTTGGAATCTTGGCAGAGATTGAGCCTGGTGAATTCACGACAAAGATATCCTTTATGGGATTTGTTGGTGACAAGCAGGCCGGACGATATGCTGTTGTGATGAATTTCCTCGCTGACTCTGACAGACCAAAACCGGTTTTTATCTACACCTTTGAGGTGTCTCTTGGAAGTAACCGTTGCCTATGCAATGTTGCGGGCATCTTCCAAGATAAAGATCAAGCAGACGAAACAAAATCATATCAGGAAACAGCCCAAGCCGACCTGGTATATAAAGGGGATATGGTTATGGGATTAGCACGAGTTTTTCACGAACTCACTAATTATCCGATACCGCCACAGGTAGCTACAGCTATGGGTATCATCGGATACTCAGAGCTTTACCAGTATCGCTGCTAACCTTAAGTTTTTCGCACCCCGGCAACCAATATGGTCGCCGGTTTCTTTTTGAAGAGCTTCCCCGAGTCTGACTCGGGGAAAAAGCGACATTGGCAGAAATTTTTGATAAAATAGGAAAACAAACTCCCCCCTTCCTTTTGGGGAGGGGCTGGGGGTGGGGTGGTATTAAAATGAACTTACCGCTTTTAGAAAACCAAAAAAATCTTGCGGGCAAAAGGACTTTGCTCCGGCTGGATTTGAATGTGCCTGTTAGAGAGGGGCGGGTGGCTGACGATTTTCGTGTCAGGAAAATTTTGCCGACTTTAGAATTTCTCCACAAGGCCGGTGCTCGCACTATTATTTTGAGCCACTTGGAAGGGAAGGGTGGCGATTCTTTGCGGCCGGTTTGGCGGGAATTGATAAAAAAATACACCATTTCTTTTGCCGGCAATTTTGATGAGTTGGCGAAAAATACCGGTGAATTGGAAAATGGCGGCTTTACACTTTTTGAAAATTTGCGCGCCGACCCGGGTGAAAAAGCCAATGACGAAAATTTCGCAAAAAAATTGGCTTCTTTCGGCGAAATTTTCGTCAACGATGCCTTTGCCGTTTCCCACCGCGCTCACGCTTCTATTGTCGGCTTGCCGAAACTTTTGCCCGGTCTCGCCGGTCCATTGTTTGCCGAAGAGCTAGCGCGACTATCCGGCGCTCTCAAGCCGCATCATCCAGCCCTTTTTATTTTAGGCGGCGCGAAATTTGAGACGAAATTTCCGTTGTTGAAAAAATTTATTCGTCTTTATGACTCGGTTTTTGTCGGTGGGGCATTAGCCAATGATTTTTTTCAAGCCCAAGGTTTTAACATTGGCAGTTCGTTGGTTTCTAAAACGCCGCTTGATTTAGGATCATTAACGACATTGAATTTACACTTACCCAATGATGCGATTATCCGAAGCAATATTACGATTACCACAAAATCGCTTGATAATGTCAGCCAAGGTGAAAAGATTGTTGATGCTGGACCGAAGACGCTGGAGAATTTGCGACAACTCATTTCTCAATCGCGGTTTATATTATGGAATGGTCCGCTAGGCGAATACGAAACCGGTTTTGACAACGGCACCAAGAATTTAGCAACGATGATTGTCCAGAGCGGTGTTGAGTCGGTGGTCGGCGGCGGCGACACGGTCGCCGCCATTACCGCTCTTGGTTTGGAAAACAAATTCAGTTTCGTTTCCACCGCCGGCGGCGCGATGTTGGACTTTTTAGCCAACGAAACCCTGCCGGGTATTGAAGCGTTGCTTATTAACACCAAAAATTGACACAAAATCCGTTTCTGCTATTATAGACAAACCGCATTTTTGTGCGTGATTCTTTTATTGTTTAATTATTATTAAAATAAAAAAATAAAATGAGCACATTTGATAGAAGCAAGCCCCATGTCAATGTCGGCACTATCGGCCATGTTGACCACGGCAAGACGACTTTGACCGCCGCCATTCTTCACGCTTTGAAGTTGTCAGGTCAGGATGTTAAAGAAAAGAAAGTTGATGATATTGATAACGCGCCGGAAGAAAAAGCGCGCGGTATTACCATTGCCCTTTCTCACCAAGAATACACTACGCCCAACCGGCACTATGCCCACATTGACGCGCCCGGTCACGCTGATTATATCAAAAACATGATTACCGGCGCGGCGCAGATGGACGGCGCGGTTTTGGTAGTGGCGGCGACTGACGGCGTAATGCCCCAGACTCGCGAGCACATTCTGCTCGCCAAGCAAGTGGGTGTGCCGAAAGTTGTCGTCTTTCTGAATAAGTGCGACCTAGTTCCGGAAAAGGATTTGATTGACTTGGTGGAAGAAGAGATCCGTGAGCTTTTGACCAAGCAAGGTTTTGACGGCAAAGCCGCGCCAATTATTCGCGGTTCAGCTTTGAAAGCGTTGGAAGCAAGTTCCCAGGATGATGAGTGGGTCAAAGGTGTGCTTCAACTTACCAATACCTTGGATACTTACATTCCGGTGCCCGAACGGCAGGTTGATAAACCTTTCCTGATGCCAATTGAAGACATTTTCTCCATTGAAGGCCGTGGCACGGTAGTCACCGGTAGAATTGAGCGCGGGGTGGTGAAAATTGGCGAGGAGGTGGAAATTGTTGGTATTAAACCAACTGCCAAGACCACAGTTACTGGTATTGAAATGTTTAACAAACAACTTGATCAAGGCCAAGCTGGCGATAATGCCGGCGTGCTTTTGCGCGGCACCAAGAAAGAGGAAGTTCACCGCGGTCAGGTTTTGGCGAAGCCTGGCTCGGTGACGCCCCATACCGAATTTGAGGCGGAGGTTTATGTTTTGAAGAAAGAAGAGGGTGGTCGCCATACCGCGTTTTTTACCGGCTATAAACCGCAGTTCTATATCCGAACTACCGATGTAACCGGTGAAGTGGTTTTGCCGGAAAAAACTGAAATGGTGATGCCGGGTGACACCATCAGCTTTAAAGTTAAGTTGGTGGCGCCGGTGGCGTTGGAAGAAAAGCAAAGATTCGCCATTCGTGAAGGTGGTAAGACCGTTGGTGCAGGCGCGGTGACCAAAATTATCGCCTAGCGATAATTTTGGAAGTTCCAATTTCCAAATCACAATTTTCAATTAAGTCAAATTTGAATTTTGGTTATTGAGATCTGTTTGGAACTTGAAGTTTGAAGCTTGGGATTTTCCGTAAAATCTTATGGTTACTAAAACAAAAACTGATAAAAAAACAACGGTGGCGCGTAAGCGAGCAGTAGCCAAGAAAGAATTGCCCCCGGCGAAGTTGCGTATCCGAGTGCGGGCTTACGAAAGTAAAATTTTGGACGCGTCCATTAAACAAATTATGGACGCGGCGCTCCGTTTTGACGCTAAAATTAGAGGACCGATTCCTTTGCCGACGGAAATTAAAAAGTACACAGTCAATCGTTCGTCTTTCGTTCACAAAAACGCCCGCGAGCAGTTTGAAATGCGGGTTCACAAACGACTGATTGATATTGAAAATCCGAGCGCCAAAACCATTGAGGCCTTAACTAATCTCTCCTTGCCCTCCGGCGTCAACATTGATGTGAAGACCAGTTAGGTTGACACGATTCTGATTGTAGCTATAATGTCTCCACTTCTATAAACCCGCTAAGCGGGGAGGGGAAGTGTACTTTGACAATTGAATAATTGAGAATGTAAAAAAATAGTGCAAGTCAAAATAGTAGATAGTAGAAATAAAATTCCAATTAGAGCTAGAAGAAACTTTTTAAGAGACATAAAGCTCGCGCTTTTTGTTTTGTTCCGTTTGCCGATTTTGATTTATCAAAATCGCGCATCCCGACTTTACGTCGGGACAAAATTCAATTAAGAGTTTGATCCTAGCTCAGGATGAACGCTGGCGGCGTGGATAAGGCATGCAAGTCAAGCGAGCTGTGCATAGCACAGAAATTCCAAAATCCAAATCTCAAATTCCAAACAATGATTAAATTCCAATTCTCAAAAATTAAATTTTGATTATTGAGATTTGTTTGGAGCTTGAATATTGGAGCTTGGTGTTTCCGCGCTGTGCGCGGTTAGCGGCAGACGAGGTAGTAATAAGCAGGTACGCACCCCCAAGTTGGGAATAGCCATTCGAAAGAGTGGGTAATACCCAATGGTCTGGTAATCAATCTTTGCTCGTGATTTTTGTTTTGGAAATTCCAAATCACAAGTTCCAAATCACAAATAATTTTTAAGTTTAAATTTTAATTGTTGAAATTTGTTTGGAAATTGGAGCTTGGAAATTATGATTTTCGAGCAGATTGCGATTGAAGGTTGGTTACCAGTAAAAGAGAAATCTGCTCGGGGAGCGGCCTGTTCAGTATCAGCTAGTTGGTAGGGTAATGGCCTACCAAGGCGATGACGCTTAGGGGGGGTGAGAGCCTGTTCCCCACCGATGGGACTGAGAACGGCCCATACACCTACGGGTGGCTGCAGCCGAGAATATTCCACAATGGGCGAAAGCCTGATGGAGCGACGCCGCGTGGAGGACGAAGTGCTTCGGCATGTAAACTCCTTTTGTGAACTAGAAAGTTTATTGATCGGTTCAAGAATAAGAGGTTGCTAAACTCGTAAAAATTAAAGTTTAGCAGCAAGAAAAGACTTGTACTCGTAAAAATCCGTAGTGCGACTTCCTCGCGAAAGCGGGGTTGAATAATTCGGCTTATATGCGGGAAACCTTTATAGAGCTGCGTTCCGATGTTGTTTCGGGATTCTATATTGACAATCCGCAGGGAAGTCTCCGCCAACTGGTGGATGACCCTTCAGAGACTGATCTCTAGGGTTGGTAAACCCGACGAGTGAGATGGAGATGTAACAATCTTCATCAGACGCCGAACTCCAGCACTGATTTTTGGGTTCAAAATAAAAAAGGCCCCGTAACATGTACGGGGCCAGGCAATCGGATAGAATCTAAAAATTAGTGCTGGATGATGATATAGTCCATGATATAATTATTAAGTGAGACGAAGTGTACAAAAAATCATTATTGGTTCTTTATTGGGAGATGGATGGTTAAATCCTATGACACCAACTCAGAAGTCTTCTTATCGTGTCAAATACAGCGATAGATCCATAGGATATCTAACATGGATACATGATCAAGTTGCAGAATTGAAGCCATCTGAATTGAAGAGTATCCCAAAATACTCGCAACATCTCTTTTATACAGAATCAAGGACTGATTTAGGTGAATTTCGAAAACTTTTCTATCCTAATGAGGGGGAAAAGAGGGTCCCACAAAACATAAAATCATTGCTTAAAGATCCTTTATCTTTAGCGGTGTGGTTTATGGATGATGGTACTCTTGATTTTCGAGATAAATACCACCGAAATGCTCTATTTGCGACACATTGTTTTTCATTTAATGATTGCAATCTCTTAAGTGATATGTTGCGAGAAAACTTTGGATTAAAAGTTTCTGTCTGCAAGTGTCAGATGCGTGGGAAAATGTATTATAGGTTATATGTTTATTCGGAGAGTATGAAACTTTTCGAAGATATTATTAAACCTTTTATGCATAAAGATTACGCATATAAAATTAGAAATTGTCAAGGCCAGCAGCAGCGGTAATACGAGTGCCTCGAGCGTTATCCGGAATTATTGGGCGTAAAGGGTGTGTAGGCGGCTTTGGCCCGATGTAAGAGTCGGGCTCCCGATACCGTAAGGTCGTCGGGATTAGTCCTTGGTCAAATTCTTCGGCTTAACCGGGGGTCCGCCAAGGAAACGGCAAAGCTTGAGGGTGCGAGAGGTGAATGGAACTCATGGTGTAGGGGTGAAATCCGTTGATATCATGGGGAACACCAAAAGCGAAGGCAATTCACTGGCGCACTCCTGACGCTGAAACACGAAAGCCAGGGGAGTGAAGCGGATTAGATACCCGCGTAATCCTGGCCCTAAACGATGATCACTAGCTTTTCGGAGTATCGACCTTCTGAGAGGCGAAGCTAACGCGTTAAGTGATCCGCCTGGGTAGTACGGCCGCAAGGCTAAAACTCAAAGGAATAGACGGGGACTTGCACAAGCGGTGGTCCATGTGGTTCAATTCGACGGTAAACGAAGAACCTTACCAGGGTTAGAAATCCAGACGAAGGCAGGCAGAAACGTCTGTCGTCTCACAAGGACGGCTGGACAGGTGCTGCATGGCTGTCGTCAGTTCGTGATTTGAACTTAATTCGAATCCTTCTCGAGTAATCGAGTCGAAAAATCCAACTCATAACGGGGGAACCCTAAATGTAGTCATGATATAATTATGATTATATGGGTAATCCCGTGGGAAGTTTGGAAGTTCCAATAGTGCTTCATGCTAGAAAAAGAATTTTTCTCTCATTGTCTTCAAGACAAAGAGATATTCTTATCGGTAGCGTGTTAGGTGATGCCTACATTGCTCCTTGGGGAAAAATTCGTATAGAACACTCCGTAAAACAAAGTGAATATGTATACTGGAAATATGCTGAATTAAAATCTCTTTGTTATGCGGGAGTACCAAGAGAAATTACTCATGTGTATTGTGTGTGTATTGTGGAAAAAGTTATCGGTCAATATTTCTTCAGTTTCGGCAATTCTTTCGACCGTGGCGTTTGTTGCTGTCTCCCTTGTCGCTGGCAGTATGGTATATGGATGATGGTTGCTGGACAGGAAAGAAAATCGTTATTTCCACGGAGAGTTTTAAAGGCGAAAGCATAAAAACTCTTCAAGACACATTGTTGAGCCGGTTTAATCTTGATACTGTTGTCGGTAAAAATGGGAAATTGGTGATAAGGAAAAAGTCACATATAACTTTTTGTCATATTGTCGCCAAGCATATTATCCCAAGCATGAAATATAAACTTCCAAACCCCGTAACGACTTGATCTGTAAAAGATCGGAGTAAGAATCTCATATTCTTGCTAAATGTTGGCCCCTAATCCCAATGTTACATTGGGATGGGTGAAGGTATAGTCTAGCTTCTTAAGAAATTTAGAAGGTTAAGGAATTGTTCCCTTCAGTGGGGTAACGAACGCAACCCTCGTTGTCTGTTATAAGTGTCAGACGATACTGCCCCGCCCAAAGTCCGCAGGACTTTGGGAAATTCCAAGTCACAAATTCCAAATTACAAACAATAATTAATTTCCAACTTTCAAATTTTAACATTCGGATTTTGGTTATTGAGGTTTGTTTGGAGCTTGGAAATTAAAATTTGGGATTTACCCGCTTTGCGGGTTTTGGGCGGGGAGGAAGGCGAGGATGACGCCAAGTCAGCATGGCCCTCTGATATCCTGGGCTACACACGTGGAACAATCGCTGCTACAACGGGTTGCGACGGGGAAAAACCCTGAGCCAATCCTTATAAAAGCAGCGCCAGTTCGGATTGAGGTCTGAAACTCGACCTCATGAAGTAGGAATCGCTAGTAATCGCGGGTCAGCTATACCGCGGTGAATACGTTCTCAAGTCTTGTACTCGGGTCGCCATGCGATCGAGTACGCTAGTTGGTGTTCCAGTTGTAATTTTTGGGAAAGAAAAATACCAACCCCTGAGTGGGATTGGTATTGCAACATCTGGTGGTGTATCAGTAATTATCTGGACGGGATGAGTATAAGCATCCCAATGATAAAATTGATTGCCACGAGCGTCACGAATATTCCATAGAGAATGTTTAAGAATGAATCGATCGCGGGGAACTTTCTCTTGGTGGCCAAGTCGATTAGATAGAACAGCAAGATTAGGGCAATAACCGCGATGAAACTACCGAGAGTCACATTAAAAAGAACTTTCATAAAAGCAATGGTAGCAATGGATCTGATAAATGTCAAGTAATTATTGACCCCAAAAATTACAGCTGGAAAATCCAACCAAGACAATTCACAGTGTCTTGAAGCGAAATACTAGTCTACTAGCCGTGAGGCTTATAGATGAAGGAGTAAATTAGCATTTCTTAGCTTGAATGCCAGTCATGGCATATATCATAGGTCATCCTGCGAGTACATGGAGAAACCTACTGTCAAAAAAAGTGATATATGTATCGTGGCATCGAGATGAGAAGAAACAGTGTATTCGGTTACCGTGGGAGATCTTGCGTTTTCCTCGTTGTGTTTTACAAACCGAGAAATTGTATTAGTAATGATATAATCATGAGATGCAAGAAGTCAGCAGAGTTCGTAGTACCAAAAGGAAAGATGCTCGGTTTAATCCCAAGCTAGAACTTCCTATTGGGAAGGAACAAATTCAAAGGAGAAAGTTACATCCTCAATATGTCGCGGGATTTATTGACGGGGAAGGATCTTTTTCAATTAGTATTGGGAAACACAAGACATTGCGTCGAGGTTTCGAAGTTCGTCCAGAATTTGAAATAGAATTGCGGAAAGATGATCAAGAAATCTTAGAACGCATACTTGTGACTATCGGAATTGGAAAAATTTATGATTGCTCATATGAGCGATATGGATGGTACCCGCATGCGAAGTATAAAATTACTAGCATTTGGGACCTGAAAGAATATTTGTTTCCATTTCTTGATAAAAATCTGCTACAAGCGAAAAAGCAAAAATCCTATCTGCTTTTCAAGCAAATAGTTCTGATGGTTTGCGCCAAAGAACATTTGTCTGACAAGGGGTTTAACAAAATTGTAACACTTCGCGACGAGCTTCGTGCTCTAGGGAAGAAAGCTAAAACTTATCTTGGCAAGGTAAGTGAATTCGATAAGAAAATCGAATAAGCAACCTTTGAAAAACGCGAGGGTGCGGGAAAACCGCTTGCCCCGTGTTGAAGAGAATTATAATGGTAACATTATAAAACATCAAATACCGCCCGTCAAGCCAAGGAAGTTGGTAATACCCGAAATCTCACCTCGGTGGGCCTAAGGTAAGATCAATGACAGGGGCTAAGTCGTGATTAAAAAACAAATATTGCGACTTGTCAAGAGTAATCTTGATTAAAAAATCTGGCTGAAATCGGTGAAGCCTTCCTCTTTATTTGATAAAATAAAGGCATGAAGGTAATACCGAGGGAAGCTAGGAGAATCACATATTCGTCCGAGATTCGAAATCTAAAATCGTTGCCTTTTGATAAAAGGCAACTTGCAGTTATTGTTGGCAGTATCTTGGGAGATGGTTGCTTAATGAGTAATTGGTCACGGACTAATTACCGTCTTCAAATAAGACATTCGGTAGATCAAAAAGATTATCTAATATGGAAGTATAAAATTTTGAAGAAGTGGATATTGAGCAAGCCGAAGTTTTACGAGAAAACCAATTCATTAACAGTTAAAACTATTAGTCATCCTCAATTAACGCAACTATGGAATAAGTTTTACCCAAAAGGTAAAAAGATGATTCCTAGTGACATCTCTGAATTGGTGCAAAATCCTCTAACATTAGCTGTCTGGTTTATGGATGATGGTAATATTGTTTCCAAAAGGAATGGGTACATCCATGGTTACCACCTTAATACTCAAAGTTTTACTAGTTTAGAAAATCAGTCGCTCATTAGTTCGTTAAAGACTATCCATGGTATTGAATGTTCAGTTCAGAAAAATAATGGGTATACACGATTGTTTATAAGAGCTCAAAGTAGAAACAGATTTGTTTCTCTAGTGAAAAGATATATTATTCAGTCCATGAAATATAAACTCGGATAAATATGTGATTCTCCTAGCCCTGTAGAGACTTTTCTATTCGCTGAAAGCGGATGGAAGGATAGCGTTTCAAAATGGACGCTATAACACGCCGGCCCCCGCAATATGCGGGGTGAAGATATAGTCCATGCCCATGGAAACATGGGAAAAACATGAACAAGGCACGGGTAGCGGAAGCTGCTCGTGGAATTATTCAAAGAAAAAACGTCCGGAAGGACTTAAATGTCGATTTTGTTTTTTCCGCCCTGGGCGGACCAGCCTCGGGCTGGCACAAAACAAGGGTTTATCCAAACCTAAAATGGTCCCGATCCGATGTTCATCGGATCGAGGATCCCGACCGTAGCGTCGGGAATTGGCAGCCGGAAAGACGGCAAAACGAACGGAACAAAACAAAGAGCGCGTAATCAAAAAATCCCAACCTCACGGAAGGGATTTTTTTGATGCGCCGTTTAAAGCTAGTGAAGGACTAGGTTTCCCGATAGAAAATTATTAAGTTCTTTTAAGTCTTTTTTATCGGAATCATAGTAGAAAGTTTTGATACCCACAGATTGCGCACTCTTTACTGCTTTCATGTTGTGCTCAAAATAAATTACTTCTTCTTTTTTTAATTTAAGATGGGAGAGTATTATCTCATAGTATTTTGGGTCAGTCTTTTCTGGGTTATGCTTTAATGAAAAAACCTTATAGGGCATTTTATCTAGCCTAAATTTTTTAAATTCCTCATCATTTGCATTAGTCAAAATAATTTTTTTGTTTGGATAGGTTTCCAGCAATAAATGCATGGCATCAAAAATCTGCCCTTCTGTCGAGACAAAACAATGAACAGCATCAACAAGAATAGTTTTCATTACAATGATAATAGCAAATTTTACGGAGTAAAATTTGCGGGGGTCGGAATTGAACCGACTACCTCAAGGTTATGAGCCTTGCGAGCAACCGTTGCTCATCCCCGCGATAACTAGGAATAGCATACTACTTTCAAACAGCGAAGGCAATCGCTTTACACTTTTCGTTTTTCACCTTAAACTGCTGTAATTGCTGGTGTAGTTCCCGCCTTCGCTAAGAAGCTGCGGCGGGCAGGCAACTGGTTAGATTTTTACTAAAAGTGCCGAAGTAGCTCAGGTAGTTAGAGCATCTCACTCATAAAGAGAAGGTCGCAGGTGCAAGTCCTGCCTTCGGCACCAGAATAGAACTTAACGGTTTTTCAGAGACCGAATCGTGGGCGGCGCAAAGCGCCGCCCACTGATTTCCTCTCAATTTTCCAAACGAATTTGGAGCGTCGC
>Ga0209542_10006750_pt1 | contig 22220 bp, 28 predicted proteins | sample RifCSPhighO2_01_FD_184028 | JGI IMG/M metagenome (GOLD analysis project Ga0209542, IMG submission 184028) | Soil microbial communities from Rifle, Colorado - Rifle CSP2_plank highO2_0.1 (SPAdes) (version 2) | ecosystem: Environmental > Terrestrial > Deep subsurface > Rock core/Sediment ... | reverse complement strand
TTTGGCTTTGGCGCGCAAATTTTCGCGGCGCCGTGCCGAGCGAGGTGTGAATTCGTTCGTTGTTGTAATAATAAATCGACCGGTAGATTTCGGCGGTTAATTCGCCCAAAGAGCGGAAACGATTGATATCGCCGATGTCCACTTTCCAATTGCCGTAGAACGATTCTTGATAACTGTTTTGCCACGGCGATTTCTTTTTGGACATTGATGGCAGTATCCCGCATTCGTTAAGGATTGATTTGAACAGCTTGGCTTTGTATTCGCTGTCTTGGTCGGAATGGACAATGCTTGGTGGTGGATTATCCATCAAAGCGTTCAGTAATGTTTCGGCGACCAGAGTCGCCCCATGGCAGGTTTTAATGGAAACGCCCAACACTTCCCGGGTGAATAAATCTACAACCGTGGCGACATAAACCCAACGGTTCCGCCATTTGAGATAAGTAAAGTCGGTAACCCAAACATGATTTTTGAAAAGCGGGAACAAGGAAACCAGGAGATTCGGCGCAATTGTTCCATTGTCATTCCATCTAGGACTTACGCATTTCTTTCTGATATTGCGCGGATGAGTTCAAGAGAACGGCTTCAATCAATTTTTTCTTTCGCTCCACCGATATCCCGCAGTGCACAGTCACTCTGACTTTAAGATGCCGAAAATGTCCCTCGAGTGTGTTTGTGGTTCTGGGAACAAAGACGGTTTTTTCTTGTTGATAGGTAAACAAGTACGGAATCATTCTACTCATGCTTCGGAGTGCCGATTTCAATCGGGCGTGCGTATACGACCATGTGCCTCCGGGATGGTTGGTTTTTTCACCAAGGAAGGGTTGATACCGTTCGCACCATCCTCGGAGGGTAATCTTGAACGAATCTTCGGTATGGAAATGAATGGTATTCATCAGCGCAAGCAGGGCGACTCCCGCATCAGTCTTCGGATTCTTGGTGAGATATTTCGTGATGTTTTTCTTTGCGTGAAAATGGCAGTATTGGAACGGAATACCGTTGAACACCTTGGGTAATCCGGGAAGTCCGTCAGCAGTCACGGAAGTGAATGTGTAGCCGAGATCACGCAGGATAGTCTTGCCTCGTTCGTAAAAGAATGTCCACTCTTCGTCACAAAACGACCACCACAGATTTTCCTTGTCTTTTTGATCACGAAACACAATGACGCCAAATGAGCCGAAGAATGTGGCGTCGACACAGAGCGCGACAGGACGAGGAGTATGTTTCTTGGCGGGCAGAACAACCTCATCAAAATACTTCTGCACCTCCTTGGTTCGGAGTCCGTATTCGCTTCCAATTTCAGCGAGCGTTTGTTTGTTGAATACATACAAACAAAACAGCTCCTCTTTTGATGGAGGAGCTGTTTTGTTTGCTTGAAACTTTTTGTGGCATTGTTTGCATTTCCATCTCTGATGACTTTCTTGAAATCCTTTTCTGATACAAGAAACCGACCCGCAGAAAGGGCATTGTTTGCGATTCATACGTTTGAACGGTGATTTAACTTGCGGTTAAGCCGCCATTCTACATATTCGGGTCCTAATTTGCCCTATATACCGGAATTTCTTCCTTTTCTGTCATTCCCGTCCCCGGTCAGGTCGAGGGCAAGCTACGGCGGGAATCCAGTATTTGGCCGTTTTTTAACGCCCTGGATTCCCGTTCCCCGCCTTCGCGAGGACAAGCTTCACGGGAATGACACCGATTGCGTAAGTTCTACCATTGTCATTCCATCTTGATTTTCTTGGCCTTTTGCGACCTCTCGGCGGGCGCAATCCGAATTTCTTCATCACTCGCCTGATTCGTTTCTCGTTGATTTGAAGTTCAATGGCCAATCGCTCGCCGCCGTAGCCCAGATGTTTAACCCAGACATTTTCAATATCGGTCTTCAACTTTTTGTCTTTTTCTTCCAAAATTGATTGGTAGTAGAACGAGGCTCGGGGAATGCGCAAGAATTCCAAAGCTTTTGATTTGTTGTCCATGTTTTTCACCACCCCTTTTTTTCGCCCTCCCTGATTTTCAAGGAAAGCTCGGCGACCGGTTGTTTGAGAATTTGATTTTCTTTTTGTAATTTAGTTACCAGCGGGTCAGACGCTCCGCCGGTCTCGTTCTTGAGCCAATGGTAGATGGCCGTGGCTCCGATGCCGTGTTCGGCGGCGATTTCCTTGACCGTCTTGCCGCCTTCCTTAACCCGCTTCAGGATGTATACTTTGACATCCTTGGGCACATGGACGCCTTGGCGTTCTTTGTATGTGATTGTGTTTTCCATAATGGGACTGTTGCCGAATAGCGTTTTTGTCACTTTTTGTCCAAAATAACCCTTATTTCTGCGTGGCAAAAACGACGATTTTGCCATTCGGCAACAGTCCCATAATGACACTATTTTACTCTGTTAAGAGAGAAAAATGTGTCCAAGATTTGGGGGAGGGGTCACGTGTTCTATTCAACATCGCGAAAGAAGCGATGGAAGAAGGGAGAAGAAAAGAGTGGTAACGTACTCACGGTCCATCGCATTCTCATTGACTGCGACGGGGACGCACTCCTCTATGTGGTGAGCCAGACAAAACCAGAGAGCGACGCGTGCCACACCGGCAAGCAAACATGCTTCTTCCGCATAGTCACAGGTTCTGCGCTGGAAGATGACGATTTCACCACACTTGAAGTGGTGTCGATGATTGAGTGTTTGTGATTATAAAGGTATGAAGATTTAGATTTACACAGCCCCCGGTCGACAGACCCGGGGCTTTTTTGCGGCCACTTTCGCTTCACTTTACTTAAGTAAAGTGGAGAGGGACATATATTGTTTTTCGCCTCTGTGTCTCTAATCGCACTGTACACGATAAAACCACGGAAGAAACGCTCATTCCGCCGTTTCGGTTGCATTTCTCTGCGCGGCGTTTTACTATTATGTAATGGTTGATGTGCAATTTGAGGAAAACTACCAATCAGGACCGGGTGGTTCTAAGCCGCAGCAAATTTTTGGCGTGTCGAGAGAGCCGTGGATGATTCGTCTGTTGCTCAAGCTCGGGGTTAGGGATGAAAAGACGGCTAATTATATTCTGATTGGCATTGCTTTGCTATTTCTCGGAGTGAGCGCCTACTTCTTTTTGGGGAGCGGCGCGGAAACCTCTCCGGAACCAGGCGATGCGGCGGCAGAACAGCCGATTGAACCTAATTAGGACTTACGCATTTCTTCCTTTTCTGTCATTCCCGCGTAGGCGGGAATCCAGTATTTGGCCGTTTTTTAACGCCCTGGATTCCCGTTTTCACGGGAATGACACCGATTGCGTAAGTCCTACTAATAATTCCCGACCGCGTTAGTGGCTGTGAATTACAAAATTCTTCCCTCGGCGCACGATTTGGGGGGATGCCATAACATCTGGCTCCACTTTACCAAAGTAAAGTGGAGCAAGAAAGGTTGAGAGACTCGCCGCTCGTGCGCTTGGCAAGCGAGAGGGCATGGAAAGCAACACACCGCGTTATCGCTCCACGACCCACATGAGACCCAGAGCGGCACACTCCAGCCGCTTATCACCGCCCTCCCATCCTTAATTTACTCATGCCGTAACGCATCAGTAGAGTTAAGTCGTGAAGCTCTTCGTGATGGGCCTGCCCAGCATGAGAGCCGGCGGACACAGAAAATAGGGCGAGATATTCTCATGTCGCTACTCATGCCGTAACGCATCAATAGGGTTAAGTCGTGAAGCTCTTCGTGCTGGGTAGAGTCCGAACACAAGCCCTACGGCAGCTGACACCAAAAGTCCAAGTAATGCGCCAATATAAGGGAAACTGAAGCTCCATGTCATAAGCGCGAACCTTTGTATGGCAAGAGAAACTATGAAAGAAAGCGAAGAGCCAAACACGATACCGATCGCGCCACCGAAAAGCGTGAGTATTACCGCTTCAAGGAGGAATTGAGTCAGTATATCTTTATTGGTGGCACCTACCGCCTTTCGAAGTCCAATTTCTCTGGTGCGTTCAGTGACGGAAACCAGCATGATATTCATGATGCCGACACCGCCGACGAATAGGGAAATACCGGCGACACCCGAGAGAAAGAGCGTCAGCGCGGTCGTGATGGTTTTGAGGCGTTCCGCGAGGTCTGCCTGCGTTTCAACAAAGAAATCATCTTTCTCCGGGTTCGTGATGCCGTGATTGGCGCGAATTACCGTCTCGATGTCGCTTACCACTGTCGCAATGTGTTCTTCAGAATCCGCGGAGACGATAATCCGGTCAAAATATTTTCTTCCCAGAAGATACGCTCCCGCTGTCGTGTAGGGCACGAGCACCATGTCGTCAAAATTGAAAAAGGAAACCTGGCCTTTTCTGCCTAAACTTCCCACGACCGTGAACATATTGCCTTTGATGCGTATCTTTTTTCCGACGGGGTCCGTGTCGCCGAAAAGATGCTCGCGCACCTTGTCTCCAATAACCGCCAAAGACGCTTTTGACTGCACGTCCGCTACCGTGAAAAACGTGCCACGCTCGGGATGCACGTCAAATAGCTCTTCCATCACGCCGTCCTGTTTCTTGTTCCCTCCGCCGAGTACCGTTACCTGATATGTTTCGTTCCGGTATGCCGTTCGCGCCGTGCCAAATACGACCGGCATGACGTCTTTTGCGTCGGGGACGTTTAGCGTGCTTTGAAGACTGTTGAGGTCCCGCTCTTTGAGTGAATCCAAGAAGACGTTGGCGAAATCAGATGGTCCACTCGGTTGCCGCCCCGGAATAACCACTACGGTTTTTGAACCCATGCCCTGTACCTGCTCCAGAATGAGGTTTTGCGCGCCCGCGCCAAGCGAGAGTACGAGCATGATGGCGGTAATGCCAATGACGATGCCGAGGATGGTCAAGGCAGAACGCGAACGGTTCGTACGCAGACCAGAGAGAGCGGTTTTGAATGAATGCTTGAGAGTCATTAGATAATTTCCAAATTACAAATCCCAAATCACAGACAATACCAAAATCCTGAAAATAGATTACCGATAGAGAATCCACATCTTGAGTTTGTGATTTTGGTTATTGGAATTTGTTTGTAATTTGGTGCCTGGAATTTGTGATTTATTTCAGGAATCCTTCCGAAGCATTCCGTCGCTTCTCGACCTTCGTGTCCGATTCGACGATGCCATCTTTCAGTCGAATGATTCGGCTCGCGTGCTCGGCCGTATAAGTCTCGTGGGTGATGAGAATAATAGTGTGTTCTTGCGCGTGAAGCGCCTCAAGTATCTCCATAATCGCTTGCCCGGACTTGGAGTCCAGATTCCCCGTCGGTTCATCCGCGAAGATCACTCTAGGTTCAGTAACAAGCGCGCGCGCGATGGCGACACGCTGTTTCTCGCCGCCGGAGAGGCGTACTGCCGGGTAAGCCACGCGATGGGAAAGGCCCACCGCCGCTATCGCTCTTTTACCTTTGTCGCGCCACTCATGTTCCGGCGCATCAGAATATTGAAGCGGGAGCGTAACGTTTTGGAGTACCGATGCGTGGGGCATGAGATTGAACGACTGGAACACAAAGCCAATCTTTCGGTTGCGGATCTCGGCAAGTTTTTCATCGGGGAGATTTGAGAGTTTATCGCCGGAGAACCGGTATTCTCCCCCTGACTCTCTGTCAAGAAAACCCAAGATATGGAGCAGGGTTGATTTGCCGGACCCGCTCGGCCCCATAATCGCCACAAATTCTCCTTCCTGTATGGCAAGCGTGACGCCGCAGAGAGCTTCAGTTTCCACGCCGTTTTCATCGCGGTAGGTCTTGGAGAGGTTGTGGGTTTCAATGAGAGACATGTTTTGAAAAACACAAAACACAAACTGCACAAAAAACCAAACAAACTTTCATAAACTTCCCAAAGCACAAACGGTCGGGTTTGTTTGAGTCTTTGTGCCCTGTTTGGGTTTTTGTGTATTGTGTTTTGTTATGTTTGTTTGGATACCGGGTATTGTACTTTGTGTTTTCATTTTATTGTCGGCAGCAAAAGACGGTCTCCTTCCGAAAGTCCTTCCACAATCTCCACTTCTCTGCTTCCGCTCCTCGCGCCGGTTTGTACCAGTACCGTTTCAATTACTCCATCCGAACGCACCCTCCAAACGGAGGAGCTGCCGTCTGTTGCGTGCACCGCGCCGGAAGGAATGACCAAGACGCCTCGCTTCACGACGGTTCGGAGCGTAATATTGGCGGTAAGGCCTGAACGCAGATTCCGATTCTCTCGGAGAAGCGCGAAAGTCGTTTTGTATGTCGGCACGCCCTCTATCTCTGTAGCAGCGGACTCAATCTGCGCGACGCGCGCGGGAAACACGGTATCGTCTCCATATGCATCAAGCATCACTTCTGTCGGCATTTCAATCTCTAGCTTCGTTACGTCCGTTTCCGGAACGTTCGCCTCTATGACGAATCCGTCCGTTCCGAGGAAATCAACGATTGTTTCTCCCGCTTGTATCGTTTCTCCAACCTCCGCACGCTTTGATGATAGTTGTCCCCGAAACGGCGCTCGAAGAAGCGTTTTTTCCAAGGACGCCTGCGCGGCAAGGAGGTTCGCCTTTACTTTCTCCAGTTCATGCCGCGCTTCTGCGATAGTTTCCGGTCTCGCAGGAGCACGCGAAAGCTCCAGCGCGCGCGTCGCGCGGAGCACCTCCGCTTCTCCGTCTCTAAGCGCATTTTGCTGGTTTTGCACCGCAGTGATGGCGCTCGTAAGCGCGCTCCGCGCGGAAGTAACACGCGAACGATAGTCAGCAAGCGTCATCGCGTCCAACGTGCTGTCATCTCGCAGAGTGAGTCCGAGCGTGGTAAAGAGGTCCTGCACCGCACGCAGTTCAGAGAGAGCGTTTTCAAGCACGAGAAGGGAAGCGGCATTGCCTTGTACGATTTCCTGCAAACGCTTCACACTTTTTCCGGCGTTCTGGCGTTTTTGCTCGGCGTCAAAGGCTTCCTGCGTGCCTGTTCTATAGGTGAGGCGCGGAGAGAGCGTGCCGTCATTTGAAAAGAAAGGGTCGGCGTACCGATTGAGCGATTCTTCAGCAGCTCCATATGCGTCTTGGAGTACGGAAAAAATCTTTCCTCTCGCGTTTTGGAGCGTCACCTCGGCTTTATTCACCTCCGCTTCCTTGAGCAAAATCTCCTCCGCCCGCGTTCCCTGAAGAATATTTGCGAAGTTCGCTTCCGCTTTTGCGACGAGCGCTTTGCTTTCCGCTACCGTCGCGTATTCAGCATCATTTCTGAGAGACGCGATTGCCGCGCCTTTTTCCGCGATGGTACCGATAGGGGATGATAAAGATTGTATGACGCCGCCGCGTTCAAAAGAGAGCGAAACGCTTCGCGCCGCCTCCACCGTACCCGTCATAAATACTTCTTGTACAATATCGCCGCGGGAGACCGTTACGATTTCTCCTTTTGGGGTGCTATTTTGGAGTGTAATAATGTAAGCCGTGATGAGGCCAACTATCACAATGATGCCGATAAGAGTTCCCGGCCGTTGTACATGGGAAATCAAGTTATGGAGTACTTTTGACATGAAAAATCAAGCTATTTCAGCTTGCTTGAAGGGGCTACACCATACCACACCGAGCGCTTCTTGCAAAGGGCGCTGGAATTGCAATTTTTCAATGCTGTATTAGTATTGTAGTTAGCAGAAACTTTTAATTAGTAACCGTTAAACTTTTTAACTATGGAATCCCGTAGTAGAATTTCAGGTTCTGGAGTTGGTCTGTGAGATTAGAAGTGTGCTGTGGTTAAATTAAGTTTTATTTATCAAATATAACTAAATCGAAGGATAGTTCGCCGGAGAGGCGAACGACCTGAAATTTCACTACGGGATGGAACCGGAAACACAAGAGACAGAATCTAGTGGGTCTTCCTTCGCTAAGACAGCCGTTTGGATCGTTCTTCTTATACTTGTTGTCGGCGGACTCATCTTCTACGAGAGCAAGAAAGGCGAGGAGGAGGCCGTGACCAAAGAGCCGATTAAAATCGGTGTATTGGTACCGCTTACCGGCGACGGAGCGCCTTACGGCGAACCGGCTCGCAATGTATATTTGTTGGCCGCAGAAGAAATCAATGCAGCAGGCGGTGTGAGTGGACAACCGCTCGAACTTATTATTGAGGACAGTAAGTGCAATGGTAAAGACGCCACGAGTGCAGCCCAAAAGCTTATCAACATAGATAAAGTACAGATTATACTTGGCGGCTTTTGTAGCAGCGAATCTATTGCAGCAACGCCAGTAGCCGAGGCAGCAAAAGTGGCCATCCTTTCTCCGGGTTCAAGCAGCCCCGATCTCACCGGTATCAGTCCCTATTTCTTCAGAAACTACCCGTCAGACGCTTCTCAAGGAAAGGTTTTAGCTGAAGCGGCGGCTACGAGAGGTTGGAAGAAAATTGCCTTCCTTCAGGAACAAACTGACTATGCCCTCGGCGTGTACAAGGCCTTCTCGTCTCGCTTCACCGAACTTGGCGGTACTATCATTAAAGAAGAAGTTCCGAGCAACACTATTGATTTCCGCTCGGTTCTTACGAAGTTGAAGGCGGCGAACGCCGATGCATTTTTCCTTGACCCGCAAACGCTTCCTGTCGCAGAACGAGTATTCAAGCAAATGCAGGATCTCAAGTGGAAGCCCGTATTGCTGTTTAACGATGTCATTGGCGGTGCTCCGGAAACACTCGTCGCTTACAAAGATGCCATGGAGGGGGCGCTCACCGCAGAATTCACGGCAGACTCAAGCAATCCAAAGTTCATAAAACTTCTCGCCGACTACAAAGTTAAGTACGGAACAGACCTTCTCTACGCTTCGTCATATGGACCGACCGAATATGACGCGGTCTATCTCATCAAGGTAGGCATTGAAGCAGTTGGAAACAATGGAGAAAAGTTCGCGGCATGGTCCCGCACGGTAAAAGACTGGGAAGGAGCATCGGGGAAAACCACTATTGGCGCTGATGGAGATCGAGTTGGTGGGCACACACTCAAGGTCGTCAAGGATGGGAAAACTGAAGTAGTGCAGCAGTAGAGACTATTGAGAAACCCGCCCCGATAGAACATCGGGGCGGATTTGTGTTTGGCTACACACGCCAGAAATGCTACAGTTTTCTCATATTTTCTTGAAGCTATACGCTGAAAGCTATCAGCTATAAGCTGCCTCATGGACATCCTCCCTCAATTAGTTGCAAACAGTTTAATCGCCGGCTCAATTTACGCGATTTTGACGCTCGGGTTTAACTTAACCTACAGCACGGGGAAGTTTATTGACATGGGGTTTGGCGTCATGACTGCCATTGGAGGATACGCAGTGTTTTATATTTCCAAGACGGTTGGGCTTCCTTTGTATCTTGGCATTCCCGCCGGAATCATTCTCTCGGGTCTCGTAAGTTTTCTCGCGTATACCATCATCTACAAACCGCTTCGAGCGCGAAGATCATCGGGCGCGGTACTTCTTATTGCTTCCCTTGGCACACTTACCGCCTTGCAAGCCGTTATCGCGATTTTATTCACGAGCCAATTTCAAACGCTTTCGGGACTTCTTCCCGGAAACAGGGTGTTTGAACTTCTCGGCGGGACATTTACGGCTGTTCAACTTTCTATCTTCTGTATTGGAGTCGTGCTATTTGCTCTTCTTGCTTTTCTTCTCAAAAAGACTCTGTTTGGCAAGGCGACCGTGGCAATTAGCGATGATGAGGAGGTGGCGAAAATCGTCGGCATTGATACCGACCGAATTATGGGGAGGCTTTTTTCCTCTCGGGCGCCATCGGAGGGCTCGCCGGCATTCTCATCGGGTTTGACACGGGGATTGAGCCCATCATGGGGCTCCCGTGGCTTCTTGCGGCTGTCGTCGCGGCAATCATCGGCGGCATCGGCAATATCTACGGCGGAGTCGCCGGGGCGTTTCTTCTCGCGTTCGCCGAGAACTTCGGCATTTGGAAAATCGCGGGGGAGTGGAAAGCGGCCATTGCGTTTGGGGTACTCATCATCTTTTTGATATGGAGACCGCAGGGAATATTCAAAAGATGAAATCACAAATTACAAGCACCAAATTACAAACAATTACGAAATTCAAATGACCGAACAAGATAAGAAACCTTATGACCTAGAAGAACGAACCGAGAAGTTTGCGTTTCGGTGTCGCGTTTTTGTCAAAAACTTGCCGAAGAATATTTCAAATATAGAATACGGGAAGCAGTTAATTCGTTCCTCGGCTTCTCAAGCGGCGAAATATTGAAGCAAACGAGGCATTAAGCAAAAAAGACTTCTGCCACCGCATTCGTATTTGTCGGAAAGAGGCAAAGGAGAGTTGTTTATGGTTACGACTGTGCGATATCGGCGCTGACAGCCAGCTTTCTGCAGAACGAGAAAGATTGCTCGCTGAGGCGGTTGAGTTACGCAAAATATTTAACGCGATTCTTAACAAGAGTTTGTAATTTCTTTTTCGGTATTGTGGTTTGTTTGTGGTTGGAATTTGTAATTTGTGATTTAAGAATGGAATACTTGATTCACCTCGCCATTTTGGTCTCCATCTACGCGATTCTCGCGCTCTCTTTGAACTTGGCCGTGGGGTATGCCGGCATTCTCTCGGTTACGCATGCCGCTTTTTTTGGGCTCGGAGCGTACGCTACCGCGATTCTTTCCACGCGCTATGATGTCAATTTCTTTCTCGCGCTTCTTATCGGCGCGGCGCTTACAGGAGTGGCGAGTTTGCTTATCGGCGCGGTACTCTCGCGTTTTCGCGGAGATTTTGTCGCGCTTGGCTCCGTTGGTTTCAATATGATTGTGTGGAGCATCCTTCTCAACTGGCAAGAACTTACGCAGGGGCCATTGGGCATTCCGGGAATAGAGAGACCAGAATTTAGAATATGGAATATAGAATATAGCTTTTCATCCAATTTCTCATTTTTGTTGCTTGCCCTGTGTTTCTTGCTTCTCGTGTATCTCGCCGCCCGATTCATTGAACGCTCATCCTTCGGCCGCGCCCTCAAAGCGATTCGCGAGGATGAGGAGGCCTTGGAAGTTTTCGGCTACCGAGCGCTTCACTACAAGCTCGCCATTTTCACGACTGGCGCGGCGCTTGCTTCCGTCGCGGGGGCGCTCTTTGCCGCGTACATCACCTTCATTGACCCTTCAACTTTTACGATTAACGAATCCATCTTTATCCTCTCGGCAATCATCTTGGGCGGGCTTGCGTCAAATAGGGGCGCCGTCATCGGCGCAATTGTGCTCATCTTGCTTCCCGAGTTCCTGCGCTTTGTCGGATTTCCCTCGGATATAGCCGCACAGACGCGGCAGGCGGTGTACGGCCTTATGCTTATCGTTCTTATGTTATACCGCCCGCAGGGACTCATGGGAGAGTATAAGCGATAGATTGACCATGTATATACATCCGTATATACTTTTGGGTATGACTACAAAGGTACAAAAGTGGGGAAATAGTTTGGCGGTACGGCTTCCTAGTCGGTTGGTGAAGCGTTTCGGGCTGAAGCCGGGAAGCCGCGTGTTCACCGAAGAAACCGAAAAAGAAATCATCATTAGACCGCTCCAAAAAAGAGAGGAGACTTTAGATGATTTGCTTGCTCGGGTAACATCCGAAAATATTCATCCGGAAACCAACTGGGGAAAACCGGTTGGTAGGGAAATATGGTAAGGCGCAGTTACATTCCTGAACGGGGAGACATAGTATATCTTACGTTTGACCCCGTGGAGGGGCATGAGCAAGGCGGCCGAAGACCAGCCGTGGTATTAAGTTCCCGAAAGTACAATGAACGTATCGGATTAGCTACAGTGTGTCCGGTTACTTCTCGCATCAAAGGATACCCTTTTGAGGTTTCCCTTTTCCTTCAGGGAAGAATCTCCATGATTTTGTGTGACCACCTCCGAAGTGTTGCGTGGAAAAAACGCCGCGCGACATTTATTACTTCTGCCAGCTTCTCTGTGCTTTCCGAGGTCATCCGCAAGATTGAGCTTCTCTTGACGCAATAAAAAGATGCCCATTCTCCAAACCAAACATCTCTACAAACATTTTGACGGAGTGATACCCGCAAGGCGGGAAATTCGAAATTCGAATACCTGCCCGACTTCGCCTTGAGCACATTGCCCTTTAATAACATGCGCGGTATCCTTTTTCCACACCAGCGTTTTGCCACTGGTAGGTAATAGAAGGGCGAACTCAAGGCAGGCGGGTCGAAATTCGAAACAAATTCCAATGAATCAAATTTTACAAACAAGGCATATAGAGAAACACTTTGATGGGGTCAAGGCGGTAAATAAGCTTTCGCTGTCGTTTGAGAAAGGGAGGATTACGGGAGTGATTGGACCGAATGGGTCGGGAAAAAGCACGCTCATCAATCTTCTCACCGGCTTTATACCGTTTGATTCTGGTGAAATCGTCATCTCGCAAAAGCTCCACTTTACCAAAGTAAAGTGCAGCGATGTAGCCGGATACGGGCTGACGCGCACCTTTCAGGATGTGCGGCTGTTTGAACAGATGCCGGTTTTGGACAATGTTCTTGTCGTGCTCACTGAACGAAGTGTATTTGGCGCGCTCTTTGAAAGGCACGGCACGTTGCACCTTACAAAAGCGGAAGAAGCACTGAAACGAGTTGGTTTGTGGGAGAAGCGCCACGCGCTTGCAAACAACCTCTCGTATGGGCAACGCAAACTTCTTGAAATCGCCCGTGTCCTCGCCATGAATCCGGAAATTGTTTTTTTCGATGAACCATTCGCCGGTCTCTTTCCCGAAATGCTGAAAGTGGTAGTGTCGGTGATGCAGGAACTGAAGCGGCAAGGCAAAACGCAGATTCTGGTAGAGCATAATATGGAGCTTATACGGGAGCTTTCTGACTGTTGTGTAGTGCTTGATTCAGGGGAGCTTCTCGCGGAAGGAGAACCGCAGGAGGTGCTTTCAAGAAGAGATGTGATTGAAGCGTACCTCGGGGAGTAACACAATCCTTAAGCTTTAATCCTTCATCCTTAACAAAGATGGAAAACGAGGTACAAACACAACCAAAACCGAATGGCACACGGGCCGCGCTGTGGCTTGTAGCCATCGTCGTCATCGCGGTGTTCTGGTTTGCGTGGAGCAAGCAGACACCAGGCAAGACAATTAAAGTCGGGGCCATTTTCCCGCTTTCGGGGGCGAATGCAGTATACGGAGAGATGGCGAAGAAAGGAATCGAGTTAGCGCTTAAAGGGGACAGTTCAAACATAACCGTGGTGTATGAAGACAGTAGTTTCAGTCGGTACCCGCGCTAAGTGCGTACGAAAAGCTTAAGGCAGAAGGAGTGACGCTCTTTCTCACGATAGGTTCGCAGGTTGCGGCAACAATTGGGCCAAAGGCAAGGACAGATAAGCTCATGAATTTCGAATTGACGGCAGTCACGCCAGTTTACGCGGACGGCTCCGTGTTTACCTGTCGTGCCGCGCTCACTGTTGATCCATCAGCCCAACTTCTCGCGGGCTATATCGAGGAGGAGCGACTGAACCGAATTGCACTGTTTGTTACGAATGATGAGCAAGGAGAATCCTATGAGACAAAACTATCCGCGTTGGTTCTGCCGTTTGCGGAGATTGTCCGACGCGAGCGTTATCAGTTGACCGATATTGATTTTCGCACACAGATTACGCGGATTAAAGCATCGAAGCCGGACGCGCTTCTCGTCATTGCGCCGGGGCAACACGCGCCTCGTATTTTACAGCAGCTGCGAGAACTCGGCTTCAACAGGCCGTTGCTCTCAAACAATTGGACGATTAAGAATCCGTTTCTTACCGACTTATCACTCGCGAACGGAGTTGTTTTTACGGACTATCAGTATCAAATGGACGAGCCTTCAAGCGGGAACACTATGAGAAATGATTTTGTGCAACACTTTAGAGAAACCTACCGTGAAGACCCACCCATTGTTGCAGCCACCGCGTACGACGCCTTAAACCTAATCGCATCTGCGGTCAATCAAGGTATCACCGATGCTTCCAGTGTTGCTTCGTTTATAAGTCGAACTAAGGATTATCCTGGCGCTTCAGGCGACTGGACATTCAATTCGGACTGCGAGGCCAGTCAGGGCGCGGTTTTGCGCGTGGTGAAAAACGGGCAGTTTGTGCCGCTGGGCGAATAGATGAGATACCTCTGCTCCTCTTTACCCAAGTAAAGAGAAGCGGGGGGAGGGGACGAGATAAACTAGATTTGGTATCATTTACATCATAACGATACGGTTATCCGATGGAGTTGAGGGAGAGCGCTTCCCAAGATTCTCGTTGCCGTGAGGATATGCTCCTTACGAGCTTGCCGAGATTTTTTCCAAGCGAGTAAACGAGCGTCCCCATCGGGTAATCAGACTGGAAAAGTATCTGGATTCCCGCCTACGCCTACCTGTGCGTGTCCGCACGCAGACAAGCGGGAATGACAGAGATAGGGAAGATGAAAGAAACACTGCTCAAAGTTGAAAATGCGCATGTGCATTATGGAGGGGTGAAGGCTCTTGATGGCGTGAGCGTGTCGCTTGATGAGGAGGAGATTGTGGCGCTGATGGGACCGAACGGCGCGGGGAAATCAACGATACTGAAAACCATTTTTGGACTTGCTGAACTTAGCGCAGGCAGAGTGTTCTGGCATGAGCACCCCGTAAATCCCGTGCCGCACAAAATGGTTGCGGAAGGCATCGCATTCGTGCCGCAAGGAAGGAGAGTGTTTCGTCACCTTACGGTGCGAGAGAATCTGGAAATTGGCGGATTTATTGTTCGTGATAAGAAATCACTTCAGGAAAGAATAGACGAAGTGCTTGAATTTTTCCCCGCGCTTAAACAGAAACTCAACGCGAAATCCGCTGCGCTCTCCGGCGGGCAACAACAGATGCTTGCGATAGCGCGGGCGCTCGTTACGCGCCCGCGCGTGCTCCTATTGGATGAGCCTTCGCTTGGTCTCGCGCCGAAAATCGTGAAAGAGGTATTTGCGAAGATCAAGGAAATAAATGAGCGGCACAAAACGGCTATTTTTGTGGTTGAACACAACCTGAAGCCACTTCTGCACATCGTAAATCGCGCTTATGTTCTCGATAAAGGGATGGTGGCGGCGGAAGGGACGCCCGACGACATATTTAAGAACGGGATATTGGAGAAAGTATTCTTGGGGAAAGTCTGACGATAAAAACACAAAGCACGGCACACAAAGCCCAAACAAAGCACAAATGAAGAAGAATTTTCGCAGTGTAGCAGCTCGTAACGCCGTGATTAGAGAATCCTTACTCGTTTATTCTCTGATTTTACCGTATGCTACGTAAGCACGATCGTACTTACATGGCATTTGAACGGTTTTGCATTTTGCCTACCTCGTAAGTACTTTGTGTCCTTCGAAGTTTGGTTTTTTGTGCTGTTTGTGTTTTGTGCGATGTAAGTGTTAAGATATCGCTATGTCAAAAACAATTTGGATACTCATTATTCTTGCCACGCTCGGTTTCGGCGGTTGGGGCGTTGTAAAATTGGCAAAGGAAGATGCTCCGACGGGCCCCGACCGAAGCGTGTTCTTTCCCGCGCAAAATCGCGAGCATATTGAAGTGGGGGCGGAGCATCCGGCGTTTAGTTCCAATCCGCCGTCGGGAGGATGGCATTATTCTCTCACTGCCAAGAAGAAATTCTATGACGAGCCGATAAACGACGGATACGTCATTCACAATCTGGAGCATGGGGATATATGGATTACGTACCATCCGCGCGTGTCGGAGTCTGTGAAAGATGAGATCAAACAGTTCGCTTTTCCCAAAGTACTTATCAGTCCCCGCGAGGCGAACGAAACGGATATCGCGCTTGTCGCGTGGGAGAGGGTTGATGCGTTCAACCTCGATGGCGGAAGCGTTCCGGAAGAGCGAATTAACGACTTTATCAAACGGTATCGCGATCAGGGTCCGGAGAAAATTCCACTCGGCGTTATGGAAGCCATCTTTAACTGAAAAACACAAAGCGCCGTGTCCAGTATCCAAACAAACTTTCCAAAGCACCGTGCACAAAAACCGAACAGAGAAGCGGGTTTGTGTTTTGAGTAGTTTGTAGTTTTGTTTGGGTTTTTGTGCGGTTTGTGTTTTGTAAAGTTTTTAATCATGCCTTTGATATTGGATGGCAAAAAGGTGCGGGGTGAGATTGCAAAGACACTTCGACGAAAGGTCGAAGCGTTTTCTCCCAAGCCGAAACTCGCGATTGTCCAAGTCGGAACAAATAAGGAAAGTTCCGCATATGTCCGGCAAAAGAAAAAATTTGGGGAGAGTATTGGCGTGCTCGTTGACTATCTTAAAGCGCCGGAGTTCATCACGGAAAGCGAGCTTATCTTGAAACTCAAGGAACTCAACGCCGACAGCTCCGTCAGCGGCATCATCGTTCAGCTTCCGCTTCCGTCCGCGCTTTCGGTTGAGAAGACCATCAATGCGATTGACCCCGAAAAAGACGTTGACGGGCTCACCGCGGTGAATGAACAACTGTTTAAAGAGGGGAAGCCCCGTTTCATTCCCGCGACGGCGCGCGGCATCATTGAGCTTCTGGAGTGGTATCACCTGCCGCTTTTCGATGCGAAGGTTGCCGTACTCGGACGCTCCAAACTTGTCGGCGCGCCCACGGCGCTTCTCCTCAAGAAAAAGGGGGCGTTGGTGACGGTGTGCCACAGCAAAACTCCCAACACCAAGACGATTACCCGCAGGAGTGATATCATTATTGTTGCGATAGGCAAGCCGAAACTCATAACCGCGGAGTACATTAGGCGGAACAGGACGCAAACAGTCATAGACGTCGGCATCAACGCCAGGACAGAGGTCGGCGAAGCGAAACTCCTTGAAGAAATACCACGTAGCGTCATTGTTGGGGATGTTGACTTTGATGAGGTGAAGGATAAAGTCGCGGCGATTTCTCCGGTTCCGGGCGGCGTCGGACCGATGACGGTAGCGGCGTTATTCGAGAACGTGGTATCCGCCTACGAAATGCAGACCGTTCCTGTTTGAAAAGGGTACGTAAGAAAAGGATGAACGTTTCGTCTCTTTGTGTGTCGGGAATTTTTTATTCATAATGTAGAAGGGGAACTGACGGTTTCGTTTACGCGGCCGTTATGCTCCTACACATGAGCCATGTTTGAAAATGAGACCATACGAAAGAGCGCAATCGTGGTTTGCGCAGTGTTGGCGCTATTTTTACTGGCAGAAACGATAGGCGAGGTCAAGTCGTATCGCTACATCGGCTCCTATCCTTCATCGCCGAGTCAGATTAACGTTTCCGGCAAAGGCGAGGTCGTCGGCATTCCCGACATCGCGACTTTTTCATTTAGTGTGACTGAAGAGTCACTTATCGTCAGTGAGGCGCAGAGTGAATCGGCGAAACGGGTAAATGCTATTCTCGACTATTTGAAGAAAAACGGCATCAGCGAGAAAGACATTACAAATTCCGGGTACAACATTTATCCGCGCTACGATTATGAAACGGATGTCAGAGCGATGACTCCGGCAATGTATCCATATCCAACCCCGACAGGGAAACAAAGATTGGCGGCATATGTAGTGAGTCAGACGATAACAGTGAAGGTCCGCAAGCTCGCGGATGCGGGCAAACTCCTTGCCGGAATCGGAGAATTGGGAGCTACAAATGTCTCCGGCCTCTCATTTGATTTTGACAAGCGGGACGAACTCGTCAAAGAGGCGCGCGACAAAGCCATCAAGGAAGCGCGGAGCGAGGCGGCGAAACTTGCCAAATCTCTCGGCGTGCAATTAGTTCGCATCATAAGCTACAGTGAAGGAGGGTACTATCCGATGTACGGCAAGACCATGATGACGGAAGCGTACGGCCGCGGCGGCGACTCTGTCGCACCGGAGATTCCGGTAGGAGAAGATAAGATTATCTCGAATGTGACGATTACATATGAGGTGAAGTGACACAAAATAAAGGGTATTAAACCCCTCGTTGCGTCTTCGCTCGGACGCTATGCAAACGAAGACGTTTGCACGACGCTCTTCGCTAGCCGCAATAAGGAGCGAAGCGACTATATTTTGCGTCATCCACGCGTAGACGGGGATCCAGTAATTAGTTAGTAGCGAGTAGCCAGTAGAAGAGAGAAGAACTCCGCCCTAACCACAGCGGCGGGGGTGGCGTTCAAATCGTCTCCCCGCTTTTTTGTTGACATTTTCCAAGAGGAGAGTATGCTGTGTGTACTGACCCCGCGAGGGGTTTTAATTTGGGGGAATCACGAATTGGACACGAATGAAGAACGAATTTACACTAAAAACTGCCAAAACGCCATGAAAATAGTTGACTATCTCAAAGAAACTCGGGCGGAACTTAAGCATGTGGCATGGCCGTCGCGGAAGCAGGCGATTGCCTATACCATCGTGGTTATCGCCATCTCGCTTCTCACCGCGGCCTATCTCGGTGCGTTTGATTATGTTTTTACGTCACTGCTCAAATTGATAATTTAACAAATACCAATGATAACTAATTCATGCCAATCTACTAATACCTGCGAATAAGAAATACGAACGCGCGCATTAGTAGGTATTAGCAAATTGGAATATATTCGCAAATTGGTATCTGTTATTCGTATGTCAAAGCAAAAGATACAAGAAGGACGCAACTGGTACGCCATTCACACCTACGCGGGATATGAAAACGCGGTGGCGCGCAATTTAAAACAGCGCATTGAATCTCTCGGTATGGAAGACAAGATTTTTGCCGTTGTTGTTCCGACGGAGAAGAAGATAAAAATAAAAGGCGGCAAGCGCGCCGAAGAGGAAGAAAAGATTTATCCCGGCTATGTGCTCGTTGATATGATTGTTACCGACGATTCGTGGTACGTCGTGCGCAACACCCCCCGCGTAACCGGCTTTGTCGGCTCCGGCGTGTTCCCCGTGCCCTTGCAGAAGGCCGAGGTGGACGATTTGTTCAAACGCATGCAATCTGATAAGGTGGTGCACAACATTGAGCTTGAAACGGATGACGCGGTTGTGATTACCGATGGACCATTCAAAGACCTTGAAGGGAAAGTCGGGGACGTTGACGCGGAACGCGGGAAGGTGAAGGTGCTCGTGTCCATGTTCGGGAGAGAAACTCCCGTCGAATTAGATTTTCTTCAGGTGAAGAAAATCTAAAATCACAATATACAAGCGACAAATCACAAACAGTATCTAATATCAAAATTCAAATCATAAATTTACTCTTCTTTGAGATTTCGGGGTTGTAATTTGTTTGTGATTTGGAAATTGTAATTTGGGATTTGAGTTAGGTATGGCATTTGAACAATAAATTTTACATCATAGAACTTACGCAATCGGCGTCATTCCCGTGAAGCTTGTCCTCGCGAAGGCGGGGAACGGGAATCCAGGGCTCTAAAAACGGCCACATACTGGATTCCCGCCTACGTGGGAATGACAGAAAATGACGAAACGCGTAAGTCCTACATCAAAACTATGGCAAAGAAAGCAGTGCGAAGACTTAAACTTACCATCATGGGCGGTGCGGCAAATCCGGCTCCACCGGTCGGCCCCGCGCTCGGCCAGGCGAAAGTCAACATCGGCGAGTTTGTGAAGCGCTTTAACGACGGCACGCAGAAGATGAAAGGGGAGCTTGTGCCGGTCGTTGTTTCCATTTACGAAGACCGCACGTTTGACTTGGCATTCAAGGCGCCGCCGGCAACGATCCTCATTCTGAAAGCCGCAGGCAAAGAAAAAGGTTCCGGCAAGCCGCCGGCGCAGAAAGCTGGCACAATCAACAAGGCGAAGCTTCGCGAGATTGCAGAGAAGAAAATCGGCGACCTCAATGCCAATAACGTTGAAGCGGCGATGAAGATCTTGGCAGGAAGCGCGCGGTCAATGGGAGTTGAGGTCAAGTGACAGAAAGCAAGGAATCTGTCACGGCAGACGATTATGTTTTCTGTTATCCTCGCGCAAGCGGGGATCAAGTTTTTCTGTAATCCTTTATCCTTAATCCTTAACAATGACCGCCAAAAGTCGCGGTTTTTTGTTAGCTTCTTTCCAAATCAACCCATGTATACTTGAGTCCTGTCTTTTCGTCGAATCGTTCTTCGCGGAAGGTTTCTTTCGTAAAGTCTTTGCGCCAGTCGGGGAAGAAGACGTCCCCCTTCGCGTCACTCTCCACAATAGTTAGGTAGAGCTTGTCGGTGTAGGGCAGTGCTTGTTTGTAGATTTCTCCTCCTCCAATCACAAAAACTTCCGCATCCAGCTTGCCGGCCATCTCTATCGCTTCCTCAACTGATGAAGCGAGCATCACTCCCTCCGCATTAAAATCGGGGTTGCGAGTGACAATAATGTTGGCGCGCTCCGGCAATGAATGGCCGATGGATTCAAATGTCTTTCGTCCCATAATCACTGGGTGCCCCACGGTGAGCGCTTTAAATCGCTTCAGGTCATCCGAGATATGGAAAAGCAGCTTCCCGCCGTTTCCAATAGCGGCGTCTTTTTTGGTGACGGCAACGACGATGCTGATCTTGGGTTTTTTCTGCATCTCATTCCTCCTTTTGTAAGGGGGCGTCCTGGCGCAGTTTACGACACACTACGGTTGGGCGGAGTATTTAAAGCGCCTTATCTATTATTGTTTGTATATACATCTTGTACATTTCAGCATAATCCTTTATGTGATGTATTACTTCCGACATCTTCATATCTTCGTACTCATGCACAATATGGTTGCGGATTTTTACTGAATGAGATATTTTGTCGGCAAATACCTGGTCCAAGATTCCGATTAAAGGCAGTTCGTAAAATGTCCCGCGATAGGTGTCCGGTATTTTGTTTGCTTTGAGTTGAATAAGCTCCGTATTGATATCAATCGCTTCATCCACCACAAGCTGAAAAAGCCGTTCCAGCGCAAGCAAACTCGCCTCTTTTTTAGGGTCGGTCAACTCGTTGTCCGGAATTTCCGCGTATGTTAAAAGTTTACGCAGATAGTGCTGAAACTTTTTTATCTTGTCTTGCAATTTATGTTCCATACTCAAAGAGTTTTTGCCCACGCCTTCAGGTTTCCCCGTTGCCGCTCGCGAAGCCACCCTGTTTCCATCCATATTCGCGCCGCAAAAAGCTTCCAGTCGGAAAAAACGCCGGAAGTTTCTTCATAGAGCGGTTTTCCATCTTCAACAACCGAGCGCATCAAAGCGGGAGAAACGGCGCTTAAGTTGACAATCTCAATATCATCTCTGCGCAACAAGTCGGTCAACTCGTTTTCTATCTCTATGATTGGCACATCCATTTCCTCAAAAAAAGACCGTGTTTTCTTCGCCACACCGATATCAATATCGCTCTTCGCATGCGTTTTACCGGTAGCTTGCGAGCCGAAAAGTACTACGAGCGAAAGCCCGTATTTCTCCGCCATTTTTGCGATTTCTTGTCGTTGGATCTCGGTAAATTCCATAATGTGCAGTATACCAGACAGTGGCCCAATTCGCCATCCGGAGTTTGACAAGCTACCATAAGCCATGGTAAGGTGCTCTCGGACAGAACGCCCTCAATTTCCTAGTGAAATGCAACTCCAATCTGCTAATGGTTTCTCCGGTATCGTTTCAATGATACCCCGCTTCACACCGATTTCATACGCGCTCGCATATCCAAGCGACTTCCGATACTTCCCGTTTAGGATGTGAATGTGCGTTTGTAATTGCTTCTCGCTCACATTACGAAGGTCCGTTCCCTTGGGGATGAATCATCTGCGCAGTAGCCCAATGTCGCCCTCGACATGGGGTTTTTGCCATGGGGAGTGTGGGTCGCAAAAGTAGGCATCCAAAGGAAAGTCGAGGTGGTTCTTGTTTTCAATGCCGTTGTCGAGGACGAGGAGGTCGGCGGACAGATGTTCCGTCGAGCGACTCACCCCCTCGCTCATGGTTGTCGGCTTGAGGTTTGGCAGCTTCGTTCCTACGAGGAGGTGTACGCCGCGTACGGAGCCAAGGAAACCGCTCTCGGTCGTACGCGCTTTCTTTGGCGACAGAAAGGTATCGCCTTCCACCTCAACCAATCCTTTGGTTTTCGGCTTGTCGTGTATGGATATTCGGTCAGGAATCATCTCTCGCTTCGGCAAATGTTTCTGTTTCTTTGTTCGCTTCCGTTTGGTGCAGAGATACATGCAATACCGTTCTCCCCACGCACTCCGGAGCCATTTATAGATGAGACCCGCTGATTAAAGCTTAACACTGTTGTATAATGAGGGCATGAACATCTTAAAACTCAAACAACGTCCAAAGACATTCGGAAGGATATTCGGCATTGAGCCTGAAAAGTTCAATGAATTAGTGTTGCAGAT
>Ga0209542_10006749_pt1 | contig 22224 bp, 30 predicted proteins | sample RifCSPhighO2_01_FD_184028 | JGI IMG/M metagenome (GOLD analysis project Ga0209542, IMG submission 184028) | Soil microbial communities from Rifle, Colorado - Rifle CSP2_plank highO2_0.1 (SPAdes) (version 2) | ecosystem: Environmental > Terrestrial > Deep subsurface > Rock core/Sediment ... | reverse complement strand
ACATGACTTGGAGCATTGTGTACATACTTCCTTTGTCTCCTTGGTTGTTTACTTGATTTCCATGAAGGTGTAAATTTTGATTTCATACTACTATCCTCGCTAATTTTGCAATTGAAGGCCATCTATAGGAAACTTCCTTAGCTACTGGACCTTTGATTAATGTCCCTTTAGGGTTACCTTTCTCGTCCTTAAGAACTACAAGTGCATTATCTTCAAATTTTATTCTTGTTCCATCAGGTCTTTTATATTCCTTTCTTTGTCTGACAATGACACAAGGAACAACTTGTTTTCTCATTTCTTGAGTCCCTTTGATTACAGATGCAAATACCAAGTCTCCGACGCCTGCAGCAGCATTTCTACCCTTAGTAGTTTTACCTCTCCCGCCTTTTACAGATACAATTACTAATTTCTTTGCACCGGAATTATCACATGAATCTACTTGTGATCTCCTTGGAATTCCCCGTGTTATTCTTGATTTTAATGATTTCATTTTACAATTTTGATATTATGACAAATTTCTTAGTTTTACTTATGGGTCTACATTCAATTACCTTTACATTTTCATTAAGATTTGCATTAATGCAAGGTGGATTATGTACCTTTAAACGAGTTTTTCTTTTTTCATATCTCTCGTATTTTCTAAGGTAAAATGGCCTTGACCACTCAATTATAGCAGTTTTATTAGCATCTTTTGATACTATCATGCCTGTAAATATCCTTCCCCTTACACTCATTTTATTGTGGAAAGGGCAATGGCTATCTGCACAAGTAGTTTTTGGTGCTAGTACATCTATACCTATATTCATAGTTTCATTTTTCATCTTTTGATCTTATCCTCATGTCTACCTATGACTGATTTACCATATGTTTTAATTGTTGTACCATGTTTAGATATCAAAATAGTGTTAATTTGATTTTTTATTATTTCTTTGATTTTACTTTGAGTTTGAATTCTGAAAGTATTTCTAGTTTCATCTATTACGATTCCTTTTACACCATTAAGACTTGAATTTTTCGAGTCTACTATGTCTATTTGAGCTCCGATCATTTTAACAATTTTAATTTAATCTGTATTTATTGTGTTAGCGTTAAAGCCAAGGGATATTAATTCTTCCTTCACTTTTTGCACATGGTCGCCTTGTAATTCAATTATATTATTTTTTACTGTGCCCCCACATGCGAGTTTGGATTTAAGTTGTTTGGCAACATTCTTTATGTCAATGTCATTTTTACTTATTCCTTCTACAATTGTAGTTATTTTACCAAATCGTCTTTTCACTTTTCTCACGCTTATCCTTTGTTCCTCTTTGGCAATTACTTCGCATACACAAAGCTCTTTGTTTAGTCCACACTTAGGACACACATCAGGCATTGCTTTTTATTCCCTCCGGTCTTTTGTTAAATTTTGTTTTTATTCTTGCTATTGTTTTTTTAATGCTCCTTATCCTCCCTGGATTTTCTGGTAGCGTACCCATAGCAATTTGTGATCGGTACTTTATTAATTCTTTATTAAGCTCATTAGTTTTAATTTTGAGCTGTTCATTATCCATATTCCTAATTTCTTTATTCCTTAATATTGCCATCTTCAATTTTAGTATCTGGTTTGGTTTTTACTTTTTTTTCCTTAGGTTTTTTAACTGATTTTGTTTTTTTCTTTTTTTCTGGAACTAGTTCTTTTGGTTCTTCCTGGATCTGAGCAATCTCTTCCTTGACCTCGAGTTTTGGTGGTTCTATAATTTGTTCTTTCATTGTAATTTTATCTGGCAATCTTATATCGGGAGTTAGGATTATAACTTTAACGCCTACTGAGCCAGACTTTAAATGTGCAACTGCGTAACCTGTTTTAACAAAATTTTCCGCAATATCCCCAGATTTTTTTAAATATCCTGCAGAAAATCTCCATGATTTTGCCCTGCTACTTGGTATCCCCCGTCCAGAGATTATTATCTCTGCCCCTAATGCACCTGCATCGATAATATTTTGAAGGGCTTGGTATCCTAAAGATTTAAACCTCTTTGGGCCAAATCTTTCAAACGTATGCACTATGGTTTTAGCAATAGTTTGTGCACTCAAATTAGGATTTATTACTTCTGCAACTTCAACCTGAGGATTTTCCATATTAAATTTTGCCTTTAGGATATCTGTTAGTTCCTTAATCTTAGATCCTTTTCTCCCAACAATAAGTCCTGGTTTAGAGGTATGGATTATTATCCGTTCTCCTAAAGGAGTTCTTTGTATTTCTGTATGGGAGTACCCATCCTTATCTAATGTATTTGAAACAAATTCTTCAATTTTAAATTCTTTCATCTTCCGAGATATAAATTGCCTTTCGATCATTTTTTTACTTGAGATTCTTCTAACATGATTTCTAGGTGTGTTCTTTTCATTTTTATTCCTCTGTGTCTCCCTGGATGGAACATTCTATTTCCTTTATTAGCAATTAATTTCGAGACTACTAATCTTTCAGTGTCCAACCCTTTATTTTCTGCATTAGCCTCTGCAGAGTCTATTAATTTTAAAAATTCAAATGATGCTTTTTGAGGGTATTTACCTGATGCCATCCCTGGTTTGTGGCCCGTGTCCATTATAAATCTTTTAAATGGAATTGCAGATTTTTTTTGCATTGCATTATTTAAAATTGTCTTTACACTCTGTAATTTCTTATACCTTAAGAAATCACAAATCTCTATAGACTGTTTGGTTGATATTGGTAAATTATATGCTTTAGCAATAGCTATATGATCTGCTTCTACATTTGATCTTATTTTTTTTACATTAGTTTTTTTATCTTTTACCATCTTACTTTACAGATACGGAAGCGCTTGATTTAGTAGCCCCAATTCCTGGTGCTGAGTGTTTAACTTTAACTCTTGTTTGTGCAAACTCTCCTAAATAGTGGCCAAGCATTTCTTCACTTATTGATACTGGAAAAAATTCTTTACCTTGGTATACAAGGATTGTCAAGCCCAACATGTCAGGGACTATTACCATGTCCCTACAATGAGTTTTGATTTGTTTTTTGAACGATCCTAATTTGACTTTTTTTATTTTATCAAGCAATTTTTTTTGTGCTGGGGTGAACCCTCTCTTCAAACTTCTTCTTTGTCTTGAATTTACTAAGGTTATAAATGATTCTAGAGACAGGTTTTTAAGATCTTCAATATTTTTACCTTTGTATAAAATCTCTTTTGCCATTTTACTTTTTAATACCTGTTCTCCTTGCTCTAATTAAACCAACTTTTCTACCAGGTGGAGCAAATCTACCAACTGTTTTTGGTTTACCTATATGTTTACCTCTACCAGAACCAAAAGGATGATCAACTGCGTTCATTGAAACTCCTGATGTTAGTGGATATAATCTATTTCTGGCTTTCATTGCATAGAATCTCTTGCCTGCTTTTCCAAATGGTTTTTCTAATCTTCCTGAGCCAGAAACAATTCCAATTGTTGCTCTGCATAGTTCGCTAAATGTTTTTTCTTTTTTTGAAGGAAATTGTATTGTGATTTTATTTTCTAATTTTCCCACTATCTTGGCAGACGAGCCACTGCTCCTAATGTATTTACCTCCATCTCCTGGATTTCCTTCAATGTTATATATGGAAGTTCCAATCGGGATATTTTTTAGAGGAAGAATATTTCCGTTTTCTACCGGAGCATTAATTCCAGAATAAACTTCTTTATTTGTAAATGCGCCTATAGGGGCTGCTAATAATATTTCATCCCCTGTTTCAAATTTAATTTTGACTAAAGGTGCTGAGTGTCCAGGACAGTGAAATAGATCAATTATTTTTCCTGGAACGCTGCTATTTCTTTCTTTATCATCATAAGGCCTATAGCTAATTTTTCCTTTGAAACGATGACTTGGGGACCTATAAGTAGTTGTTCCTCGTCCTCTACGCTGTGGTATAATTCGTTTTCCCATTTTAAATTAAACCTAGTTGAGTTGCTACATCAATCGCAGGTGTATCTGTTGAAAGTTTAACATAAGCCTTTTTTAAACCTGTGCTTGTAATTAAAGTGTTTACCTTAACAACTTTTACACTAAATGCTTGTTCAACTGCTTCTTTAATTTGTTGTTTATTTGATTTTAAATGTACAATAAGGATTAATTTATTTTCCATTTCCATTGTCCTTACAGATTTTTCTGTTGCCAATGGGTATCTTATTATTCTATATGGATCCATTTTCTTTGGCTAGTTTTGCCTTTCTCCTGTAATTCATAAACAATTTTTCCTTTCCTAACCTCTCTATAGATTTGTTTGACCAAATAATAAGCCTACCTGGGTTTGCTCCAGGAGCTAATAATTCGGCATTTAAGTTGTGTACAATACTTATATTTAAGCCAGGAATGTTACTTGCTGCATTCATTAAGGAACATTTTTGTGATACAACTACTAAAGGACCTTTTTTAATTCTGTATTTTCTGCCCCTAAGTCTAGGTGAACCAGTTTTAGTTTTTCTTTTTAAAGTATTACTTAATTCTAAAGTAAGACCTAATTTCATTAATAAACTTTTTATTTCCTTGGTTTTATTTAATTTTTCTAAGTCTTCTGTGATAATTAAAGGAGCCTTAGGAGTATAATTATTCTCTTGAAGGAGACTTTTATTAAGCGACGCTGAAATTGCTGATCTAATTGCTTTTCTTCGTTCATTTATATTTAAATCTTGGCTAAATTCTTTTTCAGCTTTTGGAGGATGTGCTCTTCTTCCTCCTCTCGTGTTAGGAACAAATGCGCCCACCCATCCAAATTGCCTACCTCTATGCCAAATAACTTTTCTTGGGGTTCTTGAAATACCATGGCCATAACTTGTTTTATAGTCCCTTCTTCTTTTTGATATTCTTACACTTTGTCTTTTACCTGCTTCCGGATATGCCCCATAAGGTTGTCTATTATTATTTTGGACTACTAATACTGCTTTCTTAATTAAGTCTAGTCTTATTGGTTCTTCGAATTGTGGTGGCAATTCAAGTGTGCCAACTTTAATCCCACTTAAATCAAGAATATCAGCTTTCATTTTTAACACTCGTATAGGTTATATTAATTGGATGTGACTTTCTAAATGGTCTAAGTGCATCTGTGAACCTTATTAACCTTTTATATGGACCAGGAATTGATCCTCTAATAAGGAGATAGTCATTTTTTATAGTACCATAGTGTTTAAATCCTGATTTAGGAGTTATTTTTGAAGAGTCTTTACTTATGTCTAAGACTACATTATTGTATATAGTTCTTGTTTGGAAGCCCATTTGACCTTTTTGAGGCACCCTAAAAGATACCTTTGCTGGGTGCCATGGCCCTAAATTTGCTGGAGCTCTTCTCTTCTTTTCGGATTTGTGAGACTTCAATTGAATTCCGAATCTTTTTACAGGTCCTTGAAGACCTTTTCCTTTTGTAACTGCATGAATATCTATAAATTGGCCGGATTTAAAATGGTCAGAGAGTTTTATTTCTTTATCTAATAATGATTTTGCAAATTCTAATTTATTTTCTAGAGAAGAACCACCTAATGCTAATTCAAATATTTCTGGTTTTTTCTTTTCTAATGTAGTTAATTTTGGTTGAGTGTATACAATTAATTTTATATCTGAAATGTTACTAATATTAATGTCTTCTAACTTTTTAGTTTGTTTCTTGGAAGGTTTAACTTTTCTTGTTACTTCCTTATCAAGTTTTGGAGCGAGTATGTCTGTTAATACTTTTTGCCCATAATCATCAGTTTTATAGAATCTTATTGAGTAAGCCTTTAATGGAGGGCACTCAATTATAGTTACGGGTGTAAATATATTTTCTTCTTTTGTTGGAGATTGCGGGTTTGTATCTTTTACTAGTAAATGAGTCATTCCAACTTTATAACCACAAAAACCTAAAAGTCTAGTCTCTGAAGAAACGTTCCAAGCCCTAATTCTTGGATAGATCCTTCTAGCTCTTTTTCTTGGCCAGAATTGCAAACTTCCTGCTCTTGGTTTATGTGCTCTTGGCATTTTTTTATATTTTTATATATAAATAACTTGCAGAAAGCGGCTTTATTTTACAGTAGGGAATTTTAAAGAACTTGAGGATATTTATAAAGCTTGCGGTAAAAACCATAGAAATTAGGAACTACAATGGAATATCCTCTTTTAATTAGAGATTTTAACTGACTGCCACTTTTTAATCCAATACTCCTGAATTCCTACAATAACTAAACCAACTATTAGTAAAGCTATCCTAGCGTAAGCAGCAATTGTTATGCCTTTTGCACCCATGTCGCCAACATAACTGTATGCTGCTTTGGCCAAAGTGCCTAATAAAATAGGCAGAATAAATCTCTTAAATCCAATTGGTCCGGCTGCAACTATATAAGTTAATTCATCATCAGGTGTAAAGGGTAAAATATATACTATTAGTAAGGTAATTGGACCTACTTTTTGAGTAATTTTATCAAAACGATTGTAAAAATTATGAGATACAACTTTTTGTAGCCATGGCCTACCATATCTTTTAACTAAGATTACGATAAGAAATAAACCAAGACTTGTAGCAAGAAAATTTATAATAAACCCTAAATGACCTCCAAAAATATAGCCAGATGTAATTAGTATTGCTGTATTAAACAAAGGTGTAAATGTTACATAAAGTACTTCAATTAGAAAATAAACTAGGATTCCTATGACTCCTGTTGTTTTTACAACTTCTTGTAAGTTATCTTGATTAATATATCTCATAAAAACTATTGCTGCTATTATCATTAAAAGAAGATAAAGCCCAAGAAAGACCCATGTTCTTGACTTTGAATAATTATGGACTTTAATATTTAAATTCATGCTTAAATCTATTTAGAACATTTTATTTGATATTCACCTAGGTGCAGGTTGTAGAATGCCTACCCTATTTCCTTCTGTATCAGAAAAGGAAGCATAAATTCCAACCCCGGGAATTTCCATTGTATTACCGAGTATTTTACCACCAGCTTCATTTATTTTTTTAATGGATTCATTTATGTTATCAACTGCTATAACTACAGAAGGATACTGAGATATTTTATCTTCTGTTTTCTGATAAAATCCACCATTTATAGACCCCGGTTTTATTGGACCATTCTCATCTGATTCTGTTGTGGTAACTACAATATATTCTTCCATTTCAGGCCCCATTTTTTGAGTCTTCCAATCGAATACTTTTGTATAGAAACTTACCATTCTATTTTTATCTTCAGCGGGCATCTCAAAATGTACAACAGGATTCATTTTATTATTTCACTCCTTATTATTCATTTCTTGAGGGATTTCTGATTCATCCATATAAAATACTTCCCAAATGTGTCCATCAATATCTTCAAAACTTCTTCCGTACATCCACCCTTGATCTTGTGGAGGCTTAGATTCTTTACCACCTGCTTTTATGACATTATTTATCATTTCGTCTACTTCTTCCCTATTTTCTGCAGATAATCCTAACAAAACTTCTGTTGTTTTTTTGGTATCAGAAATATCTTTTTTTATAAAAGTCTTAAAAAAGTTCTCAACTAATAACATAGCGAAAATATTTTCGCCAATTATCATACATGTTGCGTTTTTATCAGTAAATTTAGGATTAAAGTCAAAACCAAGTTTAGTAAAAAATTCTATGGATTTATCCAAGTCTTTAACTGGTAAATTAACAAATATTTGTTTTGCCATTAAATCTATAAGGTTAATTTACTTATAAATTTATTGCTATCTTATATTAATTGCTACGGGCGGAATAAGAAATCTCTTTTAAGTCTTAAGTCCAAATTATTTCATTAATAAATATGTACCGATTAGCGATCATTATTAAATAGGAGTTATTCTTAGGAAAGCTGTTTCTTTCTGATCATAACCACCCCTTAAAGTACCCACAAGTTCAACTTTAACGTGTTCAAAGGTAGCTTTTTCACCAATTCTCATTACTTGGGAAGTTGAGTCTATCTCCAAAGTAGCTGATTCATCTAAGATTATATTTGTAACTGAAATTGTTCCATTTACAAAAATCATGTCTCCTTTATATAGGAAAAATTCCCACTCTCCTTTTGGATAAGTAGGGTATTCTGGATCTGATTTTCCAACTACTTGTAAACGGACATTAGCATAATTAGTGTCTTTATTTATTGAAATAGGGGTTACACCCATTCCATTTATTGTTTCAGTGGTTAATTTTTGTACTGTTTCGCTTAAACCATTAATGCTTATAGTTATACTATTCTCCTGAATTTCATCTAGATAAATGGTTCTATCTTCAAAAATAATTGAGTATTGTAAGGCTAAATCTTGCAGAACTGGCTCACCTTCAAGAACACCCTCACACCAGTTGTCTATACACTTACATGAATGTATTTCTCGGAAGCCACAATTTCCCTTAAAACCACTTTCTTCACATTCTTTTTGAACAGATTTAAGATCCGGAAGAAAATCTTTATTTACACATTGTAAATAATAACCACAACAATTTCCTATATTCTTTATTTGACAATCTTTGTCTACTAAGCATGAATAGTCTATTTTTCTTTTTGAATCTTTTTCTCCCATTTCTGTTTTATTTATAGGGAGGAGTTTTATTTTTGAATTATTAATTCCCACTGCTGTTTCATTTGGCCCAGTATTACTTATTCCATCATTAGTATCACAAATATCGTTACTATTATTATCTAGACAACAAGTATCAGCAAATCTAATATAGGGCGGGTTACATATAATTTCTGCAGATTTAGGTAGATTATTTTCACACGCTGTTATGAAGATTAATATAGAAATAAAGGCCCCTAGGAATAGCATCTCTCTTTTCATGAATGACCTTTACATGAGTATATTTAAATAATTTCCTATTTTAATAACATTTAATTAAGCTTCAAATTTAATTTCTTGCTCATATGAATTTCCATCAACTTCAACAAATCTTTTTATTTTTCCCTTTCTTTTAGCTTTAACTCTTGCTAAAGCAGGATCATTAGCATATTCTTTTGGAACTACTAACTCTTCTATAATAAAAGTGTGCTTAACTTTAGCTTTAGAAAAATCTTTATCATAATCAAATAAAAATTCTTTATAAAAATTAATATCCTCTGTATTAAAAGTACAGAAATCAGCTTTAGCTTCTTTATCTGCTCCTGCCTTTGCGGATTTAGGAGATTTTTGCTTTGTTGTTAAACTACCATATTCTGTGTTAAATGTTAATAAGAATAATGCATTTGGAAATTTGTTCATTGCATCTAGTAAATCATCTTTTGAAATATCTGTTGCTATTTGAAATTTTTTTATTCCAGCAAATTGAGTAACATCTGCAATTTCAAATTTAACTTTATCTTTAAGCTCTTTATTATTAGTTATTATAACCCCACTAACATGAGCAGTATCTTTTATTTTGGAAGCTAAGAATGAAACAAATTCATTTGCAAATTCAAAACTAGTTTTTAATTTAATGCCCTTCTTAGTTTTATCAATTTCTACTAAAGCTCTATCTTCAAAAGTCCCTTTACTATATCTTTCAAATTGATGATGTACACTTTCATCTAGTTTATTCTCAAATAATTTCTTGATAAAATTCATTTTTGTATATCGGTAAGCCACTTCAAGAAAAATTTACTTGTATCAGTAGCATTTAAAGAAACTATCATTGGCCTTTCATATGAGTGATGTTCTTTTACGTATTTTTCTATTTCTTTAAAATTATTCTTTGATGATTGGATTATCAAGGCAAATTCTCTATCATGAATAACTTCTTTTTGCCACCAATAAAAAGAACTTATTGGAAAATAATTTACACAACCTGCTATTTTCTTTTTTACTATCCCTTGAGATATATTTCGGGCTTCATCCCTATTATCACAGGTAACATAAACGATAAGCATAAAGTTTTACTTTATTAAGTATTTATAAAAGTTTTTAAATTAGATTCCTAAGTGTTTATTTTATAGCCCCGTAGTCTAGTGGTCAAGGATAGCGGACTCTGGCTCCGTTGACGCAGGTTCAAATCCTGCCGGGGCTATTATTTATTATTTCTTTTAAATGCTTTAATTACATGGTAAACATACCATGCTATAATTATAACCAATAATATTATTACAATAATGTCTAATATTGAACTATATTTATGAACCAATTCCCAGTTTTCTGCTAATCTATACCCTAAAAATAAAAGAAAAGTGTTCCAAATTGTTCCCCCAATTAAAGTATAAATAATAAATTTAGGAAGATTCATTTTTCCCATTCCTGCAGGAATTGAAATAACATGTCTTACTACCGGGATAAATCTGCCAATGAAAATGGTTTTTTCTCCGTTTTTTCTAAAGAAATCTTCTGTCCATTGTAAATGTGCTTCTTCTAATAATAAATACTTTCCAAATTTTCTTATTAATTTGTCACCATATAATCTACCTATATAATAAGAAATTAATGAGCCTATCAGTGTACCTAGAGAGCTAAATAATATAGCTAAGGTTAATGAAAGTTTATTTGCAGCAACTAGAAAACCGATAAAGGGCATCACTAATTCACTTGGGATAGGAGCAATCATACTTTCTAAGGCCATTAAGATTAGAATTCCGAAGTAGCTGACTTTCAAAATAATTCCAGTTATTACCCCAATTAAAGCTTCAAGCATAAAATTTTAGAAAGTTTATAGAATAATAAGTTTGTGGTATTCCGATAGTCTTATAAATTTCTCTTCGAAAATTAGTATTGCGCTCCGTTAGTCTAGCCCGGTCAAGGATTCGGCCCTCTCGAGTAAGCAAAATCGGAGATAGGCCGAGACCCGAGTTCAAATCTCGGACGGAGCATTTAACATGAAATACGACCAGCATTTTATTATTGATTCTGAAGTAGCTAAAAAAATAGTTTCATTTCTCGATATTAAAAAGAATGAAAAAGTTTTGGAGATTGGTCCTGGAAAAGGAATCTTAACTCAATTTTTAAATGGAAATATAACAGTTATTGAAATAGATAAAAATTTATGTTGGGGATTAAAAGAGAAATTTCCAAAAATCAAGGTTATTAATGCGAATATATTAAAATGCACTGGAAGTTACGATAAGATAATTTCAAATGTTCCTTATTCTATCTGCGAGCCATTAATGAATAAACTAATAAAAATGAATTTTAAAGAAGCAGTTTTAATAGTCCCCTACAAATTTATGGAAAATGGGGTATTAAGTTTAGTAATGAACCATTTCTTTAATATAAAGAAATTAATGAACGTGGATAATAGGGCATTTTACCCAATACCAAAAAGGGAGTCAAAAGTTATTTTAATAGAGCATAAAAAATTAAATGAAAAAGAGGTATTATTAAAAAATATTTACATTCAATCAGATAAAAAATTAAAAAATGTTTTAAAAACTAAAATTGAGATAAAAAAATCAAATTTGGATTTCTTAGAAAAGAAGATTTATCAAATTAATTATAATGAATGGCAAAAAATAATTAAGGTAATTGAATTATGAATAAATCTTTCTAAAGAGATTGCATATATTTATAAAAATGGAAAAAATTTAGTTTTAAATGCCAAATGTACTATTAGTTTATCCAAAGAATCCAGTTACATTTTGGAGTTTTGATGAAGCTTTAAAAATTGCTGGGAAAAAATGTTCTTTTCAACCTGCGGGGCTACTTACAGTTGCAGGAATGTTACCAGAAAGATATGAACCTAGAGTCATAGATGAAAATGTTGAACCTTTGAAAGATGAAGATTTGAAATGGGCAGATGTTGTTTTAACTTCATCTATGATAATACATTTTGATTCACTTGAAGAAATTATTAAACGAGCTAACAAACATAGAAAACCTGTGTTATCAGGAGGGCCATTATCTACTCAATATTTTAAAGACATTAAGGGAGATGCTACTTTTTTCTTAGGAGAGGCTGAATCTGGTTTTGTTGACAGCTTGGATGAGATTGTAAGCCAAGGTTTTGTGCCCGGGAAGAGGGTAATAGATAGGAGAAAAATTTTTGGTTCTTTAAGAAATACTCCTTTACAAAGGTTTGACCTTATTAGGGATAATCTAAGGCACTATGCTTCGATGGCAATACAAACTACTAGGGGATGTCCTGAAAGTTGCACTTTTTGTAATATCCCTTCATTGTATGGAAAACTAACAAGACTAAAATCTGCAATTGATGTAATTCAAGAGCTACAATTACTTTATGATCTAAAATGGAGAGGACCTGTAATGATTGTGGATGATAATATTGTAGGAAATCAAGCGGCAATTATCCCTATCCTGAAAAAAACTGCTGATTGGCAAGAAAGGCATAACTATCCTTTTCCACTACATACTCAAGGAAGCTTAAGAATGTATGAAAATACCGAACTAATGGAAGCTATGTATCGGGCAGGATTTTATCAAGTTTTCTGGGGTATAGAATCTCCTGTTGCTGAGAGTTTAAAGGCTATGGGCGCTCAAAAAAATCTGCAAATAACAAATGAACGTGGAAGGAAATCAATGCTTGATAAAGTTCGTGAAATTCAAGCAACATATTTCAGGGGGCAAGCAGGATTTATTATTGGGTTTGATGCAGATCCTTCAGATATTGCTGATAGAATGAAAAAATTCATTGATGAATCAAGAATTAGTGTTGCAATGGTGGGCCCATTAGGAGTTTTACCAGATACTCCGGATTGGATAAGATATTCTAGAGATAATAGACTTATGGGAAGTGTAAGATATAACGGAGATTCTGGACTGTTTGCTAAGGAATTAAGTTATATCCCTAGATATCCAGATGGAAGTGAAATGGATCCTGAAGTTGTTTTAGGAAGACATCGTGAAGTTGTTCAACATACAAACAATCCTGAGAATTATTTTGAAAGGACTTTGGATTATCTTATGCATAGAAAAAGAAAGCCATTAAGACAAACTAGGGTTGATTTTACAAATTTTAAAGCTGCATTAAGATCTTTTTATTATCAAGGGTTTAAGAGTGATTACAAAAGAACTTATTGGAGTTATTTATGGAATGTTGCAAGACATGATATAAATGATATCCCTGATGCAATTACTTATGCTGTTGAGGGCCATCATTTAATTACGCTAACTAAAAGAGAGCTGTCAAAAAGGAGTGACCAAGTAGGATTAGAGACTAGTGTTTAAGCTTAACTTTTATACTTTTTATAACAAAGGTATTGCTAATAATATGCTTGCAGTCAAAATTGCATAGCTTACATGCCTAATGAATCTATTTGTGTATAAATTTGGATTTCTTATAATTCTTAAATAGAATGGTGCTATCAATAAAACAATAGGAGTTAAATAAATTAAATTAAATGGGAGAGATCCTAACTGAGTAATATTAAGTAATTTATCATTTAATAACATTAAGAAGAATGATATTATTGCAAGAAACATTAAAGTAAATGCTAATATTTTTACTCTATTTTTATTATATGTTATTACTGAACTTTTATACTTTAATTTCTTTTCTAAATCATAATGATGAAGTCTATAAAATAAAAATCCAGAAGTTTTTGTTAATGTTACAAAAATTAAGCCTAAAATTGGTATGTTAAAAGAAGTGGTGAATAAGAACCATCCCGCCAAAAACCTTAATATTTGACCTAGCATTCCGCAGGAAATAAAGTCCCAGTTTGCCGACTCTTTAAATCTAAATGGTTTTAATGTGTAAGTTAGTTGATTAATTAAAGTTAAAAGAACTGCAAAGAAGAAAAATATATTTATTAGTGAAGATAGTATTAGTGAAATCGAAATCAAGAATAAAGATACAGTTAGCGCTACTTTCTTACCTAATTTGCCGGATATTATTGGCCTATTTCTTTTTTCATTATGATATTTATCCACACTAATATCACTTAAGTCATTTAGAATATAAAGGCCAGACCACATTAATGGGCCTAAAATAACAAAACCAATTAAGAATTCTTTTATTGGTGGGAGTTTATTGAAAAAAAGATAAGAGGCTAATAACATAACCCATAATGTTTTGAGCCACAAAAGAGGCCTACATGACTTAATAATGTTAATTAGAGTTTTCAAGATAGAATTTTACTATTTTAATTAGATATAAAGTTTATGGTTTAGTTATATCTTTGTATGTGATTTTGTCTTCTTGGCCTATTAAAACTTCTAGAATCAAATTGCCTTTTCCCAATGTCAAAGTAAACCCTTTTAAACTCCTCTCTAGGAAGCTTTAATATCTTTATAGGATATTTTTGTAAAACGGCAGAAAAAAATGAATGCTCATTGGAGGAGAGTAAAGTTATTGCTTTTCCTGATTTTCCCGCACGAGCTGTTCTACCAATTTGATGTACATATTCCTCCGGGTTTTTTGGGACATTATAGTTGAAAATATGGGTAATATTTTTAATATCTAAGCCTCTAGCAGCAACAGCAGTTGCGACAAGAACATGAGGCTTACCTTTATGAAATCCGTTAATAACATTTAATCTTTTACCTTGTGACAGGCCCCCATGAATTACTTGCGCATCTATATCATTTTTGATTAAATTCCTAGTAGTAAGGTCTGCGTTTCTTCTAGTGGAACAAAACACAATGGCTAGTTTAGGATTTTCTTTTTTGATTAAGTGAACCAGCATTGAAAATTTCTCTTTTATATCAACATCATAATAAAACTGATTAAGGTAATTTTCTCCTACATGTTCTTGTGATTTAATAACTACTGGTGATCTCATGTAATGGTTTTTTAGTTTAGAAATATCTTCAGAGATTGTAGCTCCAAACAACAATGTTTGTCTATTTTTTGGAGTTGCTTTTAGAAGTATTTCAATGTCTTCAATAAATCCCATGGTAGACATTTTATCAGCTTCATCTAAAACAACCACTTTGATTTTTGATAAATCTAAAGATCTTCTTGATAAATGGTCTACTAATCTTCCTGGAGTGCCTACAACAATGTCTGATTTTCTAATTTGAAATATTTGGGGCTGTAGTGAAACTCCTCCATAAACTACTGTGGTAGACAACTTCATATATTTTGCAAGCTTTCTGATTTCTCTAGCCACTTGCTCTGCAAGTTCTCTAACAGGAACCACAATTAAAACTTGGACACCTTGACCTGATCTTATATTATCAAGTATGGTTGATCCAAAAGCGATGGTTTTTCCTGAACCTGTTTTAGATATAGCAATTATATCATTTCCAGATTTTATTTCTGGGATAACTTTAGCTTGGATATCTGTAGGCTCAACAATATCTTCTTCAGATAAAGCTTTAATAATTTCTTGTTTAATCCCTAATTCTTTAAAATCCATTTTTAAAATAGAAAAACCCGCCAAATCTAAGTGTTAAATATTTCATTATTTAAATAATGTTTTAGTTGAGTTTATAAATATAACTATTTAAGGCAATTCCAACATTTATGTTGTATTTAGTTTCATAAAATTTAAATAATAGTCCTGTAGTTATTTATAACTATGTCTAAAAAGAACAAAAAATCTGGAATATTTGGAAAAATAGTATTAATATTAAGTGTCTTTGTGGTAGTTTACTTAATTACAATTAATGCTTATTTATTTGATTTGAATAAAGATTTGAAGCAGGAATTAGCTAGTGCCAAGGATAATCAAGAAACTAAGAAGGAAAGCTTTAAGTTTAGTGCTGAAAACGAACAAGGAACTTTAGTTACTGTTAAACTACCTGCTGTGAATAAAGATGGACAAGGGGTTTCTACTGTGCTAAAGGTTAGGGCAACTAAAGGGACTGGTAAGACATTAGCTGATATTGACAACTTATTGTTTTGGGTAGACACTCAAAATAGTATAAGAATGGCTAAAGAAGTTGCTTCCGAGATTACTAATATTGAATTAAGGAATGTTGATTTATCTTATGGGGTAGATGCGGGAGATGCTCAAGTAATATCTGGGCCAAGTGCAGGTGCTGCATTGACTATAGCCACAATTGCGGCATTAGAGGGAAAAAGTATAAATGATAAAGTGATGATTACAGGTACGATAAACCATGATGGAACAATTGGTCCTGTTGGGGAAATTGCTCAAAAAGCCAAAGCTGCTAAAGATGCGGGTGCAGAAATTTTCTTAGTACCATTGTTACAAAGCCAAGAAGTTATTTATGAAAGAACAGAGCATTGCCAAAAATTTGGAAGAAGTCAATTTTGCACAGTTGAACAAATCCCAAAAAAAGTAGATGTTGAGAGTCAAGCAGGTATTAAAGTTGTCGAAGTTCAAAATATAAAAGAGGCTTTGGAGTATTTTTATAATTAGAAATGGATTTAGAAAAGCTAAATAAAGAACAAATACATCTTGCGGGCAAAGTTTCTCTAAAAGATTCATTTGAAGAATTAAGTTCTGTTGCTGGTTGTGATCAACTTGTCATAGGAAACGAAATTTACTCTTGTATTGTTGTATGTGAATATAAAACTATGGCTATTATTGAAAAATCTTATGCAAGCAGGAAGGTAGAATTTCCTTATATCCCTGGATTTTTAGCTTATAGAGAAGTACCTGTTATAATAGATGCTTTTAGTAAATTAAAAAATAAACCTGATTTGATGTTTGTTGATGGGGATGGGATTTTGCATGCAAGAAGATTTGGTATTGCGAGTCATTTAGGGGTTGTGTTAAATCTTGCGACAATAGGAATAGCTAGGAAATTACTTATTGGTAGAGTTGAAGAAGATAAGATTTTTGTTAGTGATGAGTTAAGAGGTATGAAATTAGAAACTAAAACCGCCGCTAATCCCATATATTTAAGCCCGGGCCATAATATTAGTGTTCAAAAAGCTTTTGAAATTACCAAGCATTGTGTAAGGCCACCCCATAAATTACCAGAGCCAATACATTTAGCGCATAAATTTGTTAATAGAATCAAGAAAAAAACAAAGAAAGAAGATATTTAAAAAGGTTTATCAATTCTATATATTTATGGATTTTGCAGGGCCTGTGGTCTAGTGGCTATGTTACAAACTTTTGAGAAAAGTTTGATCAAAAGTAGTAAAGTAAACACAACTCTCACTCAGTTGAGGTCCCAGGTTCGAATCCTGGCAGGCCCATTTATTCAAATGCAGTAGCGGGGATTTGAACCCCGGTCGCAAGCTCTTTCCTAAATATTGGGAAGCTCGCATACTAACCACTGTACTACTACTGCATATTGTTACCTAGAGAGGCAGGTTTATATATTTTATCAACTTAATATGATGATGACCCATAATCCATTAAGTGATGTGGAATTAGAACAGATTGGACAGGAATTCTATGTTGCTCGGACACTTGCGCAGTATCTTGAACGGGTAGATAAAAAAACAAGAATACTTATCTTGAATGAATTACACAATCGACAAATACTCCCAGGTACACAATATCCTGTAGGCAAAGTTTCATTTCAGTATGGTACAGTAGATGATTATAATCCTGATAAGCAAAAGCTAGCAAATGACTTTGGTTTAGAAGCTGTATTGGCTATTTCAGATATTACTCAAAAAGCTATCTCAGAATTCTTGCGGGAACAGAAACTACCTCCGGACCCATCTAGGTATTTAATTAAATCGGGAAGTCATGATGTTTTGAGAACCCCAAAAATACAACCAACTCTTGACGATAGGCGAGTCGAAGAAATTGTAATTGCTCTCCTTCAACATGCTACTGCAAATAAAAAACCTTAAATATTAAGCTTAAAGATTTTATTCTATGAAAAAGTTTTATATTACTACAGCCATAGATTATGTAAATAGTGATCCTCACGTGGGCCACGCATATGAAAAAATAGTAGCAGATGTTTTTGCTAGATGGCATAGGCTCAATGGAGAGGATGTATTCTTTTTAACTGGAACTGATGATAATGCCTCAAAAAATGAAGAGGCGGCCAAAAAAGCAAAAATTCCTGTAAAGCAATTTGTAGATAAAAATGCCAAGAAATTTCAAAACTTATGTAAGGTACTTAATATAAGCAACGACGATTTTATTAGAACAACTGAAGAAAGACATGTTAAGGTTGCAAAAGAAATATTTGAAAAAGTTTACAAAAAAGGAGATATCTATAAAAGTGATTATGAAGGGCTTTATTGTAAAGGGTGTGAAGCATTTTATACTGAAAAAGACTTAATAAATGGTAAGTGCCCGGAGCATAATGTAGAACCAGAATTCTTAAAAGAAGAAAGTTACTTTTTCAAGTTATCAAAGTATAAAAAAGAGATTATTAAACTAATTAAACAACAAAACCTAATTTTTCCAGAACAGTGGAGAAATGAAATTCTTTCAAGATTAGAGAATGAAGACACTAGAGATTTGAGTGTTACTAGAATGAATAGAAGTTGGGGTATTAAATGCCCTATTGATGAAAAACATGTGATTTATGTTTGGTATGATGCTTTGATAAATTACTACAGTGCAACTAGAAGTAAAGATAAAGAAAAATATTGGCCTGCAGATGTTCATTTAATTGGTAAGGGGATTAATTGGTTTCATTCTGTAATTTGGCCTGCAATATTGTTTTCTGCTGAAATTGAACAACCTAAAAAAATATTGGTTCATGGGTACATTACGGTTAATGGACAAAAAATTGGAAAAAGCTTAGGAAATGTAATCGACCCAATTAGTCTAGTTGAAAAGTATGGTGTGGATCAATTGAGGTATTTTTTAATTAGAGAAATTCCTTTTGGAGAAGATGGTGACTTTTCCGAAGAAGCTCTTAAATCTAGAATTAATAATGAGCTAGCTAATGATTTAGGTAACTTGGTTAGTAGAGTTTTAACATTAGTAGAAAAGAACTTTAAAACACTTAAGAAAGTAGAAGTAGATAAAGAACTTGTATCTCAATTAAACTTGATTAAAATTAAAGAATATTTTGAGAGTTTTGGATTAAATAATGCTCTAAACGAAGTATGGAGATTCATTAATGAGGTTAATAAACATATAAACAAAGAAAAGGTTTGGGAGTTAAAAGGAAAAGAATTAGAGAAACATCTTTATACATTAGTTGAGTCTATAAGGATTATTTCTATATTATTAATTCCTTTTATACCAAATACCTCAGATAAAATTAACAAACAACTCGGAATAAATCCAGGCAGTTTAAAAGATTGTAAGTTTGGTATTGTAAAAGAATATAAAATCATAAAGGGAGACGTATTGTTTAAAAAGTTTTGAAAAGAGAAATTAAATGATTAGAAAGGCTTCAATAAAGGATGTCACAGCTCTAGTCCATATAGAGTTGAACAGTGGATATGAATTTAGGGATTCTGTAGATATAAATAAAGAATTAAATAGAATTGAAAGTGATTTTAGGAACGGTTGTCAATTTTTTATCGATATCAAGAATAGGGCTTACATGTCAATGTTGTTTAAGAATAACGTGTGTTATCTAGACTATCTTTCTGTAATCAAATCCGAACATGGGAATGGGCTAGGTAATTTATTTATGGAACATGTTGACCTTCTTGCTAGGGATATAAAGTGTAAAAAAATAATTCTTGAAGTTAATGATAAAAACTATGTCGCCATAAATTTGTATAAAAAATATGGGTATACAATCCTAAAAAGCATTAAACTAGTAAACTATCAAAAAGAAGAAACTAAATTAATTATGGAAAAGAATTTAAATTTATAAAAATCCTTGAAGTTTTATGGACACAATAAAATTTACAGACTGGCAGAAACTAGATCTAAGGGTCGGAGAAGTTTTAGAGGTAAATGATCATCCAAATGCAGATAAATTGTACCTTATCAAAATAGATGTTGGAGACAAGAAAATTAATTTGGTTGCAGGACTAAAAAATTATTATGATAAAAAGAAGTTGGTTGGTAAAAAAGTAATAATATTCACAAATTTAGAACAAAAAATCTTAAGAGGAATAAAAAGTGAAGGGATGATTTTGGCAGCAGATGATGAAAATGGGAACGTTGTTTTATTGACAATAGATCGTGATATTAAAAATGGGTCAAAAATTCGCTAATAAATTCTTTTTGCTTCAATTATTAATCCCCTAGCTTCCTTTGCTTTGTTTAATGCCCCCAAGAAAGTTTGGTTTTCATATAGTCCCTGAGCTTCATAGACAAGTAAAGTTGCATTCTTTAATAATTGAATTGCTTGTTTTTCTTTTGTTTTACTAACGCCTTTCTCGTTTTCTTCTATAAGATTATCTGTGATATAAGCCAAATTTCTTGCATAGGTAATTTCGTATTCAGCTTCGTTTCGGTAGTTTGTTTTTATTTCTAAAGTTCTATTAATAGTTAGATTATCTGAAGTTAAATTCTCAATCTTTGTTTGATTATTTGAAAAATTATTTTCAATTCTAATTAAAATATCTTCTTCTAATTTTGAGGTGCAAGAACTTAATATAATAACTAGTATAATTATTAAAAAGTAAACTAATTCATTATTGTTTTTCCTTTCTAACTTGAAGTTCATATAATCTCCTATAAATTTGGCATGATTTTACTAAGTTTTTATGTTTACCCTCTGCTATAATTTTGCCTTGATCCATAACTATAATTTTATCTGCATTTAGTATTGTGGATAACCTATGGGCAATTATCACCAATGTTTTATCTCCATGAATACTCCTAATTGCTTCTTGAATTGCTTGTTCTGATTCAGAATCCAAATGACTTGTAGATTCATCCATGATTATTACACTTGCTCCTGTAAAGATAGCTCTAGCAATACCAACTCTTTGTCTTTGCCCGCCAGATAATCTAATCCCTCTTTCACCTATTACAGATTTGTATCCTTTGGGCATTCTTATTATGAAATCATGAGCAGCTGCCAATTTTGCAGCAGAAATAACCTCCATTTCCTTAAATTTTAACCTACCATACGTGATATTGTCTTTAATACTTCTATTAAATAGGTTAATATCTTGTGGGATATATGCAATTCTTTTTCTTAATGAAGCTCTTTTTACATTTCTTAAGTCAATACCATCCCATAGAATTTGCCCTTTATCTGGGTCATAAAATCTAAGTAGTAAGTTAGAAAATGTCGACTTACCGGCACCGCTTCTTCCAACTATTGCTACAACTTCTCCTTTCATAAAATTCATAGTTATATCTTTTAAGGCTTGATAATTTTTTGAATATGAGAAACTTACATTTTCAAATTCAACTTTACCTCTAAGTGCATTAAGATCAATTGCATTTTTTGAGTCTTTTAATGAATCCTCTTCTGATAGAATTTCAAATAAATGTTTTGAACGTCCAACAACTCGCCTAATTCTTGTGAATATAGAATTTAATTCTCTTAGTGGTGCAAAGGTTAATTGTTGATAGCTAATTAATAATACAATTAATCCGATAGTATACTCATTTTTATAAAATTTCCAAATACTAAATGTTAGCAGAATAATCCTCATTGCAGTCTCTATGCCTGTTTGCATTAAACTTTGAACAAGCCACAATTCTTCTTCTTTATACTCTAATTTGTGAATTTTTGCCCAAACTTTCTTATAATTCTTAGACTCTCGTGATTCCGTACCAAATGCTTTTACAGACCTTACATTACCTGCAGAGTCATATAATAATCTGGCTGCAAAATGATGTATCTTATTTACAAAATTTTGTCTCTTAGCTATTTTTTGGGAGACAATAAAAGTAACAATTATATAAATTGGTATTGGGATTATTAAAATTAATGCAGCTCCAGGAAAACTAATAAATGCAATTATTAAAACTATTATCAAAGTTATTAAATATACCAAGAAATTATTTCCAAATAATTCGTGAATAATGGTCCATATTGAACTTGCGCCCCTATCGATTTTTCCAGCAAACTCGCCAGAGTCATGTTTATCATGCCATATTGTTGGAAGGTTAAAGAAATGATTTAGAACTTTGTATCTCCAGTAGTCCTCAACTTGGGTAGCAATATAGAAGCTTAACCTATTTACCCAAAATCTAAAAATCGTCATTGTAATACCTACTGCAAATAGGCTAATTAGTAATATTCCATAAAGTCTAATCTCGATATTTGTTGGATTTGCTAATTTTTCTAAATTGTCTATGATAAGCTGGACTATTTTTGGGGCTACTGTTTCTAGAATAGCTACCAAAAGGGCGCAAGCAAACATGGCTATTACTTTCCATTTGAATTTTATCCAAGCTGTTTTAAAAATAACCCTTAAAATCCCTAAGAATGTCAGATCTCTTTTTTTAATTTGCATATGCCCCTCTTTTAAAGTTAATGGGCCCAACCGGATTTGAATTCGCCAATTGTTTTTGCAATTTCCGGCGACCTTTCGATTATCAGTCGAATGCTCCAGCCAGGCTAAGCTATGGGCCCATGTATTGAAATTATTATGGTGATAA
>Ga0209542_10006746_pt1 | contig 22230 bp, 29 predicted proteins | sample RifCSPhighO2_01_FD_184028 | JGI IMG/M metagenome (GOLD analysis project Ga0209542, IMG submission 184028) | Soil microbial communities from Rifle, Colorado - Rifle CSP2_plank highO2_0.1 (SPAdes) (version 2) | ecosystem: Environmental > Terrestrial > Deep subsurface > Rock core/Sediment ... | reverse complement strand
TTTAAATACCTCTTTCTTGATGAATTTGGTAACATCATAGTACATAGGCAGCACCTCCTCAGGTTCTGCCTATCTTAGTTGATATATCAGAACTTTCTCAAAGTACTACGAGTTTTGAAATGAGTTCTATTAAGCAATGATAATCTCCATCTCCTGCAACAATAATAGCTTTTTCGTACTTTTTAAATTCAATCATCGTGTGCATTACTAGTTCGGCATCAACATTTCCTTTAATAATAATTTTATTTCCTTTTTTATATTCCAGAGTTGGTTTAAAAATCAGTAAGTATCCTGCCTTCTGCAATTTTGTATAAAGTGCTTCATTTCCCGCCACATAACCAATAAAAATAAATACTTTTTCCACTTTGTATTTATCTTTTAGATAAATGAAAAATTTAGCAAAATCCAGCTTCCATCCAGTGTAGTATTCACGATCATTTTTTCCTTTTAAAGAATTTCTGACAGACAGATTAAGGTTTTGACTATCTATGAATGCACATACTTTCATGCAGCTAATTGTACCATGAAGAGGCGTGTTTATTTAAGCTTTGGTGAAGCGCTAAACTAAACCGAAGCTTAGCTTTGGAGAACGACTTTTTCCAGCAGTATCTCGTCGTACTTCTCCCCGTTAGACCTGGTCTTACCAAGCGCTTTCCCGACCTCAGCAAACCCCAGTTTTTTATACAGCTCCCAGGCTGGAACCTGCGAAGGAGTGACGTAGACACGAAGCTTTTTCACCGCCGGATCTTTTTTGATTTCCCGCTGGATTGCTTCCATGAGCTTTTTTCCCAGACCTTTTCTGCGGTGTGGTTTTCGAATAAACATGCCCCAAATCGCTACCGTTTCTTTATCTTCATAAAACAAGCCATTCATGCCGGCAAGTTGACCATCAGTCCAAATGGTGAGAATCGCCATGGTGGCGGATGCGGTTTTTTCTTTCCATTCATTGTCGTTACGCCGGGATAATTCCTCAAGGGTTTGCGAGTACGCATGCGGTTCTTCGGAAAGCATTTGCAAACGAAGTTTTTATAAATCTTCCAGTCGGCGCGGGTAAGTTTTTTAATTGCACTATTCATTTGCAATGGATTATAGCAAAGTAAAGAGCGTCGAAGCACTGAGGATTACTTACATGTTTAATACTTCCAGCACTTTGTAGAGGATAACACCAGGCCAAAAGACGGCCTTAAAAAATCCGATAATTCCTTCTGGAACCGTAGCGGCGTGCTGGATAAAATACACGAGCGCACCGAGCATGCCCAAACCATAAATTGCGCCTGAACCGGCATTGTTTTTCATATACCCCTCCGTTTCATTTTTTATTTATTTGTTTCCATAACCAAACTCCAAGTAGAATTAAATCTGTCAAGAGTACAATCCAAAATATGAACATAAGTAAACCAAATCCTCCCATCATTCCTCCAAAACTTCCATAACTCATCATACGATTACCACCTCCCTCTTACTTATTATATATTTCCTCATATTTGTTACTCACGTTTCTTTTTCATCTCTTCCTCGAGTTTTGGTGAAACTGGCCAACAATTTTAACCAAAAACTAACAATTTATCTGAACTCTCGAGCGTATATCTCTCGACAATAATTCGTTCTTTTCTGGGATTAGGAGGGTGAAAACTGAAGTGGAATTTTGTTCTATCTGTCTTGCGGAAGCAAAAGTCTCTGGGTTACTAGGGAGCAGATCCATCCCAATTAATTCAATCTTTCATCGCTGATATTCGTTGGATTGTTTGTCCACTGCTCTAACTGGTCCAGGAATTGATAATGCGCGAATTCATTATTACTGATGACTAATGGGAATGAAGCTCGATAATCTTGCTGCTGACTGTCCCTGAGGATTTGATACCAATCATAAGGTCTGTTTTGAAAATCACTTACCGATAAGCCAAGTTGTTCTCCCATCAACCCCCACATCACCGCTTCATACCAGATTTGACCCTTGGCATCAAACATAGTCCCGAGTGAACCGGTAAATACCCGATGCAAGCCATATCCGCCAAAAGTGTCCAAATCAGGTGGCCCGGGAATAACTTTGGTCATATGTCGGCCTAACGTGGCGATCGCTGATAAATCCTTACGACTCCGTTGCACGTTTTGTGGATCAACCTTTCGGTACCCTTCTCGCAACTGATAGAAACCTATCCTCCCGGGCTCAATCGTTAACAGCGCATCATCCACCAAACTGACAATGCTGCCAGCCAAAAACCGGTTTCTTTCCACGTCAGTTATCATAATTGCACTGGCCTGATCACGTTTACCCACATTTATACCACTGGTACCGTCCAGTGTATCGATGTTTACAGTTACCGCGCTTCCTTCTGATTTCCGTCCCTCAAAACGTACCCACCGATGATTTTCCTCTATATACAAGCTTCCACCGCTTAAAATACGCTCCGACTGTAATTGAAGAAACAAATCTTGGCCGACGCGGTCAATGACCCGGTGCGGATTATTTTCCGGGCCTCCTGTTTCTCGATAAATCGGCGCCAAAAATAATACGGGCCGAGCAATCAATGTTTTTAAGACACAAGCAGTGGCAATCACCTGTTTTGCAGCAAACCGCCCTTCCACTGTTTCCAAATCACAACCCCGGACAGTCTTTTCCGCCATCTCCAAGGCAGCATTGTATGACCGAGTCACTTTATCTAGGCTTAGGCGGTCTATTGGGGTTTTGGATAGCCATTTAGTACCTTCTCTCACACTCTAATAATTATACAATAAATTACTTAAAATAATCAGTCTTTTGTGAGGCGCTAAACTAAACCGAAGCTTAGCTTTGACAGTTTCCACAAAAAACCCCGGGTAACAGACACCCAGGGTTTTTAGAGCCAGACTAAGAAAGTAAATTTACTTAGGCGGCGGTGGAACAAAACAGGTTACTTTTATTTCATTACCTGAATCATCCACACCGAGTACAGTCGGATCACTGTTTAAAGTCAAATGCGCTACAATAGCATCTGCTTGGCCATTACTGCTCCCCATCTTTTTTTCATTAGGAGTAGTACCAGGTGCTTCTGTGATCTTAAGCTTGTCCCCATTAAGGTACGCTCCAAAGCCATTGACAAAGATATCAACCACTCCATCAATAGCATCTATACCGGTAAGCTTATAAAATCCATCCTCATTTTGCCCACCTCTTGAGCCCGGAAGCGTCGTGCTTCCAGCCGGAGGGGTAGTCTTGCCGTGAGGATTGACTGTTTCAGTACAGACTACTTTTGGCGGAGTTAAATCCTTCCAGTCCTTCGTAACTTTTGCACAATGTTCGTTTCCTTGCTCTGATGTGTAGCAGGTTTCAATTATATCCGTACCTAGCCCAGATGGATCGACATTGGGATTGGTATAGGACCACGATGTTTGCCCTGCCACATCGGTAGTACAGTCGCCATTAACACTACACTCACCGTTATCACTTTGTTCAGGCGCGTTTGGCCCGGACAAAATAGTAAACTGAACCTGGCCGACAACAATTGGTGAGCCGTTTGCAGTTACGGTCGCAGTTATGGTATGGTTCTGATCCACCGTCAGATCATTTACTGCTTGAAACGGGTCGAGAGTAATCTCTATATCAACCCAGTCCTTGGTTGCAGTTGCGCAGTGTTCTGTCCCGCCGGCTGTTGTATAACAAGCTTCGATTGTGTCTGTTCCGCTCCCAATACTGGTGTAAGACCAGGATGTTTGGCCTGCGGCGTCAGTAGTACAATTAACGTCTGTTGTACATTCGCCAGGGTTACTCACTTGACCAGTGTTCGGTCCAAATGTGACATTAAACTCAACTAATACTCCAGATAACGGTTGTCCGTTGGCGAGTACAGTTGCAGTTACGGAATGGTCTTTATCAAAGTCGAGATCATTAACTGCACTTGATGGATCAAGTGAAATCTCAGTTGTCACACAGGTGCCATCAGGAGCTTCGAGAATATCAATCCTTCCAGACTCATAATCACGGGAAAGAATCGTTTCGAAACCTTCGACTAGCGGGCCACATTCCAGATCTTCATCACGTCCTGTTACAGTTGTGAATACGCCAAGCGAAGCTGGGACGGTCGGATCTAACTGATAAATCTTACCATCCTGAGCCGTACCGGCAAACAGGTTGCCGTCAAGTCCCATAGCTAAACCGCTATTAAAGCAGCCCACTGAGCCAAAACCCTGTGCCCAGGGACACTCGCCGGTGGTTAAACCTGAAAAGGCAATCGTATCTCCGGCTATCAGAGTTCCATTGGTTTGATAATGGAATATTTCTGTATGTACATCAGGGCTGAGCCAGAGCGTTCCGTCTGATGGATCGACAGTAATACCGTCAAAAAATACGACATTGCAATTTGGCGCATTAAAGGAAAACGTGTGTGTTCCCACACCAGTCGTCATATCAACTGACCAGATATTACAACTGCCGGCATCGGTATTGCCGCCCCAGAGGATTCCATTAGTCCTGTCCCACGCAATTGCATCGAGGGACAACGGATTATTAGCTCCATCTATAGTAGCGACCGAACCCAGGTTGGTACCGTTAATATCAGTCTTTCTGATAGCTGCTTCCTGGCAAGTAAACAGGACGTTTTCACCGTCAAAAGCCACGCCGACACCGTTATTTTCACCGCAACCATTAGCGGCGAGAATCGGGCCGGGAGCCCTTTGATCGCCTGGAGCAGCAAAGGTTTTGCCGACAAATAGCGTCAAGGCTAAAATAAATACACCAACAAAATAAACTTTCTTCATACTATTTTCACCTCCTTTCAATAAATCAAAAAAAAGCAGTCAGGTCGTTCTGGCTGCTGTTAAAGGTATTTAGTTATCAATTAAACCTCGTTTTCTATATTTGTGTTTCATTGCGGTAGAATAAAAATATAATAAAATTTATAGTGTTTTGTCAAGACTTAAATTTGGACAACAATAAATGTACACCCAACAATGAAAATTGCCGCTAACACAATTTTTCTAAAAGTTTTTTGTGGTACCTGTTTGACTATTTGTTTTCCGGTAAACGAACCCGCAAGCGCAATTACAAATAGTAACGGGATATACCAGTAGTAACGATTACTTAAAAACCCTTCGGCAAAATAAACCGGAATTCTGGTTACATCGACTGCCAAGGCAATTGCCGCAGCTGTGGCAATGTACTTTTCTTTCGGTAAACCAAACCCAGTTAAAAACGCTCCTCGCAGCGCCCCACTGGTTCCGATAAGCCCAGCCAGAAATCCTGAGAAACCGCCGCCGATTATTGAATTGAGTACTGACGGTTGAACTTTTAAGTTTTCTTTCCAGATCAAAATAATTGCGTACATCACTAAAAATAGTCCAAGAATACCTTTTAAGGTGCCTTGTGAAATAGAGTTAATTAGTAAGGCGCCGGCTAGAGTCAATACTACGCTTGGGACACCGAAAATCAAGAGCACCCTTTTATCCAGACCAGACTTAAAAAAACTGATCCTGCCGGTGTTGCCAAAAATATGAAACAAGGCGACAAGTACCAATGCAGTTTTAAAATCAAAGAAAAGTAAGGCAAGCGGCAAAAACACGGTTGAAGAACCAAATCCGGCAACAGTACCAACTATTTCCGCAACGAAGGCAGCTAAAAAGAATAAAATCTCCATAAAGTTAAAATTACAAATTTATCCAAACGTAAAGGCGTAAATTTGGGTGCCTGAGTTGAGGAACTTAAGTTTCAACTCATGCGCACCAGGCGCATCGAGTTTTATCAGATCATACAGCCTATCGGTGTTTACCGATACTGTGTTTAACAATTTATTGTCAAGATATATTTCCACTTGAGTTTCGTCGTCTGAGCGCATTACTAAAAATACATTTTTGGCGCTATATCTGAGCATAAGCTCATTTCCTGCTTTCGTTTCGGCATATTCTTTGGTCACTTTCCATTCACCACGAAGAGAGAACGTGTTTGAATTAAGGATTTTTCCTGGAATATATTCTGCGAAGACATCTTTCTGGACAGTGCTCGGGGTTTGCGATGGTGTTAAATCCCGAAGGCGTAAGTATCCAAGGTATATTTCCGGAGTTTGTGATTCTATTTTATATTCCGGATTATCGATGTTCTCAGAAACAGGCGCTCCAATTTCTGACAGTAATTCCTGTATTACTTTTTCAGTTTCGTTATATTCTCCTTCGCCAAAATGGGTATAACGAATAAGTCCATCTTTATCTATTAAGTATTTAGCCGGCCAGTAATTGTTGTTGTACGCTCTCCAAGTAGCAAAATCATTATCCTGGACAATCGGATAGGTCAGTTGAAAATCTTTGATCGCCTGCATAACGTTCTTCTCATTTTTTTCAAATTCAAACTCAGGTGCATGGATGCCGATGATGACCAAACCTTTATCTTTATAGGTATTCCACCATTTCCGTAAATAGGGAAACGTGCGTTGACAATTGATACATGAATATGTCCAAAAATCGATAATCACCACTTTACCTTTGAGTTGAGACAATGTAAGCGGACTGGTATTAAACCACGCGCCGCCGGCAATAATTTCCGGAGCAAGTGGGCCTTTGGGAAGCGTGAGATCTGACATGGGTTTGCCGATCACGGTTTCATCCATTGGTTTCGGATTAACTTGTTTTAGCGCTTCCCTGACTGTTTGATTATCTTCGAACTGAGTTAAGCCAACTCCATACTCTGGGAATGTATTGAGAATATAGGTTTGGAACCGACGGTCGAAATTGAAAAAGATAACAATAGCAACCAGAATCATCACCATCCCAAAGGCTTTCTGAATTTTTGCCGTATTTTTAAGTAGCCAGGGGATTTTTTGCAGCGCAGTATTTCCGGCACGCATGATGGCAAACATCGGTAGTGCTGTACCAATTGAGTAGGCGAAAGTTATGAGCGCAGCTTGAACAGTAACTGTGCTGGTAAGGGCGAGACTGATGACTGAGGCGAGAATTGGTCCGACACAAGGCGTCCAAAGCAGCCCGAGCGAACTGCCAATCAGCAATCCTCCGAAAAATCCATGTCGCGCTTGCGTATTTGGTGCAAGCCGGGTCAGCTTGCTCAGCCACTGCTGCGTGAGCGACTGTAATTTTGAAACCACGAGACTGAGTCCAAATAAAATTAAGATAAGTATTGATATAAGACGCAGCGAATCGGCTGGAACTGCGCTGAGTTTCACAATTGTCGTCAGAAATAAGGTAAAGAAGGTAAAACTCAAAACAAACCCGAATACAATCCCAAAAGGCCGGCGTTTATCCGTATCCACTGATGAGGATAAAATAATTGGAAGTAGTGGCAAAATGCACGGAGAGAGAATGGTAACGATGCCGGCCAGAAACGCAAACGCGATAAGTACAATCATGAGTTTATTGGATGTTCGTTAACAATTCGTCAATCTCGCCACCGTTCCAGATAGTAACCTCATTGCCTTGGTCATCAATCTGGATAAAAGTGTGTTGATAGGTGACGCCATATTTTTGCGCCAGTGCTTTTTCCTGCGCATCCGTATCAGTATCGTTGTAGTTAACTCGTATCAGGGTCACGTCTTCGGGAATTTGACTTTCATTTTGCCGGAAACTCGCATCTGCGGGCCGGCAAGTCGGGCACCAGTTCGCGTAGAAGTATAAAACTCTGCGGGTATCTACAGCTTGACTTAGGGCGGTCTGTGAATACTCGACATAACGGGAAGCGGAATTTGCCAAAGATGTATTCTGAGTGGTATTTTCAACCAGGTCTGTCGAAGCAGTTTTCGTACTGAGATCAGGTTGTAGTGCAGATTTTTGGCTACTACTGATGGTATAGGCACCAATACCCAGGATAGCAAGTACTACTACAGTAATCACAATAAGTGTTGGATTTTTCATACGGTTAATTTTCCTCCCAGAAGTTATCCTACTGAATCAAGAGATTTTTCTCAAGTAGATTTTTACCTAAACATTCCAGCTGTTGCGTAGGGGATGAAAGATGGCGGAGAGCGAAAGGTGTAATAAGCCAAAAAACTCTTCAGTGAACAAGAGCTGAACCGTCTTGCAACTTGCCCAAGCGCTGCAAAAATTCTGCTTTTTCAAATTTGACACTTTCAGGCGTGACTGATTTAAATAGTTGTGGACAAAAGCGCTTGGCATTGTAGAAAATCCCGTGTGCATAAGGGAGTAAAAGCAGCATCAGCTCTGGTTTTTTTGGTGATTCCCCCAGTGCTTCGAGGGCACGCCTGGTTAAATAAGAGTAAACTTCGGGATTTTGGCTGGGAATTAAAGGATCTTCGGCAAGGGCAATGCTACAGTATGCAGCGGCAATAATCGTTTCTTCAGCGCGGGGAAACTGGGCACTCGAAATAGTATAAAGTGAATAATAAAAAGCTTGACTTCTGTTTGAATCCCATTGAATGAGTGCCCCAGTCAAAAACTCGTTTTCGGCTTTCCAGCGCGCCCGGTCTAGAGACGAATTTTCCAGAATCTTGCCGGCTTGCAAATGAGATTGTAAATATTTTTTAACATCTACCAGCTGAACTTGTGGTGATTTGGCTAAAATTTCGGTATTGGCATCCATTATGATCGCGCCGATTTCTGCTAACATTTCTTTACGGATTGACATGACGCGCAGTATACGCCTTAGGCCGTCTTTGCGCAAATAATAATAATGGAGGACTTCATCTTTGCGGCATTTTTCTGTACACTACAAAAACGCTGCACGCTTATGCATAAAATTTCTCTGTCGCAAAAAATAATTATCGGATTACTAGGAATTGTTGGAATTGTGGTGGTTTACGGCACACTCGCTTTGGTCGTTCCAAAAAAGGGGGAAACGGTCACGCCGCTGGTGAATCAAGTAGCACCAATAGCGAAAAAAGTCTCGCCAACCCCGAGTCCGTTTCCGTTTCCGTTTCCGTTTCAGGAACTGACTATTCCGTATTTGCGCAGTCGAAATTACGTAAGTAATCTAAGTAACCTACAAAAAGTTGCGGAAACCCAAACCTATACTTCATACATTGCGCAGTATGATTCGGATGGTTTGACAATTTACGGATTGTTAACGATTCCCAAAGGCGATATGCCACATGATGGTTGGCCTGCTGTGGTGTTTGTGCATGGATATATTCCGCCGCATTCGTATCAGGCCCAGGTAAATTATGCTTCATACGTGGATTATCTGGCTAAAAATAAACTCGTAGTTTTTAAACCTGATTTACGCGGGCATGGCAAATCTGAAGGCGAACCCGGCGGTACGTATTACAGCGCTGACTACATTATTGATGTTCTCAATGCCCGAGCTGCATTGGAATCAAGTACTATTGTCAATGCAAAGGGAATTGGTTTGTGGGGACACAGTATGGCGGGAAATATTATTTTCCGCGCCTTTGCAGTCCGGCCGGAGATTCCGGCCATTGCAATCTGGGCAGGAGCTGTTTATACGTATTCTGATTTTTCTGAATATAGCATTAGCGATAACAGCTATCAGCCGTCGCAAGTAGGGACAGAAAGCCGGCGCCGCAGGCAGGAATTATTTAATACTTATGGCACGTTTAGTCCAACGAGCCCATTCTGGCAGCAGGTCGCGGGAACGAATTACATTTCTGATATCAAAGGCGCAATTGCAGTCCACCATGCGGTGGATGATCCGGTGGTCAGTATCGATTACAGCCGGAACTTAATGCGAATACTTAATCAAACTGCAATTTCGCATACGCTCTTTGAATATGATTCCGGCGGACACAACATAACCGGAACGAGCTTTACAACCGCCATGGAACGCACCGTTGATTTCTTTACCCGGAATTTAAAACGTTGACATATTTTTTTCCGTATGTCATCATATGCGAATGTTCAAGGAATTTAGACATTTTATTTTAGTGGTATTGATTCTTGTTTTTTCCACGTCACCAGCATTTGGTCTGACGAGTACGGGTTCTGCAAACAGATTGGAAGAAATCAAGGCCTCGGCTTCGGCCAGACGGCAGGAAGTTATGCAGATAGTAGAGGAAAAACGGGCTGCAGCAAGGGAGCGTTGGCAGGCAATTAAAGACGAGCATAAACTCGCAGCGCTTGAGCGGATTGAAACGCATCTTGCCAATATCAATACCCGGATCACCGCACATTTTTCGCGGGTACTGACGCGGCTCGAGGCAATTCTGGCAAAAATAAGTACCCGGGCCAGTCGTGCTGCGCAAAATGGTAAAGATATTTCAAGTGTGACCGCAGCAACTGCTTCGGCCACTCTCGCGATCAACACGGCAAAAGAAGCGGTTGCTTCTCAAGCAGCAAAGACCTATGAGGTGACCATTACTGATGAAGCCACGGCAAAAAATGTTGTCCAGACGGCAATGCAGGAGTTGATAGCAGATCTTGCGGCGGTACGGCAAATTGTCACGAGTGCGCGTGAAGCTGTACATGCAGCGGCGCAAGCTTTGCGCACCGTAATCGGTACAGAAGCCGGGGAAGGAGCCACACCGTAATTTATGGAACAGCCTGCCAATCAACCAGCACCCCAAGTCGTCAATCTTGAGACTCAGGTACCGGTTGTCGTCAATGCAAATACGCCTTTGGCCCAGCCGCCGAAACAAAATTCAAAATTACTGCTTATCTTGTTGGCAATTTTTGCAATCATCGGCGTGTCGGTCATTTCATATTTTCTCATCTGGAAAGCTCCCTTAACATCAGTTTCTCCGGCTCTCATGGAACAAGAACTTAATAAAGCAGCTGTTCCGGAACAACCGACGACTCAGACCGAACCGCCGCCAGTTTCTAATTCTGACTCAATTGACGCAATCGAACAGGACTTGGAAAACACCACAGTTCCCGACGACAGTATCCTCTATACTGATATTAAGACCGATCTGAATCAACTATAACTCTAACTTTAGTGGATATTGCCAAGGTGGTTATTTCAGTATAGTATCTACATCCATGAATAAAATCCCCGTACTTGTTGGTTTACTATTTGCATTTGGAGTTCTGGGTGGCGGTGTGTATTTATTTCTCAATCAACGGTCGCCGGCGCCCGATACGCGATCTAAAGTTACTACTTCGCAAGATAACGGGGTAAACGTGATGGGCGAAGCAGTAGAAAATCCCAAGCCTGCATCGCAATCACTTAAAAGTTTGTTATTGTTTTCAACTAATAAACAGTGCTTATTTAAGGATCCAGAGTCCGGCAGTTCGGGAATTATGTATGGCGGAAGTCAAAGTGTGCGAGTTGATTTTATCCAGGGCGGTGCGGATTCAAATCTGACTTCGCATTTGATTTCAGATGGGGCGAGTCTCTACCTGTGGTTTGAGGGCGAAAATACGGGACTGAAAGCATCGGTAGCTGATATTGAAAAACTCAGCACCCGCGCAGCCGGAATTTCGGATAAAACCGTGGATATAAATAGTGAAGTTGAATATGAATGTAAGCCATGGATCGTTGATCAAAAACTGTTGGCGCTGCCCTTGGGGATGCAATTTACTGATTTAGATACGATAAATACACAGTTGCCGGGTGGGGGACAAATCGAAAACAGTCAAAACGATGAAAGTATAAATGAAGAAGTGAAAGCAGCTCAATGTACTGCCTGTGAAACCTTGCCTGATGAAGCTGAAACTCAGTGTAAGCAGGCGATCGGGTGCTGACTTTATTGACTACTTAATGCTTACCGCTTTTCCCACATAATCTTCCGGATTCTTATTTGTAATAAAGTTGGTTACTTTTTGGTCAATTTCATAGTTCGCGAGCTGTGATTCGATTCCGATAATGCCAGGTTTGTCGCGTTTAACCAGTTTTCTAAAATCCTTAAAATTTATAGTTAAAACAAATCTATTCTCCCGTAATGCCAGCTCATAAATTGTCCTGTCCTCCACTTGTGGTGACAGGCGAAAATCGTGAACCATATGAGCTAGGTTTGCTTTCTTCTTCAGTATGGAAATGCAACGGCGCTTGCAAAGGCAGCGTCAAGCAACAGTCGGAATTTCTTCCTGACGAGGGGTTTTTGTTTACGCAAGTTGTTTCAAGTAAAACCGATATATTTCCTGCAAATCTTTTTTCGCAAGCGTTAAGTAGGGGTAATCTTTCTTAAAGTCTTTAATGGTATACCCTTGAATATGAAGTGCCACAATCCGGGCTACCGGTATGCGCGTACCTTTTATGACCGGCTGCCCACCGAGAATCTTGGGATTTTGTTCGATGATTTTTGGCATAGTTGAGTTTATTATACTGGACGAAGTTTGAGAATCAAACATATAACATATTTTTGCTGATATAATTCTGCCTATGATTGTGAACAATAATAAATTAATACCGCTTTCTGACGGGAGAAAACTGGCTTATGCCGAGCATGGGGATTTAAAGGGTAAACCACTTTTTTTCTTGCACGGTTGGCCGGGATCACGGTTGCGTTCTGCTTTCTACCACACAATAGCCAAAAAACTTCACATTCGTATTATTTCTCCAGACCGGCCAGGATTTGGACGTTCTGATTACCAAAAAAACAGAACACTATTGGATTATCCTGATGACGTTCTTGAGCTAGCTGACACATTGCACATAAAAAAATTTGCAGTTATGGGAGTTTCAGGTGGAGGGTCATACGCGGCTGCCTGTGCGTATAAAATTCCAAACCGGATTACAAAAGTTGGAATTGTCGTGGGTGTAGCACCGATGTATATGCCTGACTTACTGAGTAAAATGCCCTGGTTGTATAGAATGACCTGGGCCTGTTATTTCAAGTTTCCCGTAAGCTCGTATGCGGGTTCATTGACCCAATATATTCATTCCAAACTAGGCAATCCGTTTTATTATTTGAGCTTTTTGGCAAATTCAGACCAAAAGTTGGCGAAGAAGTACCGGAGGGAATTTACCACAATTACAAAAGAAGCTTTTAGGCAAGGGATTGTTGGTCCAGCCCGTGATTTGGTTTTGTACACAACAGATTGGGAGTTTGATCTGAAAAAAATCAGAGCAAAAGTGTTTTTACGGTATGGCGCAGGTGACAAGAACGTACCTTTAGTCATGGGGAAGTATTTTGAAAAACAAATTCCGGGAAGTAGATTAACCGTGTATCCAAACGAAGGTCATTTGATTTCCATAACTCACGCGGAGGAGATATTTAAGGAGTTAGTAAAATAAAGTCCCCATTAAGTCCTCAAAACAAACTCAAAAACTCATGGTTGATAACTAGGGACGTATATGTGATGATACAACTCATGAATTAACATAAAGAAAATTCAAAGCAAGTTCCGCCTTATGGGCCGATCACTAGAATCAAATTTATTTTTGATTCACTTTCAACCTCTGCATATCCTCAAATATCTTCATCTACATTGAAGAATTTAAAGTTTTCTGGTAGTGATGCTTCATTAACCATTTCCGCCTTAAAATTTTTAGGAATAATTGATAGCGAAGGGCGGAAAACGGAGAAGATGTCTTTACTGCAACTAAAAGGAGAAGAACGATGTAAAGCAATTAAGGACATAGTAAGCAATTCGTATATTAAGCTTTTTGAGACGTCTCCAGAGGCAAACAAGTTAGATCGGGATACTCTGTATAATAATTTTATAGTTATTTATGGTATGAGTGGTAGGCAAGCAAGTTCCGCTGTTCCGAATTTTTTATGGCTTTGTCAGCAAGCTGGAATGGATGTATCAGAGCCTTTTGAAGTGAAAGGAAGAAGTCAAAGACAAAACGCTGCTCAAATGTACTTAGGAGATAAGACTCACACCCAAAAAATACCAAATAAGAAATCACCTGTGACTTTTGATATTGAGGAAGAGGAAAGGATTGTTGAGTTGGGTGAATTTAAACTTCAACTACCGAGTGATTGGGATACGGCAAAGGCCCGTCAGGGAATTGCAAAGGGTGAATTTAAAGCAGTTTATACAGAACTTACCAATTTATCGGAGCAGTTGAGGATAAGTGTTTCGGGTAAAAAGATAGGGGAAGATTCATGAAAACCTTTGCCTTTATAGATGCTTCGAACTTATTTTACGGCGGGCAGAAAAGCCTTGGATGGAGTATTGATTACCATAAACTCGCAAAATATTTGAAGCGCAAATACAAAGTTGCAAAAATTTTCTACTTTGGAGGGATTGATTTATACGGGTATAAATATGATTATTTGAAAAATCACAGCACTCCTCTTGATGATGTCAGTAACTATATTCAAAAATATTTGACGGGAAATAAGCGTTTTTCCAGTTCAGAAAAAGACTTGCTGCAAAAATATTTAGGCAGAATTTCTTTTTATAAAAAGTTAGAAAGCTTTGGATTTGAACTTTTTCTTAAACCAGTAAAAGTATATAAACAATCTAGTGGTTCAATTCAAAAGAAGGCTAATTGTGATGTAGAAATGGCGTTTTATTTGATGAAGGAAATTAGAAAATACAACAAGGTTGTGGTTCTTTCTGGAGATGGTGATTTCTTGCCGGTATTGAAATACCTAAGGGAAAAAAATAAGAAAGTAGTAATTCTGGCACGAGGTAGTCGAACGGCGAGAGAAATCCGCCAATTTGCCGGGTCTGACTTTCGTGATTTTGTCCGGCTTAAAAAGGAACTGAAATTCTAGACAAAAAAAGAAGCGGACATACGAAATATCCGCTTCATGTTTAGTAAGCGTATACTAACAAAATATAGCTCAAAAATCAATAGAGGAATGCAGGCGCAGTTTACCCCGAAAGGTTTGCCGAGGCAGAGGCAGAGGGAGCGACTTCGGGAGAACTGAGTGGACCGCCCTGGTAATTAAAGTTGCGTTTCAGAATCACTTCGTCGCTTCCCGCAATTGAGCGGATGCGGACTTCGAGCTCTTTAGCGCCATTATCCACGTTGTACAGACAAATTTCTTTGCCAGTAAACTCAGACCAGCTGCTGTTATTGAGTTTATACGACCAGACCACGGAACAGAAGTCACCCTGTTCGACGGCAATATCGATGCACAGAGGATTGGTGGTAACTGTTTCATTTTCGTTTGGACTTATTAGTTCAACTGGTGGGACTTCCTTAGTGCATTCCTTTACCTCTGGCGAAGGCGAAGGAATTGCGTTACTGGCAGATTCAGTTGATTTAGTGGCCGGAATAAAAGCTTGAGCTGGTGGTTCTTTAATTTCAATCGTCAAGCCGGTGCTTTGTGGCAGCACTTGTGCGCTTTGAACTTTCTCCGGTTCCTGAGCATTAGTCTTATTGTTACTGCGGATATTTGTAATATTGGAATAGATCACTGTCAGCAATACCGGAACGGTCAAACTTGCAGTTATCACCTCAATATAGCGCTTGCGATCAGGAAGGGTATGTACCCAGTTTTTAACTAAAGCAATCATAGGCAGTTTGTGAACCCGAACATTTTTGAAGAAAAAATGCAGAGGGGTTTTCCTACCATACAAAGAAACGGCGAAAAATGCAAGGCAGAAATTGGTCAGTTGGTCAGTTGAGGAAAACAATTGCCGCATTAAGTATGGTAGCAAATGTAACCCAGGCCAGATATGGAAATAACAGATACGCGGCTGGTTTTGACAACGGATAAAATTTATATATCGTGGCAAGGATTGCGGTCCAGAGCATAAATATTTCAAACAGTGCAACGAGCGGTGAGTGAAACCCAAAGAAAATAATTGACCAGAGGCTGTTTAATACGAGTTGTACGCTGAAAAACCCGAGCGCTTCACGGATTTTTGATTTCGTATACCCTTTTTGCCAGATTAGATACGCGGCAATTCCCATCAGCGTGTAGAGTAAAATCCAAGCGGGGCCAAAGAGCCAGTTCGGCGGGCTAAATATAGGCTTAGTAAGCGTGACATACCAGGTGGGAATTGCGGAAAAGGTAAACAGCGAACCGATAATTCCGGCAAACTGGCAAATTCCAATAAAAAGAACTAATAACGGTAAATTATATTGTTGTTTGTAACCCCGTTTCATATCTAGATTGTACTCGATTATTTGCTTAAACTCACCAGAATTGCGCCAATTACCATGAGTACCGCACCCATAAGTATCTGCATGGTGACCTTTTCTCTGAGAATAAATGCAGCCAGGATAATGGTTATGACAAGACTTAATTTATCAATTGGTGCTACCTGGGAAGCGTTTCCGAGTTGCAAGGCGCGGAAATAGAAGAGCCATGATAGTCCAGTTGCCAGTCCGGACAAGACCAAAAACAGCAAAGAAAAAGAAGAAATTTTACCGAGTTGTTTCGTCGTCCCCTCAAAAAAAACTATGCCCCAGGCAAAAAACACAATTACAATCGTGCGTACTGCAGTAGCCAAATTTGAGTTGACGTCGCGAATCCCGATTTTAGCAAGGATCGCTGTGAGGGCCGCAAAAAAAGCTGAGAGTAAGGCAAATCCAAACCAATTCATAGTTTCATTATAAGAGAACAGCGGTGAAAAAGAGAAGGATAGAAAAGTTATTGTTCGATCTTGAGGGACAAGGAGTTCTGGCTTGTTCTGGCTTGTTTGGGAAAGTTATGGTAAAATGCGATCATGCAGACGTACGATGTAGTCATGGTAGTGCGACCGGATACGGACGAAAAACAGAACGAGGTCAAGCTCAAAGATCTGCTTACCAAATCCGGATTTTCCGTGGGCGATTTCTCAAGTTGGGGCAAACGAAAGCTTGCCTATCCCATAAAAAAACAGACCGAAGGGTTTTACTTTGCCGCGGTCATTTCTGCGGATACAAAATCGGATTCACCACGGGATTTACTCAGCCGATTTAAACTAGACGAATCGTTGTTGCGCTCATTGATTGTTAAAAAAGAACTGGAACGGGTTCGGAAACCAGGAAAGGTAGTCAAACTGGAAGAGGTGAAGTAATTTATGTCAGTGCGTTCCCTGAATAAAGTAATGCTGATAGGTAATTTAACACGTGATCCAGAACTCAGATACACTCCCAACGGGGTTGCTGTGTGTACGTTTGGAATGGCGACCAACCGGTCCTGGACCACCGAAGCCGGAGAGCGAAAAGAAGACGCCGAATTTCACCGGATTGTCGCTTGGAGCAAACTCGCGGAACTATGTAGTCAGCTATTGACTAAAGGCAAGAAAGTGTTTGTTGAGGGTAGGCTGCAGACCCGTAGCTGGCAGGGTCAGGATGGAAATCAGCGGCAGACCACCGAAATTGTGATCGAGGACATGATTATTCTTGATTCCCGCCGCGCGCTTGAAGGCGGCGAAGCCGGAACTCAGGAAACGCGGCCACCGGTTCAGCAGATGTCGCAACCGCCAGCGCCGGCGCAGACAAGCCAAGTGAGCACGGCGAGCGAAACCGATGCAGCAGTGAAACCAAAACCAGAATCAACGCCTGAAGTAGCTGCGACACCGAATGAATCAGTTGATGTGAGCGATATACCTTTTTAATCAGGTGGTGAAAATTGCATATCCGAGGCTAGGTAAACCGCTTCAATTTGATGAAATCGGGTAGTGAATTTTCGATAAAAACAGGATCAAATTTATACATAAAAGGAAATTGAAATAAATAATTAAATATAATGGAGGAGATAGTTTCGATCATTTTTTAATAAAAAATCGAAAATCTACTACCCGATGAAACCAAGAAAAATCAAACGCCGGCCAGTCCCGACCAATTGCCCGTATTGTCAGACCAATACCATGCCTGATTTCAAAGCAGTCGACACGCTCGCGCGTTATGTGAGTGAACGCGGCCGGCTGCATGCGCACACGCGCACCGGAATTTGCAGTAAACACCAAAGGTTTGTCGCCCGGGCCATCAAGTACGCGCGGCACCTGGCTTTATTACCGTTTAGCGAGTTAACCTGAAAAAATTACTTGCCCATGCACCACAAGAAAGCCCGTTTGACCTTAAAACTGGTAGCCGGTGATACGACAACCCATACGGCTGGCACAAAGATTGCCCCGGGAGATATTCTGGTTACCGTACCAAAAGCTACCATCCGCGAGTTTAACCTGGCAAAAATCCTCACGACTACGCCTCCAAAAGCCCTTAGTATGCTCACCGTACACGAAGGTGATTTTGTCGAAGCCGGCGTAGTCTTTGCACGAAAAAAAGGCTTGCTGCGACGTAAACTCGTTAAAACTTCAGCTGCCGGCGTTTTTAGAATCCTGGATGAAAAAAAAGCCCTGGTCGGCTTCGAAAAGAAAAAAGAACGGAACGATATCGTGGCCTGGTTTCACGGCACCGTAGTCGAAGTCACTGATGAACACATCATTTTCGAGCTGACCGGACAGACGCTCAGTGGTACCTCAGGCAAAGGGCATCCGGTTTCAGGTAAACTCATCGTGTTAACTGATACAGTGGACGCATTAACGCTACCCTCAGAACTTGAAGAGCGGATACTGGCGTTAAAGATTGCCCGCGCGGAAATAATTGCGAAAGCTGACACATTGGGAGTCGGCGCAATTATTGCCGAAGAGGTGCATGAGCCGACAATTACGTTACCCTTTATGCAGATTGCGGATATTGAGTCGTTACGGCCGTATCATGATAAAACCGTCATCGTCTACGGAGATGAAAAACAGTTGTTAATTGTCGATAGCCCAAATAAACATAAGTAAACTTTACCCCCATTTTCTTACGATTTGTTTCAGTGTACAATACACTTCTATGCCATCTACTTTAAAAAGGCCAAACTTGAAAATTATTCGTAAATTAGCAATCTGGATTACCATCCTTCTCATTGCCGGTAATATCGGATACCGCCTGGGTAGTAAAAATACCGACGTTTCATTTTCGCAGGAGAAAAAACTACTTGTTAATACGTCTACCCCGGAGAGCCGGGATATCGACTTTTCATTATTCTGGGACGTCTGGGGGCGATTGGAAAAGCAATATGTTGATAAATCAAAAATTGATCCGGAAAAAATGGTCTATGGCGCGATCTCCGGCATGGTTTCCGCAATTGGCGATCCCTATACGGTATTTTTACCGCCAAAAGAAAACGAAGATTTTAAACAGGATTTAAACGGATCGTTTGAAGGCATTGGCGCGCAACTTGGGTCAAAAGAAGATCGGATTGTGGTGATTGCACCGCTTAAAGACCATCCGGCAGAAAAAGCCGGCATGAAAGCTGGCGACTGGATTATTAAAGTCAACGACGAAGAAACATTTGGTTGGTCAGTGCCGCAGGCGGTCAATAAGATCCGCGGACCCAAAGGCACGAGCGTCAAGTTAGCTGTGGCCCGGGAAGGAGTCAATGAACCAATTGAACTGACGATTACCCGCGACACGATTATTGTTAAAAGCGTAGCCTTTGAAACCAAAAGTTCACAAAAGCCCGAATGTGTTACTCCTGGAGTTGTCGAAAGAAGCGTGAACTGTCATTCCGTAGCCTATATCCGCCTCAGCCGTTTTGGCGATCAGACTAATGATGAATGGAATCAGGCAGTTGCTGAAATTCGCGCCTTACTTTCTGAAAATAAAGTCAAGGGGATTATTCTTGATGTGCGCAATAACCCGGGTGGTTATTTACAAAGTGCAATTTATATTGCCTCGGAATTTATTAAAAACGGGGTGGTGGTGAAACAGGAAAATAGCGACGAAACGGTGGAAACCTATTCAGTGTCACGCGTTGGAAATTTACTGGAAGTCCCACTCGTAGTCCTCATCAACCAGGGAAGTGCCTCAGCCTCGGAAATTTTATCAGGAGCGCTGCGCGACCACGACCGGGCTCAGCTGGTTGGTGAAACCAGTTTCGGTAAAGGCTCGATTCAAACGCCGGAAGATTTACCCGGCGGCAGCGGAATTCACATCACCACTGCCCGTTGGCTTTTGCCAAAAGGTGACCAAATCAATGAAAAAGGCATTAAGCCTCAGTTTGAGGTGAAGTCGGCAACCGACGCGGCGGCACTTGATCCGCAGTTTGAGAAAGCATACGAGTTACTCACTGCATCCAAATGATAGTTTTCAGGAAATTCTCAGCTTTGTAGTATAATTTCAAACTAATCTACCCAATAGTAGAATTTACGCAGTTTTTTGTCATCCTGAACTTGTTTCAGGATCTCAAGCTTTTTAGATGCTGATCCGCCGTCTGGCGGACAGCACGACAGGATAACCTAAATCAAAATTAAGTGCGTAACTTCTACAGTAAATTAAGAATTGTGTCCAGCATATGAAGTTACCCAAAAAAATTCTGCTTTTGTTCATTCTGCTTTTTTCGGTAGCGCTCTTGCTTTCAAATAAATCATTTGAAGCCGGCTTAAAAAAGCTTTTGCCGAATTTAAACATTTCCCCCAATACTTCCATTCCCGGTTTGACGGAAAATGTGCGTATTCTCAATGAAGAGTCACATATTGTTGATATTGTCGATAAAGTTTCGCCGTCTGTTGTTACCGTCGGGATCTCTACCACGCGCTCAACTGGCCGGATGTTTGAACTTGATCCGTTTAATGGTTTCAGGTTGCGCCCGGGACAGGAACAGGAAGTAAAACAGGATATTGGTTCGGGTTTTATAATTTCTGCAGATGGTCTTATCGTCACCAATAAACACGTAGTTTCGGAAGCCGGTGCGACGTATCGGGTAATTACCAACGACGATAAAGAATTTGAAGTAAAAAAGATTTACCGCGACCCGTCAAACGATTTAGCTATATTAAAAATAGAAGCGTCAGGATTGGTTCCAGTTGAACTCGGCGACTCATCAAAACTTAAAGTCGGGCAATTTGCCCTGGCAATTGGGACGGCACTCGGTGAGTTTCGCCATACCGTGACAACCGGAGTTATCTCAGGACTGGGCCGGGGAATTACTGCCGGCAGTCCGTTTGAAAGTTTTGCTGAAAAGCTCGATAACGTGATCCAAACTGATGCCGCGATTAACCCTGGCAATTCCGGCGGCCCGCTCGTAAATTCTGCCGGCCAGGTGATTGGGGTAAATACGGCTGTGGCATCAGATGGGCAAAATATCGGGTTTGCGTTACCGATTAATTTGGTTAAAGAAGCACTTGATACGTTTAACCAGACTGGGCAGTTTGCCCGGCCGTATCTAGGCATTCGGTATAAAACCATTACAAAAGATCTGGCACTTCTCAACGATGTGCCGGAAGGTGCCTATGTAGTTGAAGTGGTGACCGGAAGTCCTGCGGAAAAAGCAAACCTGCAGGAAGGCGATATTATTACAAAAATTGATTCGACACGCATTGCCGGAGAAGACGGCGAAGTAGCCGCAATCATCGGCAAGAAAAAAGTCGGAGATACCGTCACTGTCACGTATTGGCGCGACAGCAAAGAAGCAACCGTTACCGTGAAACTTCAGGAAGTGAGTCAGTAAAACTACTTCGATACGTTCACATGACGTTTTCCCCAAAAAAGATATGTTATACTTAACTCATGAAAACTTCTCATTTAAGTAGCGAACAACAAACTCTTTTAAATAACTGGGAAAAATACAGGGGCGCTATTGTGATGATTGTTGGCTCAAAAATTTTTGCCACCAAAAAAGCGGCTAAAGTGCCGGAACTAGTAAAACAGATTGAAGAAAAATTTAAGCGCCGGCCGCTTATCACTTTTATCCCTAAAGAGGGTACGCTTATTCTTATCGGTTAATATGCCGGTCACTTTTCCTTTTAAAAAAGAAAAATCAGCAATTTTTGGAGTGATACAACGGCCGATAGCAGAAGTTTTATTTCAGCATACCGAGAAAGATCTTTGGCAACCGATAACGATGCTCGTTGATACCGGTGCGGATTACACTTTATTACCAAAGTTTTTAGCTTCTGTTCTCGGGGTCAAATTAGTAAAAGAAGTTCGAGTTATTGTAACCAAGGGTGTGGGTGGGCAAAGTAGAGTATTTTTGCTGAAAAAGGCAGTCAGAGTAAAAATCGGCGACTTCACACGGCAAATTCCAGTGGGGTTCCTCGATAATAATTTCATTCCGCCACTACTTGGTAGACAGGCCTTTCTCGAAACCTTTAAAGTAACCTTTGACAGATTTACAGTCACATTTGAATAATAGCAGCGGTTATCGTCGCGCTTCAGGAATTCAGCCAGTAAAATCGCTTACTGCCTGAACGAATTCGAAGGCTTCGTAGCCTCATTTTTACACCCAAATCATCGTTTTGGTTTTGTTATCTATAAGGTGTTCACCACCTTTGGCGGTTGATATTGATTTTTTCAAAGATCATTCCTATTGTTCGAAGGATGAATCAGCGGTATTCAAGAGTGCCACTCGATTGGCATTGATATTTGCTCTAAGCTCGTAAGGCGAGATCTGATATAAGACACGCTCTAGCTTTGAGTAATAAATGAAGAGTAAAGAGGAAACCGCTCCCGTCGTTGATAGAAATAAACGTGCCAGCTCGTGGTATTGATGTAATATTTCATCTCGTAAAATAACT
>Ga0209542_10006745_pt1 | contig 22230 bp, 22 predicted proteins | sample RifCSPhighO2_01_FD_184028 | JGI IMG/M metagenome (GOLD analysis project Ga0209542, IMG submission 184028) | Soil microbial communities from Rifle, Colorado - Rifle CSP2_plank highO2_0.1 (SPAdes) (version 2) | ecosystem: Environmental > Terrestrial > Deep subsurface > Rock core/Sediment ... | reverse complement strand
GGTGTTGCAGAGGGTAACCCAATGGGTTTCCGATCCGGGAGCGGACAGGAGAGACATGGCAGAAATCAATTGCTCGTCCGGTTGCCAGCCTTCCTTCAATTGTTTCTCGGAGATGTTAAAAACATAGATTGTTTTTTTGGCGGTGAGGAGGTTAAGTTCCTTGGCAAGCTTCCCTTCGACTTCGCTCAGGGCGAGTTGGCTAATGAGGTTTCCGTTCTCAATATTTTTCTTGAATTTCTCAAGTATCGCCAGTTCGACAACGCCTTCCTTATCACCCGCACGAGCCAGCTTCACTGTCTTTTCAATTCGCTTTGACACCGTATCAAGGTCGGCCAGAATCAATTCGGTGTTGATGATCCCTATGTCGTGGGTCGGGTCTACTCGATTATGGACATGGGTGATGTTCGAGTCGTCAAAGGCTCTCACAACCTGGGCTATCGCATCCGCTTCTCGGATATTGGCAAGAAATTTATTGCCAAGACCTTCACCATGCGAGGCGCCTTTGACGAGGCCGGCAATATCAATAAACTCGATGGTGGTATAAACTTTCTTGTTTGATTTTGAAAACTCTGCCAGTTTATCGACGCGCTCATCGGGTACGGCAACAACACCGACATTTGGGTCGATGGTCGTAAACGGATAATTCTGAATGTCGATCTGCTTGTTGGTCAGCGCCTTAAAGAGGGTAGACTTTCCCACGTTTGGCAGACCGACGATGCCGATACTTAGCACTTAATGCGACATGGCTAGGGGTTATGGGCAGATGTCCGTAGACCTCTAACCTTTCCTGCGAGCCAATAACTTTAGTTAAAATCTGCGTAATTATGCCTCTTTTTGTCTCAAAATTCAACTTAGCCAACTTCGCTGTTACGATTTTTGAAAAGGCCAAGATCTCCATCTTGTTAGGTAAGGCAGAAGAATTGATATGATCTTCTTCTCGTTGAGCATTGGTTACCTGAGCTTCTAATAGAACAAGACGGTTCCGAAGGGGAGCTGTGTAGTCTTTCAGTTTGTCGAGCGTAAATAAGCCAGCCCCGTAAGCTTTATTAAAACGTTCCTCTTGGTCTTTGAGTTTACCGATGTCTTTTTCAATAGATTTAATATCTCCAATAGAGGATCGCATCTTGGATTGCCGTGTGTTGGTCCAACGTTTAGCCTGAGCCTCCATCTTTTCGGGTGAACTCATAAGTTCTGCTATCTTGGTCCAGACCATATCATCGGCTACCTTGGCGTTTACACCCTTATCCATACAAGTTCGAGGCATTGGGAAGCAATAGATCCTGTCATTACAGCGATAATAGAGATGTTTTCCTTTTTGTTGAGCGGCTCCGCTTCGAGTTCTGCCACAATCACAGAAGACCTTACCGCTTAAAAGGTATTCATACTTCTTATTGCGAGCAGAAAATACGGAGTTCTTTTTGAGCTGTGCCCGGGTTCGGTCAAATAAGTCTCCATCCATAATGGCTGGAACAGGGATTTTGGAAGCGATCCATTCTTCTTCTGGTCTCATTCGGCGACTGCTCTTTCGTAGCTTCTTATATTTTTCTATCTTGATAGGATTTTCAGGCACAACAGAGTAGGAAGCACCCCAATGCCCCTCTCCGATATAGGTTTTATTCCGAAGCATGTTGTGTAACGAGCTTGTATTCCAAACACCTCGTTTGCTCTTGCGAGGAGCAATTCCTCTTTGTTGTAACTGACGGACGACTTCTCGGATAGCCATATGCTGGTTAGCTATCCAGCTGAATATCATTCTGACAATTTTGGCTTCCTCCTCGTTTATTACATAGTAGCCGTGAAGCCTCTTTTCTCGATCTCCCCGGATATAAGTATATCCATAGGGAGCTTCTGTGGTAAGGATATGACCCTCTTTTACTTTACGAAGTTTACCTAAGCGAAAACGTTCAGTGATCTTTACACGTTCATATTCTGCAAATAGACCCCGGACACCGTGAAGGATTTTATCTTCGGGATTTTTAGGTGCTGATATAGTTACGAAGATAACTTCAATACCAGCTTCTCGGAGCTCGTCCATAACCAACTCCTGATATGAATATCGGCGGGCTAAACGATCTGGGTCATAGATTAGAACAGCTTCCCATTTCTTCTCTTTGGCTTCTTGGCGAAGCTGATCAAGCGATGGGCGAGCGAGGATATCTCCGCTCCAACCCTCATCAATATAAGACTGAACGATTGTGTAGTCGTTCTTTTTAGAAAACTCCTCAAGAGTATTGAGCTGAGTTTTGATCGTCTGCTCCTCCTCCTGTTTTGAGGTTGAGACTCGGGCGTATGTTGCGATTAGTTTCATATTCGATTTGTCGGAGCACTTCCTCAAAGAGGATATCGTATGCCCGATCTATGGCTTGGAGGTCTGGTTCAGCGACCTGCTCATAACACAAAGGGGGACAACGATGTGATGCTTTGTTACTACACAAAAGCTCTCGTTGCCCCTCTTTATGTTCGAGTTTTTGGGCATCATTATTTAAACTTTTGTGTAGTATGTCCATTATAACGTTTACTTGGTCAATAGTGAACTCTCGACCATACCCTTGTATCTCTGCTTCCTGTAGCTCAAATTCAGGCACACACGGCAACCGATCGTGCCATTTAGGGTATTGAACAGTGTGCCGGACCGTCGTAAGCAGGCAGGACATTTAAACCAATATCGGGTTCCTCCATTTCCAGTCTTGGATGTAGTAAGTTCGATATTTTTACCTGATATTTCAATTGAGTTTTCAAACACTGATTTCTTAATTTTCAATAACAAATCAGAGATTCTTATTTTCTGACTCTGTTCCACAGTTTTTCCTAAATTATTGAGGGTCATTGGTTTTAATCTCTTGGGTAGCATTGAATTGCTGATTTTGACCCACGAAAGCAGTCTTGGCTTTTACATTGATTTCAATAGGTGGATTTTTGAGCTGTTTAAGTGTAGAGATAGTTGCAAGATACTGTCTGCTTGCTCGCTCTATTTCTTTTCCAAAGGCGCTGTATAGGCCATTTCTTTCATGTGTTATTGGATTACTTCCTGTTTGAGAGTTAGCACTAAGCATTATTGAATATGAAAGCATCCGACCGTAATGAATGGCGGCCATTTCAGCCAATAAGATTTCACTTACAGTTTTGCAGTCGTGTTCTTTTATTAACTCTCGGGTTATAGATAGAAGCAGTGGCTGTCTCCGTTCTGCTGTCGTCTCCGCAACATGATAGTGATTAAGGAGACCAACACTCATCGCATATTGGTATGATTTTTTGGAAAATTCATCCAACCATTTTTTTCTTTCCTTCTTATCTTCACTTCTTATGCCCGGAAGAACCTCTTTTCTAAAATTATCTATAAGATCGTTCGGATCTACGGGAGCGCTTATGCACTTATTCAACTTAGCAGTAGCTTCTTCTCTTGTGAGAATCTCAACTGGCTTTGTATCCTGTTTTTGAACCTGTTTATCAGTATGATTTTTAGTAGCCATATTAGTTGTCTGACATTTCGGGTAAGGTGTCCTGAATCGGTGCTTCAAACAGAGCTTCAGCTTCTGCTAACAAGTCGTCCGACGTTTCGGGTAAACTTTCTGGAATGTTAAGTTTTGTTAAGGTATCTCTTAGGGTGGGTGGCAGTGCCCTATCTAACAATTCTCGAGCGTGTTCACTGATTTGCCACTTGTCAGCATGGCCTTGGCCTTCGTGCTCACGATCAGCCAATTTCAAGCCGTGCAGGTCTTCAAGGACCCTTCGAGTCGTGTTGGTCGGGTAACCTATTTTGGTAGCCACTTCAGCGGTCTCAAGTTTCCTGTCGGCAGTGATAAGCATCTCCAATACTCGACGACGTTTCTGAGGCACACTATCCATGGCAACCTTCCAAATCAGCTCGTAGTTTGATTCAGGAGGCTGACCATCAATAAGTGAGACGGCTATCAGGAGGGTTATGAGTTGTTTGGCTAACCGAGTTGGTAACTCAGCTTCAGGAATAAGTTCGATTTCACGAGTAGAATAACCATCACGGATAACTCCGCTTCGAGCTCTTACACAAAGTGCAGCCATGTAGGCAATCCTTTCTTGCAGGTCATCAGGCAGGGCGACCTTTTCAGTCGGTAGATGAATGCTGGATAGGAAATCAGCGGTGGCATTCTGAATATCTTCTCGCATTGCTTTCTCTTGGCCACTGTTCTTGATAGCTCGGATTGCCATATCTACATCCTTCGCTTGGATAGGCCGGTATTGAATAAAGCGTTCACCTAAGACTGAATAGATTTCGTAGTGCCGATCAATGACCGAAGTTACTCCGGCAATAAAGCCGAGCTTGCCTTCCCATGTCTTTGTCTCACCAGTGCCAAACTCTTTACGGTAGTAGCCGTCAAAGATTTCTCGGAGCTGGGAAATAATCGCTTGCTGTTTGTCTCGGTGCATTGAGAGAACAGTCGTGAAATCCTTGTAGGTCAGGATAGTGCCATAGGGGAGACGAAGAAGTAAGCTACCAGTCTTGCCTCGCTCACCACTCAAAAATGTCTGTGGAGTGAGATCAGAGATAGAGTAGATACCCTCGATCTTGGCCAACCCTCGGATAAGCTCCGTCTTGGTCCCACCCGGGGCGGCCACGATGAACATCCATACTGGGTCACCCTCTAGTTTATTCGCCACTACAGCCCCCAAAATGACCTTCAGGAGGCCTTTGTCTTGGATAAGGAGCCATCTATTGACCCTACGCTCTAACTCCTCAAAACTGATAGGAGTTCGAGGTTCGGGGATGCTCTTTTCAATCTCCTGTATTTTATTTTCTAACGCTTGGTCAGTATTCATATTCATTGTTATTTTTGTCCGAGGAGATACTTTACAGCCTCTCGAAATGAGTAACCGTGAAGTAGTCTCACGAACTTTATTGCATCTCCACCGTCATTACATTGTCCGTAGCACCAAAAGCGATTGGTGTTCGGATAAACGCAGAACGATGGATGTTTCTCTTTATGAAATGGGCACAACCCAATCCACGTTTTTCCATGTTTTTTAATAGGTCCGTCTATAAACTTATCTAAAGGGACTAGTCGTGCTTGCTGTATCTGTTCTTCCGAAATTCGATGCTTTGATTTCGGCTGATCCCGGATGAGATAGAGCAATCGTTTCAATCGGGAGACATGGACATCAGCTTCGACCAGCTTCTCGCCGTCATTGAGTTTGATCCATTCTCGCCAAAAGAATTGCGTGCCTTCGTCGGCCCCAGATCGCTTTATAATGGTTAGTTTTTTCTTGATGCTGGTAGTGATCTCGTCTCGGATCGATTGCCATTCTTGTAGCTTTTCTGGAATGACTGGCTTGGCTTCAGGGAAAATGGTCAGCAGTTCTTTGTCGGAGAGCCTCACTTGCGAGTTCTCCCAATCTCGTTCGAGGCCAATCAACTGCTGGTACAACTCGTCGCTAATTGGTGGGTTTTGATTAATTTTCATAGTCATTTTTGGTTATGATTATTCGGCCCCGTAAAGACGGGATTTTATTATTCGCAACTGGTTAAAATATGTTTGTGGCTCGACCCTGAGTTCGCCACGCCAATAATTTTCGATAAGGGTGTCCAGTCCGTCATCTCGCTTAAATATAAACTCTGCCTTTCTTGGATTGAGTCGGTCTATAGCTTCGATAGGATAGGAAAGCGAGATGACCGTTGCTAAGGCCAGATCAGAACATTTATAAGAATTGTTTTGCTCGGTTGTCATGGTAATTGTTATTTTTATTACCATTAGACAACAACCTCTTGCCCCATCATTTAGAGGAGATCAGAGGAAACAAAAAAGAGCATTGTTCAATGCCCCAAAAACTCACTCTTTATTTTTCCTCCTCTGGGCTACTCTTTAACCCTCTGGTAAGGGTTCAGCCACGAGTTTTTTCTCCAATTCAATCCATATAATCCTCAGACCACATCTCTTAAGCTTCTTATTCTTTTGAAGTTCCTTTATTGCATACTTTATCAGCTCGACTTTTTTCCGATGATCCAAAGTTTCAGTGTAGGTACCACGTTTGCTCTTGTTCTTTATTTTCTCTCGTATAGCCTCAAAAACTGTTTCAGTGCTCTTGGCTACTCCAACCGGCTCAGTTAATGACCTTAGCAAGCGAAATGGCTGATCTTCAACTCCTCCAATTTCGATTCTCCCTGAGGCAGATGTGCGATAGTAGCCAATACCAGCTTCGCTTTCAACACCGATCCGTGTCTTCATTACATCCGGGACAGGTATAATTTTTTTATCAATCTCATTCTTCCAGTTTTTCAGTGTCTCTATGGGGTTCTGACCCATTTTTGAGAACTCTAACACAAGTTTGTTTTTCAAATCATCTTCAGAAACCCCCTTAAATTTACCCTCTCTATTTAACCACTTGTGTAACGCCTTTTCTTTTCTAATTTCCTCAATACGCTTGCTATCATCAGACCAAATACTCCGTGGAAAAACGGGCTGTTCAACCTCTTCGTAAGGTCGTTCATTCAGAATGGCAAAAAATTTTTCATTTCTAATTTTGTTTATACTGCCTAAAATTGACCTCATTTCTTGGTAACCAAATCCCGACCTTTCCAGTGTCACGAACGGTATTTTGACAACATTTGTCAGCCTATTCCAGCCATCAAGTTCAATTTGATTTGAAATTAAAGTTATTATTTTGCTAAACCTTTGCAGATTTTCTTCTGAATATTCATTAACCCCCAACACCAGAGGATCGGCATTTTTGGATACCTTATTCGAGTACCCCTTTAATACTACAAGCGGTGTTTTCTGGGGAGGAACAGCCCGTTGTTCTAAATCGGCTACCAGCTCTTCGTATTTCTTATAAATCTCATTAAATTTTGGTTGTAAAACCTCAACTATGTGAACAAAATCTACGCCATAAGTACTGTCATATGACTTACTGTCAATAATTTTTATGCCTCCTAACTCCTGAACCTTGAATAACATTTTTTGCCTGACCTCAATGGGGGGTATCCCAGTTCCTATAATGGGTCTTACCTCAAAAACAATCTCAAAGGGTTTGCCTGTTGGCTGTCGGAGTTCTTCCGTTTTGATTTTCTGCAAAGCCCAACATATTTCTCTATAAAATCGTTCTTCGGGAGCGGTAATTATTGGTTTCCCTGCTTTCTGTTTAGATTCAATGGCCAAAATAAAATCCTGACACCGTTTTTTGAAATCTAATGGAATTTGTATTTTAAGGGTTCCCATAAGTTAGATAGTGTCGGATAAGTGCTCAAAATCTTCAATAATTCCTTCCTGTTTGAGTTTTTTGAGTATATTTTCAACCTGATGATATTCTAAATCGCAGTGTTGCTTTAAGTTGTAAAAAAGCATCTCTAACTCACGGGTGCCGTCGGGACAAAGTTCATACTCCTCAAGGAGTTTTGCAATAACACAAAGTATTTTTTGTTGTGGGCCTTGAGTCATTTTAATTTTTGGTAATAGTAATTTATGCCTTTAAAATTACATTTTTTCCTATCTTTTTCAAGGTTTACCCGAGATGTCGCTTGTTTGCTTCATAAACTGCTTTGGAGTATATTAAAACCATAACAATTCGTGCCTAAACCCTAGATTCTATGGCATGGCAACAGGACGATCAAGCACAGAGACCCCGTCATAGGGTTGCTTGATCGCCATACTGGGAAACCGGTATGTCCGGCGTAAGCTGGGGACCTGTGGCGGGCTTTGTGTTTATGTGGTTTCTTATACTGATTTTAATAGGTTTATTTATCTCGTTAGCGGTTATGTTTCCTTGGATTTGGATTGTTTATGCAATTATAATTATTGTTTGGATACTTGGTACCTTCTATAGCGATTAACTTTATGAAAAAAATTATTACATCACTTATTATCCTCTTCACAATATTAGTGTCTTTTAATTTTGCAGATGCCGCAGTTCGTGTAGACGGATATTTTAGAAAGAATGGGACTTATGTCCAACCACATTATCGTTCCAGCCCTGATGGTAATCCCTATAATAATTACAGCTTCCCTGGTAACACTAATCCATATACAGGCAAAGTAGCTCCGGGCAATCCAGACACTTATTTAAATAACTATTACAAAAACTCTGGGTCTACCGGATCGGTGCCCTCCTACACAGTCCCAGTGGCAACTACTACTCCAAAAATAGTTGCCCCGCCCAACTCAACTATTTATGGTTCATCTTGGTATTGCAATGATGGATATAAAAAAATTGGTAGTGGTTGCGAAAAGGTAGTTGCTCCATTGAATGCAACCATTTATGGATCGAGTTGGTATTGCAACGATGGTTTCAGGAAAATTAGTAATTACTGTGAGCAAGTAATTGCTCCGGCAAATGCCACCGTATATGGTTCGTCATGGTATTGCAATGATGGATACAGAAAAAATGGAAATTCTTGCGATAAAGTAGTCGCTCCAGCGAACGCTACTATCTATGGCTCAAGTTGGTATTGTAATGATGGTTTTAGAAAATCTGGCAACACGTGTCAGCAGGTAGTCGCTCCAGCGAACGCCACAATTTACGGCTCCTCATGGTATTGCAACGACGGTTTTAGGCGGGTTAATAACTCGTGTCAACAAGTGATAGCTCCTGCCAATGCGACTATTTACGGTTCTTCTTGGTATTGCAACTCAGGCTATAAGCGGGTTAGGAACTCTTGCATAGCTAATTAAATAAGTGACAACTAAATCTGAAAACTTAGACGAGGATTATGCCGATGAGCTTGATGATGACTCAGATGAGGTACATGAGTTGATGGACGAGTATGATTTAGATGCAGAAGAAGCCGAAGATGTAAAAAGTATTATGGATGAAGAAGGTGTAGATGCCGAGGAAGCCGTAGAGTTAAGGGAAATGGGATATGGGACAAGTGACGGAGGATTCAGCTGGGTCGGTTTCATTGTTTTGATTTTTATAATTTGGGGTGCCTATTCATTGTTTAAGGGAGATGATAGTTCCACACAAATAATGCAGGAACATCCAAGCTACGAAACTTACGAAGAATCTCGTGACTGTGGCGATTTAGAGCCATCAAATCCTTACGGTTACGGATCAGGACACTATGCTGGCTTCGAATGGGCTGAACAAAACGGCGGCGGTTATTGTGATGGTGATTCTGATTCATTTAACGAAGGCTGTGAGGAATATTCATCTCAAGAAGATGCCTATGACATTTGCCTAAACCAATGAAATGGATAAAAGAAAACTGGTTTGTTGTTTGCACTTGCTTTGTTATTTATTTGGCTTTTTTCTTGCCATCAAACTCGCAAGCTTATGGCGAGTGCTCAGACTATGGTATTTGGGCAACCTATGATTACCTTTCCGGAAACTGTAAGTGCATGAGCGGTTATGTATTTGGAAAGGATATTTTTGGTGAAACAACTTGTGTTTACGGAAACACTGTTTGTCATGATAAATACGGCTACAACTCCAGATATAATTCTACAAGTAATTCCTGTGAGTGTTCGTACGGCTATCTCTTCGGTAAAGATTCTATCGGTAGAACTCAATGTATTTCAGAAGATCAATCTTGTAAGGACCAATATGGGTACAATGCTAGGAGTACTTATGGTGGTAAGTGTGAGTGTTCGTACGGCTATGTAATTAGTGGTGGCAAATGCACAAATGGAGACATTCTTTGCCGTTCTAGGCACGGCCTGTATTCTAGCTATAACGATTCAGGCAATACTTGTGAATGTGATAGCGGATACACTCTTAATGATTCCAGTCAGTGCGTTAAAAAACAGAATAATGTTTACTTTACTCTTAAGGAATTAGACACTGACGCCAGAAAGGCGATTATCAAAAGCGATTATGACTATAGGTATTATCTAATCTCGTATAATTCAGGATGTTATTCATCTTCATTTAGAAGGTATCTGAATCAGAGAATAGTATTAAATCTTGGTACAGATTTCGATCTAGACAAGTGGGATAAAATTGTACTTCAAGATGATAATGAGACATGCGATATAACTTCTAGAGAACGAGTGGATTCGAACTTCTCTTTCAAAGAAGAGGATGATATTTATGTTCCTGTATACATGCCGACTCCTTATAGTACTCCGCAATCAACGAAAATACTCATCCCCAAATTACAACCAACCCCCATGCCTACTTTAAAAGTTAATCTTAAATGTGACCTTGGGCATATGCTTTATAAAAATAAATGCATAAAAATTCCCACAAATTCACACCCCGCCAATGATGGTAAAAATGCTTGGTTATGTGATGAAGGATACATAGAAAAAGGAAACTTGTGTTTTCTCGATGCTTCTGCCTCAACAACGCTAACCCCAACTCCCACACCAACAGCTACCCCCAAAGTTAATAAAAGTTTCTGGAATAAATTAAAGTTTTGGTAATTATGAAAGATACTTTTGTTGGATTAATAGTCTGGGGACTGATAATCGGAGGTGGAATTTGGATATTTAGTGGTGACTCGGAAGATTCTATAGAAAACTATAAACGTTTTGATGATCCGTCGACGAAGCGTTCCTATGAAGAATATGGAGACAGAGATTGTGGAGATTTCTCATCTCAAGCCGAGGCACAAGAATTTTTTGAGGACGAGGGTGGCCCAGATTCCGACTACCATGACCTAGATCGCGATAGTGATGGTATCGCCTGCGAAAGCATATGAGCGAAAAATATCAAATTCTAATAGGACTTTTGATTCTTGGTTTAGCAATATTTATAGGGATGAGTAGAGGTGAACCAGAAAATGTTTGCAGGTGCCTTGAGTTGGTTGGTGATGAAAATAACTTCGTTTGTTACACGTCTCTAGGTGAACTTGATACGGAGGGAGAATGTGTTGGTCCAAAGGCGTATAAATAATTATGAATTTGATAAAAGAAAATTGGGGGAAGATTGTTTTGGCCGCCTGTGCAGTGTCCTTGTCTTATTTGCAATCAGACTCATTTTGGATAGCGTCGCTTATCTACGGACTGGTAATTTGGCTCCTTGTAACCAAGAAGCTACCCGAGAGGCTTAGGTTGGGCATATCAATAACCATTTGGTCGACTTTTGTTATAGTATTCGGGCTCGGCTACTATGTTAATCACTACATGCCCCACGGCCCCATGATTGATACTGGAGACATTGTGTGCCAAAACGATGATAGGGGGCCTTGTGGCGAGAAGTATATTGAAGATACGAGAGGCTTGGATATACCTAATTGGGCAAAGGTTCTTAGAGAGTCCGGTGTGATGTTATTATTTGGCCTAGCCTTTGCAGGAATATGTGCCGGTAGAAAGAATGACGACATCGAATAAAATAAATATGATTTGGCTAAAACAAAACTGGAGTAAAGCGGTATTTTCTTTAGTTGTCTTTGCTTCTTTGATAATTACTCTTACTTATTTGGGGACAGAATATCCTCCTCAAGACAACAATCAGGCAATTATTTACCCATCAGTTAAAGAATCTGTCGCTACCAAATCTTTTGACTTTGACACTTATAAAAACGCTGCTCCCCAAAAAATTGAAACAAAGGAAAAGATCGGAAATTACGACATAGCAGTAACCACATATCACGATAAGCAGGACTTTGAATATGCTATAGACATAAAAATTTTAAAAAACGGAGTGCAATTATATAGCGGAACCGATGTGCATTTTTACACGGCATTGGATGAATTTTTGAAGAATAAAGATGACTTTGGCCGACTATACAATGCCCATGATTTTATTGAATTTGCCTTTAAAGATATAACGAATAACGGCATACCTGAGCTTGTTTTTAGGGGTTGGTCTGGCGGTGCACATTGTTGCGACACGATACGCATTATAGAGCTAGGAGAAAAACTGTCTGTATTGTGGAACTTTGATGTTGAGGATGCCGATATTAGTTTGTCCGATTTAAATGGTGATGGTGTTAGGGAAATTATAACCTGGGATGCTGGCTTCTATTTTGCTGATTGGGGAGGAGCTAGAGGCTCTCCAAAAGTTATTTTAAGCCTAAACAGAAAAACCAATACCTACGAGGTTGATCCCAATTTAATGCGCAAGCCCACACCTTCTAGGGCAGAGTTGAAGGAAATGGCTTCCAAAGTTTTTTGGCCTGCAATTGATAACTATCCTAGGTATAATGACAAAGTTATGCCTTGGATTCTGTCAGATGTGTTAGATCTCATTTACTCAGGTAATAAGAACTCAGTATCTCAATACTTAGATTATGTTTGGCAAGGGCACGAAGACCCAAGTAAATTCGTGACGAGAGAAGAATTTATGACAGATTTTAAAACTCTTATTCGCGATAGCAACTTTTATAATGACATCTTTCCAAAGTTGTTTTGGGAATAAATCAGCCATGAACTGGTTAAAACAAAACAAGGCTAAAGTTATTTTAGGAGTGCTGATTTTAGTTGCGGTCTTCTATTTTAAGCAAGCAGGGAATAGTCAGTCTGGTGCCGCGTTGATAAGTGATAGTCAATCAACTCCAACATCTACTCCAAATATATCCGAGGATCCAAGATATATTGCTCTTATGGAATCTCTCCCCAAATTTGAAGATTACCCAGCCAAAGTTTATCCGATTCCACCAAAACCCAAATTAGTTCATGAAAGCAATCCTTATGGTATGCGATATTGGACGCTTACAGAAAATTGGGTAAATAAGGCAACCACCTATGATATGGGAGGACACTACTTAATGAGTGGGTATGGGACTGGAAATCCAGGCACACTTATTATTGATGGCCTTACAGGTAAAGTTTTTCATGAGCATGGAGCGCGATATTATTCTGATTACCTTGAAAGTAGTTTTCTTGTTATCTTTGATCCAATAGACCCACAGTGTTTTTCTTCAGATGGTGATTATACCCCTTGTTATGGAAGAGACAGTTCAGGAGACAGTCCACGCTATGTGATATGGAACGGTAGCAAGTTTAAAACTATCTGCGAGCCAGTAATAAAAGCGTGGAAATTAATATCTTGCGGCAAAGGACATTGAGGAATAGTGAGTAGCAGGGTGGGGTAAAATCTGCTATAAAGTATTTGGAATAGTGAGAGTCGGTATTCTTTGATTTTCAATCAAAGACGGGGGTTGTGTAATAGTCGGCGTATGCCGTAAAAAGCAATCAATGGTCTACTGGATATACCGAGAGCTGTGCCGAGCATTATGGGAGCATCTAGGAGGGCACAGGAGCGAACGAAGACCAATACAAGCGACGAAATCTTGTCTTACTTCAAGTAACTCGCTATTCTCGCAAAGAACTTCCAATTGGGGAGTTTTTTGTTTTGCACGGATAGATACTCTATGGTATCCTGAATGTAACAATGCAATCCCAATCGTTTAGACAATAATCCGCCTTAAGAAGAACCACCTAACCGTGGGGCTTCTGGGCGGATTTTTGTTTTTGCCTTTGTAGCTCAATGGTAGAGCACTCCTCTGAAAAGGGAGAGAAGAAGGTCCGACTCCTTCCAAAGGCACACGCCCTCGTAGCTTAATGGATAAAGCTGGACGCTTCTATCGTCAAGATTGCAGGTTCAACTCCTGCCGAGGGTACACTCTTTTACTTTACCCGAGTTGTCGCTCTAACGATTACGAGGAGGAACTGATCTTAGTATTCGGCCTTGATGGTCCCGGCTTATGATGTCCCTTTCATAACAAGGTGGAGGGAGTTTTATCGTGAAGTGGAATGGTATGTATTTAATGCTATTGCTATCTAACCCATGTCGCATTGTGTTCATACCATACCAATACTTAGCATAAGGCCTAAATATTAACAAATGTAAGCCATTTTTGCACTTGACGATTTAAGATAAAACATGCTATAATATTCGTATTGGAGGTGAGTGATGGTACAGGCAGCAGCGATGTCAGGGAAGTTCTGGCACGGCAACGAGGGTTTCCCGATCCTTTTCGAGGACGGGAACTTGCGGGTTTACAAGAACCCGACCAACGAGGTCTTTGTCGAAGAGGTGGCCAGCGGTGTGACGATCCGCATCAACGCGTATCCGTACGCGCGCGGTTGCGGACTTCAGTTCACAACCGATGCACTCGTCGAGCCGACGGTTGTCAACAACACTATCGGCTGGGCAGTTCGTCGACGCTAGGCCGGATTCACGGCCGTCCTTCGGACGGCCCCCTTTCAAAGTTTTCGAAGAATCGAAGATTCTGAAAGGGGACCCGCTTCGATGGGCGAAGCGAGGCAAGATGGTTTCTTGCCCGCCTCTGGCGGGCCGAGTTCTTTGAGAGGTAAACATGAACGTTCAAGAAGTGGATGCGCTCTACCAGAGACGTCTTCAAATGTTCCGGACTACTTCTCGATCTGAGAAGGCTGAGATTCTTTCCGAGTTGTTGAATAGGTTGGAGATTTCACCAGCATCCATCAGGAATGTCCAGCATGCCCGTGCAGTGATTGAGCAGCGACTGCAAGTTGAAATGAGGATTGCTCAAGCCACTGAAGGAGGATACTGGAAAGACGTTCGAGTCGAGGTTTTAGGCCGCGGTCCTGGAACCATTCAAGACATCCAGAAGGACGGTGCCGTCCGCGTCAAACTGGATTCAGGACGGACCCAGGCATATGGTGCCTCAAGACTCAAGAAGATCTAAGGCCGTCCTCCGGACGGCCCCCTTTCAAAGTTCTGAACTTGATTCAGGATTCTGAAAGGGATAGTATACACATATAATCCAATGAAGATTACTTTCAATTTCCCGAACACGCACAAGGGAACCAAGAATATTGGAAGTTTTGTATTGGGCAGATAGCATCTCTCATCGTTGTAATCAACGACCCCAGTGCAAGGCACTGGGGTCGTTTTCACTTATGCAGATTCAATCTACACACAATCTTATATTGCTTCGCGATGTATCCTTCGAATTAAGGCCAGGTGTTTGGTTGTTCAAAAATCTAAATGTCGGTTTTGGCAAAGAAAAGACTGGTCTGGTAGGTAAGAATGGCACTGGCAAGACTACGATTATCAAACTTATCACTGAGCTGGCGAAACCAAATAGTGGCATCGTTGAAAATTCTGCACGTATCGTGTATCTACCTCAGGATTATCAAATTGATTTAAGCTGCTCTGTTTTGGAAACATTGAATACACCAGCCGAACATGAGGCGCTCGCAACTTTGGCCAAGGTTGGCCTTCAGTATATTCAACTTGATCGAATCATGGGAAGCTTGAGTGGTGGCGAACGAACGCGCGTCGTGCTTGCTAGTCTATTAGTTCAAGAGGCAGACTTTATGATTCTCGATGAGCCTACGAACAATCTCGACACAGAAGCTCGCCAAGCGGTCTACAATCTTATTGAGCGCTGGAAAGGCGGCTTACTAGTAGTGAGTCATGACCGGGTATTGCTCAATCTTATGGATCGGACTTTGGAACTTTCAGAAAAAGGTCTCAAAGAATACGGCGGTAATTATGATTTCTATACCGAGCAGAAAGAACTTGAAGAAGAAGCCCTGCAGCGTCAGCTTTCCGATATGGAGAAGGAATTTAGGAAGGTAAAGAAGCAAGCCCAAGCCACCAAAGAACGTCAGCAGAAGCGATCCAGTCGTGGAAAGAAAGTCGCACCTGATTTAGGTTTGCCAAAATCTATTCTCAATGAGATGCGGAAGAGTGCCCAGCAAACCTCAGGAAAGCTAAAAAAGATTCACGAATCTAAAATCGGCGAAGCGTCAGAAAATTTCAAAGCTGCCAAGGAACGAATCTCACCAAACAATCGGATCGAAGTTGATTTGAGTCGGACTGATATTCCAGCCGGCAAATTGGTGACGGAATTTGAAGAAGTAAGTTTTGGATATGGCGAGCAAGTAATTTTCAAAGGATTCAATCTCACTGTCCATGGTCCGGATCGGTTAGTAATTAACGGCCCCAATGGCTCAGGCAAAACAACGCTCGTGAAACTCATGCTTGGGGAATTGCAGCCGTCAGCTGGAGAAATAACACTGGGAATTAACTGCTTTGCATATCTTGATCAGAGTGTCGTGGTCCTCGATAAAAATAAAACTGTTCTGGAAAACCTGGAGGAAATGTCTGGTTTGGATGAAAAAGCGGCACGAAATTGGCTGGCACTATTTCTGTTCCCGGCCGACGACGTATTTAAGAAAGTCGAAGTCTTGAGTGGCGGCGAGCGGATGCGAGCCGCGCTGGCCTGTATCTTAGCGGGCAATACGCCACCACAGCTATTGGTGCTCGACGAGCCGACGAATAATCTCGACTTGAATAGTATTGAACAGATTGAAAGCGCATTGCTCAACTACAAAGGCGCGTTGATTGTCATCTCCCATGATAAAACGTTCCTCCAAAATATTGCCATCACCCGCGAGATGAATCTATAACGCATAGAATTCAATACCTTGAAAACATATCTGCCGGTGTCTTGACTATTTAATTAAAAGGGTGTACTATTATAATCTTAGTTCTTTGACTGGGTTAGAGTTTTTCTTGTCCTCGTGAGGGGATGAGACCAAGTGTGTCTGGCCGACACAGCCCTATGTTGGGTGTTAAGTAAGCGGCGGTGCAGCGGGGAACAAACAAGACAAAAGGTTTTGTTATCGGGTTCCTCCTTGCTTCCAAGGCGACTTAAGGCTTGAGGTGGTCTCCTCTGGAGATCTAGGCGTTGGGGTGCTTGCCCATGGCCCCTGGTGCGACAATTCCTCACGGGTAATGCGAAAACATAGTGGGCAAAATATTAGTTTTTTGTAAGGCCAAACAAACAAGCCCTAACACTCGCGTTAGGGCTTTTATCTGTTTAAAAGCCTGAAATAGCGTTGTTTCAATCCTTGACTTTTAACCTAAAAAGGAGTATAATTATAGAATACCGTTAAGGAGCGACCCTTAACAACTAGAGAAAGGAGGAGTAGTCACATGACTACCCAACTAAGGTAAGACAACTCGGATAGACCGCAGCCCTTATTTAGCATTTTGACTAAATATAGCAGGGTTGTGGCGGGAGCTTTCCGAGTCTAAATAAACCATACGGGAACGTATGGATTCTATCTTTGCGCAATAAACCCGATAGCCATGGGAAGGAATATCTCGTGGTGGGCGCAGAGCGTGGCATGAGTAGCAGATGGGTGGCCGATCTCATGTAGCGTAGTCCGAAACCCCAGTGTATAGCAAGTATGTATTCCCAGAACGCTATGCACCATCGCGTGCAGGTTGGCATCTGCAATGCGTGTCCCTGGTCCTTGCAAAAGGTGGGCAGTCTCATAAATTTAAAAAAATTTATGATGAAAGGCCGGATGAGCTCGTCCGGGTTCAATAATCACTGATGTATCTGAATTCTTCCCTAAGCCAAACGGAAGGATAAAGGATCATGAGCCGGATTTGGAACGAAGTGGTGGAGCGGTGGACTGACCCGCGTCTGGTTAGCCACGTTGAAAAATTATGCCGGTCCTTTGGGAAAGACCGGAAACAAGTGCTCTCTCAATCTCTGGAGAGAGCCAGGCTCATTACTTTTTCTTTGAAAAAAGGATGATGCCAGGACGAGAGAGAAAAGCTAATCGATTCGTCATGTCCATTTGGACTCCCGCGAGTTGGGTTAGTAGGTCAACAGAAATAACATTGCCAATTCTGTTGATGCTGACATTCACTGTTTGCTCCTTGGGGAGCATTCGAACAAAAGACGCTTGCCGAGCGTCGCTGTGTGGCAATTGCAGTAAGAATTGTTGAGAAGTGTTGAGTGCTCCGTGGTAGCGGAAGCTGTCACAAAGAAGCCAGGACACGTATCAATAATATAAGGCTTGGATAGCCCAAGGGCTAGGCGTTTGAGTCAGACGCGACAAATTCCAAAAACTAGTGAGATTCCCCGGCTGTGCCGAGGGAGAGGAGAGACACGATGGCTCGGAAGAATCGTCAGGTTGCCTTTCTCTTCAACGAGGCAGCCAATCTTACTACTGAGCGGATTGGTGGCAAGGCGAAGAGCCTTGTCACCATGGCCGGGATGGGAATGCCGGTTCCCCCTGGCTTTGCAGTTTCGACCGGCGTGTGTCGGGCGTATCTCGAGCATGCACGGTATCCGGGCCGGCTCGAGTGGCACATTCGGCGTTGCCTGAGCGCCCTTGAGAAGCAGACCGGGAAGCGGTTCGGCGATCCGTCGAATCCGCTTCTCGTGTCGGTTCGCTCGGGGGCGCCGGTTTCGATGCCCGGGATGATGGACACCGTCCTTAATCTCGGCATCACGCCGGAGGCGCTGCCCGCGCTCGAGAAGCTCGGGGGCACCATGTTTGCCGTGGACACACACAACCGCTTCCGGACGAGTTTCGGTAAGGTTGTCGGGTCCAAGGTAGACAACCCTTGGGAGCAACTCGAGCTTGCTTTTGAAGCGATCTGTCAGTCGTGGCTCAATGACCGCGCAGTGGACTATCGGCGCGTTCATAACATCTCCGAAGATATGGGGACGGCCATGATCGTACAGGCGATGGTCTTCGGGAACCTCGACCACAAGTCGGGAACCGGCGTTGTGTTCTCACGCAACGTCGCGACCGGAGACCCCGAAATCTACGGCGAGTTTCTTCCCGAAGCTCAGGGAGAGGATGTGGTTGGTGGAAGCGTTACGCCGCTGCCGATCTCATTCTTTGCGGAAATGTATCCCGAAGCCTTCAAACAGCTGACGGATACGCTCCGCATTCTCGAAGCGCGCGAGAAGGACGTCGTGGAGATCGAGTTCACCGTTGAGGCAGGTAAGCTCTGGACGTTGCAGTACCGGGTAGCGAAGCGTACCCCTATCGCAGCCGCGCGATTCGCGGTGCAGTCGGTGTGGGGAAAGCAGATCTCAAAGGTTCAGGCTATCGCGCGAGTGGGCGAGGCCGAAATCGACAAGATCCGTTGCCTGGAGTTCGACCCTCGGGATATAGTACACGCGAAAGTTTGCAACGCTGTTCTCGGGTCGGGCCTCTCGGCTTCGCCCGGCGCGGCAGTAGGCATCGCCATCTTCTCTTCAAGCCGCGCAAAGGAGCTTGCGGCAACGGGCAAGACGGTGGTGCTCATTCGTCCCGAGACTCATCCCGACGACTTTGCCGGGATGCTCGTCGCTGCGGCTATTGTTACGGAACAGGGCGGCACGACGTCGCACGCAGCAGTTGTTGCTCGTGGTCTCGGGAAGCCCGCAGTTGTCGGAGTGGGCAAGAGCCTGGATGTGATGGAAGGCGCTCTCGTCTCAGTTGACGGGTCTCGCGGCCTGGTCATCTCTGATGAGATGCCATTTGTCCAGGGCAAGCATCACAAGGAAGTCTCCATTTTCCTGAAGTGGTACGAGGAGGCTCGACCCAAGGGAAACTGGGATTTCGCGGCGACCCAGTGTCAGTACTCGGCGAACGTCATCCTCAATGACTTCTATCTCTCGGACGAAATGGCACGTCTCGTCCAGGGAACGGAGTGGGAGAGGGAGGCGAAAGATCTTCGGAATCGAGTTCACCATTGCGCGGCAGAAATATTCGCTGCCTATCTGTTGCTCGCGATCTCCGGGGAACTGAGGCACGGGTGGGACACTGGTTTCGAACGTGAGGGTTGGAAGAGTCCTGAGTTCGAGGTGCTTCACCAGAAATTCGGGCTTCTCTCTTTGGCAACCAGTATCGACCGTCGGTTCGACGCTCAGATATCGGTTGTGGAGAAACTCAATAGCCTGGATCGAAAGGACCAGATCGAGTTTCTCCGACTAGCTGTAGTCGCATTCAACACGTGGTCAGGGGGAAGCATTGGTGGTCCCAAGTGGGCGGTTATTGCTGAGGCAGTTCAGGGGTACCTCGAGGGTACGCTGAACCATTCGGTGTTCGTTGATAGAGTTTTTGATCTTCGCCACAACAGCGGGGTGCTCTTCAACAAACATCCGATGTTCTCGACGCTGACTGTTGAGAGGTCGTCTGGGATTCAGTCCCAGCTCGACATCAAGCGCCGAGTAAACACAATCGACAGCTTGGTTACTGGGCTTGCCGCTTTGGCAGGTGGATACTCGGAGTTTATCCGAACTGGCCTCTCGCCTTACGTTTCATCGTTGTGGCAGAAAGGCATCGGAAAATACTGGCAGGAGCCAGTACAACCATCAACTCGGTGGTAGAGAGGAGATGTCATGAAGTGTCAAGACCACCAAGGACAGGTGGTTGAAGTAGGCGGTCTAACGGTCCATTTGGGGGGCGTGCTGTATCATCCCCTGATGGACCTTTCGATCTACAATCTCGTCGTTCCGTTTCTGGAAGACGGCCATCCCAAACTTGCGAAGGTGCGGGAAGCGATGGGATCATCGGGGGTGCTTCTGCACTACCCGATTCCAGACTACTGTGCTCCGCCATCGAACTGGAGAGAGTTTCTGGACTTCATGGTGGCGCAGCTCAGAGGAAACCAGAAGGTAATCGCCTTCTGCGCAGGCGGCCATGGCCGGACGGGGACGTTCCTCGCTTCGCTCATTGCCCGCCTCGAGCCCGAGATCGAAGATCCGGTAGAGGAAGCTCGCAATCGTTACTGCGAGAAGGCAGTCGAGACCAAAGAACAGGCGGCAGCGGTTTTTGCCCTCAAGGGCCAGCCGCTGCCTGCTAAGTACAACGATCTGCACTAAAGGGAAGGAAGGAGACGATGATGAATCTTCCCACGTCGAAGTTCACGATGGCCGGCACCGAAGGGACCGGCGAGTACGTTGGAGTCGCCGATACGGCGCGCGGCACAGTGGCGGTGCGTCAGTACCGGCCGGGTTCGTTCCGGATCCGAGTCGAGCCCAAGTCAGTCAAGGCGGCGGCAGTGATCGGCCGGAAACTGACGCGCAAGAACGGCTGGAAGCAGCCGGGTGACGGCGGTCAGAACCGGTTCTCCAAGGTGATGGGGACCATGGGCCTCGCCGGCGTGCTCAAGGAGGCGTCCGACGCCCTGGGCGTCGGGGCGCTGAAAACCACCGAGCTGGACTCGGTGGCGGCGCTGCGCCACGTGGCGAAGCTCGCCGGTGCGACGGTGTCCGCTCGGGACAACAAGACCACCGTCCTGGCGAAGGCCACGAGGGTGAACGAACAGCCGAACCCGTGAAAGGGTTGTGGGCGGTGCTCTGCACCGCCCACTTTTTTTATTTTTGACAGAGATTATTAAAACACGTATAAAGATCCGGATAGGAGGATCCTATGTTTGGTTTTCCATGTGGTCGTTGTGGTCGTCAGGAGATTCTCCATGACGAGCTTGAAACTCTCCTCGGATACTTTAACAGTGGGCGCTGGCCTGATCTGGAGTATCAAGAGGAGCCGTACCTTGTTGATATCAGTACCCAAGAGGAGTTCGAGAGTTTTCTTGCGTCTCGTCTGACCAGATGTCGGAATTTTCTTCTGGATGGTCACTCGTTCCAGTATCGAAAGAAGGATGAGCCCAATCTGGTTCAACTGTTTGCCACGGGCGGCAGCAGATTTGCAGGATTCGAGCCACCCCATCTCACCGAACGTGTTGGACGAGCTGCCAAGCGAATCGCGCGTCGCAGGGAACGGGAAGCTGAGAAGCGGTTCGTGCAAGGCTTCCATCCACCAGTTCATACACTCATACACTTCGATGGTCGCCGCTCTTTCGTCGCCATTGGCGAATGACATCCGCCGCCCTTCTCGGGCGGCCTTTTCTTTCTGGCTAAAAGAGTTTAATTTTGATAACTTCAAGAGAATGAATCCGATATTTAAGGCATACGACATACGGGGAAAGTATCCCGAGGAGGTTAATGAGGAGATGGCCTTTAAGATTGGACGAGCAGTGTCCCTTCATTTAGGTGCCAAAAAATTGGTTGTCGGTCATGATGCACGGACATCGTCGGACGAGCTAGTTAAGAGTCTGGTGGATGGGATTACCAGTACCGGTTGCGACGTGACTCTCATCGACGAGACGACCACGCCGCTTTTTTATTTCTGCGTGAATTCGTTTAAAACCGATGGGGGAATCATGGTGACTGCCTCGCACAACATCACCGGTGTTAATGGATTTAAAATCGTGGGTCCGGGCGGGGTTTCAATCGGAGGCGAAACAGGACTTAAGGATGTTGAACAACTTCTTGATACCCCAGTTTCAGAGGGTATAAAAAAAGGTTCTGTAGACAAGCAAAAATTGATTGATGATTACATCAATTTTTTGATCGAACTGAGTGGTATTATGGATCCGATTCCTAGACTTGAGCGTGCGCCGGACGGATCAGAGAAAACGGCTATGGTAGCCCCAGATTACGGGCGTATGCGACTCGTGGCCGATGCGTCGAACGGCGTGGCTGTGCTGGAACTTAAGAACTTATTTAAAAAAGTAAACGTCAATGTAATCCCGCTCTTTTGGGATATCGACGGCCGATTTCCTAATCACTCACCGGATATT
>Ga0209542_10006741_pt1 | contig 22234 bp, 19 predicted proteins | sample RifCSPhighO2_01_FD_184028 | JGI IMG/M metagenome (GOLD analysis project Ga0209542, IMG submission 184028) | Soil microbial communities from Rifle, Colorado - Rifle CSP2_plank highO2_0.1 (SPAdes) (version 2) | ecosystem: Environmental > Terrestrial > Deep subsurface > Rock core/Sediment ... | reverse complement strand
ATAGATTTTTTTATTTGCATTCTGGCAAATATTATGGGAAGATAAGCACTACCCCTTAATAATGTCGGAAATACTACACGAAAATCCTTTCAGGCGTATTTTTAACCGCTTGGACAACTCTTCTGAAAACTCCGAAAAAGACGAAGCCGATTTGCTGGACCGCGAAATTGCAAGACTTGAAAAAGAACCATACATTACCAGTTTGAAAGTTGCCTCAGATATTCTCAAGGAGGACGATCCTTTGGCAGCTGTAAAAAGAAGAGACATGGGAGGAAAAGATGATATTAGAAATATGGTTCTTAGAATAGAAACAGAAAACCCAGAAATAACTTTTAGAGCTATGGTTGCGGTACTATCGAGGTTATATGACGACCAAGAGATTATAAAAGAATGGAACAGATCTGCTTTGAATGTCAAATCCATTGAGGAAGGCATATTTACAATAATTAAAATGCCGCTTATTGAAGGATTAGGGTTAGAATTGAACACAATGTCGGGGAGAAGTTGTTTATCCCTCGTTGAACCAAGGCAACCCACATCCCCACAAGTTTACCCTTAAGTATTCTTCTCGTAATTGAGTGCTTAATTCTTTAATTCACAGCGAATTTAATTCAGTCTAGTTCCAAAGCTAAATCACCGTGTTTTGAAGGTAAATTTCCAAAGGTACTTTTTAAAAGAATCTTTACGTCAGAGAAAAACTCTTCAGCCCCAATATCATATTCTTGATAATAAGCTCTTTCAAACCTTGATCTTATGTTTAAGAATTTTTTGAATTTAACATCTGAGATGGGACGGCCGTTAGTAGAAGATTCTATGCCAAACATTTCCCTAGCTAAGTCGGTTACTTCATCTTTATATAAAGAATCGTTTATTTCTGCTTGTCTTAGTTTTTTTTCAAGAGGCATAACTGTCAACCTGAACGCATCATACCGATCAAGGAACTCTTTTGTGCTCAAAGTGTCTATTATGGGTTGTTTGTGAACATTTTCCAATTGTTCCATCACCATTGACGTTATTATATATTCAAATAACTTTAGGCGACAACTACTAGATTTCCATTATTTACATATTCTTCATCATTTGCATGAGTTTTCATTTATGGTAATATTCGACAGTATGGAAAGGTTGACGTACGAACCAGAGAATGGCGGGGGGGTGGCTGCCTTTAATTATCTTTTTAATGAAGCCGAAGCAGAGTTTATAGAAAATGCGAATACAGATTTTTTTATTGCTTCGATTCGTGGATTAATTAAAGAAACCTTTGGGGATTCATTGTATATGGAGAGTTTGGAATTGAAGGGTGTAAGTGAAGAACTTGGGGATAAGGATATGGCAGAAAAAGTGAGGTTTTTTTTAAATGTTAAGAACTCTTTGAACTCGAGTCTTAATGATTATGAAATTGATAATGAAGGTTATGTTAGAAGCACAATCATTGCTTTCGATGAGGCTTTCGGCTATTTAACTAACGATTAACATTCGTTAACTTCATATTTCTTCAGGTAATTACCCCAATATTTTATGCTAACATAATATTGTCTATGGCCCTCACACTAAATAAAATAAAAAAACTTCTTTACAAAAACATAAGACTTGAATTATTTTTAAAAATCACCTCGACCTTAATTGCTATGCTGATTCTTTATACTCTCTATAAGCGTGGAGTGTTAGCTATTGCTTTTATAAATGGTGAACCGGTCAGCATGATTGAAGTGGCAAACATTGTGAGCGATAACGGTGGATATAAAAATGCAGTTGATAAATTGATTGCCCAAAAGGTAATCGAATATGAAGCTAAAAAGAGAAATATTATCGTAAAAAAAGAAGAGATTGATCAGGAAATATTAGCAATGGAAATAAAAGCGATTGAAAACGGGAGAACTCTTGCGGAGTTACTTAAAGAAAACGATCAGACATTAGGCGATTTAGAAAAAAACGTAAAATTGAGGATAACTGTCTATAAAATCTTGTCTCAAAATATTGAGGTGAGTGAAGTTGAAATAGATAACTTCATATATGAAAATAATGAATTATACAAAGATTCGGAACGCGAGAAAATTAGAGAGGAAGTAAAAAAACTGTTAATTAGTAATAAAATTAATGAAATATATCCGAATTGGATCAAAACAGTGAGCGCCAAAACCGATATAGAATATTTTATTAAGTTTTAATAGAAATATTACTTATTTTGAAGTTTGCCAAAGAGCGTACATTGCTACAACCCAAATTCTCTCGTCCGGTTCATTCCAGCTTCCGTCAATTCCTTCGATAAAATACTTGTATTTTCCATTCGTTCCTGCTCTTTTTATCTTTGTTTTGCGTCCTCCCCTATCAACCCCGTCAACCGTCAAAGCACCCCTAACAAATCTTCTTCTTAAAGCTTGCGAAGGCCTCTCGTACGCTACCTTATCTTCCAGTAGCTTTTTGACGACCTTATCAAGCTGGTCTGCGTTATTTATATCAAGCCCTTGAATGTAGCTATTTGCGCGAGGAAATATCATAATCATAATAATTAAATAAATTTTATTAAAAGTCAACCCCGTAGGGATAATTAAGTAAGGTGTTTCTTATTTTGTTGAGGCACGAAACACACTTGGGGCCTGATTACATAGTTGAAATTTCAATTTTTAATGGAATATAATTAAGTGATGAATACATATATTGTATTTGTTCTCTCTTCAATATTTAGTTATTATATTTTAAATAAAATAACTCACCCAAGCTCAAATCTAAATAAACGCTTGCCCCATATCAAGTTTAAGTTTTTTCAGATTTTACCGTGGGTTAAATTTAATGTAAGAGGTAGAATTTTCCATATTCACCATTGGATGTATTTTTCCATACTTTTGGCTATTTCTTTAACATTCGGAGGCAGCCTCTTAGATGCTACATATACTAAAGGATTTCTTTTGGGAGGTATAATTCAAGGGTTGTCTTTCGAAGACTGGAAAAAAATAGTACAAAAAACCAAATAGCCTTACTCCTAAGTATAGCTTCAATTAATTTAACCAAAATACTGATATAATCAAATAAATTTATGGTAACGGTATACGAGAATAACGAAGATAAGAACAAAGATGTTTTATCAAGCAACTCCAATGAAGCCAAAGTGGAAGAAGTAGAAAGGGTAATGTCTTCAAATGATGAATTAAACACTCTATTAGCCTCAAAAACAGACGCAGTATCTTCCGTTAAGGTTAGCTCTGCTAATGAGAGGGAAGATAATATCAGTAAACCGGGAAATAGTCTTAAACATGGTACACTATCTTCCTATGTCGAAACGTTTCTTAATAACCTTCAATTAAGCATTAATAAAAATATGCCATACGAGAGTGAAGGCAACTTGAAGGTAAGCGAAGTTTTGGGGGGTTTAGCAAGGCTATATGAAAGGATAAGAACAACCGTAGAATACAAAGGCGAGCACGTACTAAGACGTAACGCAATAGAAAGAATATTAAAAAGATTGATTTGGGAAAAAGGAAATTTAATATCTGACGCAAACGTAGATAAGCTATCAGAGAATTTAATAAAAGAGCTAATCTGGGCAAGGTATTTAAAAAATGACTCAATAGCGAAGGTAAAGATTTCTCAAGTAAGTAGGGCTATAAATAAATACCTATTTTTTCTGGAAAATTTAGATAACTTGCCTAAAGGAGTTTCAATAACCCAAATTAGAAATTGGATTTGGGGAATAGCATCAAGTGAAATTGAAGAAACCGTAGACCCTTCCAATAGAGAGCTATACGTAGTTCTGATGAACGAATGGTTTAACTCGAACTATAATTGGATAAGTAATTCCATACCGAAACACGAGAGAGAGGTACAGATCTATTTAGCAATACACCGATCTTTTACAAAATCAGATGAAGCTGTAATGCGATATCACCTTCTAAGAAAAGAGTTTACCAACTGGGACAATGCAACAAAAGATGAAGTTTATCAATTAATTAATATATTTCCGAAAATTCACCAGGAAATAGAGGATCACATTAATTTTAGCGGTAGGATGCTTCTTTTTCGAAGAATGCAAAAGCACTCAAGTGCATTCGAAATATTCAGAGCTATAACCCAATCAGAAGTTAAGAATCTAGGAAAACTTTTAAGTAACAGAAAGCTGTTTGATGAAAAAATAAAAGAAGTGTGTGAAGGAAAGTACAAGCAAATTAAAAATAAGGTAAACACAGGAATTATACGCAGCGTAATTTATATTTTTATAAGCAAGGTATTTTTAGCCTTAATTATAGAAATTCCTTATGAAATATTTAGATTTGGAGATATTAGGTATATACCGCTTTTTATTAACATAGGTTTTCCTCCTTTCTTGATGTGGATTATTGGAATGTCAATTGCCATTCCCGGTGCCAAAAATACTCAATTAATTATTGATAAACTAAATTCGGTGGTTTATTCAAATGAATCGAACAGCAAGGTGGTATTTTCAACGGAAAGAAGTCGAAGCAATAATATTTTATTAACCGCATTCAGTGCTATATATGCACTCTTATTTATACTCGTTTTCGGGGGAATTTCATATATTTTACTTGGACTTAATTTTTCATTCTTCGGAATTATTATATTTTTCATTTTTATATCGCTTGTTCTATTATTTATTTATAGAGTAAGGTTTAATGCAACGCAGCTAAGAGTAAACAAAGAAGACGAGGGCTTATTTGATCATATATTTAGTTATATTACCCTTCCCTTTTTAAATTTCGGTTACTTAATTTCTGCAGGACTATCAAAACTAAATTTTCTTACTATTTTATTAGATTTCATTATCGAAGCACCCTTAAAAAGTATAATTGAAATATTTGAAGAGTGGTCATCATATATAAAAGAAAAGAAGGAAGAGGTTATAGAGATACCAGAATAGTCACTTTCTTTTAATTTCCCAATATTTAGGATGAATCAAAAAGGCAGCCGGTAAATCTTCAACGAGAAATCTTTGGAAATCAAGGTATCCTGCCTTTCTTTCTTCTATATCAAGGGTTTTTCTTCCATCCTCTAATAGCTTGTCTATTCTCGGATTTGTGTATTTTGATAAATTTGTGGAAAGTTGTGTAGAATGCCAGATAGAATATTGATCGGGATCCTTTGGAACGTCATAGATTGTTAAAAATACTTGGAATTCTGAAGGTAATATCGAAGAAACCAAAACAGTATTTTTTACACCAACATCGTTCCAGTCTTTTGAAATTAGCTCTGCGATAGGCAAAAGTGCAGGAGAGGTAATTAATTGGACTTCAAGATCGGTCAAGAATTCCTTCGGAAACTCCTTTATTAATTCTTTTGCTCTTTCTTTATCGTATTCGTACTTTTTTACCTGAGGATTATAAACCCATGAGTTCGGAGAAATAGGGCTGATTGAGCGTTCTCCCAACAAATCTTTATTTATGGCATAGGTTAGAGCCTGTCTAAAATTCTTTTCGCCAAAGTGTTTATCTTGTGTATTAAAAAATAAAGTTACAATTTGATTTTTATTTATCCTTTCCTTTGTATTAACAGTTTTCCAAGTTGTGAAAGGGCTCGGATCGAGGACTTCGTATAACGAATCGACTTCTCCCAGCTTAAAAGATAACTTTGTTCGGTCTGATGTCGGATAAAATTTATATATTTTTTTTGAGTTACCCTTGGTAACGATAAGTTCCTGAACATAACCGGCGTTTTGAGTAAGCTTTTTGACTTTCCATTCTCCAATTCCCAATAAACCCTTTTTAAAAACTGGTTTAGAAACGACAGAAGGAAAAGGAATAAAAACGTCTTTCAATTTAAATAAAATGGTGTAGGCATCCGGATATTCTACAGAAACATCCGAAAATTCGTATTTCAGATCACTACTAATCAGTTTTGATTCATCGTGCCACTTTAAACTTTCATTTATATGGAAAATCCACGTTTTACCTTTATCTGGAGTATCCCAAGATTTTGCAATGTTCGGTATGACATTGCCCGATTCATCAGAAGATGTAAGCCCACTACTTATTTCGCTTAATATAAATTCCGGCATTTCGTTTGGGTGGTATCTACCACTTAAACCAATCCTTTGTGTACTTCCCTCCCAATAATTAGGTATTAAATAAAGTAGGATAAAGAAAAAGAGTATACCGAAAATAACGCCAATTAGTAATAATCCTTTGAAGTGTTTTAGATAGGCAGTAATAAGTCTATATAAATATCTGAAATTAACCATTTAAAAAAGTTGTGGTTTTGCTATATGACCAGTTGTAAGATGGATACTATGATAAATAACGCCGCTATAAAAAATGTAGATTTGAAAATAACTTTTTCAAGACCACGTCTACTAAAAGAAGCCGAGGATTGTGTCCAACCTCTGGCGAAACCTACCCCACGTGATTGGGCCAAGATCATTAATATTAAAGTTAGAGATAATACTATCTGGGATATAAATAAAAACGTCTTCATTAATTAACATTATACCAGACAATTAGCTTTCATATACTATTTTTCTAACCAATATATAAATGATGTAAGAACTGACAGTAAAAAAGAGAAAGCTATATACGCAAGTAATCCATTAAAATTAAGCGCAGGAATATCAATCCATCTCGATGATAAACCTCCAAAGATAAAGTTAACCACTTTAAATCCGGGCACAATTAGAGTAACAAGATAAATAACTACTGCCGATGATACCCATCTAAAAAGACCGTAGGTTACTAAATTAATAGGTAAAAGCATGATGTTTATAACCGGTTTAGCAATAAGGGAGACCATAGTTATTCCTATCCCGGAAATTAAAAGTGTATAAATTCCCTGATCGAAATACATTCCAGATGTAATTTGACTTACAACCCATAAAGAAAATGTGTCAGTAACATAATGCCTTAGTATCTTTTTCATAATTTTATTATATCAGAGTTCGAGAAGACCACGTTCGATTTATATGAACGTGGATGAATCGAACCTGGTATGTCATTCTCTTTAGAGTGAAATCACGAGCGTTAGCTCGGGAAGAATGTCTTATCAGATTCGAGAAGGCCACGCTTCTATTTTAAGAGGTCTCTTTTAATTAAATAGTGATGATATCTTCTTGCGAATCTATGCGCTTCATTCCTTATCCTTTGTAATAAATAAAGAGCCGGACCTTTTCTAACAATGTAAGATTTATAATTATAACGAGTCTCGCTTTTGTTGAGAGCTATAAGAGTCTCAAACCTTTTTGCCAAACCCAAAATTACAATATCAACGCCCTCGAACACTTCAGAGAATGTTTTTAACTGAGCTTTTCCCCCATCGACGATAATTAAATCCGGTTTTCCCCACTTACTTATATATTTTTTTCTTCTTTTGGCGACTTCCTTTATAGATGAAATATCATCCCTACCCCTTTTTTGTCTAATTCGGAAATGTCTATATAGGTTTTTTTCCGGTTCGCCTTTTATAAAAGTAACCATTGACGCGGTAGGGAAACTTCCCCCGAGGTGAGCTACATCAAAGCACTCAACTCTTACTAAATTTATTTTCTTTTGCGTAATCTTTCTTATAATATTTATTAAACTTAGCGACTCTAATTTTCTTATGTCGTCTATTAAGTTTGGATTTCCGACAAATAGCTGTGTATTAGTTATGGGTTGAGTGATGTAGTCGATTGTGTTTATCTTGTTATTTATTTCTTGTGCTTCCTCGAAAAATTCTTTGTCAGAATTTAATTTCATCTCTTTTTCAAGATCTCTTTTGATTTTATTTATTCTACCCTTAAGAAATAAACGAACATAGAAAATATTTTTTAAATAGGCACGTCTCCTTTTAGCTTTTAAGCTCGCACGCATCGTATTTTCTATGACCGAAGGACATGGATCACAAAGTCCAATTTGACTATATAAACAACCACGCTTTCCTGTTTTATGATGAGAATAAGGAAAAATTTTTCGCAGTATGCTTAAAATATATTTAACTTTTGTTGAGGATGGAAATGGACCGAAAAAGTATGCTTGAGGGTGCTCATCTTTTTTCCTGGCCGTTAGCACTCGGGGATAATAGTCGTTTGTTATAACAATATACAGAGGATGTTTATCGTCTTTTAATTGTGAATTAAACTTGGGTTTAAAATAATTTACTAATTTTGCCTCGAGCAAAAGGGATTCTAATTCCGAATTTACAGGAATAACGGAAAAATGATCAGCACTTTCCATCATCAAAGAAGTTTTTTTAAGTAAAGTTTTAAAAAAATACGATTCAATTCTTTTCTTTAGATTTACGGATTTACCTATGTATAAGGGTGTGCCTTTTTCCCAAAAAATATATATTCCTGGAGATTCTGGAGAAGATTTGATGTTATTTTTGTTAAGACTTATTTTTTTTGCTGATAAGATAGCTGACATAATATTTGAGATTTAGTTTGTGAGATTTAATTAAAAAGATAAATAAAGTTAAAAAGATAAGAATAAAAATGACGACCAAACGTAAAATCACAATATTATAACTTTTGTTATCGATATATGTTTGAACAGAATCAACCGTGACTAATACTTCTTTTGGTGATTTATTAGAAAATATTAAAGAGGGAATATCGAGTGAGATCCGATGTTGACCATATGGTGGCAACGATTGAATATTTTCTTCTTTTGTTAGCTTGCCGTCAAAAAATATTTTAGGGTTTAAATTAAAAGCTTGACTGGCACCAGAATTAGTTACTCTAATTAACAGCTCTTTATTGAAAATAAAAAACTTGTTTTTTAAATCGTACTCTATTTTAATATTCGGTCTATTTTTTTCAGGAAGAGATCCGATTGCTATATAAACATCTTTTTGCGGATTAGGACCTAATTTATATGACCCGGGCGCATATGGCAGTGTACTATCAGATCCGTGAATTACGAAAGTGATATGCTTTAAATCTAGTTTGTTGAAGTAATCATTCCCGCTGGTTGCGCCCCAGGTAGGGTCTACCGGAATCCAAGTTTCAAGGTCTTTATTCCAATATTCCGGCCAGGAATGAAGTACGTCGGCGACGAGCGATAGAGGTTGGATTTTCGGGTTATCTGTGTCTGCAAACCCGTTTATTTCTCTAGCGGGGATTCCCGCGGCTCTGGCTATCGCAATAAATAGATCGGTAAATTCCATACAAATAGCATTATTCGGACTGACTAAGGCCACCTTAGCACCCAGTCTTACTACATTCGGCTTAACTCTTTCTTCGTTATAGTTTAGGTAGTTTGTAACAAACTTGTATATTTCTTCAGGAGTTTTTAAACTCGATGCGAGTTCTTTTATTTGGGGATCGTCACTTTGCCAAAACTCCTTCGGTTTGGTATTTTCATTTAATACGTGGGCACTTACGGCAAGTAGCTTTCTTGGTTTAGTAAAAATCTGAACAGATCCCAAAACCTTTACGTCGATTTTTTCTTTGGGAGGTAGTAAAAATTCTGCTAACCAGTTTCCGTCGTTGTCTAAATACACTCTTTTAGGTTTTGGATCGATATTCTCGTAATAAACCCTTTGAAGTGAGGTGTCGGGTGGAATTGCAATTTGAGTAAGGCCCTTTTTGTTAACCGGATTTTCAATTCGATACATAAGGTTAAATGAGTATATCTGGGATTTTCCAAAAACCGCGGTAATTGCATTTTTTACTAGTCGGGATTTATCAAAGACATAGATTTTATTAGTGGTATCTTTATTTATTTCAGAAGGCTCGGGTGTTATATAGGCTTCGTCACCGAAGCTTAGTGGTATCGATAATGTTATGTTTAATTTGTCAAATATGTTGTCCTTATCAATCTTAGGGATATTAACTTCCCAAATCTCGCCGCTTTTTACCGCGAAACTTTCTTCATCGTAAGAAAGAATGAACGTTCTGTATTTACCAACACCTGCAACTTTTTCGGGAAAATTAACAGTAAATATTGTGTTTTTATTCTCTTGAGTTTGAAAAACAACAAGTTCATTACCGTTTTCAAAGGCCTTAACATTTTTAGGATTAACTCCTCTTAGAGTAAACACAAAACTTTTTACTTGAAGCTCAGATTTGAGATTTCTTAGCGTAAATACGTTTGTAACGCTTGACAAACCATTATCATTTACTTTGTATTCGATAGAAGCATCTGTCTCAAAATTATCCTCAGCAAAAGAATTTTTAGAAAATATAAATGAAAGAGGAAAAAATAATAGAATAATTGCTAAATAAACTTTATACATAGAACTCATTTCAAAACTCGCCTATCAGGCTCGTTTTGATGCCTTACAACAAGTTACAATGCAAGGCAGTGCCAAGCTCAGCTTCTATGAAGTGCTTAGAAACTACTTCATAATAACTTTAAAAAAATAGTTTGTTAGGTGATTTTAGATAAATATTGACCGGTATAAGATTTTGCTGATTTAATTATATCGTTAACTGTGCCTTCTGCTACTATTTCTCCTCCATTGTCTCCTCCCTCGGGTCCTAAATCAATTATCCAGTCTGCGTTCTTTATTACATCTAAGTTGTGTTCAATAATAAATACACTGTTGCCTTTTAGTACTAATAATTTCAAAACCCTAAGAAGCTTTTCTACGTCATAGAAGTGAAGACCTGTGGTTGGTTCGTCCAGGATGTAGACGGTTGATCCGGTTGCCTTTTTGGACAATTCGGTGGCTAATTTTATCCTTTGTGCTTCGCCGCCGGATAATGTTGTAGCAGGTTGCCCTAATTCTATGTACGAAAGCCCAATTTCATATAGGACATCGAGTTTGTTTTTTATTTTTGAGTTTGTGTGAAAAAATTCGATAGCTTCAGCTACACTCATTTGAAGTACGTCGGCAATGTTTTTTCCCTTATACATTACTTCTAATGTTTGGTTATTATAACGTGTTCCTTTACACACTTCACAAGTTATCCAAATATCACTCATAAATTGCATTTCGATTTTAATTTGTCCCTGACCTTCGCATGCTTCGCATCTACCCCCTTTTACATTAAATGAAAATCTACCCTTTTTAAATCCTAATGATCGTGCATCTAACGTGTCACAAAAAGTATCGCGAATATTTTCAAACACTTTGGTATATGTTGCAGGGTTACTTCTCGGAGTCCTTCCAATTGGAGATTGGTCAATAAGAATTACTTTATCTATATTTTCCAACCCTTCTATTCTTTTAAAACCATCCGAAATTCCCTTATATTTTATATTTAATTTAGACTCAAGTGCATTATAAAGAGTTTCAACGAGGAGCGTCGACTTGCCGCTTCCAGAAACCCCGGTTATAGCGACCATCTTCGCAAGGGGAAACACTACGTTTATATTTTTTAAGTTATACTTATTGCATTTTAATAATTTAACGTATTTGTCTTCATCCGACTTGTTAAAAAAAGATAAACTTTGAATGGTTGAATTATTATTTTTAGTCGGACCAATAATTGTTTCTGAAAAATAATTCTTTAATTTGTTTGAATCTATAAAATCGACCTTTCTCTTACCGGCCAAATACTGTCCGGTTATTGAGCGGTTGTTATTTTTGATATTCTCGGGCGTGCCTTCCGCAACAACTTTACCCCCGTCTCGACCGGCGCCAGGTCCAAAATCAATTACCCAATCAGATTGTTTTATAGTTTCTTCGTCGTGTTCGACAACTAACACTGAATTTCCAACATCTCTCAATTTTTTTAGAGTATCAATTAGCTTTTGATTATCTTTCTGATGGAGACCGATTGTTGGTTCGTCCAAAACATATAAAACTCCAGTTAAACCCGAACCGATTTGACTTGCCAATCTTATTCTTTGGGCTTCTCCTCCCGCTAAACTTGAAGATGCCCTCTCAAGAGTTAGATAGGTAAGACCCACCGAAGACAAAAAATTTAAGCGTACGGCTATTTCCCTTAAGATTAGCTGGCTAACCGTTACCTCCCTTTCAGTAAGTTTCCCCGGTACTACTAATTTATCCAGCCACTCTATTGCTTTTTCAATGTTCAATTCTACTATTTGTGAAATGTTTTTTTTATCTATGGTTACGGCAAGCGCCTCGGGTTTTAGACGTGTTCCCTCGCATTTGGGACAGACCTTCTCTCGCATGTATTTTTCAATTTCGTTTCTTATCCAATCAGACTCAGTCTCTGCGTGCCTTTTCTCAAGTTCTTTTATTACTCCCGTAAAACTTTCGAAAATAAAAGTATTTACCCCAAACCTATTCGTGCCTTCGACTTTGTAAACCCTATTTCCAGTACCATTTAGTATTGTGTCTAAGTGATAACTGTCCATATTTTTAAGTGGGGTTTTAGGGTTAATCGCGTTTTCCGAACAAACAGTTATTATTAAACGGGAAAACCAAGTATCCTGCTCAAAGATATTAGCAAAAGGAAGTATTCCACCCTCTAAAATCGAAAGCTCTTCGGATATTACCAGATTGGGATCGATTATTAATATTTTTCCAATACCGTTACATCCCGGGCAAGCTCCATGCGGTGAATTGAATGAAAACGTTCTTGGTTCAATATCGGTAAGGGAAATGTTGTCTAAAGGACATGCAAATTTCTCAGAGAAAAGGTGGTTATTAAAATTTTTAGGATGTTTTGGGATTTCGAGAGATTTATCGAGTATTTCTGCTACTATAATAAGGCCATCTGACAATTTTAAAGCTAGTTCTATTGAATTTGATATTCTGCTTTTAAGATTATTTATATAAATATCGTCTTTAAAGTCATTTGAATTTACCGAAACTCTATCAATAACTGTCTCAATCGTGTGTTTATTTGTTTTTATTAGATATAGATCTTCTTCCAGGTCGTAAATATTCCCGTCAACCCTAACTTGTGAAAAACCTTTTGCTTTTAAATTATCAAATAAGCCACTAAACTCACCTTTTCTGTCTGTAATCTGAGGTGAAAGAACTAAGAACCGAAAAATTTTCTTTTTGTCTACTTCTGTCTTTATCAATTCTAAGACTGCACTTACTATTTCATCTTGTGATTGTGAAGCAATTTCGCGTCCGCAGATCGGACAATGAGGATGACCTATTTTTGAAAAAAGAAGTCTTAAATAATCATATATTTCCGTTGTAGTACCCACTGTTGAACGTGGGTTTCTTGATGTAGTCTTTTGGTCTATTGAAATTGACGGAGATAATCCCTCGATTAGGTCGACATCTGGTTTCTCCATTATTCCCAAAAACTGCCTTGCATAAGTCGATAAGCTTTCTACGTAGCGCCTTTGCCCTTCTGCGTATATAGTGTCAAAAGCAAGAGAACTTTTACCACTCCCCGATATGCCCGTAAAACAAACGAGTTTATTTTTTGGTATATCTAGATTAATATTTTGTAGATTATGCTGGCGTGCTCCCCTAATTTTAATTACATCATGATTATTTTCCATAAAAAAATACAGCGGAATACCGTAGTTAGAATATATAATAGCACATTTTTAAAGAGTTGAAGGAGTTAGAGAGCAATTATCAAAGAGACGATAAAAATTAATATACCAGAAGAAACCAGTATTATTGTGGGTGTTGAAACTCCTGTGTCCGGAAGTGTTGTATCACCCTCACTACTGGCAGGATTAAAGCTGGTAGGCGTAGAGGTAGAGCTTGGCCTTGTTGTAGGGGTAGGAGTATTGGTGGGAAGGGTTGTACCACCCGTTCCGTCCGCCTCGGTTGGTGTTGGTGTATTAGTTACTTGGCCAGTAGGTGTGGGAGTAACAGTTTCTTGAACTAATACTCCTGTAGGAGTTGGAGTATTAGTCAACTCAACGCTAGTTCCTTGAATGTTTAGCGAAAGAGGTGTTGTGCCAACCAAAACGTTAACTCCTCCTTCCTGAACTGCGCCTACCTTACTTTCCGATGTAAAGCTAACCGTTGCCGACCCTTCCTGTTTAGTTTTAAATTCTATGACCGCTAAAGTACCGCTTCCTGTAACAGGAGTAGAGCCTGGAGGGATATAGATAGTGTAAGAAAGTGTACCTGAAGAATTATCGATGTCTGGCCCGATTATTACCGGATTTGGCAAAAACGTTCCCTTGTCTACGGATACAATCTCCAATTTTAAGGGATCATATGTAATGTACATTTCAGCGCCAATAACCTGATTTTCGCCGGTATTTATGTTTACCAAAGCACTAAAACTTTGTCCGACAATAGGAGAGTCGGTATCGGAAACCAAGCTCAAGTTGGTTGAGGGAGCGGCTTTCTCTCTTATTTCTATATTTCTTTGTACTAAAAATACTCCTACACCAACACCGATAACTAAAACTAATAAAACGAGTATAGTAATAATAGCTTTTTTGTTCATTTATTTGGCTATAATCATTACATCATTACTGTTAAAATTAATCAAGCGATTTACTCCAACGAAAGCCATAACAGATTCATCGCTTATCTTAAGGCTTGTTTGACCTTGTTCTTTTTTAAGAAGGATAGTTAACTTAGCAATTTGAGAATTTGATGTGGCTTCGGATCCGAATCCCTGACCGATCGAATATTTGAGTATTCCGTCTGAATTATTTATTTCAGTCTTTAGTTCATTTGTTTTTCCCCATAAATTTCCGGGTTCTACCTTTTTGATTTCAATTTCTGTCGGATCGTAATTAACAACTAAGGAAATTGCAGCAGGTACTGGATCGGGTAATTTAAGAAAAGAAAATTCAAAAGTCGATTCCGTTCCTCTCTTAATTTCGTAATAACTAGTTTGGACCTCAACAGTTTTTTGATCACTTTCAATTAAAAAACCTTCTCCTTCCTTTTTTTGAATCGTTTCCGTTGAAGATTTTTGTGGAGAGTTTGCTATGTTGACTTTATGAGTGCCTTTTTTTAATAAAAAAACAAGCGTGACAGAAACTATGCTAATTACTACTAAAAGTGGAATATATTTCCGCATAATTAAACATACATCTTTTACTCAGTTCTCCCGAAGTTTTCAAACAGGATTACGTAGTCAAGTATATCAATTCTACCATCCCTGTTCAGGTCCGCTCTGGGATCAGCTGCCGGATCGTTTGTATCTCTACCGAAGTTTTCAAACAGGATTACGTAGTCAAGTATATCTACTCTGCCATCTCCATTTATATCGCCCTGTATCAACGACTCTAAAATGTCTACGGTCAATGGTGTTGTGTCCTGCAACATGTTAACCGAACCTGAATCGACTGCTGCAACTAATGTATTTTGTGCAAATGATATTGTCGTATTTCCTAAATCTATTGGGGTGAAATCTATTTTGGCCAGTTCACCACTACCCTGAACAGGTTGAGTATTTTCGGGCGGAATAAGTAAAGTAAATGAAAGACTACCGTTATTGTTGTCTATTATCTTATTAGCACTCTCAGCATTGGGAAAGAACGTTCCGGGTGTAACATCAACTACTTGTAATTTACTAGGGTCAAAAGCTATATTAAGTTCCACTCCTATTAGCTTATTAGCACCGGAATCTACGTTTACGCTTGCGACGAAATTTCTGTTAAGCCTTTGGCTCGCACTGGGTGTAGTCATTGAAAGAGTTGTGTCCGGTACTCCCGGAATTGGGGTTGGTGTAGGTGTGCCCGGTGCTAAGGTAGAAGTGGGAGTCAAAGGAACGACCGGCCCCGTTGATGCAACAATTTCGGGAACAAAAGCGGATTCTTTTGAATTAAAGTGAGTTCCATCACCGGCTGTCATCTGAATAGCCAAAGTAACCGTTCTACCTTTATTTGCGTTTACGAAGTTAGTTATATTAAACTCCGTCCAGGTATCTTGTCTAACGTTTGGAACGGTTGCTACAGTAGTGCCTAAAACCGGGCGGTTATTATAAGTTAAAGTGGTATCTATCCAAGTCGTATCGGTGACTTCTTTGAGAGATACCAAAGAGGAAGTTGCGGCAGCAGTGTCATTAAGTGCTTTCACTCTGAAAAGAGCATTCGAATAAGTATTGGCGGCAAGTGTAGAAAGATTAAACTTAAGGTAGCTTATTAAGACAGGACTTCCGTCAACTTCCAGACTTGGTTTAGTACCATAATTTTGATCAGGTGCTTGATTGTAAACATAAGAATCCATATTAACCGGAACCGTTATTGTTTGAGAAGGACCCGAGGTTAAAGAAGGCACGGGTGTTCCAGTTAAGGAACTGTTTAAATTAATATTAAGTGGGGTGGAAGAGTAACTCAAAGCTTGTCCTAAAGTATTAACAATTTGTACATCTGCTTCATCAACCGCCATTTGGATATTCAAAGATTGGGTAGTGATTGAATGCAATGTAAATTTAGCAAACTCAAAAACACTACTAGGCGCTTGTGCTCCCGGCACGAGTCCCAACATCACGATAGCTTTACCAGTCGAGTTAGCTTCCGCCATCGATGTTTTTTGAATAACTTGACCAAGAAGAGCTGTTGGCTGAATTTCATTGGCTAATTGAACTTTTGTATTATCGTATGTAAAAACTACCCTAGCTGCTGCAATTTGCTCAGAGCCAGAATCCAACATAAGACTCACAACTTTATCCGGGGGAAGGCTTGTTGGATTCTGTGAGAAGAAAATACTAACCTGGGCAGCTTTTGAAAGATATAGAACAAAATTCTTAACTAATTTTGTTGTTAAAGGAATGCTAATAAGAAGTACTAAAAGCGTTAAAATTTTGTATCCGTACGACCATCTTTTAAAATCCACCAATTTTTTAAATGTTTCTTTTAAAGGCATTTTGAACTAAATAATGCGTCTTTAAACATCGTATGTTATTTATTTACCCGTTGTCAAGAGACATTTTGGTTTATCTATTTTTCCAGTAGCCTAACGCGGTCTCTAATTTCGGCAGCGAGTTCAAAATTTAAGTCCTGTGCAGCCATTTTCATTTCCCTACGTAACTTTATTACTATCTTTTTGCTATCAAGGGGTGTGAGGCTTTCTACAAAATCTTTACTAATAAGTCCTATCACTTTACTTCTATCTGAAACAATAGTTTGTAAAGTGTCAACTTCGTCCTCTGACAACCTTTCCCTTATTGGTTTAACAATGGATTTTGGATTTATATTATATTTTTTATTCATTTTAAGTTGAAATTCTCTTCTTCGTTTCACCTCGTTTATCGCCCTTTCCATTGATCCGGTCATAGTATCTGCGTAAAGAATGACTTTTCCATTAATGTGTCTTGCGGCCCTTCCCATTGTTTGAATAAGAGATACTTGACTTCTTAAAAAACCTTCTTTATCAGCATCTAATATTGCAACCAGAGAAACTTCGGGAAGATCCAATCCTTCTCGGAGTAAATTAACACCAATAATCGCGTCATACAGACCCTTTCTTAAATTGTCTAATATGTCTGTTCTTTCTAGGGTTTTAATATCCGAATGTAAATAATGAACTTTTAAACCCTTATCAAGTAAAAATTGAGATAGGTCCTCAGCTGTCTTTTTAGTTAAAGTAGTGATTAAGCATCGCTCCCTTAAATTTTTTCTTTTTAAAATCTCGGCAATAACGTCTTTAACTTGAGTATTAACCGGTCTTACGTCAATTTCTGGATCCGGAATTCCGGTAGGTCTCAATAACTGTTGTGTTAGTCCATCGTTTGCTATCGATTTTCTTAAACTTGTCTTAACTTTGTCAAAAGACTCTTTAGCAATAGATAATTCCCAATCTGAAGGTGTTGCCGAGCAAGCAATAAAGCCTGGAATTCTTCTTAAAAATTCGTCGAATTTTAAAGGTCTATTGTCTTTAGCGGAAGGTAATCTAAATCCGTAATCAACTAAGGTCTGTTTTCTTGACAAATCTCCGCTGTACATTCCCCTTATTTGGGGGAAAGTAATATGGCTTTCGTCGACAAATAAAAGCCAATCTTTTTTATAAGGATCGATATAATAATCCAAAAGTGTATTTGGTGGGTCACCGGGATTTCTTCCGTCAAAATATCTGGAATAATTTTCAATTCCTTTTACATAACCTAATTCAGCCAGCATTTCTAAATCATAGGTAACTCGTTGAGTAAGGCGATGGGCTTCAAGATTTTTCCCCTCTTTATTTAGTTGTTTGACTCTACTTTGTAAATCTTTTTTTATCAATCCAAATGCGTCAATGCTTTTATCTGGATCGGTGATATAATGTTTGGCAGGATAAAGATTAAAACTTGCTTTGGATAAATTATCGGACTTGAGAATTGAGCCGGTCAGAGGATCGAAAACCGCTATATTTTCAACATTGTCTTTGCCGATTATCAACCTAATCCCCTCGTCTTTATAAGCTGGATAGATGTCGATTGAACTGCCTCTAACTCTAAATGTTCCGCGATGAAAACCGAAATCGTTCCTTTCATACTGTAATTCGATAAGTTTCCTAATAATTGCTTTTCTGTCAATTTTAAGTCCTTTTTCTGCGTAAAAAACGTTAGAAGCGTAATTTTTTGGAGAACCGATGTTATATATACAAGAAACAGATGCAACAATGATTGTATCTTTTCTGGTCAGTAAATTACTTGTTGCAGCCAAACGAAGTTTATCAATAAGTTCATTAATGTCGGCGTCCTTTTCAATGTAGGTGTCTGTGGCGGGTAAATATGCTTCGGGTTGATAGAAGTCGTAATAAGAAACGAAAAAAGAAACCGCATTTTCTGGAAAAAAACTTTTAAACTCTTGATAAAGTTGGGCAGCTAAGGTCTTATTATGAGAAATTATGAGAGCGGGTTTTTGCAGTCTTTCAATTACATTTGCGACCGTAAAAGTTTTCCCGGATCCGGTTACTCCCAATAAAACCTGATTTGCCAGCCCGTTTTCAACACCATGACTTAAGCTTTCAATAGCATCTTTTTGTTCTTTAGTCGGAAGGTATTCAGACTTTAACTTAAACTTTTTACTTAGCATAAAAACCAAAGGATTAACGAAAGTATAGCACAAAATACCTATTGACACTTTCGGGTTTTCTTTGTATAAGTATAAGGACAAAGGTAAACGACAGAAGGCGTCCCCTTTTACCTAATAAAATGCTATGGCACCCGTAATTTACAAAAGGCAGTCTCAAATACTCGATTTTATTAAACAGTATATTCAGGCAAATTTATCGGCACCAACCCTTCGCCAAATAGCTGATGCTATAGGAGTTTCTTCCCTAGCAACCGTTCATGAACATTTAGAAGCGTTGGAAGTTAAAAAACTTATCAAAAGAAAAACCGGTAAGACTCGGGCAATAGAACTGGTAAGTCAGGATATAGTTTTATCGAGCGAGGGATTTGACGCTCCGATCTTAGGATTTATTGCGGCCGGGTCGCCGATAGAAGCATATACGGATCCGAATGCAACAATGTCAATTCCAACCGCATTCGTATCTGGAAAAAAACGCACTTTCGTACTGCAGGTAAGAGGAGAGTCGATGATAGAAGAACAAATAAGAGATGGTGACTTTGTCGTTATTGAGCAAGCCGAAAATGCCAATAATGGAGATATTGTTGTTGCTCTTTTAGATAACGGCATGGCAACTTTAAAAAGATTTTATAGAGAAACTACAAGAATCAGACTGGAACCGGCCAATGCAAAAATGACTCCGATATTTGTAAAAAACGTAAAGATTCAAGGAAAGGTAGTCGGACTTATAAGAAAATATGCGAAAAATTAGTTATCTTTCATAATTTCAGCGAGTAAGTTTCTTCCTGTCATCGACGATGGAACGGGTAAACCCATAAAACTAATGATAGTCGGAGCTACGTCGGCTAAAATTCCCGTTTTAAGGGTATGAGATTTGCCCAAATATTTATTATAAACAACAATAAAAGGCACTCTATTTTTGCTGTGTTCGGTATCGATTTCGCCAGTTTCGAGGTTTATCATTTCTTCGGCGTTTCCATGATCGGCTGTAATTATAAGCGCTCCCTGATAAGCCAGGATGTTTGTGGCAAGCTTTCCTAAGCATGAATCGATAATTTCAACGGCTTTAACGGTTGGACCGATGTTTCCGGTATGGCCTACCATATCGGCGTTTGGATAATTGACAACAATAAATTTATATATATCAGATGTAATTTTATTTAGAAGAGTTTCTGTTATTTTTTCCGATGACATTTCCGGTTTCTGATCATAGGTGGCAACCGAAGGGGAAGGAACAATTATTCTATCCTCGCCTATAAAAGCTTTTTCCCTTAAGCCGTTAAAATAAAAAGTTACAAACCTTTCTTTTTCAGATTCGGTTGCTTTTAGTTGCTTTACTTCCGAGCTGGAGAATACGCTGCTTATCGGAACATCGATAATCTCAGGTGGAAAAGCAGGTTTGGCTCCGTCGTCGGAGAGGGTTTTGCCGTATTCGGTCATAGTTACAAAATATAAATTATTAATTTTATTTCCTCTTTCGAAAGGCGGTATCGACTTTGGCACTTCTTGAGAAGAGCCTTTTGAATATCTGGAAAAAGAATCAAAAGCAAAATTCACATTTGCTTTTGAAAAGTCATTAAGGATAAAAGCTTTTGTAAGTTGTCGCGGTCTGTCTATCCTAAAATTAAAAAATATGACCGCGTCGTTGCTTTTTATCAGCGTTCTGGCTTTGCCGAACTTATCAACAATAATTGATGGCTCAATAAATTCGTCGGTTTTACCTTCTGAATAAGATATTTCAATTGCTTCCTCAGGGGCCTTAATTTTATTTGCTTTACCCATAGTTAAAGCTAAATATGCTTTTTGCGTTCTGTCCCACCTCTGGTCTCTATCCATAGCCCAATACCTTCCCATTATTGAGGCTATTTCACCAACGCCTTCTTTTTTAATCACTTCCTTAAGATGAGCGATATAAGTTTTCGCGGCTGTAGGAGGGGAGTCTCGTCCATCGCTAAAAACATGCAGAAATAAATTTTTAACTTTTGCGACAGAAGCGAAATGAATTAGGGCAAAAAGATGGTTTAAATTCGAGTGAACTCCTCCTCCTCCGAGTAGACCCATATAATGAAGGTTTGAATCGTATTTATTAATGTGGTCGATTGCTCCTTGCAAGACTTTATTTTCAAAAAAAGATCCGTCAGCTATGGCCATGTTAATTCGCTCAAGATCTTGGTAGACAATACGACCTGCACCTAAATTAAGATGCCCCGTTTCCGTATTTCCATCCTCGCCTTTTGGAAGCCCTACAGCTTCTCCCGCTGCTTCAATCTCGGTATGAGGATAGGATAACCAAAATTTATTCATGTTTGGTGTATTAGCAAGGGAGATTGCATTCCCAGCCCCGTCAGGCGCAAGCCCCCAACCATCCAAAATAGTAAGGACTACAAATTTGGGAGTCATGTCTGAGGTCATGTTTTATTTTGAAGTTCTGTTTCTATCGTCAGTAATCTATTATATTTTACTACACGCTCCCCCTTTGAAGGAGCTCCGAATTTTGCATAATCGGCGCCTACTCCTACTGCAAAATCTGCGATAAACCAATCATTTGTCTCACCCCCGCGATGTGAAACAACTATTTTCCAATTTGCATCCCTTGAGAGTTTTATAACTTCTAGAGTTTCCGTTATAGTACCAACCTGATTGGGTTTTACCAATATGGCATTGCAGGCCTTTTCTACGATAGCCTTTTTTATCCTCTCGGCATTTGTTGTAAGTAAATCGTCGCCCACTATAATTATCTGATCCCCAAGTGCGGCGTAAAGCTTTTTCCAACTCTCCCATGCGTCTTCGTGGAAAACATCTTCGATTATTGCAAGGTGATATTGACTGTTTAAGTATTTATAATATTCTAAAAGTGCGTCGTCACGCAGGGGGGCTGACTTATCCCTGATTGTATATTCTCCGTTTTTATAAAACACGCTAGCCGCAACGTCGAGACCCATAAATACATCCCTGCCGATTTGATAGTTGGTGGCTTTTATAGATTCATATAAAACTTCAAGAGCGTCAGCGTTAGTAAATAAATTAGGGGCGTAACCTCCCTCTTGTCCAAATGAGTGTATTGCACCTCTCCTTTCAAGATCCATCCCCAAAGTAAGAAAAATCTCGACGCCCGCTCTTAATGATTCATTGTAGGGTTTAGAAGTGGCCGGAATAAGATGGAACTCTTGAAAGTCCAGATTTCCTGCACCGTGCAGTCCGCCTTCAATTAATACAAATATCGGAGTGGGTACTTTTATCTCTGCAGAAATTCCAATTCTCTTAGCTAAAGTATTAATCCATAAATAAAGAGGTTGTTTGTTTGCCATTGCCGCAGCTTTTGTAGCAACCATGGAAACAGCGAGTATTGCGTTTGCGCCGTATTTTGATTTATTATTCGTTCCGTCTATTTCAATAAGTCTTTTATCAATTCTATCCTGATCGTTTACATCGAATCCCCAAACACCTGGTCCCAATGTATCGTTGACGTTAGCTACAGCTTTATAAACGCTTTTTCCCAAGAA
>Ga0209542_10006740_pt1 | contig 22235 bp, 28 predicted proteins | sample RifCSPhighO2_01_FD_184028 | JGI IMG/M metagenome (GOLD analysis project Ga0209542, IMG submission 184028) | Soil microbial communities from Rifle, Colorado - Rifle CSP2_plank highO2_0.1 (SPAdes) (version 2) | ecosystem: Environmental > Terrestrial > Deep subsurface > Rock core/Sediment ... | reverse complement strand
ACATTTCAGGACCGAGACTTGCGCGCAGAGATTGCCCGACACGGGGACGTCCGCGAAGAAATCCATCCTCGCGGAAACCATGGTGTACGGATAGTACGGTTCCGCGGTCGGTCGGCCGGTCGCCTGAAGCTGTTTTGTGTCGCAAGTCGGCTGGGGGTTCTCACAAGTGACCAGGTCGGTTGAGGTCGCAAAATAGTTGCAGCGGAAATCCCAATAGAGGGCGCACTCCGCGGCGGCGTCGGCCGCATAAAAAGCGAATTGCGAGTCGCGTCCGATGGCGGAAAGTAAGACCTGTTTCTGCGCGATGCCAAAGATAGCGGCACCGACCGCAAGCACGATGGAGGACACAAGCGCGGCAAGCAACAACGTAAATCCCCGACTAGTTCTGAGTTTTGAGTTCTTAGTTTTGAGCAGGGATGTAAAATTAGAGAAATTCTTTCCTAAGAACTGACAACTAATAACTAAAAACTGTTTTTTCATAGTTATTCTTGGCTCGCGCCGTCGTTGACCCAGCGGTACATGTTTTCAGAAATGGTAAATGAGCGCTCCTGTATCGCCCCCGTCTTCCAGGTGACGGTCACCGTCACGCGAATCTCGTCGGCATTGCCGGGTATGGCGTACGCATGGATAGTGCGTGTGAAGTGTGTCGGCGTCCACAGGCTTGGGTCGTCGCCGACTCCCGGATACCCGTACAGCGTGTTATCCGTCTGCAGCGGATCACACTCCCCGTCACACAATGTAATCGCGGTGGAAGCGTCCCCTTTGCGTCCGTCGACCATGAACGGTTCGTTCTGATGAGGGATGAGCCCGAAGATGTCCGGCGGTGCGCCTGAGGAGCTCCCCGCGATGAGGAGTATTTGCGAATCGCGGATGCTGCGCAGCGCCTCGATAGCCTCCTGCGCGAGATAGAACGCCGTAATCTGGTCGCGCGCGTAATAGGCGGAACCGAGGCTCTTTGCCGCGAGCGACATCGGCGCGACTACCGCGACCGATAAGAGCATCACCGCGACAAGCGTCTCGACGAGAGTGAAGCCACGCGACGATAGTCGTTTAATTTTCATAGGTCAAGTATGCGTTGGACCGCCGCCGCTTGTATATGGAACGTCGTCCGCGTGGGAGACCCGGGCGCGCCCGCGCTTCCCTTCACCACAATAACAACTTTGGGTTGTACTGTATCTCCGCGGTCCGTACCCACCACATAGAACCGCATATCTTCAACCGTGACTTCCGGCGCGGTAATTGCCGCCGCGCCCGATATGGAGCCGCTCGTCGAGCGCTCAATGCTTTGCGTGGCGCTGTTGAAGTTGTATATCCATGCCGGCTCCGTCGCGTCGCCGTATGGTTGGAATGAGATTCTCGTGCTGCCTCCCGTACAGTCCTTAGCCCCGCCGCCGAGGTTGCCCGAGCAGCCCGTCGAACCGTCGTAGGTATTTCCCATGCGCACGGAACGGGCCATGCCGTCGAGCGCGATGTTGAGATTGTTCATGACCGATTGCAGGGACTGCGCTTTTCTGTTGGCATTCACCAGTGAGAGGAGCGCGCCGACACAGACGACCATAACGACGGAGAACAACGCGATGGCCACAATCATTTCCACCAGCGTGAATCCCCGCTGCGCGCGTGAGGCACGAGGCACGAGGCTCCCGATTTCCATGCCGAGTAATCGAGGCATAGGAAATCGCAGTCCCCTTGGGGGGCACGAGGCACGAGAAAAGATGCATCGGCTCTTGATTCTTGATTCTTGATTCTTGATTCTGGTCATATTGATTGTGCCGCTTCCCTCTGCACTGATATCTGACCGTTGGCGCCGACGAGCACGCTCATGACGTCGCCGCGCGGCGAAAGGAGGACGATACGGACGCTCGCGGCACACGTCCCTGCTCCGTACACACACCCCACGCCTCCCGCGCTTATCCATGCATCCGCCTCGGGTCTTTTGAATGCGATATCCAATTGTGTGACGGGTGTCGCGCTCACGCACGTAGCGGCGTCTTGCCCTTGCGGAGAGCAGAGCCCGGCTATCCGAAAGCCGCTCCGGATAGTATACGGCGACGGAGGGACGTTCTCGCCCGGATCGAAGAAACCGTCCTTGTCGAGGTCCGCAAAAAATTCATAGTGCACGGGGTCGTTAATATTGAAATGCATGCCGTATCCGGAGCTGAAATCCGAACTCGCCCCGCTGCCATAGCGCTGCACCGACACACCGAAGACCTGCGCCTGCCGGACCGACAACGCCACGTCGTATGCAAGATTCTCGAGCTGTACGACGCCGCCGAAGCGGTTGTTGTTGACGAGCACCACCGACGTCACTACCAAGATGATGCCCGTTACGACGACGAGCTCTATAAGAGTAAACCCGGCAGTAGAATGTGCCTTTGCGCCAGGCGGCATGCCGCCCTGGCGCGGCGAGACAAGAAAGCTGCCGTCCGAAGATGAGTTGGACTTATGCATTTGTAAGAACGAGAGAGAAGGCCCGCCTAAGGCACATTTCACTGACCGGGTAAAAGCCCGAAGATGCGAAGAGTGTCTATGCCGTAGAGTGATGCGAACCATATGATGATGCAGCTGAATATGAGAAACGGGCCGAACGGAATCTCGCTTTTCATTGTAAACCCGAACACTAATAGTGTCTTAGTTTTTTCGTCGATTCTGGGTATAAGGGTACCGGTATCGACACCGAGGAAACGCGATGCATATCGAAAAAACCTTTCAAAAAACAGAGACAAAGACACTATTAGTGTGCGGGTAAACCCCTTCCAAACTGCCGAAGAAAAGAACAGGAGAACGAGCGATACGGCTGCGCCGATGACGAATGCGCCGAAAATTGCGAGCAATCCGGGCGCGGGACCGAGCAGCCAGCCTATACCGAGCGCGAGCTTCGCGTCGCCGAGCCCCATCCACGCGCCGCGCGAGAAGAGCCACAGAGCAAAAAGCGGAGCGGCAGCGATAGGACCGGCGAGAACAGCTTGTAGCTCGTAGCCGGTAGCTTGTAGAGGAAAAACGACCGCGGCAGTAAAAGCGAGTGCGTTGAACGTCCATACCCATACATCGGGAATGATGGTGTGGAGCATATCGTATGCGGTAATACAGACGAGGAGCGCCACGATGCAGAGATACAGCACAACGAGAGCGACCCCGGATGCCGATGGAACGAACGATGTGATGCTAGCCCAATACCCTATCGCTGCAAAACTGAGACCGGTCGCGGCTTCCACAAGCGGATATTGAATTGAGATGCGCGCGCGGCAAAAACGGCATCGCCCGCCGAGGGCAAACCAGGAGAAAACGGGAACCATGTCGTACCACGGCAGCTGCCTGCCGCAACTCATACACCCACTTCGTCCGCCTAGAGAACGTACGCCGTGGCGAAGGATGATGACGTTGAGGAAGCTCCCCACGACGAGGCCGAACAGTCCGAAAGCGAGCGCGAGCATGAGAACGAGTATATCAGTTCGTAGTACGTAGAGATGCGCCATGTACGGAACGCGCCGCTCAAGGCGGCGCGTTCCAAACTACAGACTACGTACTACTTTCTAGTAACTACTTTATGGCTTCACGTCGTACACCTGAGCCGCAGTGCCGTCAAAGTCGGTACCGCCGCCCGTGCAGATTCCAGCTGATGCCGCGGCATCTATGTCGGCAGATAGCGCCGAGTGTCCTACGGTTTCAAGCGTCGCTCCGAGGTGATAGCTCGAGCACGTCGTGCCGCTGCCGAGACCTGAATACGAGTATGATGTGAGTGTCAGAGGGTCCGTTGGGACCGCAGAGATAAAGCCTTGGCTCACGAGATTCGCAGCATATTGCGCGGCAGTCGGGTAATTGCTGTTGGCGTCGTAGTAGAGCTCAAGCGCGAGCTGGATTTGCTTGATATCAGCGACACGGCGGGCATCACGGCCCTTTTTGCGTGCGCTGTTGAGAGACGCGAGGACTACCGAGGAGAGAATGCCGATGATGGCAATCACCACCAAGAGCTCAATCAGGGTAAAACCCCTCTTATAAGATGTCTTCATAAATATAGAATAAGCCTTACTTGCTAAATTACCCTGATAACGAGTATAGGAGTATTGTATACCCCTACGTCCCCTACTAAGCCGAGGGTTGTGGATAGCTGATACCGCCGAGAGGCGCCCTGACCCCGTCCGAGAGGACGCCTGTAGGGGCGGAGTGTCGGCGAAGCCGATACGACGCGGGTCACGCACGCGCGAGCACGCGCGGGCGCCGCAACAAAGCCACGGAATCTAGAAACTGGAAGCGATGTTGTATATAGGCAATAGCACCGAAGCGAGGAGCACCGCGACGCCCAGGGCGAGGACAACTATCATGAGCGGCTCTATGAGGCCGACAAGTGTGTCAACGGCATTATTCACTTCGCGGCGGTAAAAGCGCGCCATGGTCTCGAGGATGCTCGACATGTTGCCCGTCTCTTCCCCAATCTTCACCATGGCGACGACAATACCGGGAATCTCGGGATGTTTGCGGAGCGCCTCGGAGAGCGGCATGCCTCCCTTTACGTCCGCGGCGGAATCGGCCAAGACCTTCTCGTATACCGCGTCCCCGACCACCAATCCGGTGATTTCCAACCCGCGCAAGACCTGGATGCCGCTGCGCAACATCGTCGAGAGGTTGTCCGCGATGCGGGAAAGATAAATTTTGCGGTAAATACCCCCTATTGCAGGCATTTCGAGCCGCGCGCGCGAGAGCATTTCTCTGCCATGCACCGTGCGTGAGAACCGGTAGAGGAAAATACCTCCCGCCACAAGGAGTGCAAGCATGAGGAAGATATAGCGTGTCATAAACTGCGAAAGCCCGATGACGACTTTTGTATAGAACGGGAGCGATTGTCCGACCTCTTCGAGCATTCCCGCGAGTTGCGGGATGACGAGCGTCATCATGAGCACCATGACGACGACGAACGTCATCATGATGAATGCGGGATAGACGAGCGCGTTGCGGGCTTTCTGGGTCAGCTCGAAATTCCTGTCCAAATAGTCGGCGAGGAAGGAGAACGTTTCGTCGAGTTTGCCCGTCTCCTCGCCCGCCCGCACCATGTTGACGTAAAATGCCGAGAATACGTCGGGGTGACGCGCGAGGGCGGCGGAAATAGTGCTGCCGCTCTGGAGATCGTTGCCGATAGCGGTCAGTTTCTCTCCCAAAGCGGGCGTGCGGGCTTCCGCTGCGAGCAAACGGAACGCACGGAGCGCCGACACCTGCGCTTCGAAGAGCGTCGTTATCTGACGCGAGAGCATGACGACATCCGCGTTGGTCACCCGGTCGAAGAGCGAGAGCCGCGCGGAGAACATGGTCGGTTTCTCCGCAGGGTCGATGCCCGAGATTACAAGCCCGCGCCGCTGCAGAGCGGCGATGGCGATGTCCATGTTGACCGCATCGATGGTTCCCTGCCGCTCATTGCCTTCGGCATCAAGGGCAGTGTAGGTAAAAATAGCCATATTAGGGTTAGAGGAGTTTCTGGAGGAGGTTCGGGTTGAGGGAGTGTTGGTATGCGCTTTCAGGCGTTATCTCACCGCGCGATACGAGCTCGGCAAGGCAGCGGTTCATATCTATCATGCCCTCGGTCGAGCCCGTCTCGATGACGGTGTTTATCTCATGAGTGCGTTTCTCGCGGATGAGATTGGCGACGGCTTTGTTGTTGATAAGGAGCTCGTAGCACGGGATGCGGCCCCCCGAGATGCGCGGTATGAGCCGCTGGGAGAAAATGCCCGCGAGGCTCGCGGCGAGCTGCAGACGTATCTGGTCCTGTTGGCCGGGCGGGAAGGTGTCGATGATGCGGTCGATAGTCTGCGCGGCGTTGTTGGTGTGCAGGGTCGATAAGACGAGGTGCCCTGTCTCCGCTGCGGTCACCGCCGCCGCCATGGTCTCGGGCCCGCGCATTTCTCCGACCAGAAGCACATCCACGTCCTCGCGGAAAGCGGAAAGGAGCGCCGAGGCGAAATCTTTCGTATCAATACCTACCTCGCGTTGGTCGATGAGTGATTGCTTCGGCTCGAATATGTACTCGATAGGGTCTTCTATCGTGATGATGTGCTCCATCCGCTCGACATTGATGAGCTCAATCAAGGACGCGAGCGTCGTCGTCTTCCCCTGCCCTACGGGCCCCACGACGAGGAAAAATCCCTGCTCCTTGCGGGCGAATGACGTAAGAATGTCGGGAAGGTTCAGGTCTTTTATGCTCAGGATTTGCTTCGGGATGAGCCGCAGCACGATGCCGACGGCACCGCGCTGGATAAACGCGTTCCCGCGGAAACGGAACATGTCGGGGCTCTCGTAGGCAAAATCAAGCTCTTGATGCTCTTTGAACCGCGCGATGAGCGCGGGTGTGACGAGGGCTTCCAAAAAACCCTGCGTGTCCTCCTTCGTAAGCACCGGCTCTTTGAGCATCGGTGAGAGCTCGCCCGAGACACGTATGGTCGGATGCGCCCCGGTCGAAAAGTGCAGATCAGAACCGCCCTCATGCACGAGGACGTTGAAATATTTTTTTAGTAGTCCGGGATAGTCATTCATAAGGAATATAGAAATGATAGCAGCACTACGCGTGATGCTTTGCGAGCTCGTCGCTCACCATGTTGACAACTTCCGACGGAATCATGCTTGCCTTGACGATATATTTTGTCGCGCCGAGCTCCGTCGCTTTTGCTTTTTCGGCTTCATCGCTCTGATTAGTGAGCACGATCTTGAGCGCACCTTCCGCGAGATGTTCATCCGAAAGCATCTTGAGAAAAGCAAAGCCGTCGAGCTCGGGCATCGTGAGGTCGAAGAGAACAACGCCGGGCTTGAATCCGTTCCGCAAGCTCGTAAGCGCTTCATTTGCCGACAGGCACGTCTCAACGGTGTAGCCGTTCTGGGAGAATTTCATCCCGTACATGTCCAGAAGGAATTTGTCGTCATCCAAAAGGAGAATCGTGCCCTTCTTTGCGGGGGGAGCCTGCGGTGTTGTATCTGCTTGGTTCATACGATTGCGGCGGGCGGTTCCTCTTCGAGCGGGACGTCTGCGGTCGCCGCGACCGGCACCTCCGGATCTTGGTCGCCGGCGAGCAAGAGCGTACTGAGACCACTCACCTCCGAAAACGGAACCTGCTTGTCGAACGCTTTAATCATAGCATCCTCCTGCATCGTGAGCATGCCTTCTTTGCGCGCCGCGGCCCAGAGTTTCGAATCGACGGGGTTGTCGAGAACTATCTTTTCAATGGTGGACGACATTTCAAGTACCTCGAAGACCGCCATGCGGCCGCGCAGTCCCGTCGGACAGGTGGGAAGGCGCTTCGGCTCGTACACCGTATCGGGAATTTTGAAGCGGTACTTCTCCGGCAACGATTCGAGCTGCTGTTCGATGCCTTTGCGCTGCGATGCGCCGAGTGGAACTTCGCTCTCGGCGCCGGGACAAAAGGTGCGCACCAACCGCTGTGCTATTGAGAGGATGAGGACGGGAGGAATAAGGTACGGGTCGACTCCCATGTCGATGAGACGCGGAATGGTGCCGACCGCATCATTGGTGTGAATGGTCGAGAGGACGAGGTGGCCCGTAAGCGCCGCTTGGATGGCGAGCTTCGCCGTTTCCCCGTCGCGTATCTCGCCGACCATGATGACGTCGGGGTCCTGGCGCAGGGTCGTGCGCAGGCCGTTGGCAAAACTGTACCCGATTTCGGGACGCACCTGTGATTGAATGACACCTTCGACGTAGTATTCGATGGGGTCTTCGAGCGAAAGCACATTTTTGTGCTCACGGTCAACTTCGGTGAGCATCGAGTAGAGTGTCGTCGATTTTCCCGAGCCCGTGGGGCCGGATATAAGCACGAGCCCGTGTGGAGCGTTCACCGCCCTGCGCATCAGTTCGAGGTTGCGTGGCGTGAGCCCGATTTGGTCGAGGGGGATGAATCCCTGCTCGCGGTCAAGAATACGGATGACGACCTTCTCGCCGTTATATGAGGGAAATGTCGAGACACGGAAGTCTATCTGGCGCGTATCAATGGATGCGGAGAAGCGTCCGTCCTGCGGTTTGCGCATTTCGTCGAGACGCATCGATGCCAGCACCTTGATGCGGGCCACGAGCGCGCGGTGGGTGGAAAGCGGCAGTATCACGCTCGTATGGAGCTCGCCGTCGACGCGGTAGCGCACGCGCACGCCCGAGCGCTGCGGCTCGATGTGCACGTCGGACGCCTGACCGTCCACCGCGTATCGCAGGATTGTGGAAACGATTTTTATGGTCGGAGCGTCTTCTTGCAGCTTCGGCATGCCCGGCGCGCCTTTGCCGATAGACGGGTCTTCGAGGTCGAGCGACGAGCTTTCGCGTTCCGCGACTTTCGCCTTCTCCTGTTTGTGCTCGGTCTCGAGATCCGAGACCGCGCGTTCCACCTCCCCGCCGAGCCCGCGGTACATGGTCAATACTTTATCGAAATCCTCGCGTGCTATCCGGAATATCTTAAAAGGCATCCCGCTCGTGCGCGCGATGAAATTGAGCGCGTCGATTGCGTCCATGTTGTCCGGATCCACCAAACCGACCTCGAGCACGCCTTCGGCAACGCCGAGGGGAACGAGCGCATAGTGAGCCGCCGATTCTTCGGGAATGTATTTGAGGACCTCGTACGGGACCTTGGTATCACCGAGTGTGCGGACGGGCACATCACCGCCGCCTTGGGCAGTGCTCGCGGATGCCGGTACTGTTCCCTCTCCGGGCATACGACGTTAGCGGTTCGCGGGGGTGAAATTGGTTTGAGTGCTCGTACCCGTAGTCGTGCGGGCGGAAAGCGGTGCAAAAGGATTCGGGCGGCCGACCGGCTCCTCGATGATCTCGGTCGAGATATCTTTCAGTCGAGTGAACGCGGGCGCCGAAAAGATTGTGCCGTCGAGCTTGACCGCGCGCAGCGTGAGGAGCGTCGGGACGATACTCTGATCAACCTGTGCGCCCTCGCCGCCGGGGGAAGGGATGAGGTCCCCTTCAGGTGCAGCCGGGGACAGGCCGTACCAGATGAGACCCGCCAATGCGAGTCCTGACAGAATGAGGATAAGTTTGTGTTGAAGAAGTGATTGCATATTATTTGAGCCAGTACGTGCGCAATGTCATATTGAAGGTGTAAAGCGGCTCCGCGCGTGTCGCGGCGGGACTCCGCACATTGGTCGGGAACGCATTTGTGGCGCTTGCGGCCGTCGTGCCATTCCCCGACGGAGTTATCGTGAGCGAGACGAGGTCCACGATGCGCAGGCTCGATTCAAGGTCGGTAAGAAATCCGACGAACGCGGGATAGGAAGCGATGGTGCTGAAGGTGAGCGTGAGGGAATCGTACTTCTGATTTGACGCCCCGATAGCGCCGAGCGCCGTCTGGCTTTTCGCGGTCTGTTTTTGTGCGCTTGAAACATCCACATTTTGCAGCGCAAGTCCGCTGTCCTCCGCGAGATTATCGAGGTCGAGGATGAGGCGTACGTTGTCCACGTGGTCGGGCAACAATTTTTGCAGCTTATCGAGATCGGCGGGGTCGAATGTATTGAAACGGGAGAGGAGGGTCTGCCGGAGTTTTTGCAGCTCCGCCGTCTTGTCGAGCGCCGCGTTATTTTGCGCGATGCTCGCGCGCAACGTAAGCGAGCTGTCGTACGTGGGTTTCGTGTACCAGAAAAACATGACCCCTGAGAGCACGATGGCGACGATTGCGATAATGAGTTTCATACTATTAGTTTGCCGGTGCCTCCCCCGTGCCGTCTCCCGTCCCGTCTTGCCGGAGCGCGTCGAACGGCGATGAGTTTGCGGGTGCGGTCGTGTCCGCGCCTCCCGCAGAAGCTCCCGACCCCGCGAAATTTATGGCCGAAGGATTCACCATCGCCGACAGATTGAAGTGAACGCCGTCGGGTTGGCGGGCGATATTGGAAAAGATCGGGTTTGTGACGACCCCGTTCTTGCTGAAGAGGTCGGCTTGAAGCGCAATAGAATTGACGCTCTCTGCTATTCCGGCGATCTTAACCGACAGGTTCTGGTTCTCGGCCACCTGGAAATCAAGCGTCCGGAACGAAACGGTCTGCAGGGTCGCTTCTTCGAGCGCTTTGAAAAATATCGACGGCGCGATGTGTGCAGCGAGCACACGGTCGGCCGCATGCATGCGGTCGTCGAGACGGGTGAGCTGTTGGATAAGCGCGGGCTGGAATCCCGCCTTCGCGCGCTCGAGTTGTTCGAGCTTCGCGGTGTTCTCTTTGACAAGATACTGCCCGTAGAGAAATACTCCGATGGCAAGAGCGGCGGACGCGACGAAAATGACGATGGCGACGAGCAAGAGGAGGTCGTTGAGCCCACCGCCGCTGCCGCCCCGCAATGACGGACGCGCGACCGACGTGTCGTGCGGTATGAAAGAAGCTGGTATGCCGGTATCAACCATAGATTAACTGCTCTTGAGCTTTCGCAATGCAACCCCGACCGCGACCACAAAACCGGGACCTATTTCGCGTAGCACAGCTTCGAGAAATGCCGGCGCTTCAGTGTGGGAAAAGGGATTTGCAATCTCGACTTCCACCGACAAATTGCTGTGCGCCACATCCTTGAGGCCCGGAAGTGACGCCCCGCCGCCGGCGAGGACTACGCGCGACACATTCTTATTGTATCGCTGCCCGTAGCTCAATAGTACCCGATTCACTTCGGAAAACACACGAGAGAGTGTTGATAACAACGCGGTCTTTATCTTGTCGTTCTCATCGGGACTGTACGCATTGGAATCAACGAGCCCGCGTTCGCGCTTGATACGCTCCGCTTTCTCGAATTCCCATCCGAGCGAGCGTGCGAGATTCTCCGTCATGTGCTGCCCGCCCACGGAGACCAAGTGCGAGGAGCGCACGATGCCGCGTTCTATCACGTATATCTTCGTCGTGGCGGCTCCGAGGTCCACCACCAAAACAGGCGCGATTCCGTGTGTCACGGCCGAGCGGATTGCGCTGAATATCTCTATCTCGTAGAAATTTATCTTGAGTGCCGCCGTGGCGGCAACCGTTTGGTAATTCTTGAGGACATCGTTGTGTATCGCGACGAGGAGCACTTCATCGCCGCTGGTTTGCGGCGACTTTTTCGTCTCAAGCCGGTCGAATGCGCTGTCCTCCCCTTCTTCGTGCGGGATGACAAACCAGTCGAGCGTCACTTCGGAGACGGGTATCGGGATATATTTGCGGGCTTCGATGGGAATCATCCGTTTCAACTGTTCGGGTGCAATGTGCGGCAGGTCGATGACCGAGACGAGGCTCGACGAGAAGGGTATCGAGAGCCCGCCCACGCGCGCCGTCACGTTGGCCTCGCGCATGAGGTCCGTGAGCGCTTCCGCCGTTTTCTCGGGCGTGAGCTTAACCGCTTTGCCTATCGGCTGCTGCGCGTACGGGCCGAGCGCTATCTCGCCGTAGGTCTCGAGAATGGCGGCGCCGCGCGAGGTGCGCAGCTGCACTACCTTGGCGCTCGATGCGCCGATATCAATGCCCAACACGCTCACGTCGGCCGCTTTTCCGAAGGAGCCAAGGCCCTTGAGAATACTTCCGATAGAGAACGCCATTCAAAAATTATACCATGCCCATGAACTAACTTTGGCATTATTTATTGTGCCGAAACTGTGTTTCTCAGACCGAAACGGGTACAGCTCATGAATTAACCTAATACGCTTATCTTCGCACGCACAATGATGCCAAAGTTCAGTGCGGGGTCACGCCTATTACTGCAGCTTGTCTATCTTTGCGGCCACAATGAAATCATTTTCGGATAATCCTTTGATGGCGTGCGTGGTGAGCTCCACTTCCACTCTTCCCCATCCCACGGACAGGTCGGGGTGGTGACCTTCCGCCTCGGCAACCGGGGTTATCGTATTGGCAAACTCCATCGCTTCCACGAAATTCTTGAACGTAAACTTTTTGGATATTGTTTTGAAATCTTTTGCCAGCGTCCAGCCCTTGAGATGCGTGAGAAGCGCGGTCGCCTCCATGGGCGTCATCGGCTGCGCACCCCCTTCGCATGCAACGCACTTTTTCTGAGCCAAGTCCATGCGAAAATCATACCATGCGACATCTTCTCGCGGTTTTAGAAGTTATTTTTGATACCGTCCTCCCCTTGCGCGGGCGCTCGGCGCGGACCAAAGCGCGCACCGCGGACGAAATACCCCTTTGTCCCACCGTCCATGAGTTGCTTCAAGCGCGCATCACCACACTGATGGACTACCGGCAAAGCGAGGTGCAAGACCTTATCCGTAGCCTCAAGTACGACGGCTCGCGGCACGCTGCGCAACTCGCGGCGCAGCTGCTCGCCGACTATTTGCGGGAAGAAATCTCCTCGCACCGCTCGTTCTCGCAGCAAAAGGTCCTCATCATTCCCGTGCCGCTTCATAGCACGCGCGCACGCGAACGCGGATTCAATCAGATAGAGCTGGTGCTCCAGGCGCTCCCGCAAGAGTTCCGGGATGGTACGCTCGCGACATTGATGCCCGGCGCCTTGGTCCGCATCCGCGCAACATCCCAACAGACGCACCTTCATCGCTCTCTGCGACTGAGTAACGTCGCGGGGGCATTCGCTGTATTTGAAGCAACGTTTGTGAATAAGAAGCTTGTATTTCTGATTGATGATGTGACAACGACGGGCGCGACGCTCGTGAATGCCGCAACGCCGCTGCGGCGGGCGGGCGCCGATGTTACCCTCCTCGCGCTTGCCCGTGCGTAACGTGCCAAAACGTCCATGCGCTTGAAAAAATCTCATGCTACACTTGCTCCGTGAATTCAGGCCGCAAAATATTTATACTCGTCGGGCACTCGAATCTCGCGGGATTTACCGGGGAGCTCGCGGGCGCCTATGAAAGCGCCGCGCTTGCGGCGGGCCACGAGGTGAAGCGACTCAACGTCGGCGAACTGAAATTCGACCCCGTTCTGCACAAGGGATACAGCGAGATACAGGCGCTTGAGCCTGACCTCCTCTCCGTACAGGAAAACATCCGCTGGGCGGACCATATAGTCATCTTGTATCCGAATTGGTGGATCAGCATGCCTGCGATACTCAAGGGCCTCTTCGACCGCATCTGGCTTCCAGGATTCGCATTTCATTTCGACAAAGAGACGCACTCGGTGATAGAACTGCTCGAAGGGAAAACGGCGCGTGTCATCATCGTTGACGGTTCGCACAGCCCCTTTATGACGCGCCTGAAGTACGGCGACTACACCAACGAGATTTCGAGGGGTATCCTCGGATTTGCCGGCATGAAAGTACACGTGACGACGATGGGCCCGTGCGAACATGCGGACACGGCAAAACACGACGCGTGGGTGGCGGAGGTGCGCGAATTCGGTACCAAGGGAGAGTGAGGCGTCGCCTCAAATGAACAACTCGCCGTCCCAGTCGGCGCTCACGGCCGTCGTGCCGTCGGAGCGGAACACCAAATACTTCGCGTTGAAAGATTCTCCGACTGCGGCGTACTCCTCTGGATTCGCGAAAAAAAGCGCGGACGTCGCACAGTCCGCATCCCACGCGGTGGGTGCTAGCGCCGCGACGCCGAGTACCTCCTCTACCGGCAGTCTCGAAAACGGGTGCACGATATGGTGCCATCCGCCCCACCGCCGCCGGAAGGTGTCGGATACCGCGATTCCCTCGTTGTTGAGCAGGGTCATCCCCGCGGCGGTGTCAGGCTTTCCGGGATATTCAAGCGCGACCCGCCACAGCTCGCCGCCCTGTTTCGATGTGCCGTACATATCCCCTCCGCCGTCCACTAGGTAGTGCTCATAACCGCTGCGCGCGAGTGTGTCCGCAATGCGGTCAATGCAATACCCCTTTCCCATTCCACCGAGGTCGAAAACGGCGGGACCGTCGAGCGAGAGCGTTTGCCCGCGTACCTCCCATTTCGGTAAAATAAATTTGGCGACGCCGGGACGGGGCGCCATGCTGTACGTCGAGTCGTATCCCGCCTGCTCCAGCAATCCCCCGACCGCGGGGTCATAGAGCCCGTGCGTCAGATTGCGCAATTCATCGGCACGTGCGAGGAGTGCCGCGAATTCTTCCGATATCTGATACTCACCCGCTGCCGCCTTTTTAAATGCGCAGGCTTCGGAATCGTCTAAAAAACGCGAGAAACGTCCGTTGAACACCCGCATGTAGTCCAAAATGTCCGAGCGGACATCCTCGCGAAGCTCTGCGTCGTCGACGAGAATGCACCAGCTTGTGCCGATGCCGGTGAAATTGAATCCTGCGTCTCGACGCTGCATTCGTATGAAATGTCCGCTTACAGTTGAGCCTTCAGCGCGGGAAGCGATGCGTTGAATGCGGCGGTGGTCAGTGACGATTTCCCGATGCGGTCCACTGCACTAAGCTCGCTCAATTTCTTGCCCTTGATGACAAGCAGCAGTCCTGTAGAAAACTTGGCGAGATTTTCGCTCACTTCGTCTCCTTTGAGCGCATCGCTCGCCTTGACGGATATGACTCTCCCTCCCGTATCGAGCCCGATGGTGAAGCGGACCTTGTCGGTGCCGCCCGGAGCTTCGTACGTGGCGACTGTGCTTACCTCGCGCGTAGCGGCGGGGTTTGTACCAATCGCTCCTTGCGCCCCATCACTGCGCGCCTGCAGAAGTGAGGGCACATAGCGGTACGAGAGCAGCACTACCGCGGCGACGGCAATCGCGGCGATAATAAGATTGCGCTTATTTTTGAGAATGTTCATGAGGTACATGATACACCGCTCAAAGGCTGTAAACGCGGTTATCCCCCGTCGCGGTATCTGTTTTCCCGAATTGCTGCTAGATTGGGCGTATGTTGGTCTATGAGCTCCTCGTTATCATGCACATCATCGGCACCGTTTTGGGCGTCGGTGCGGCGACCTTTGCCGAGATTCACTACACCCGCTTCAACACCGACGACATCATCACGGACGACGAGAAAAAGACCCTCTCCATCACCTACACCGTCATGCGGACGGGGCTCTTCCTTCTCGTCATTTCGGGGTTCGGCCTGTTGCTCTACATGCGGCTTACCGAGTACACCGACCTTCTCTTGAGTCAGACCTTTTGGGCGAAAATGACCGTCGTCGGCATTCTCGTTGGGAACGCGCTTCTTTTGCAGGCACGCATCATGCCGCTTGCCGTGGGTGCTGCGGTCTCGCTCACTTCCTGGTACACGGCGCTTGTCCTCGGCTCGCTGCGGGATACCAACGCGTCGTACTTTGAGATACTTATCTACTACGCGGGTGCCGTCGTAATTGTCGGCGGGGTCTTGCGGCTTATTCGCGCGCATTTCCACGGTCCCAAAAATATATGACGCCTTTCCTCGCAGCCCTGCTTGTCACTCACGTCATCGGTGGCGTCATCGCTATCGGCATCCATAATGTCGCCCTTATGCACCTCCTCAAGAAGGCACCCAACTACGTTTTCATATCGCGCATCGCATGGGCGGCCGCGGCACTGTATCTGCTCTCCTGGGCGACGTCCGCGTATTACTACGTGACGTACTACGGCACCGCGGTGAAGCCCCGCATTCTCGCGGGAACTCTGCCCGCGGGACACATCTTCTTCATGGAAACGAAAGAGCATATCTTTCTCGTACTTCCCTTCCTTGCCATCTCTATCGCGCTGTGCGCTTCGTACCTGCGCACGACTCCCGATGATGCGCTGCGCAAGAGCACCGCATTCCTCACTCTCATCGCACTCGGCGTGGGCGCCGCCACCGCCGCGGCGGGTATTATCGTCTCAGGCTCCGTATGACATCTTCACTTTCTTCATGGGTCCGTTCGGTCGCTATCGCCGCGATGGTGGCGTCCGTCATGCTTGCGGTGATTATCGTGAGCGCGGAAGAGATTCCCACCCTGAAAAACTGGCTGAAGGCGACGTTTACCCACCACTGGCTCGGCAAAGGCGCACTCGCGATTGCCGTTTTCATCATCGTCACGATTGTCGCACGCATGCAGGGCAAGACGGATGCGTCGAAGCTCGCGGGTATCATTTTTGCCGAAGCGGTTGTTGCGGCTCTTTCGGTCGCCGCTATCGCCGGATTCTTTTTGCTCCATTTGCTTAAGGTTGTCTAGCAACCGCTAGAGCGAGGGATCTGTTATCTGTGATGAGGATACAACATCCGCCAAAGCTTCGATAAAGCGCGGAGTAGCGTTTGCGGTTTCGATGCGGTGGAGTTCGAGGTCTAATTCTTTTGCCTGGAGTTTTGCTTCGATGTCCAAATCATACAGAATCTCAAGATTGTCAGTGACGAAACCGATCGGCACAATGAGTACCTTCGTAAAGCCGGAGGCCTTGATGGACTTGAGGCTTTCACCGATGCTCGGACCAAGCCATGGGTCATTCGTACGACCGGCGCTTTGGAACGAAAAGCACCAATGAGGCACGTTCAGTTGCTCAACGACCAATCGACTCGTTTCGAGCAGCTCGTCCTTGTAGGGATCGCCCGCCGTGATGATTTTTTCGGGCAAACTGTGTGCGCTGAAAACGACCATGACTTTCCGCAGGTCGTGGATTTTCAACCGTTTCAGTGCTTTTTTTATGCGTTCGACTATGGACGTAATGAATATCGGATGTGCACCCCAACGCTCGATGAATCGGACGTCCGCCTCGAAACCAAGCTCCGTCTTGGCGGATTCAAATCGCTGCATATACCCGCCGGTACTCATTGCGGAAAAATGAGGCGCGAGCACGAGTGCGGTAACGCGTGTGCAACCATCGGCCTTCATGTGAGCGACAGTTTCTTTGATAAAGGGACTCCAATGTTTCATCCCGACATACGTTTTTAAGCCGGTTGCCCGGGCCAATTTTTTTGCCTGTTCCCGCGTTATTTCGAGCAGAGGAGTCTTGCCTCCTATAGCCATGTAGCGTGATTTCAATTCCTCGAGGAGTTCCGGCGTGGGACGACGACCTCTTCGAATGTCCATATAGTACTCTTCGACCTCGTCGAGGCTCCGGGGCGTTCCATACGCCATGAGGAGAACGGCTGATTTTGTCTTCATAGCGGTTTCTTACTAAGGATCAATTCTCGTCGCGGAGATTTGGGAAAATGCAGTGCATCATAAAGCACGAACATCTCCGGCGTTATTCGATAGAGCCCAAAGCTTGCGTTTCCGGATTCCAATTCGCGCTGCATGTTCGATATTCGCAGAGGTGCGACTCCATACCGCTGCGCATTGCACGAAAGGGCGTGTCGTATTTCGTCTGGATCTTTGAGTTCGCTCGCCACGCCCGAAAACTGCAGTCCTCTCACCGGATTGCCGATTATGTGCGGCTGTGCAACTGCGCCCGCTACAGTGGGATTTTCGGCAACCTCTTTTGAGTGGCGCGTTGTGTGCTCCGAGAACCAGAATAAGTTGAGCTCCTCATCGAACGCAAAGCACACCGAGCAGACCCACGGACGCGCATCCACACAGGTCGCAAATTGCATCACGATGGAGTTCTCAAGATACTCTCGTATCAGCACACGTATATCCATGCATCGATTGTATCAAACGTAGAAGAAAAATCTTGACAGCTTCCCGTCGCCGGATGATAGTGATGTGACATGGAATGCGTACGGAAAAAAGATGTATTTACCGTAACAGTGAACGGCACATCTAAGAAGTTTCCCATCATAAAAATGCCGAGAACATTCGTCGAATGGAATCTCGGCCAGCGTTTGGGGTTTCTTGAACACATGATAGACCCTGCCGTAGGCGCTCCGGGGCGGAGATCGTTTGGCTTTGGTGCGCATTTGCCCGTGTATGTCACGAACAATAGGCCCACATCTCTGTTTCCCGCAAATGCGGCAGTAAAAGGTTCCGGATTTGTTGCAAAAGAAAAATATATCGACTATTACATAGAGAAGTTTCGTCGCATCATAGCCGATACAAACCTGGAAGAAGGATCATCCGAGACCGCCATAGCGGAGGCAAGAAAGATTCGCATGGAGACAATCATAGAATTTTATAGTAACCCTCAAAAGATCGATTTTCGGTGTATGGCAGGCTTGGAGATATGGCCGGGAGCCACCAGCAAGAACTTTAAGGCCGACCCCCGCGTCTCCGTTCACTTCCTCGGAATGCCCGGCCATCAAAAACCGGCGCGGTATCAGCAGTGGCAAATAAACTGTATATGGGAGGAAATCAAGAATGACGATCCGCGTTTTGTATTTGGCCGGACGCTGCGAGAGTTAACGCTCGGTAAGATCGGTCGCTCGTTCGTACCAGGACACATTCCCATCGAGAATACGCCGGTCAGGGGGAAATATCCGTCGGGATGGATTCTCTGGGCAATCGAAGTGCGCGATAAGGGTTTGAATATGGCGGGAGTGTAAGTCGGGTGCGACTTCATTTTGAGTGGACGTATTCTACGAGTTTTCTTACAACTGAATTATCCGCTTCGGGAGGCATGCCGTGTCCGAGGTTGAATATGTAGCCTTTTTTTGGGTCCACTTCATCGAACATCCTATCAACGGTCCGTGTGAGCGTATGCCATGGCGCGAGCAGCATTACCGGGTCGAGATTCCCCTGGATGGATTTGCGCCCGATACGGCGCTTCACTTCGCTCAGACTCATACGCCAGTCGACCCCTATCACTTCGCAATCGACATTCGCAAAATCGTCAAGTATCCCGGCAGTATGTGTCCCGAAATGCAGTCGAGGCACGCCTGTCTTTTTGAGTGCCGTAAAAATACGCTGCACGTGCGGCAGTACATAGGCCCGATACTCTTCCGGCGACAGGCACCCCACCCAGCTGTCAAACAATTGCACGGCCCGCGCTCCGGCGTTAATCTGCGTTTGTAGGTATCCGATAATACCATCGGAAAGAGCGGACATCAGTTTTTTCCAACCCGCCGGATGCTCGAGCATAAAGCGTTTGGTCTTCAGCCATGTGCGGCTGGGTGCGCCCTCGATAAGATAGCTCGCGAGCGTAAACGGTGCGCCGGAGAATCCTATAACCGGTACCGAGAGTTTGGCGCGCAGTATTCGTATTGTTTCACTGAGATAATCTACCCGCTGTGCGGCAAACGGCTCTAATCGAGATACGCCCTCTGGCGTATCTATGGGGGTATCGATAATAGGTCCGACCCCCGCAACTATTTTTACCTCAATACCCATTGCGATCGGGAGTAGCATGATGTCGGCAAAGAGTATCGCCGCATCCACATTGAGGAGTTCGACGGGTTCCATGCTCACCTTAGCTGCAAGCTCGGGCGTTTGCGCAAGAGAAATCAGACTGTGCGTCTTGCGCAGTGTGCGGTACCCGGGGAGGGAGCGGCCCGCCTGCCTCATAAACCATACCGGGATGCGTTCTACCTTCTCGCCGCGACACGCTTTGAGAAAAGTATCGTTCATAGCAAGTCAGAGTATACGTTACGCACGCGGGCACTCCTAATACCGAGGTCCGGTCAGCGAGCGCCTGTCGTCGTAATGTGTTTGAATCCCGCTTCTCGTGCGACGCGTTTCGTGGTGGGGCCGATGCATTGCGCCGGAATCGTCCGTACCATGTGTTTTTCCTTACTGCGCAACTGTCTCATCAACCCGTGTACCCCTGACGGGCTTTTGAATGTGAGCCCCGTGTACGAGCCTGCAAGAAGCGCGCGCTTCACGGTATGCGCCAGGGGTCGGACGGTGGTGGTATAGAGCGGAACTACGGTCACGCGCGCGCCCCGTTTGCGCAATATTCGTATTGCGTCCGGCGGAGCAATGGCTGATCGTGGAAAAAGAACGCGCAATCCGTTCACACTCTTCATACTGTTGACCATGGCGCGTACCGTGAAGCGCGCCGGCATGGAATGTACAGGGAATCCTAGGGAGCGCAGAGCCGCCGCGGTCTCGGGGCCAACTGCCGCGACGCGCGACGTCGGAGAAAGCGCGAGGCGCCGTTTGCGCATCTCCCGGGCAAAACATGCCGCAGCATTCTTGCTGGTGAAGAGTATCCAATCGTATCTTTCGATGCGCTCGATAGCGCGCAATCCGGTACGCGAGAGCTTGCGTGGAGTCACTCGTACCCGTATTTCAAGCGTGTGTGACATGACCTCAAATATCCAGAAACTTTTGTGCGAGTGTCTCGCCCAGATGCGCGCTTTTTTGCCATGGTGCGCGCATTTCCTCCCGCACGATTTTCATGTTGGCGTCTGCTCGCATGCCGATGAAGCGACACTCGTCTCCGTCGCGAAATGCATAAGCACCCGTCGGTGACTTACAGCCCCCACCCAGTACCCGTGAGAAGGAGCGCTCGATGTGAGCTGCGTGAGTCGCATCAGGGTCATTTATTGCCGCAAGTAATTGCTGCAATTCAGCGCCGTTTTGTTTTGCCTGTAGTGCAAGTATGCCTTGCCCGGGTGCCGGTGTCATTTCGATAGGGTCAAAATATCGGGTGATACGATTCTCAAGGCCGAGGCGCTTTAATCCCGCGGCAGCAAGAATGATGGCGTTATAATTTTCTGACGAAAGTTTTTTCAATCGGGTAAGTACATTTCCGCGCAGACTTTGCGCCTTTACGTCCGGTCGGAGCGCGCACATTTGGGTCTGTCTGCGCAAGCTGTCGGTGCCGATGATAGCGCCTCGGGGGAGTTCTTCAAGCGATTCCCCGTGCTTGGTGATTAGTACATCACGAGCGTCTTCACGGGGAAGGTGCGCGCCTATGTGAAGCCCGGCAGGAATTTCGTGTGCCAAATCTTTTAGACTATGCACTGCGAGGTCGATTGAGCCGTCAAGGAGAGCACGCTCTATTTCTTTGGTAAACCATCCCTTGCCGATCGTGTCGAGAGGAATCGGCTGCTGATTCACATCGCCATACGTTCTGATAATTTTTACTTGGATTTGGAGCTTCGGTTCCACTGCCTGCAACGCATGCCGCACGATGCCTGCCTGCACATGCGCGAGTTCACTCCCCCGCGTGCCGATGATAAGTGCTGTTTTCATGTCGATCAGAGTCCGTTTTCCGCTATATCCACTGCGAAGTAGGTGAGGACGAGGTCCGCACCGGCGCGTTTGATTGCGCCCAGAGTCTCCCGAATAGCACGCTTTTCGTCAATAGCTCCCGCTCGCGCCGCAAATTTTATCTGCGCATATTCCCCGCTTACTTGATATGCGGCGATGGGAAGGAGAGAGGCCGCACGCACTTTCGCTACGATGTCGAGATAGGGCAACGCGGGTTTGACCATCAAAATATCCGCACCCTCAGCCTCATCCGAAAGGGATTCTCGTACGGCTTCGCGCGCGTTTAAGGGGTTCAGTTGGTATGTCGCGCGATTGCCCTTCAACTCGCTGCCTGCTGCAGAGCGGAATGGACCGTACATGCACGACGCGAATTTGCTTGAATATGCCATGATCAAAACGTCCACAAAGCCCGACTTATCGAGCGCTTGTCTAATCGCAAGAACTTGACCGTCCATCATTGCGGAAGGCGCAATCATGTCTGCTCCGGCCTCCGCCGCATTGACAGCCTGTTTTCCAAGGTTCTTCAAAGTTCGATCGTTGTCGATTAAGCCTTTCACGACCACGCCGCAGTGACCGTGGTTGGTGTATTCACAGAAGCAGGTGTCTGCAATTACGATCATTTCGGGAGCGACCCTCTTTGAGGCGCGAATCATACGGGCAAGAAGCCCCTTAGGATTCCATGTGTCGCTCCCCGTTGCGTCTTTGTGATGAGAAACGCCGAAAAGCATCACCGCGCATATACCGGAAGCAGCGATGCGTTCTATTTCAGCGGGAAGTCTCTTCTCCGGAATCCGTTGTATGCCAGGCATGCTCTCAATCGGAATATAATCTTGGATGTTTTCCTCAACGAAGATCGGATATATGAGGTTGTTCAGCGTAAAATGTGTTTCCTCCATCATGCTCCTCATGGCGGGAGTCCCGCGCAATCTGCGAAGTCGGTTGATCGGAAACATCGAGTGATATCGTAGCACTTCGGTGCCCGGATGACCACCGCTATTTCACGTTCCCAATCAGTAAGTCTCTGCAGTAGGAGTCTATGGGTTTTGAGGCCACGCCATATATTTTTCAATATCGGCCATTGTGCCGCCTGTTTTTTTGCCGGGATTGAAGATATTTTCGGGGTCGAAGATGCGCTTCGTCTCCGCAAAGAGAGCTAGCACCTCCGGGCTGTACATCAGGTTGAGATACGGCGTACGGATAATGCCGTCGTTGTGTTCCCCCGTTATCGAGCCTTTGTATTTGGCGACGAGCTCATACAATTTTGGCGTGAGTTCGAGGATTGCTTTGCGGTGCGCGGGATTCGCGAGATTCACGAGCGGGATGATATGGAAATTCGCATCGCCGATGTGCCCCGCTATCGTATGCATC